>ERZ779851.476-NODE-476-length-40063-cov-7.763297_pt1 | contig 40063 bp, 43 predicted proteins | sample MGYA00511094_ERZ779851 | MGnify/ENA primary metagenome ERZ779851 (study PRJEB29588, sample SAMEA2155512) | human gut metagenome | biome: human gut; feature: human-associated habitat; material: faeces | place: Denmark | collected 2008/2010 ...
GAATACCTTTGAGATCCCGTTCAACCGGCAGGAGATGGCGGACTATCTTGCGGTGGAACGCAGTGCGCTCTCCGCCACGCTCTCGGGGATGCAGGCGGAGGGGCTGATCACGTTCCGCAAGAATCGGTTCACCCTCCATGCCGAAATCGGGGAAAAGGCTTGACTTTAGCAGAAAAGTGAATTATAATACACAAGCTGAACATTTGAATATTGTTTGTACTCGGAGAAGTCGCGTAGTCCGGCCGAGCGCGCACGATTGGAAATCGTGTAACACCCATAAGGTGTTCGAGGGTTCAAATCCCTCCTTCTCCGCCAAAGAAGCACCGCAATTTTGATACAATGGGTATCAGGATTGCGGTGCTTTTCTTTTGCTTGATAGTCCTGACTTCAAGGGTTTTTGGGGCTTTTTTCTACCCAGCCGCCACCAGGCAAAGCGGTAGCCTGCCGCCGATCCAGATCGTAAAGATGCTGGGTAGCAGCAGGCTATCGTTTGATTTATGGGTATCGTTTGATTTATGGTCTATCGTTTATTTTCAGCGAAGTTTTCGAGAAGTCGTCAAATTCTGTTGACTTATCACTCGGAAAACGCTATAATTAATCGGTCGCTATGGCGGCTTCACTCTTTTGCTTTTAGGGGTATAGCTATGGGTGTTAACTATAAACGGTTATGGAAGCTCTTAATAGACAAGGATATGACGAAGGCAGATTTACGATCTGCTACTGACATTGCTTCAAGCACACTTACAAAAATGAGCCATAATGAATATGTATCGCTCGATGTTCTGGTGCGGATTTGTTGCGCTCTTGACTGTGAACTTAATGAAATTGTTGAAATTGAGCACGACAAATAAAACGGAACGTAACTACAGGAGGAAACCGATATGAACAAGCACTACGCAATTTCTCTTTTTTCAGGTGCTGGTGGATTGGATTTGGGAGTTGAAGCTGCCGGCTTTACTACTAAGCTCTGCACAGATATAGATGACTTTAGTTGCAGAACACTGCGGCTTAATAAGAAAAAACTCTCTGGAACTAAATATCCGTTTTTATCAGAGGCTACCATAATCCAACGTAATATCAAAGACTATCCTTCTGATGAAATTCTGCAAGATGCCAACATTCTTCGAGAGGAAGTTGACCTTGTTTACGGAGGCCCTCCCTGTCAGGCTTTTTCAGTTTTTGGAAAAAGAATGGGTTTTAATGACCCACGCGGCACCTTGTTATGGGATTATATTCGCGTGATAAAAGATATTCAACCGAAAACTTTTATATTTGAAAATGTGGCCGGATTGTTAACTATAGATGATGGCTCCGTATTTAATCTCCTGCTCGATGAGCTATCTAAGGGTTCGGATGGGGCAACGAATTATACGCTTTCATTCAAGCTCTTAAATACCGCTTCTTTTGGTGTACCACAATACCGCCAACGGGTTATTATTTATGGTGTTCGTAAAGATATTGCTGAGGCCATTCCCATGCCAGACCCTACTCACTACCTTTATCCAGAACAACCAGAAGAGGGGCTCCTGCCTCCGGCAACCGTAGGAGAAGCTCTCCGAGGTTTACCACTTGAGCCGACACCTGATATCCCGAATCACATTGGCCGTGTTCACGGTGAAGCAGTTAAAGATAGGTACCGTAAGCTGGCATATGGAGAGAGAGACTCCAAAACGCGAATCAATAAACTTGATCCCAATCGGCCCAGTTTTACCATAGTTGTCGGCTCAGACAAGGGTGGTGGTAAAGGCCATGTACACCCGTTTTCGCCTCGTGAAGTTACCCCACGGGAATCCGCTCGAATGCAGACCTTTCCCGATTTCTGGGTTTTTACCGGCACAAGTAGACACCCGATTCGCCAGGTTGGAAACGCAGTACCCCCATTATTTGCAGGTGTTGTTGCATCTAACCTGCTGAGATATGGATTCCACGAAATTGATGCGCCGAACCATGCAGATTTAATTGCTCGCCTTGGCTTGGATTACCTTGTGCGCGATTAAGGGGAGGGAATGATAAATGGCATTGCCAACTGAGCCCATTATTAAGAAATTTTTTACTAATAAAATTGAAAGCACACGGGATGATTGGTACTCGTATCTTATACACATTGCTCGTATTTTCTACAGCATGGATGGTGAGCAATACGATCGCGATAAATTGTTGGAAAAATTCTCCACGATGAGTGGCCGTGCTGCTTCTGCGCAAAGAGATGCTGCCAATTTTCGTGATGAGTTTGGCGCGTATGGTACATATTTAGGCATCTATCACTTAAAACAGACCGGCACATCGTGGCAAATTGTTGTGTCTGAGGCGGCAAAACAGTTTTTATGCACAGAAAACCCTAATGCTGCTGCTTTTTGCCGTTCTCAATTATCACTATTTCAGTATCCTAACGGAGCTGGAGCGGTGATTTCCCCCCATGGATCTGTTACTGTTCAGGGTAACAGCAAAAGTGATACGATGAGAGAACTGTCACATAATATTCGGCTTAACCCGTTTAGGCTTATCTGCCGAATTGTTGTATCGCTGGTTGAAACACAGAATATTCCTGTTCATCAGGTTTCGATTCCTTACCAGGTCCTATTCTGTATGGTTAATGATGACAGAATTAATACCCAGTATGATCCGGCACTGGATACGATCTCAACAGTATTCAATGAATACAGAGACGCAGGAGATTCTGTTCCGATGGCCCTGGATGGATTGACTAATTTCAAAAGAAACTTTCACATCCTCGAAAAAACGGGGCTATTTATTAGGGATTCTCGGTTTGGACTCCAAGTATCACAGGTAAATCCATCTGCAGCTTATGACTGTATCAAGGCAATCAGCAACATAGCTTTTAATTTCACCGCCTTTGAGGATGAATATGGGACCCCGGATGAGGAATCGGTTAAAGAGATAATCTCTGGCTCAGCATGGGGTGAATACTATGACGCCGCAAACCTTCCGTTAGAAACCCTGGCAACCTTGGGTGTGGAGATTGATACTCCGCCACTGCCGCATCGTTCCTTTTCATCAAGCAGTGACGCAGTTGATACCGAGAGCCTACGCCAACAATGGATGCGCATGGACAATCAGCCATTTATTCGCTCCTGCCTGGATTTCATGAAATCCCATGCTTTGTTTACGGATTTGACGCTGGAAATACTCCAAAGCAAAGATCAGTGCTCGCGTCTCTTCCGCCACAACTCCTTGAACGGAATCTTACTGCGTGTAGACCCCAGTGTGCCGGATGACGAGCAGCGCAAAGATTCCAATGGAAATGCACGGTATTACTCCGATAAGTACTCCATAGAAGATGCTGACTATTTCGTATCCTCGGAATGGAGACCAGACCGGGAGGACGCCAGAAAACCGTTCATCGATTGGATCTTCTCTCTCATGCAGAAGGTGAAGTTTCACACTGGCTATCCAAGTACGTTTGCGCGCAATCGCATTCTGTTTGGAGCCCCAGGTACCGGTAAGAGCTACACGCTTAACAAAGAAAAGGATGAGTTGCTGGCTGACGGCGGTGATTATGAGCGGGTGACCTTCCACCCCGACTACTCTTATGCGAACTTTGTCGGCACATATAAACCGGTTCCGTGCAAAGATAGCGAGGGCAAAGATGCAATCACCTATACTTATGTGCCTGGGCCGTTTATACGTACCTATGTCAAAGCCCTCAAAAACAGCAGAACAGATACGCCTAAGCCCTTTTTACTTATAATTGAGGAAATTAATCGTGCAAATGTAGCTGCAGTGTTCGGGGATGTATTCCAGCTGCTGGATCGCAACGACAACGAGGTTAGCGAGTACCCGATTCAGGCAACCGAAGACATCAAAAAGTATCTGGCATCCCCTGATGTTCTGGGTGGATCTCCGGAAGATTACGCCGAAATTCGCATCCCAGATAATATGTTCATCTGGGCAACCATGAACAGTGCCGACCAGGGTGTGTTCCCGATGGATACCGCATTTAAACGCAGATGGGACTTCACCTACCTCGGCATTGATGACAGCGAAGCCGGAATTATAGGGAAAAAGGTTATCCTCGGTCAGGGTGACTACCGCCGCATCGTTGAGTGGAACGAGCTGCGCAAGGCGATTAATGCTGAGTTGATTCCTTTTAAAGTGAATGAGGACAAACTGATGGGACCGTACTTTATTTCTAAGAAAAACATCCCAGATGGCGAAATGTTCGATCCCGCAGTCTTTACTCGAATCTTTAAAAATAAGGTAATCATGTACCTGTTCGATGATGCGGCAAAGCAGAAACGCGCTTCCCTCTTTGCTGGCTGTGAGGAGGACTCAAGGACACAATATTCGAAAATATGCAAGGAATTTGACACGAAGGGTGTTTCCATTTTCTGCGAGAAGATTCGTAACCGATTCATTGATGTGCCGGGGGATGATGGCGAATGATCTCGGTTTTCTTGCGTGAGCAAAGGCGCTATACTCAAGACGAGCTGGTAAATTTGCTCCAATGCACTGAAGAAAAGGCGGTTCGCATATTACGGCGGTTGAAAGAGTATGGGGTTCTTAAGGCGGTTAGGGCGGATGATACCCAGAGGAGTCTTACGGACCTCGTGGATGATGATGTGGAAATAGCGGACGTAGAAATTGGGGAAAACGAATACCTCTACGTTTTTACGTTTGTTGGTGTCATCACCATCGAGGGGCGTGTACTTAAGTGCTACCCTAAATACCTTCCTGATGCCACAGATCCTAAACCGGCTTTGAAGCAAGTGCTAAAAGTGCTGGAGAAGTATAACTCCAGAGAACAGATTATCCGTATGTATAATGAAACCAGTGACAGCAGTGCCTTCAATATGCTGGCTGTCATGCTGTTTCTCCTCCAGGACTATTTTGAATGTGGAGCTTATACAAACACACAGGACATCATCGAGACCAACGGGCCCGGTGACATCCTGTGGGACAAAACAATCAATGAAACCTTTACTCTCCTAAGCAACAACCGGCCCTATTACCCGGAGCTGCTGACTGTAAAACGTGTAGTTGATGATTTTGACTACTTTAAACGGCTGCACGAGTGTATTTTGACCCGCTGTACAGCTGAACTGCGAGATGCTGACCTCTTGGATTTATTTGATATCCTTGGTGTGGATATTTCCGATGAGGAGCTGGAGGATTTTGGAGAAACAGAGTATATCTTGGATCGCATCGCCAAGGAGCTTAACGTCCAATTTAACACTCGAAAGCAGCTTCTGTTAAAGACATTGTACGCTTTTGTAGCAAATAGCAGTACCTTGGATGATTTGGACTGCTTCAGTATGTTTGGGACAAATAGCTTTAATCTGGTCTGGGAACGAGTCTGTGCCGATGTCCTCGACAACCAGCTTCAGAAGCCCATCGGGGGTCTACGCTTGCCGGTTCCGCTGGCTGAACAGTATCGTGCCAAAAGACATAAAAAGCTCATAGAACTGATTGATAAGCCTGTGTGGATCGGTGAAGACCCCGATAAAGGAGCCTTCTCAAAAACGGCGGAGGACACACTGATACCCGACCTCGTTACTATAGTAAATGTCGATGGCGAATATCAGTTTATCATCTTTGACGCCAAATATTACAACCTTCAGCTGGAGCCAAATAAAAAACTACGCGGCCAGCCTGGAATCGAGTCGATTACAAAGCAATATCTGTATCAGCTGGCGTACAAACCTTTTGTCGATGCCCACGGAATCACAAACGTGAAAAATTGTTTCCTTATGCCAACTGCTGGGGATACAGTAATCGTCAAAGGAAAGGTGTCTCTCGCCATGCTGAGCAACCTGAATTTGCAGGACATCCAAATTAGGCTCGTCCCAGCAAAATTGATGTACCGACACTATCTGGAGAACACAAAGTTGGACGTGGGTGCGCTCCGGCTATAGTTTTTATACTTTTGCTGCGGCCACCGGCACTCCCATTCTCCGAGCATAGTCTATGGTGTTCTTCGTCCCGCTGGGCTGGCCGTTCCACACAGCGATTATCCTGGCGGCGTGATCCACCATCCACTCATTCCGCCGCTGGAAGCAACTGCGGCTGTACCCTGGGCAGATGAACCGCACAAGGTCAGCGGCAGACAGGATCGCCTGGTAGCGTTCCTGCCAGCTCTGCTTCCACCCTCGCTCGAAGCCCTGGTACGGGCAAGCGCAAATCAGCCGGACAGCTTCGCCGGCATCCCGGAGCCGGAGCACGATCTCCGCTGCCCAGATGTCCACGCCACGAGCCATACCGGTAATAAAGACATTGAATCCGTCAGCAATAGCCTGGCGGATTTCTTTTTCCAGAGCCGCAGTCACCACGCCCTCTGGGGCCTGCAGCTTTTCCGGCCTATGCCCGGTGAAACAGCACCGATGCATCCTCTTCTCTGCTTCTGTCGCCATGACCGCACCTCCACCACCTGAATACTTGACCTCTTTACAGTTTAACATAACGGTAGTTTCAATACAAGTTAGCTGTATCGGAGCCACCGAGTTGAACGGTAAAATAGTTACAGGAAGGTGGTGGCACAATGGACACAAACCAGAGGCTCCGGCGGTTACTGGATGAACGGGGCTGGACGGAATATAAGCTGTCTAAGGTCTGCGGCCTGTCGCAGTCAACCTTGGCAAATATTTTTAAGCGGAACACCGTGCCTTCCATCACCACGTTAGAGGTCATCTGCAAAGGCTTCGGGATCACCCTCTCACAGTTTTTCGCAGATGGGGAAATGGTAGAGATGACCCCGGAACTCAAAGAGGTGTTTGAGAGCTGGATGGTTCTCACCCCCTCCCAGAAATCCGCCGCCTTACAGATGCTCAAAGCCATGAGCCAGAACGAATAAATAGGAAGCCTTCGGGCTTCTTATTTTTTTGCCCCCAATACCGTTACCTTGAGCGTCTGTTATCGTTCAGTATAACACCAAAGTCAGATTTCCCGGTATAATAAATGGTGCGCCGGCTCCAAGCTGCTGTGGTTGGTGGATACCCTGCTGCCACAATCATGCAGCGGGAGGGGGTGAACGACCATAAAAGTAATAAAGAAAACACCACTTCGCCCCCGTGGACGCAGCGATGAAAACCGGCAGGCTCAGAAGGACGCTATCCGCACCGCATACGCCAATGGTCCCCAGAAGGAGGTTCAGATTATTCCCGCCAAGCGGGATCTGGTGACCGAGGAAACCAAGAAGAAGCTCCGCGTCTGCGCCTACTGCCGTGTCAGTACCGATGAGGACACCCAGGCAACCAGCTATGAGCTGCAGGTGCAGAACTACACAAAAATGATCCATGAAAACCCGGAATGGGAGTTCGCAGGTATTTTTGCGGATGAAGGCATCTCTGGCACCTCGGTCCTCCACCGTGAGCACTTTCTGGAGATGATCGAAAAATGCAAAGCGGGAGAAATCGACCTGATCATCACCAAGCAGGTCAGCCGATTTGCCCGGAATGTGCTGGACAGCCTGAACTACATCTATATGCTCCGCAGGCTGGATCCGCCCGTGGGCGTCTATTTCGAAGCGGAAAAGCTCAACACCCTGGATAAGAGCAGCGACATGATCATCACCGTTCTCAGCTTAGTCGCCCAGAGCGAATCCGAGCAGAAGTCCAACAGCCTCAAGTGGTCTTTTAAGAGACGCAGGGCGCAGGGCTTGGGCGTCTATCCCAATTGGGCGCTCCTCGGCTATAAGGGGCGTGCCTGGGAGATCGATGAGGACGAAGCGGATGTGGTGCGAACCATATACAGTCTTTATCTGGAGGGTTACTCATCCCCCCAGATCGCAGATTTCCTTACAAAGAGCGGCATACCTACCGTCAAAGGTCTATCGTCTTGGAGTTCCGGCAGCGTCCTTGGCATCCTCCGCAACGAAAAATACTGTGGAGACGCCTTGTGTCAAAAAACAGTGACGATAGACTTCTTTACCCATAAGAGCGTGAAGAATAACGGCCTGGAGACGCAGTACTTCATCGAGGGCCACCACGACCCCATCATCGAAAAGAGCGACTGGCTGACTGCGCAGCAAATCCGTAAGGAGCGGAGATACACGAAAAACCGCTCCCGGCGCGGAAAGCTCCGCTATATCGTTAAAGGATCTCTGGCCGGTTTCCTGATCGTCAACCCGGATTGGGAGACGGAGTACATCGAGTCCTTGTTCCAAACGCTGTCCACCCAGGCCGAACCCACCGTGTCCCCCTTACTGGAGGACGATGAAAACTTTACAATTTCAAAGGAGTAATCACTATGTCTATTCTCAGCAATTTTACTGTCGTTGACCTCATCAAGACCCGTTCCGCTTCCGTTGCCACCATCACCGGCAAGGTGCTGAAGCTGAACATCCAGACCGCTGCCGAGCTGCACTACGCTCCGTATGTGCAGGTGCTCGTCAACCCCAAGGACAAGCAGTTCGCCATCCGGGCCTGCAAGGAGGACGCCCCCAACGCCATTGCCTTCTCCAAGCCGGAGCACGAGCAGAAGTACGCCATCAAAATCAGTTCTGCCGCCGTGGTCGATCTGATCCGCAAGATGGGCGAGTGGTCTGAGGAGGACAACTGGAATGTTCCGGGCATCTACTTCGCCGATGAGCAGGCGCTCGTCTACGATCTGGGTGCGGCCTTCCGGCCCTCTCCCCGCGGTGGGTGGACTGCCAAGCGGCAGAAGGAAGCCGCTGCTGCCGCCGCACTGACCGGTACGAGTCAGAATGAGGAAGTAAACAACTAAGCTACTGGGCCTGGCAGGTGGAAATCATCTGCCAGGCTTTTCATTACACACGGCATTACCGTCTTTTGTTTCTCATCCTTGTTATTCACGCCCCAGTGGTGTAAAATGTTATCAGAAACTGGCGTTTAAGCGTGGGAGGGATTTTTAGTGGCGGCTGTGAGATCGATTTTCGACTATGTCAGCAAAAAATGCTATAACGGATTATTCGATGCCGCCAAAGAGTACCTGGATGGACATTGGCGTGAGATGAACCTCGAAACAAACCGTGTCCCCACCATAGATAGTTACGAGCTGGTTGACGCTAATGTGCAGCGAGTCTATGTCTCTGACCTTCCTGGCGATCGTATTGCATTTGACGTTGGGCTGGAATTAGAAGTCGCTGTATCTATGGTTAGCCGCCACAATGACAGTGAGGATACAAGCTATCCATGGCTCCGTTTTTCGTGTGAGGGCGACCTTTCTCAAGGGCTTGAAGACTGGGTTATCAATAAAATTGAGATGTATGCCAAGCGAAATCCAGCACCCAACTCTATGTCCGATGCACTTGTGCCAGACATTCCCCCAGCGCAGTATGAAAAGGTGGCAACTGAGTTCCTCGAAAAATACTACCCAGAAGCTCTGCGCACAACAAAATATGGACAACCACCCGTATATGTTGATCCAGAGATCCTGGCTAAGCGTCTGAATTTATCGGTCGTAACGCACCGCATCAGTAAAGAAGGGGCTATCTTTGGGCAGCTCTTCTTTTTAGCCGCAGATACAGAAATGTATGACGCTGATCAAGACCGGATTGCGACCGTCCATGTTCCAGAGAAAACTATAGTTGTCGATCCCCAGATGTACTTGCTTCGTAACTTGGGGTCAGTAAATAACACTATTGTCCACGAATGTGTACATTGGGTTAAACACCGAAAGGTTTTCATGCTGGAAAAACTGTATAACGATCAAGCTCATGGCATCACCTGTGAAGTGGTCGGGGGCGCACGAGCCAATATGTCAAAATTGGCAACAGCTCGAATGGAACAGCAGGCCAATCGGCTGACCCCTCGTATCCAAATGCCGGCGGGCCCATTCAAAGCAAAAGCATCAGACTATATTGTAAAATTCATGCGCGAAATGGGTGCTCGCCATGAAATTGAGGTCATGGAAGCGGTCATTGAGCAGCTATCCATGGATTTTGTGGTTTCCAAACAAGCCGCTAAAATTCGTATGGTAGAGCTGGGTTATGAAGCGGCTGTTGGCACCTTTACCTATGTGGATGGTCATTATGTCCCACCCCATAGTTATAGCAAGGGTGCGATCTCCAGAAACCAAACTTTTACCATCAGCGGTCAGGATGCCGCCATACAACGGCTTGTCAGCCCAGCTCTCCGTTCCCTCACACAAGAGGGCGATTACCTTTTCCTCGAAAACCATTATGTTTTTAAAGCTCCGCTATATGTGGAAAAGGGACAAGACGGACACCTTCAGCTGACTCCATATGCGCGTTCTCACATGGACGAATGCTGCTTGGTCTTCGATATGGAGATTAAGGGTGAGGTTGGTACCGAATACTACACCGTTTGTTACCTTAACCGTGAGGAAGGCGCCTATACCTTTAACATTTCGTACAATGAGGATTTCCAAGCAAAAACCAAAGACCAGCAAAAAGCCTTCCGGCAGCAGGAAAAACAAGAGGAAATGGGAATTCGGATGCAGATGACCGATAACCCTTCTCAATGCATGAAGCTGCTGATGGATTGGCGCAAAATGAGCAATATGGATTTAGGGGTTGCAATCAGCAGAGATGAACGCACGATTAGGAGAATAGCTAACGGCGAAAATACCCCCAACTTAGAGACGGCGGTTTTAATTTGTCTCGGCTTGAATCTACCACCGACTATTAGCTATAAGCTACTGGAAGTATTTGGCGTTAAACTGATGCCAGGCAACACCACACACCTTTGGTACCAGGAAGCGTTGAATGTAAAGTATAACGAGCCAGTGGAGGATGCCCAAGCATATCTTGCTGAATTCGATGTAGAACTTAAGTGATTTTCCGGACACGCCGTGTCCAATCCCGGAAGTCCCCATAACCACAGGGGTTCCCCAAAAACTAAAATTTTTAAAGCCGGAGTTATCCGCATTCCAGGAATGGAAATGCCGATAGCTCCGGCTTTTTTTACGTTTTCAGCCTTCTTTCCGGACACGCCATGTCCGATGCCCTTCCTGCCAAGCTGCTATCCTATAGTTGGCAGGACCCGGACAACCAATGTTTGTAGATGAGCCAAAGGCTCCCGTTAAAAAAAACGGCGAGTTTTTTGGCCTTTTGTGGTGCCCTTTTCTCGTCGGGAAAGGGCATTCACTATGTTTGCGTACCGCTACCATTTTTCTGACGGAGAAACTGTTTCTATCGAAATCCCCGATGATTGGGGCGAGATCCTCATCGACCTGGACCGCCAGGAGTACAACAACAATCACAAGGAGACCCGCCGGCATTACTCGCTGGAGGGCAAAGTCTACGAGGGCATGGACTACGCCGCAGAGGATTCCGGCCTGGAAGCCCTCTTTGCCGGCCCCACCGATGAGGAGCGGCTTCATGCCGCCATCCGGCAGCTCTCCCGCGACCAGCAGGAAATGGTCCAGGCCATCTTTTTTGAAAATGTGAGCGTCAACGACTACGCCGCCCGGATGGGCGTGACGCAGTCCGCCATTTCCCACCGTTTGCAGACGGTGAAGAAAAAATTGAAAAAACTTCTGGGCTGACCCTCATATTCAGCCTTTCTCCTGGCCGTATATCGGAAGGAGCGAGAAAGCAGCCTTCCAGAAAGGATGAACGCCATGAGACATAAGCTGAAAATCAGCGTGTCCAAGGAACCGCAGACTGGCGGGGTGGTCAGATGCCGCAGTGTGACGCTGCGGGAGAAGATGCTCACCCGGCTCCTGGGCCGCAAAGAGCGGGTGATGATCCTCATTCCCGGCAACACCGTGGAATCCCTGGACATCACCGAGCTGTCGGAGGGAGGTGCGGCCTGTGAGTAAGATCAAGCTCCTCCTGGATGTGGTGGAGGATATGCGCTCTCTCGCCGACAGTCTCCAGTCGTTGGCGGACGCCATGACCCAGGGAGACGCCCCGGAAGCCGAGCCGGTACAGAAGGCCGCTCCGTCTCCTCCCAAGGAGCCGGCGGTCACACTGGAGCAGGTTCGGGCGGTGCTGGCTGAAAAAAGCCATGACGGGAAGACCGAAGCGGTCCGGGAACTGCTGCAGAAGTACGGCGCTCCAAAGCTGTCAGCGGTGGACCCCAAGCACTACCCGGCTCTGCTGAAGGATGCGGAGGTGCTCTGATGCCACCCTCCAAACACGCCGTTCTCTCTGCCAGCGGCGCCCATCGCTGGCTGCACTGTAACCCTTCGGCACGGCTGGAGCTGGAGTTTGCCGACCGGGAGACGGAAGCCGCAGCTGAAGGCACTGCCGCTCACGCTCTGGCAGAGCACAAGCTCAAAAAGGCGCTGAAGCTGCGTTCCCGGAAGCCCGTCAGCCCATATGACTGCGATGAAATGGACGCCTACACCGATGGGTATGTGGAGTTCGTGCTGGAACAGCTGGAGGAAGCCAGGGCGCTCTGCGCCGACCCTCTTGTCCTCATCGAACAGCGGCTGGACTTCTCCTGCTATGTGCCGGACGGCTTCGGCACCGGTGACTGCCTGATCGTGGCGGACAAGCTCTTGCACATCATCGATTTCAAGTATGGGCAGGGTGTCCTGGTGGACGCGGAGGAGAATCCCCAGATGATGCTGTACGCCCTGGGCGCCCTCCGGCAGTTCGACCACCTCTACGACATCGCCCAGGTCGCCATGAGCATCTACCAGCCCCGCCGGGAAAACGTGTCCACCTGGACCATCTCTGTGGAGCAGCTCATGGAGTGGGCGGAACAAACCCTCAAGCCCAAGGCGGAAATGGCCTACCAGGGTGAAGGGGACTATGTCCCTGGCCCCTGGTGTACCTTCTGCAAGGCGGCGGTGAAGTGCCGCGCCAGAGCGGAAGCCAAGCTCCAGCTCGCCAAGTACGAGTTCGCCATGCCGCCGCTCCTCACCGATGCGGAGATCGAGGACATACTCTCCCGTCTGCCCGGCCTGACCAAGTGGGCCGGCGAGATCGAAGCCTACGCCCAGGACGCCGCCATTCACCACGGCAAGGTGTGGCACGGCTTCAAGCTGGTGGAGAGCCGCACGAACCGCAAGTTCACAGACGAGGACGCCGTGATCCGCGCCGCTAACGCCGCTGGGTACCACGACATCTTCAAGAAGGCCCTCATCCCCATCACCGAGATGGAGAAGCTCATGGGTAAAAAGGCCTTTGCCGAGATCCTCGGCAGCCTGGTCGAAAAGCCCAAGGGCAAGCCGACCCTGGTTCCGGTATCCGACCGGCGTCCGGCCATCACCACGATGGATGCCGCCCAAGAATTTACTGAAATTACGGAGGTATAACGATATGTCTGCCAATCACAAGAACCCGACCAAAGTGGTCACCGGAGTTGTCCGCCTGTCCTACGCCAACGTCTGGGAGCCGGTCTCCATCAACGGAAGCAACCCCAAGTACAGCGTTTCCCTCATCATCCCCAAGACCGACACCAAGACCATCGATGCCATCAACGCCGCCGTGGACGCCGCCATCAAGGACGGAGCCGCCAAGTTCGGCGGTAAGATCCCCAACAAGGCCGCGTTGAAGCTCCCCCTGCGGGATGGTGATCTGGAACGGGACGATGAAGCCTACAAGGGCGCCTACTTCGTCAACGCCAACAGCACCACCGCACCTCAGATCGTGGACCGCGCTGTGCAGCCCATCCTGGACCGCGCCGAAGTCTATTCCGGCTGCTACGCCCGTGTGTCCATCAACTTCTACGCCTTCAACTCCAACGGGAACCGCGGCATCGCCTGCGGCCTGGGCAACATCCAGAAGGTGCGGGACGGTGAACCTCTGGGCGGGCGTTCCTCTGCCGCGGATGACTTCTCCACCGATTTCGATGACGATTTCCTTTCCTAACAACCATCTGGCAAGGGTGGCGGAGGGCAGCCTCTGCCGCCCTTATGCCGCAGGAGAGGAGGTCCTATGAAACAGCTATCCATCGACATTGAAACCTTTTCCCCGGAGCCGCTGGCCAAGTGCGGTGTGTACCGCTATAGCCAAGCCCCGGAGTTTGAAGTGCTGCTGTTCGGTTATTCCGTGGACAGCGGCCCTGTCCGGGTGGTGGATCTCACCGATGGCGAAAGCATCCCCGCTGAAGTCCTGGCCGCGCTCACCGATCCGGCTGTCTCCAAATGGGCCTTCAATGCGCAGTTCGAGCGGGTGTGTCTCTCCCGGTACCTGGGGTACCCTGTGGGACAATACCTGAACCCTGACTCCTGGTACTGCACCATGGTGTGGTCAGCCACCCTGGGCCTGCCCCTCTCACTGGAGGGGGTGGGCGCCGTGCTGGGGCTGGAGAAGCAGAAGCTCAAAGAGGGCAAAGACCTGGTGCGCTATTTTTGCACACCGGCAAAAGCCAGGGATGGCTCCACCTTCCGCCGCCTTCCCGCAGATGCGCCGGAGAAGTGGGCAGCCTTCAAAGCCTACAACCTCCGGGATGTGGAGACGGAAATGTCCATTCAGAAGAAGTTGTCACGATTCCCGGTCTCCCCGGAAGAGTGGGATAACTACCATCTCGACCAGCGCATCAACGACCGGGGCATTCTGCTGGACCGCGCTCTGGTGACCCAGGCTATCCGCTGTGACGAGCGGTTCAAGCGCACCCATCTGGAACAGGCCCGCTCGGTCACCGGGCTGGAGAACCCCAACAGCCCCGCCCAGCTCAAAGCGTGGCTGGCGGAAAAGGGTGTGGAAGCCGAGTCCCTCTCCAAAGCATCCGTACTGGAACTTCTGTCCCATGCGGAGGGTGAGGTGGAGCTGGCCCTGTCCCTGCGGCAGGAGCTGGCCAAGAGCAGCGTCAAGAAATACACCGCTATGGAGTCAGTGGTCTGTCCGGATGACCGCGCCCGTGGGCTGATCCAGTTCTACGGAGCCAATCGAACCGGCAGATTTGCCGGGCGGCTCATCCAGGTGCAGAACCTTCCGCAGAACCATCTGCCCGATCTGAAACAATCCAGGACGCTGGTGCGGGACGGGCGCTTTGACGCCGTGGAGCTGCTCTACGATTCTGTCCCGCTGGTGCTCTCCGAACTGATCCGCACCGCCTTTATCCCCAAGCCGGGATGCCGCTTCTTCGTGGCGGACTTTTCGGCCATCGAAGCGCGGGTCATCGCCTGGATCGCTGGGGAGCAGTGGCGGCAGGAGGTATTCGCCCAGGGCGGGGATATCTACTGCGCTTCTGCCAGCCAGATGTTCCATGTCCCCGTGGTCAAGCATGGCGTCAACGGCCATCTCCGGCAGAAGGGCAAAATCGCGGAGCTGGCCCTGGGCTACGGCGGCTCGGTGGGGGCGCTGAAGGCCATGGGCGCGCTGAACTACGGCCTGACCGAGGAAGAGCTGAAACCCCTGGTGGACGCATGGCGGCAGTCCAACCCCCGCATCGTGAAGTTCTGGTGGGATGTAGACCGCGCCGCTGCCACCTGCGTCCGGGACAGAGTCCCCGCCGAGACGCACGGCATCCGCTTCTTCTACCAAAGCGGCATGATGTTCATCGTGCTCCCCTCCGGCAGAAAGCTGGTGTATGTGAAGCCAAAGATGGGCGTCAACCGCTATGGCAGCGAGTCCGTCACCTACGAAGGTGTGGGCGAACAGAAAAAGTGGCTGCGGCTGGAGAGCTACGGCCCCAAATTCGTGGAGAACATCGTCCAGGCCACAGCCCGCGACATCCTGGTGGAAGCCATGCGCCGGCTGGAAGCGGCGGGGTACCAAATCGTGATGCACGTCCATGACGAAGCGGTAATCGAAGCGCCGGCGGAGTCCTCCCTGGAGGACATCTGCGCCATCATGGGCCAGACCCCTGCCTGGGCGGAAGGACTGCTGCTCCGAGCAGACGGTTATGTCTGCGACTTCTATCAGAAAGACTGAGGTGACCCTTATGGGAATCAACAAATACAACTGTGAGGGCTACTATGACCCCACACCCTACGAAGCTCTGACCCGGATCGAGAACGAGGCGTGCAAGCTCCACTCCTTCCGTCCGGTGGTTTACATTTGCTCTCCGCTCTCCGGGGATGTGGAGGGAAACCAGGAAAAGGCGGCGCGCTACTGCCGCTTCGCGGTGGACACCGGGTATATCCCCATCGCGCCCCATCTGTACTTTTCCCGGTTTATGAACGATGCCAACCCCAGGGAGCGGGATCTGGCTCTGTTCATGGACATTGTCCTGCTCACCAAATGCGCCCAGCTTTGGGTGTTCGGAGAAACCATCTCCAAGGGTATGGGCATCGAGATCGAGAAGGCCAAGCGCAAAGGCCAGACCATCCGCTATTTTACCGAGAACTGCCAGGAGGTGTCCGTATGAAAATCGCTGTAGGCAACAGCCGCATGGATAAGAAGTGGAAGAACCGGGATATTTCCTGGGAGGACCTGTGCCAAAGGGTCAGCTCCACCATCCGTACCACGGAAACCGTGGAGGAATACCGCAAGCTGAAGAAGGGCGCCCAGGACAACATCAAGGACGTGGGCGGCTTTGTGGGCGGTCAGCTCCGGGAAGGCCGGCGCAAAAACGGCATGGTGCTCTGCCGCTCCATGCTCACCCTGGACATGGACTACGGTGAGCCGGGAATCTGGGACGAAATTGACCTGCTCTACGATTTCCGGTGCTGCGTCTACTCCACCCATAAACACACGCCGGAGCACCCCCGGCTGCGTATAATCATCCCCCTGGCCCGTGACATCACCGAAAATGAGTACCCGGCGGTGGCCCGGATGGTGGCAAAGGAGATCGGCATCGACCTGTTTGACGATACCACCTATGAAGCCTGCCGCCTGATGTACTGGCCTTCCACCTCCGCAAACGGCGAATTCTTCTACAAGACCAAGGATGGCCCTCTGCTGGACCCGGACGCCTATCTCACCAAATACGCAGATTGGCATGACGCTTCCATCTGGCCGGTTTCCTCCCGGCAGTCCGAAGCGGTGCGCCGGAGCATCACCCAGCAGGCCGATCCCCTGGAAAAGCCCGGTATTGTGGGCGCCTTTTGCCGCGCCTATACCATCGAGGAAGCGATTGAAACCTTCCTCTCCGATGTCTACGAACCGTCCTCCATGAACGGGCGGTACGACTATATCCCCGCCGACTCCGCCGCTGGCGTAGTGGTGTACGATGGGAAATTCGCCTACAGCCACCACGCCACCGACCCGGTCTGCGGCAAGCTGTTAAACGCCTTCGACCTGGTGCGGCTTCATAAATTCCGGGAGCTGGACGAGAATGTGGGTCTGGATACCCCGCCGGGCAAACTGCCCTCCTTCAAAGCCATGAGCGACCTGGCCCTGGGAGACGATAAGGTCAAGGCTGTCTTCGCCGAAGAGCGCATCGCCCAGGCCGCCGCCGAGTTTTCTGAAGAGGACTGGCAGAACGGCTTGGAGCTGGACAAGTCCGGTCACGTGAAGAACACCCTGCGCAATCTGACCCTCATTCTGGAAAACGACCCCAACCTCAAGGGCGTGGTGTTCAACCAGCTCCTGGACGGGATGGAGATCAAGGGGGAAGTACCCTGGAACCATCCCTCCAAGTTCTGGCGGGATGCCGATGACGCCCAGCTCATCAGCTATGTGGATGCCCATTACGGCACCTTCTCCGCCCGGAACTATGACATCGCCGTGACCAAGGTGGCGGATGACCGGGCCTATCACCCCATCCGGGAGTTCATCGAGAGCCTGCCGGAGTGGGATAAAGTCCCCCGCGTGGATACGCTGCTGGTGGACTACCTGGGTGCCAGCGACACAGCCTATGTCCGGGCGGTGACCAGGAAGACCCTCTGTGCCGCCATCAGCCGGGTACTGCGTCCGGGCTGTAAGTTCGACTCCATGCTGGTGCTCAACGGTCCCCAGGGCGTGGGGAAAAGCACCCTCATCGCCAAGCTGGCCGGAGAGTGGTTTTCGGACAGCCTGAACCTGGGCGACACCAAGGACAAGACCGCCGCCGAGAAGCTCCAGGGGTACTGGATTTTAGAGATCGGCGAACTGGCCGGGTTGAAGAAAGCCGAGGTGGAAACCCTGCGCTCCTTTCTCTCCCGGCAGAACGACATCTACCGTGCTGCCTTTGGCAAACGGGCCACGCCCCATCTGCGTCAGTGCGTGTTCTTCGGTACCACCAACGCCGAGTCCGGCTATCTGCGGGACACCACCGGCAACCGCCGCTTCTGGCCGGTCAAGACCCCTGGCAGCGGGAAGAAGCAGTCCTGGAACCTGACCCACGAGGAGATCCTCCAGATCTGGGCGGAAGCCCTGGTGTATGTCCGCCAGGGAGAGAAGCTCTACCTGTCCGCCGAAATGGACGCTCTGGCCAAGGACGAGCAACGTGAAGCCATGGAGTCCGATGAGCGCGAGGGACTGGTGCGGGAGTATCTGGACACCCTGCTGCCGGAACGCTGGGCGGAGATGGACCTCTTTGAACGCCGCAATTTCCTCTCCGGCTCCGATTTCGGCGGTCTGCAGGAGAAGGGGACGGTGAAGCGCACCAGTGTATCCAACATGGAGATCTGGTGCGAGTGCTTCGGAAAGGAACGGGCCAACCTGCGCCGCACCGACAGCAATGAGCTGACGGGCATCCTGGCGCGGCTGGGCTGGAAACGGGCGGAGAGCAAGGTGCGCATCCCCCTCTATGGGCCGCAGTACGTCTTTGTTCCGAAGGGGTGTTCCCAATGAAGATATGCTCAGGCACAAAATCCGGGAACAAGTTCCCAGGGGCAGCTCCGCACTTTGGAACCCCCGCCGGAACACCCCATGGGAACGGTGGAAGCCCCATAAACGGCAAGGAAAACCGGCTTCCTTGTTCCTGTGTTCCCAACATTTCTTATATATCGAAAGATGTAAGAAATAGAGGTCATCAGCACGCAAAACACGCATATACGCGCATAAGGGGATTTTTCGGTTCCCGGAACACAGGAGGTCGATATGCGTGAGAAAACCATTGAAGCGAAACTGGTGAAGGCCGTCCGAATCATGGGCGGTCTCGCACCCAAGTTTATAAGCCCTGGGTTTGATGGAGTGCCAGACCGCCTGGTGCTCCTCCCCAAGGGGAAAATCGCCTTCATTGAGCTGAAAGCGCCCGGCAAGGCGCTCCGGCCTTTGCAGATAAGGCGGAAACAGCAGTTGGAAGCCCTGGGCTTTCCGGTGTACTGCATCGACAGCCCAGAGCAGATTGGAGGGATACTGGATGAAATACAGTCCTCATAACTACCAGACCTACGCCACGGACTTCATCCTGGAGCATCCCGTTTCGGCGGTCTTCCTTGACATGGGCCTTGGCAAGAGCGTCATCACCCTGACCGCCATTTTCGACCTCTGCCTGGACAGCTTCCTAATCCGCAAGGTGCTGGTCATCGCTCCGCTCCGCGTGGCGGCGGACACCTGGCCCGGTGAGATCGAGAAGTGGGACCACCTGCGAGGGCTTACCTACTCGGTAGCGGTCGGCAGCGAAGCCCAGCGCAAGGCGGCGCTCCTGCAGAGGGTCAGCGTGTACATCATCAACCGGGAGAATGTCCAGTGGCTGGTGGAGGACAGTGGTCTGTCCTTCGACTATGACATGGTGGTCATCGATGAGCTGTCCTCCTTCAAAAGCTACCAGGCCAAGCGGTTCCGCGCTCTGCTGAAGGTGCGGCCCGGCGTCAAGCGCATCGTGGGCCTGACCGGCACGCCCTCCTCCAATGGGCTGATGGACCTGTGGGCGGAGTTCCAGGTGCTGGACATGGGCAGACGCCTGGGCCGGTTCATCACCCGGTACCGCAGCGCCTACTTCCAGCCGGACAAGCGAAACGCTCAGGTGGTGTTCTCCTATAAGCCCCTGCCGGGAGCTGAGGACGCCATCTATGAGCGGATCTCCGACATCACCATCTCCATGCGGGCCGGCGACTATTTGGATATGCCGGAATGCGTGGTCAACGAGGTCAAGGTCGACCTCTCCGAAAAGGAACGGCAAGCCTACGACACCATGAGGGCGGAACTGGTGCTCTCCCTGAACGGCGAAGAGGTGGACGCCGGGAACGCGGCGGCTCTGGCAAACAAGCTCTCCCAGATGGCAAACGGCGCGGTGTATGGGGAGGACAAACGGGTGCTCCGTCTGCACGAGCGCAAGCTGGACGCCCTGGAGGATCTCATCGAAGCCGCCAACGGCAAGCCCGTTCTGGTGGCCTACTGGTTCAAGCACGACCTGGAGCGCATCCGGGAGCGGTTCACCGTCCGGGAGATCAAGACCAGCCGGGACATCGCCGATTGGAACCAGGGCAAGATCCCGGTGGCGGTCATCCACCCGGCATCCGCCGGCCACGGGCTGAATCTGCAGTCCGGCGGTTCCACCCTCGTCTGGTTCGGGCTGACCTGGTCGCTGGAGCTTTACCAGCAGACCAATGCCCGGCTATGGCGGCAGGGGCAGAAAGAACAGACTGTGGTCATCCACCACATTATCACGAAGAACACCATTGACGAGCGGATCATGTCCGCCCTTCGCAGAAAAGACAAAACACAGTCCGCTCTCATTGACGCGGTCAAGGCCAATTTGGAGGTGTAACATGACAGCGAAAGAATACTTATCCCAAGCCCGGCTGCTGGATGCCCGGATTAACGCCAAGATTCAGCAGGTTTCGGCGCTGAACGATTTAGCCACCCACGCCACCGCCACCCTGACGGGGATGCCCCGGAATCCCAGCCGGTCTGAGTCCCGCATGGCCGAAGCGGTGGTCAAAATCATCGACCTGCAGAATGAAATCAACCACGACATCGATGAGCTGGTGGATCTGAAGCGGGAGATCACCCGCCGGGTGAAGTCCATCCCCAACACCGAGTACCAGCTCCTGTTGGAGAAGCGGTACCTGTGCTTCATGCCCTGGGAGAAGATCGCCGTGGATATGGGCTACTCCATCCAGCACATCTACCGCCTGCACGACTGGGCGCTGCGGGAATTTCCCGTCCCCCAGGAAACATGAGAGTTCGATGTATTGAATGAGAGCAGCTCCGTAGTGTATCATTAAAATTGCCAAAAGAATCAAGCAAAGCCATCGTGGGGCCACCCCTGCGGTGGCTTTTCTTATGCCCGGAAAGGAGGTAGAACGGTGCCTACAAAGCCCAAGCGCCCCTGTTCGTATCCCGGCTGTCCCAAGCTGACGGACGGCAGGTTCTGCGAGGAGCACGCCAAGGCGGAAGCCAAACGCTACGAGAAGTACGACCGTGACCCGGCTGTACGCCGCAGGTATGGCCGCGCCTGGAAGCGCATCCGCGACCGGTACATCCAGGAGCATCCGCTGTGTGAGCTGTGCCAGCGGGATGGCAGGCTGACCCCCGCCGAAGAGGTCCACCACAAGAAGCCACTGGCTGAAGGCGGCACACACGCGCGGGACAACCTCGTTGCCCTCTGTAAGTCCTGCCACGCCAGAATCCACGCCCAGCGCGGTGACCGCTGGCACCAGCAAAAAGGCTGAGCCATTGCTGACCCAGCCTGCCTGTCGTTTGTACAGTGAAGCCCCCGCGCTTGACCGTGATGCTCGTTCCAATAGGAACGCCCCCTGGCTTTGACGTCTTACATTATGCTGCGATGCCATGCGGTCATGCAGCCCGAACCCACGCGGGATAGCTCCACTGAGCCAACAGTACCAGCTCTGAGCAGAAAAGTCAAGGCGGAGATTTCACCGACCCAGGGGGCGGTCAAATCTCTCCAGCCTGTGAGCCGTGCAACGGGCCGGGGGTCTCGCGCACAAAATCGCGGTTTCAAAGGGGGTATATACCCCCCAGACCGGGAAAGGAGGAAATCTGTGGCCAAAGACGGTACCAACCGCGGCGGCGCCCGTGCTGGTGCCGGCGCAAAGAAGAAGCCCCTCGCAGACAAGATCGCCGAGGGAAATCCCGGCAGAAGGAAGCTGACTGTCATCGACTTTCAGGACACAGCCGATTTAGAAGGTCAGCCCATGCCGAAACCGTCAGCCATGCTGTCTGCCACCCAGAAGGATGGCAAGACGCTGGTCGCCGCCGAGGTCTATGAGAAGACCTGGACCTGGCTGGCGGAGCGGGGCTGCGCCGCTCTCGTTTCCCCGCAGCTTTTGGAGCGATACGCTATGAGCGTGGCCCGCTGGATACAGTGCGAAGAAGCCATTACTGAATACGGCTTTCTCGCCAAGCACCCCACCACGGGGAACGCGATCCAAAGTCCCTATGTGGCGATGAGCCAGAATTTCATGTCCCAGACCAACCGCCTGTGGATGGAGATCTACCAGATCGTCAAGGAGAACTGTTCCAGCGAGTACGGCGGGGCCACGCCCCAGGACGATGTGATGGAGCGGCTGCTGTCCGCTCGGAAAGGAAAATGAGTATGACCAAATATAAAACGGCTGAAAGCGTCCGGCGCGGTCACCCGGATAAGCTGTGCGACCTGATCGCCGACAGCATTCTGGACGAGTGCCTGCGGCACGACCGCTATTCCCGCTGCGCCTGCGAGGTTATGGCCACCAAGGGGAAAATCTTTGTCTGCGGGGAGATCACCTGTGCGGCAAAGATCAACATCCGCTCGGTGGTTCGGGAAGTCCTCCGCAAGGTGGGCTACAACCCCATGAAATTCATTGTGTTCGTCTATGTCCACCGGCAGAGTCCCGACATCGCCGGCGGCGTGGATTCCGCGCTGGAAGTGCGGGATGGCGGAAGCGAGGATGTGTTCGCCACCACCGGCGCCGGCGACCAGGGCACCGTGTACGGCTACGCCACCAGGGAAACCTGGACACGCCTGCCAGTCCCTGTGGTTTTCGCAAACGACATCTGCAAAGGTCTGGACGAAGCGATGCAGGATGGAACCATCCGTGGCATCGGTCCCGATGGCAAAGCTCAGGTGACCGTGGTGTATGAGGACGGAAAGCCCGTGGGTGTGAAGAACATTGTGGTGTCCGTCCAGCACGATGAAGGTAAAAATCTGGAGGAGCTTCGGCGGGAGATCATCTCCGAGGTGCTGTATCCCATTCTGGACCGTTTCGGTTTCGCCAAGGACGTGGAAATCCTCATCAACCCTTCCGGCAGGTTCGTGGAGGGTGGTCCCACCGCCGATACCGGGCTGACCGGCAGGAAGCTGATGGTGGACACCTATGGCGGTCTTGCCGCCCATGGCGGCGGCGCCTTCTCCGGGAAGGACCCCACCAAGGTTGACCGCTCCGCCGCATACATGGCCAGAGCCATTGCCCGGAATGTGGTAGGCGCGTGGCTGGCGGAGGAATGCCAGGTTTCCATCTCCTATGCTATCGGCAAAGCGGAACCCACCGCTGTGGAAATCGACACCTTTGGCACCGCCAAGGTGGACGAGGATGTGATCCGGCTGGCGGTACTGGACGTGTTCGACCTGCGTCCCGCCGCCATCATCTCCGTACTGCACCTTCGCACGCCCCTGTACGCCGACACCTCCGCCTACGGCCACTTCAACGGATACAATTACAGCTGGGAAAACCTCGACAAGACAGATGAGCTGCGGAAGGCGGTGGAAAAGTATGCTGATTGAGCGCAAGCGCACCGCCGACCTCATTCCCGCCGACTACAATCCCCGCAAAGATCTGAAGCCTGGTGACCCGGAGTACGACAAGCTGAAACGCTCCATGGAGCAGTTCGGCTATGTGGAGCCGGTGATCTGGAACAAGACCACCGGACGGCTGGTGGGCGGTCACCAGCGGCTGAAGGTGCTCATGGACATGGGCGTCACCGAAGTGGAGTGCGTGGTGGTGGAGCTGGATGAGGAGCGGGAAAAAGCCCTCAACATCGCCCTCAACAAAATCTCCGGCGATTGGGACAAGGACAAGCTGATGCTCCTCATCTCCGACCTGCAGGGCGCCGACTTCGATGTGTTCCTCACCGGCTTCGACCCCGCCGAGATCGATGACCTTTTTAAGGACAGTCTGAAGGACGGGGTCAAAGAGGATGACTTCGATGTGGACGCCGAGCTGGAGAACCCCGCCATCACCAAGGCCGGGGATGTCTGGACGCTGGGGCGGCACCGGCTGGTCTGCGGGGACAGCACCAAGGCGGAAACCTTCTCTCTGCTGATGGACGGACTGAAGGCCAACCTGGTCATCACCGACCCACCCTATAATGTCAACTACGAGGGCAGCGCCGGGAAGATCAAAAACGACAATATGGAGAACGCCGCCTTCTATGATTTCCTGCTGGCGGCGTTTCAAAATACAGAGGAAGTCATGGCGGACGATGCCTCCATCTATGTGTTCCATGCGGACACCGAGGGCCTGAACTTCCGAAAGGCGTTCTCTGACGCCGGCTTCTACCTCTCCGGGACGTGCATCTGGAAAAAACAGTCCCTGGTGCTGGGCCGTTCGCCCTACCAGTGGCAGCATGAGCCGATCCTCTTCGGCTGGAAGAAGAAAGGCAGACACCAGTGGTACACCGGGCGGAAGGAGTCCACCATCTGGGAGTTCGACAAGCCCAAGAAGAACAAGGACCACCCCACCATGAAGCCCGTCCCGCTCTTGGCGTATCCCATTCTCAATTCCTCCATGAGCAACGCCATCGTGCTGGACCCGTTCGGCGGTTCCGGCAGCACCCTCATCGCCTGTGAGCAAACCGACCGCGTCTGCCGCACCATCGAGCTGGACGAAAAGTTCTGCGATGTCATCGTGAAGCGGTACATCGAGCAGGTGGGCAATGCGGACGGTGTATCCCTCCAGCGGGACGGCTTGACCTACCGCTATGAAGAGGTAGCCGGGGACGATGCGGAAGATATCCCGTTGTTCTGAGGAGGCGCCCATGAAATCGAATACGACCTTGACCCTTGGTAGCCTCTTCGATGGCTCCGGGGGTTTTCCTTTGGGCGGGCTGCTCTGCGGGATCACCCCGGTGTGGGCTTCGGAGATCGAGCCGTTCCCCATCCGGGTGACCACCAAGCGGCTTCCCTTTATGAAGCACTACGGCGACATCTCCCAGATGGATGGCGGGAAGATCGAGCCGGTGGACATCATCACCTTCGGCTCCCCCTGTACCGACATGAGCATCGCCGGTCGGAGGGCTGGCCTGGACGGGAAGCAATCCGTCCTCTTTTATCAGGCCATCCGCATCATTCAGGAAATGAGGGATGCCACCCATGGCAAATATCCAAGATACATCGTATGGGAGAACGTCCCCGGTGCGTTCAGCTCCAACCACGGTGAGGACTTCAAGGCCGTCCTCGAAGCGGTCATCGGGATCAAGGAGCCGGGCGCCCAGGTGCCTATGCCTGAGAAAAACTTCTGGCCCTACGCCGACCTGTACATGGGAGAGCAGTGGAGCGTTGCGTACCGCACTCTTGACGCGCAACACTGGGGAGTCCCCCAGCGAAGACGCCGCATCTTCCTTGTCGCAGATTTTGCAGGCTGGGGTGCCGGACAAGTACTATTTGAGTCCGAAGGCCTGTCAGGGTATTCTGCGGAGGGCTTCCGTGCGTGGCAAAGAGCTACCAGAGATCCTGCGGCTGGCTCTGGAGTGGCAGGCATCTGCCTGAACGACCAGGGTGGGAGCTGCATGGACGTGTCCAGCGAAGTCGCCGCTACGCTCCGGGCAGAACACCATGGGCATCCGCCCTGTGTGTTGGACGCCGCCGGCTTCTGCACCGAACACTCGGCGGACAGCCGAGGCATTGGGTTTGAACAGGAGCGCGCTCCCACCCTTCGGGCGGGAGTTGTTCCCGCCGCGATTGCATTGGAGAGCCACCCCATCGACAGCCGCATCAAGATTGCCGATAACGGTACCATCCAGACGCTGACCTCCCGCATGGGGACGGGCGGCATGAATGTGCCGCTGGTACTGAAGATCCGCTCCGGCTGCGAGGGTGGCGGAAAAGGGCCGCTCATCCAGGAAGACCGCTCCGCCACGCTCTCCTGCAACAATGACCAGACGCTCTTCGAGCCGGTACCTTTCGGCATCTGCTCCGACCAGTCCAAAGCCATGCTATCGGATAATCCCCATGCCGGGATCTACAAGGCTCAGACGTCCCGCACTCTCGACACCGGAGGCGGCAACCCAGGGTGCAATCAGGGCGGAATCGCTGTGGTGGCGCGGGAAAAAACTTATGCCATGACCATGAACAACTATGTTCAGGTCGAGGAGGAGAAAACGCCGGCCCTGCTCTCAAGGGACTACAAAGACCCCACCGCTGTGAACAGCGGTTATACCGTGCGGCGGCTAACTCCCACCGAGTGCGCCCGTCTGCAGGGCTTTCCGGACTGGTGGTGCTCCGGCCTGGATACCCCGGAGCCGACCGGAGAGGATATCGCGTTCTGGACGGAGGTCTGGGAGACACACCGGCGGCTCTGCAACCCCAGCGTGAAGCCCAAGACGGAGCGGCAAATCGTCAAGTGGCTTCAAGCCCCGCACTCTGACGCGGCGGAATATAAGATGTGGGGCAACGGCGTGGCTCTGCCCTGCGTTTGGTTTGTGTTGTCCGGCATTGTGTTCAGTACACAATTATCTCCCGCATAATTCTACAATCCCAGGTCTCTATTTGACTTGATATTTGGGGGCCGCAGAGCGAATATGTGACTACCAAAAATCAAGGAGGAATCAGAAATGACCCTGCGTTACAACCTGACCGGCAGCGATAGGAAACGGCTGGTCTCCGCTATCAGCGAAATCACCGGCGTCTCCGCCAAGTACCTGGGCGCACCCAGCTTTGCCTACCAAGTGGATTACTTCACCATCGACCGTAACGGCGGCGTCACCTTCGATGACCGGGCTGACAGCGAGGAAATCGAAAACCTCATCGAAACGCTGGACAGCCAGGGCTTCAAAGCCGATCCGCAAGTGGTCGAAGCATCCGAACCCGTGGAGTCAGCCCCCGCCGAGGTGGACGGTCTGTGCATTTCCATGCCAGCCAGCCTTTTCACCGAAACAACGCTGCAGAACTTAAAGGACATCATCGCTTCGAAGGGAAATCTGATCCGCAAGGCCCTGGGAGTGGACGAGCTGCCCGTGGAGGTTGGCGATACGAAAGTCTCCTTCCCCTGGTTTACCGGAATGCCCACGCCGGAGGAAGTCAAAGCCTATGACCACTTCATCTGCGCCCTGTGCGAGATGGCCAGAAATCAGAAGCGCGTTACCGCCAAGGAGCGGGACACAGGCAACGACAAGTACGCCTTCCGCTGTTTCCTCCTCCGGCTGGGCTTCATCGGACCGGAGTTCAAACAGGAGCGCAAAATCCTGCTGCGAAACCTGACCGGCAGCTCCGCGTTCAAGTCGGTTCCCCAAAAGGAGGTGACAGACGATGCGGCTTCCGAGTAAGGAAACGCTGACGCTTCTCCGTATGCGCTACCCTGCGGGAACGCGAGTGGAGCTTATCCGCATGGACGATCCCCAGGCCCCTCCGGTTGGAACGAAGGGTACGGTGTTGGGCGTTGACGATGTGGGAAGCATCCTGGTAGCCTGGGATAACGGCAGCGGTCTGAATGTAGCCTTTGGCGAAGACGTCTGCCGCAAGGTCAAGGGATAGGGCGCTGTAAGATGCACAGTTTTCAAACCACAAGATCGTGTAGTTTATGGCTCAGATAGTCCTGGATATAGTGTGCCTTCAGAGGTAATATGACACTACCGAAAGGGAAAACACCACCAACCAGGAGGCAGAACCATGAACGAGAAAACGAGAACCCAGATCGAGGAAATGAAGAAGCAGACCATTGGGGTCGAGGTCGAGATGAACAACATCGAGCGCAGCCGGGCGGCAAAGGTCGCCGCCGAGTTCTTTGGCACCGGACGTTACGAGAGCACCGCCCACCGCAACGGGTACAGCACCTGGAGCGCATGGGACAGCCAGGGACGCGAGTGGAAATTCCAGAAGGACGTTTCCATTTCCGGGCCGGACAGCGAAAAATGCGAGCTGGTTACCCCAATCCTGACCTACGCCGACATGGAAACCCTGCAGGAGCTGATTCGGCTGCTTCGCAGAGCGGGCGCCAAGAGCGACTCCACCAGGGGCTGCGGAGTCCACATCCACATCGGCGCCAAGGGTCACACCCCGCAGACCCTGCGCAACCTGGCTAACATCATGGCCAGCCACGAGAGCCTGCTGGCCGAAGCCCTCAACCTCGACCATTACCGCATGAGCCGGTACTGCCGCACGGTTGACCCCCGCTTTCTGGAACAGCTCAACCGCAGGAAGCCCACCACCATGGCCGACCTTGCCGACATCTGGTACGGGAGCCAGGGCGCCAACTACGGCAGAAGCCACCATTACAACGACAGCCGCTACCATATGCTCAACCTCCACGCCACATTCACCAAGGGTACGGTCGAGTTCCGGCTTTTCCAATTCGATGCCCCAGCGGACGGAAAGCGCAACGGCCTTCACGCCGGCCAGCTGAAGAGCTACATCCAGCTTTGCCTGGCGCTCAGCCAGATGGCCAAGATGGTGCGCACAGCCAGCCCCAAGCCCCAGCAGAATGAGAACCCCAAATACGCCATGCGCACCTGGCTCCTCCGCCTGGGCTTCATCGGCGAGGAATTTGAAACCGCACGAGACATCCTGACCCGCCGCCTTTCAGGTGACGCGGCCTTCCGCAACGGCAGAGCAGCCGCTTGAAGGACGCCGCCCAGAGGCCCCCGAACCCGCTGACGGCGGGCTTTCGGTGGTAGAAGGGGTATGCGCCCCGGAAAGGAAGGTCAAGAAAATGAAACGCTACTACGTTGCCTACGGAAGCAATCTCAATGTCCAGCAGATGCGCTGGCGCTGCCCAGGGGCGAGAATCATCGGCACTTCGGAACTGAAGGACTACCGGCTCCTGTTCAAGGGAAGCAAGACCGGCTCCTACCTTACAATTGAGCCGGAAGCGGGATGTACAGTTCCGGTTGCGGTCTGGGAGGTCACCGACCAGGATGAGCTGGCATTGGACCGCTATGAGGGCTTCCCCAGCTTCTACTACAAGAAAGAGCTGGTGCTGGACGTGAAGGGCATCCGCACCGGCAAGCTCCGGCGCCGGAGAGCCTTCGTGTACATCATGCGCGAGGAGCGTCCCTACGGCATTCCCACCAGTAGTTACATGAGCACCTGCGGACAGGGGTACCGATTCTTCGGGTTTCCCGTTGACAAGCTCCTGGAAGCCCACCGCTGCAGTCGAGAAAGGATGAAGCCCAATGAAAGAAGATAACGTCACCCGCCTGGCGGTCTGCCCCCGCTGCGGCAAGGCCTACCATGAGCCGCCGGCGCTTTCCCGGCTGGACAACGAGACCCTTATCTGCCCGGACTGCGGGACACGGGAAGCTCTGGACAGCATTGGCGTGGCTCCGGCTGAGCAGGACGCCATCATCCAGGTCATCCATCGCTACCAGAGGTCGGAATGAAGCTGTACAACTCACAATATCGAAGCGCCATGTTTGTGTAGTATATTCCTCCGAAATGACTTGCTATTATTCGCTTTTAGAGCGAATATGTGTACACCGAAAGGGAAAACACCACTTTTCAGGAGGAATTTAAAATGATGAAAGCATGGCAGATTCGAGAGAACTTTGAACTGATTGACCGCATTGCAATCAGCCGCCGCACCTTTGAGGAAATGTTCACCCACACCAAGGAGCGCATCGAGTTCACCTTCAACGGCTGGGACGGTAAGTCCTATGATGGTGAAAGCCGGGTGGCCCGCATCTACCGCAGCAACCTCCCCGGTTATGAGGACTGCATTTTCGTCAAGGTCGGCAAGGCCCTCCACTACATCGATACCGAAGACCAGGTGATCAACAAGCAGACCGGTGAAGCCCACCCCACGGCAGGCTGGCTGGTCGATGTCCTCAAGGGATGATTTCACAATAAGCTGCACAGTTTCGTCCAACAAGGTTTGTGTAGTATATTCTGAGAAATCGCTTGCTATTTTTCGCCTTTAGAGCGAATATGTACACACCGAAAGGGAAAACGCACCGAATTGGAGGACACAAACATGAAGAAGACTACCGCTCAGAAGGCCGCAACCTACCGCCTGCCTGAAACCACCACCCCGGAAAACCTGGAAATGAAGCTGATGAACAATCTGGGTACCATCCTCACCTTTGGCGACCACATCCTCGCCGCCGGGTACTTCTACGATCCCAACGGACGCAGCTACTACGGCGCCGTTTACCGGTTCACCACCGGGGATCACACCTGCGAAGGCGACATCAAGCTGGTCGGCATTTCGGACGAGACCTTCATCGACAACGGTCACGCCATTGCCTGGGCGATGAGCAAGGCAAAATAAAGAAACCACAACATAATACCCATAGGGATGGAGCCGGAAGGCTCTGTTCCTCGTTACAGCCGCGCAGGGCTGTTTTTTTATGTTCATTTTACGGAGGTGACGGACATCAGAAAGCTCAAGAAATACACCCCTACGCCCTTCATGGCCAAGGGGTCCCACTACGACAAAGCCCTGGCGGACTATGCCGTCAGCTTCATCCAATGTCTCTGCCACACCAAAGGCACCTGGGCGGGAAAGCCCTTCGAGCTGATTGACTGGCAGGAACGCATTATCCGCGACCTGTTCGGCGTGGTCAAAGAGAACGGCTATCGACAGTTCAACACCGCCTACATCGAAATCCCAAAGAAAATGGGCAAATCGGAGCTGGCCGCTGCGGTGGCCCTCCTGCTCACCTGCGGGGACGGTGAGGAGCGCGCCGAGGTGTATGGCTGTGCCGCCGACCGCCAGCAGGCTTCTATCGTTTTTGAGGTGGCGGCGGATATGGTGAAGATGTGTCCGGCGCTCTCCAAGCGGGTCAAGATCCTCGCTTCCCAGAAGCGCATTGTCTACCATCCCACCAACAGCTTCTACCAAGTGCTCTCGGCGGAGGCCTACTCCAAGCACGGCTTCAACATCCACGGCGTGGTTTTTGACGAGCTGCATACCCAGCCCAACCGGAAGCTCTTTGACGTCATGACGAAGGGTTCCGGTGACGCTCGTATGCAGCCCCTGTACTTCCTGATCACTACGGCGGGAACAGATACCCGCTCGATCTGTTACGAGACACACCAAAAGGCCAAGGACATCCTGGAAGGCCGGAAGATCGACCCCACCTTCTACCCGGTTATCTACGGCGCCGATGAGGGGGATGACTGGACAGACCCCAAGGTGTGGAAGAAGGCCAACCCCTCTCTCGGCATCACGGTGGGCATCGACAAGGTCAAAGCGGCCTGTGAGTCCGCCAAGCAGAACCCCGCCGAGGAAAACAGCTTCCGCCAGCTCCGGCTGAACCAATGGGTCAAACAGGCGGTGCGCTGGATGCCTATGGAGAAATGGGATCGCTGCGCCTTCGCCACCTCTGAGGACGATCTGGAAGGCCGGGTTTGCTACGGCGGGTTGGATTTGTCCAGCACCACGGATATTACCGCCTTTGTACTGGTCTTCCCGCCGCTGGACGAGGAGGACAAATACACCGTACTGCCTTACTTCTGGATACCGGAGGACAACATCGATCTGCGCGTCCGCCGTGACCATGTGCCTTATGACGTATGGGAGCGGCAGGGCTACCTCCAGACTACAGAGGGAAATGTGGTTCACTACGGCTACATTGAAAAGTTCATCGAGCGGCTGGGAGAGCGGTTCAACATTCGGGAGATTGCTTTCGACCGCTGGGGCGCTGTGCAGATGGTGCAGAATCTGGAGGGCATGGGCTTCACGGTAGTTCCCTTCGGGCAAGGCTTTAAGGATATGTCGCCGCCCACCAAGGAGCTGATGAAGCTGGTGCTGGAGGAGCGCATCGCCCATGGCGGTCACCCTGTCCTGCGCTGGATGATGGACAACATCTACATCCGCACCGACCCGGCGGGGAACATCAAGCCGGACAAGGAAAAGTCCACAGAAAAAATCGATGGCGCCGTTGCCACCATCATGGCCCTTGATCGGGCCATCCGATGTGGCAACGACACCAGCGAGTCGGTCTATGACAGCAGAGGGCTGCTGTTTATCTAAGCGGCCTTGGTCAACGAAAACTTCAGTGGGAGCATGGACATCTCGCAGTTATAACCACTCCTCACAGCGAGTGTAGATATAGCAACACCGGATAATGCCCATGTACACAGCACGATTACTGTCCCAGCAATTACGGCTTTGCCATTTTTTCCATTGACGGTTTCAGAAATGGCTGTTGGATCAAGGGCTTGATTCCCAGAGTGTGACTTTTTATTCGACATCTTCATCATCCTCCTCAATCGGTGAAATCTTAAGATCCTCGGAATTGAACGCCCCAATGGGATACTCGCTGATGTAGCCAGACACAGCAAACGAACGGCCACAGTTATGGCACATGAATTCTACATCTTCGAACTCGTAAACTACTTCGTAGCCCATTTGACGCTCGTCTGTTGTTTCCGTACCCTCATCTTCGAGATCAATTCGGTTTTTGGCGCAGCAATACGGGCATTCAACAACCCGCTGTAAGCTGATACGGTCATCCTCCCAAGCGTCATCGGGTTCAGTTTCCTCAGCTATTTGGCGCAGTTGAACTTGTCTGTAATACTCCTGTAGAGCTTTGCGGAAGATTTCCGATTTGCGGACGCCGGTTGCTCGGCTGGCATAGTCAAGCATTTTATCTTCCTCATCATTCAGACGGACGCGGTACTGCTTTTCGCGGCTGTCTTCCTTCTTTGGCCTTCCAGCCATAACATCAACTCCTTACGTAATTGCTGGATATCCATTTATTCCTTGCCTTAAGAATACACCACAAAAAAGCCATTGTCAAGTATTTGGATATCCAAAAATTAAAACAGAAAGTGAGGTCAAGCCTATGGGCATCTTTTCCGGCTTGTTCAAATCCCGCGACAAGCCCCAGAACCGGACATCCGGCAGCGGGTACAGCTTCTTCTTCGGCGGCTCCACCGCCGGCAAGAATGTCAACGAGCGTTCCGCCATGCAGATGACCGCTGTGTACTCCTGCGTCCGCATCCTGGCGGAAGCGGTGGCAGGTCTTCCGCTGCACCTCTACCGCTATAAGGAAGATGGCGGCAAGGAGAAGGCGCTGGATCATCCGCTGTACCATCTGCTCCACGATGAGCCGAACCCTGAGATGAGTTCTTTTGTGTTCCGGGAAACCCTTATGACCCACCTGCTCCTGTGGGGCAACGCCTATGCCCAGATCATCCGCAACGGCAAGGGCGAGGTCATTGCCCTCTATCCGTTGATGCCAAACCGCATGGTAGTGGACAGGGACGCCAAGGGCCGGCTCTACTACCAGTACACCACCAGCACCGAGGACGCACCCACCATGAAGGGCGTCACCGTCAACCTGCCGCCCTCGGATGTGCTGCACATCCCCGGCCTGGGCTTTGACGGGCTGGTGGGGTACAGTCCCATTGCCATGGCCAAAAACGCCATCGGCATGGCGATTGCCTGCGAGGAGTACGGGGCCAAGTTCTTCGCCAACGGCGCGGCCCCTGGCGGCGTGCTGGAACACCCCGGCACCATCAAAGACCCCCAGCGGGTACGGGAGAGCTGGCAGTCCACCTTCGGCGGCAGCGGCAACAGCAATAAGATCGCCGTTCTGGAGGAGGGCATGAAATACACGCCCATCGGTATCTCGCCGGAACAGGCACAGTTTTTGGAAACGCGAAAATTCCAAGTCAATGAGATCGCTCGAATTTTCCGAGTGCCGCCCCACATGGTTGGCGACCTGGAAAAGTCGAGCTTTTCTAATATTGAGCAGCAGTCTCTGGAGTTCGTGAAATACACCTTGGACCCCTGGGTGATCCGCTGGGAGCAGACCATTCACCGGTCGCTCCTATTACCGGACGAGAAATCCCAGTATTTCGTGAAGTTCAATCTGGAGGGGCTGCTTCGCGGCGATTATCAGAGCCGCATGAACGGGTACGCCATTGGTCGGCAGAACGGCTGGATGTCCGCCAACGACATCCGGGAACTGGAGAACCTCGACCGCATTCCCGCTGAAGAGGGCGGCGACCTGTACCTGATCAACGGCAATATGCTTCCGCTCAAGGACGCGGGGGCTTTTGCAGATACCGAACCCAACGATGACGGAAAGGAGGAAAATGCCGATGAAGAAGTTTTGGAAGTGGAAGAATCAGGCCCAGACGGAGACGGCTCCGGCGGAACGGACGCTGTTCCTCAACGGCACCATCGCCGAGGAAAGCTGGTTTGACGATGACGTCACGCCCCAGCTTTTCAAGGAGGATCTGATGGCTGGAGACGGGAATATCACCGTCTGGATCAACTCTCCCGGCGGCGACTGCGTGGCGGCGGCTCAAATCTACAATATGCTGATGGACTACCCCCACGAGGTGACCGTGAAGATCGATGGCATCGCGGCGTCCGCCGCATCCGTCATCGCCATGGCGGGCACCAGGGTCCTCATGTCCCCGGTGTCCATGCTCATGATCCACAACCCCATGACTGTTGCCATGGGCGACACCGGCGAGATGCAGAAGGCCATCGAGATGCTCTCCAGCGTCAAGGACTCCATCATCAATGCCTACGAGATCAAGACCGGCCTGTCCCGCGCCAAGCTGTCCCATCTGATGGACGCCGAGACCTGGATGGACGCCGGAAAGGCGGTGGAGCTGGGCTTCGCCGATGAGGTGATGAAGCGCCCCGCCGAAACCGAGGATATGGAACCCCCGGCGGTTACCATGCTGTATTCCAAGGCGGCGGTGGTCAATTCCCTCATGGACAAGATCGCCGAGAAATGCAAAACCAACCGACTCGCCCCCAAGGCGGAACCCAAGGGCCGCTCCGTAGACGATCTCTACGAGCGGCTCAATCTTTTGAAACATTAAAGGAGGAAAACTACCATGACTATTTTGGAACTGCGTGAGAAGCGCGCCAAGGCCTGGGACGCCGCCAAGGCTTTCCTGGACTCCCACCGCACCGACAAGGGCACCCTGTCCGCCGAGGATGACGCCACCTACTCCCGCATGGAGCAGGATATCTCCGACCTGGGCAAGGAGATCGCCCGGATGGAGCGCCGCGAGGCTCTGGACGCCGAGCTGAACAAGCCGGTCAGCCAGCCCATCACCGGCAAGCCCGCCGGCGACCAGCAGATTGAGAAGAAGGGCCGCGCTTCCGATGAGTACAAGCGGAACTTCTGGAACGCCATGCGTCTGCAGGGCAACCCCTACGAAATCCGCAACGCCCTGCAGGAAGGTACCGACAGCGAGGGCGGTTACCTGGTGCCGGACGAGTATGAGCGCACCCTGGTGCAGGCTCTGGAGGAGGAAAACGTGTTCCGCCGCCTGGCCAAGGTCATCCAGACCTCCAGCGGCGACCGCAAGATCCCCATTGTGACCAGCCACGGTTCCGCTGCCTGGTTAGATGAGGAGGACGCCCTCACCGAGAGCGATGAGGTGTTCGGCCAGACCTCTCTGTCCGCCTACAAGCTGGGTACTTTCCTGAAGGTTTCTGATGAGCTGCTCAACGACAGCGTGTTTGACCTGCCCTCGTATATCTCCACCGAGTTTGCCCGCCGCATCGGCGCCAAGGAGGAGGAAGCCTTCTTCGTGGGTGATGGCAGCGGCAAGCCCACCGGCATCTTTGCTGCCACCGGCGGTGCCCAGACCGGCGTTACTGCCGCCAGCTCCACCGCCATCACTGCCGATGAGCTGATCGACCTGTTCTATTCTCTGAAGTCCCCCTACCGCAGGAAGGCGGTCTGGGTGATGAACGACTCCACGGTCAAGGCCATCCGCAAGCTGAAGGACAACCAGGGCCAGTATCTGTGGCAGCCCTCCCTCACGGCTGGGACCCCCGATACTATCCTGAACCGTCCGGTCTACACCTCTTCCTATGTACCCGCCATCGCCGCCGGCGCCAAGACCATCGCCTTCGGCGATTTCAGCTACTACTGGATCGCCGACCGCCAGGGCCGCTCTTTCAAGCGTCTGAACGAGCTGTTCGCCACTACCGGCCAGGTGGGCTTCATGGCTACCCAGCGCGTGGACGGTAAGCTGATCCTGTCGGAAGCCATCAAGGTGCTGGCGCAGAAGGCCGCTGGCTAAGAAAGGGGGCGGTGGTGATGATGGACGAGCTTTTGCAGAAGGTCAAGGAAAACCTCATTCTGGAGCATGACGCCGATGACAAGCTGCTGGAACGCTTTATCACCGCCGCCATCTCCTATGCGGAGAGCTACCAGCACATTGCGGCGGGGTACTACCAGGAGCACCCCATGCCGCCCACTACTGAACAGGCCGTCATCATGCTGTCATCCCACTTCTACGAGTCCAGGGATGGCAGCACGGGCGGCTTTTTCGCGGATAACGTGCAAGCCGGTCAGCAGGTGTGGAACACCGTGAATCTGCTTCTCCGGCTTGATCGGGAATGGAAGGTGTGAGTATGTCCTTTGGGAAGATGAACGCCTTTATTGACCTGGTGAAAAAAGAAGTCTCCGTGGATGCGGAGGGCTTCAAATCGGAAAAGGAAGTTACTCTGGCTTCCGTCAGGGCGTATCGGGAAGGAAGGCACGGGAGCGAAAGATGGGCAAACATGGCGGCTTTTTCGGAAGCCACCGACCTGTTCCGCTTCCGGGTCATTCCCGGTGTATCCGTCACCACTGACCTGGCGCTCCTCTGCGATGGCGACCGCTTCGAGATCACCTCGGTGGAGGATGTGAAGGGGCGGAGGATGTATCTGGAGGTCATGGCAAAGGTGGTGAAGCCCGGTGGCTAAGGTGAAAGTGGAAATGCCGGAGGAGTTCCTCCGCAAGCTGTCCCTCCTGGGCAGCAAAACAGATGAGATCGCCGGTCGTGTCCTGGAAGCCGGCGGCGAGGTCGTTCTGGCAAAGGTGCGCAGCAACCTCTCCTCCGTTATTGGAAGCGGGACGAAATATGACTCCCGCTCCACCGGTGAGCTGGAACGCTCCCTGGGTCTGACCCCGCCGTTGGTGGACAGGGACGGAAACCACAACATCAAGGTCGGCTTTGCCGAGCCGCGTTCCGATGGCGGCAGCAACGCCATGCTGGCCAACATCATCGAATACGGCAAGAGCGGCCAGCCGGCGAAACCCTTTCTCAAATCCGCCCAGACCTCGTCCCGGAAGGCCTGTACCAGCGCCATGATCCGCAAACTGGAAGAGGAGGTGGAGAAGCTGTGAGTCTGCTATCTGAACTGAAAACGGTGGCGGATGCCTGTTCGATCCCGGTGGAGACCGGCGTCTTTTCCGGCGTACCGCCCGACCTTTACCTGGTCATCACGCCCATGGCAGATACATTCGAGCTTCATGCCGATGATTCCCCAGGGTACGACACCCAGGAGGCGCGGCTTTCCCTATTCGTGAAGGGCAGCTATACCGCCATCAAAGATACGCTTGTCCGCGCTCTGCTGGATGCGGATTTTTGCATTACCGACCGCCGGTATATCGCCCATGAGGATGATACCGGCTTTCATCATTACGCCATTGATGTGGCGAAAACCTATGAAATGGAGGAATGAGATATGGCTACTATCGGCTTGGACAAGCTGTACTATGCCAAGATCACCGAGGACGCTTCGGGCAACGAGACCTACGGCGACCCCCAGCCCCTGGCAAAGGCCATGACCGCCGAGCTTTCGGTGGAGCTGGCAGAAGCTACGCTGTATGCGGACGATGGCGCCGCCGCCGTGGTCAAGGAGTTCCAGAGCGGCACCCTGACCCTGGGCGTGGATGACATCGGCGTTACCGTTGCCCAGGATTTGACCGGTGCCACCATTGACGGAAACAAGGTGCTGGTTTCCACCAGTGAGGACGGCGGCACCCCTGTGGCCGTGGGCTTTCGCGCCAAAAAGGCCAACGGCAAGTACCGCTACTTCTGGCTCTACCGGGTGAAGTTTGGCATTCCCGCCACCAACCTCACCACCAAGGGTGAGAGCATTGAATTTTCCACCCCTTCCATCGAAGGCACCGTGACCCGCCGCAACAAGGTGGACGGTCAGGGTAAGCACCCCTGGAAAGCGGAGGTCTCCGAGGACGATACCGGCGTGTTGCCCGCCACCATCTCCAGCTGGTACGAAGAGGTGTACGAGCCGGACTACAGCACTTTGGAAACCGCATAAGGAGGGCTGACCCATGAGCAAGGAGCGAAGCGCCGCCATCACCATAGGCGGTAAAGAGTATGAGCTGGTACTCACTACCCGCGCCACCAAGGAGATCGCAGGACGCTACGGCGGTTTGGAGAACCTGGGCGACAGGCTGATGAAGTCCGAGAACTTTGAAATGGCGCTCGATGAGATCATCTGGCTCATCACCCTGCTGGCCAATCAGAGCGTGCTGATCCACAATCTCCAGCACCCGGAGGACAAAAAGGAGCCGCTGACCCAGGACGCTGTGGAGCTGCTGACCTCTCCCTTCGAGCTGGCGGGGTACAAGGAAGCCATTATGGAAGCCATGTACAAAGGCACCAAGCGGAATATCGAAAGCGAGACAGACTCAAAAAACGTGGAAGTCGGGTAACAGACGCCGAGCTGTTTACCTGGCTTTTCTATTACGGCACCGCCCAGCTGGGCTTTACCCCGGAGGAAACCATGCTCCTGCCCTTTGGGCTGCTGCTGGATCTGTGGGAGTGCCACAAGCAGTTCCTCGGTCTGGCGAAGCCAAAGCGGGAGCTGACCATTGACGATGTGATTCCCTATGGGATTTAAAGGAGGTGACCACGGATGGCGGATAATTTTGGCCTAAAAATCGGGCTGGAGGGCGAAAAAGAATTCAAGAAGGCACTGGCGGACATCAACCAGTCCTTCAAAGTCCTCGGCTCCGAAATGAAGGTCGTGCAGTCCCAGTTTGATAAAAACGATGATTCTGTGGAAGCCCTCACCGCCCGGAACCAGGTGCTGGGTAAGGAAATTGACGCCCAGAAGAAAAAGATCGAAACTCTGCGTCAGGCGCTGGAGAACGCTTCTACCTCCTTTGGGGAGAACGACCGGCGCACCCAGCAATGGCAGATCCAGCTCAATAATGCCCAGGCCGCTCTGAACAATATGGAGCGGGAGCTTGACCAGAACCAAAAGGCCATCGACTCCATGGGCGATGAGATGGGGGATGCAGCCCAGCAGACGGACAAGTTCGGGGATGAAATCGATGACGCCGCCGACAAGACCGATAAGGCATCCGGCAAGCTGGAAAAGGTCGGCTCCGTCCTCAAAGGTCTGGCGGTCACGGCGGGCGCCGCTGTTGCCGCCGCCGGAGCCGCTCTTGCCGGGTTGACCAAGAGCTTTCTCGACCTGGCGGAGTCCACGCGGGAATACCGGGAGGACCAGGCCAAGCTGGACGCGGCCTTCACCACCGCCGGCTTTACGGCGGAACAGGCCAACCGATTGCTGACCATCGACGGAGAAACGTTAATGAGCCAACCGCTCACGCCGCTGAACTTCGTGGTGGACACGCTGCTCTCTCAAGGCCTGCACATCCTCGCAGGCTCACCCAAGGTGGGAAAGTCATGGCTGGCGCTTTGGCTGGCCGTCACGGTGGCGAAGGGCGAATCCATTTGGGGCATGGGCGTGAAGCAGGGCACCACGCTCTACCTCTGCTTGGAGGACTCCACCCTCCGCATCCAGAACCGCCTGTTTGAGATCACGGAGGACGCCCCCGCCAACGTCCACTTCTCCACCAACAGCGACACCCTTGGCAAGGGCCTGGAGGAACAGCTCTGCGCGTTCCTCGCTGAGCACCCCGACACGGTGCTGGTCATCATCGACACGCTGCAAATGATCCGCGGCGCCGGTTATGACAACACCTACGCAAATGACTACCGTGACCTCTCCGTGCTGAAGCACATCGCGGATGCCCACGGCATCGCCATTCTGCTGATCCACCATCTGCGAAAGGAGCTTGCCGACGATGTGTTCAGCCGCATCTCCGGCACAACGGCCATCAGCGGCGCGGTGGATTCCAGCTTCACGCTGGTGGAAGACAAGCGCGGCAGCGGCAAGGCAACACTCTCCTGTATCGGGCGCGACATCGAGTACCGGGAGCTGACGCTGGAGCGCAACGCGGAAAATGTGTGGGAGCTGGTGTCGGACAGCCGGACGCAGCCGGAGCTGTTGGGTGGCCGGATCGTCATTCTTCTCTCTGAGCTGATGCGTGACCGCACGGAATTTATCGGCACTCCCACGGAGCTGTCCGCGCAGATCGACCCTGCGGGCAGCGAGGGCATCACGCCGAAGAAGGTGTCTCGCCTGATCCTGCAAAGCGTTGCCGCACTAAGCAAAATCGGCATTTCCGCCGTGGTGCGCCGCAGCAACGGCAAGCGGCTCATCGAGCTGCGCCGTGCCGAAAGTGACGATGCACAGGGTACCCAAGCTGTTGACCCTATCGACCCTGCCGCTGTCCCAGGCTGGGAAA
>ERZ779851.480-NODE-480-length-39834-cov-8.929460_pt1 | contig 39834 bp, 32 predicted proteins | sample MGYA00511094_ERZ779851 | MGnify/ENA primary metagenome ERZ779851 (study PRJEB29588, sample SAMEA2155512) | human gut metagenome | biome: human gut; feature: human-associated habitat; material: faeces | place: Denmark | collected 2008/2010 ...
CAGTAGATCAAGATATGCCCATGGTTGGAGCTCTCAATATAATTACTTTTTCTCTCACTGGAATTTTTAATGACTTATATAACCTTTTTGCTGATTACAGCACCTTTTGTGATTTAGCTGAGAAATATCGATATGCACGAAACAAGCTCGATCACCCTGGGTGTCGCACACTGGAAGATAATCATTTAGTGCCTGTATTATCTTTTGTAAAGGATATTTGTTCATTTTTGGATGAGAAATATTTTATTCAAAAAACTAAAGAGCAAATCTTTTCCGAAATAACAATTCTCCAGAACCGTAGCACCGTAATGCCTGTGTCAAAACACAATTTGAGTGAAACCCCTTATGCAGATTCGCAGATTGTTTGCCGCGACAACGAAATTGCCGAATTAAAATCATTTATATATGGAAATCCTGGAGATTTACGGAAACAGCACTCTCGTTGCATATTTGGGTATGGCGGAGTGGGAAAAACTGCGCTTGTTGTAGAGACAATCAAACAAGTTATCCAAGACATTATTGATAACAAAACGGTCAACGATTACAGCCCCAAATATATATTCTTCTTTTCTGCTAAAAAGCGCAAATTACAAATTTCAGATGTCACTGGGCGTATAATTGAAAAAGAAACTCTTTCACATTTTGAAACAGCAGACGAGTTAATTGCACTTATACATGAAGTGCTATCTCTTGAAACATTTAAAGGCTATCATGATGAAGGGCTGATTGTTGTTGATAATTTGGAGGCAGTTTCTGTTGATGACAGGAGAAGAATCAAGCATTGTGGTAATGAGTGCTTTAGGGTCACGGTTGACTGTCGGCGCAGGCGGTCGTTTGCCATTGGTCTGAGATACATCAAAGACCTTTTTCACATTGTAGGAAATTCCGGTTGTACCGTCACGCTTTGCATATTCAACAGGTTCAAGAATAGAAATGCTCTTAGCACCTTTCGTGATTTTGATGTTGTCTTTGCTCCAATCGTCAAAGTTTTTAAGCTGACTTGCTTCGGGCAGCTGCTTAAAAATGAGGAGAGCGTTGACAGCAGAGTATCTGTCAAGTCGGCTCTGAGTATCAAGAAAAGCCTTGAACTTTTCAGGACTTGCAACAATCCCCATTGCGGTTTCATCAGCCATTTGATAAACGGCTTCTTTTTCTTTTCTCATCTTCTCGGCATATTCCTCTTTGGAAAGTCTCGGACGCTGACCGCCTGCCTTTGCAGGAGTAAAATTGTTTGTCATTATAATTACCTCTCTTTCAATTTCTTAGGTTTATTTTCCGGCTGTTTGTGTACCGTCTGTTTTGGTGCAGAGTTACTCTTTGCCTTATCTACCTCCGGCTCTTTGCGTTCTGCTTCTTTCTGTTGCTTGGACTGAGCCTTGTATCGGTCGAGTTTTTCTTTGACCGACGGCTTTTTCTGCCCGTCGCTTACAGCACCCTTGTCAGTTTGCATATCTACCGGCTCTGAGTTTTGCCTTGACGGAGGGTTTTTGTCCGTCTTGGCGACTGTGGGGTTTGATTGCGAGTACCCGTCTTTCTGAATTGGCTTTCGGGTTGCTTCCTCGGTAATGATTTCGTTTTTGGATTTAGTCGGCTTATCTTTTTCCAAGGCTTCTCGTTTTTCAACCGCTTTCTGCGACTCCGTAACGATGGCAGCCTTATCCACCTTGCCGAGTTCAAATCTCTCAACGATACGCTGAATTTTGGAAGCGTCCTCCGCACGAGCAATAATATCAATCGGTACATTATCGCCATTTGTGTTTTTATCCCTCAACACGCAATAAAGAACGCCGTAGCGTTTTGCCTGTTCGGTGAATTTTTTCAAGTCCTTGTTCGGGATAGAAAACACTTTCAACTCTTTGCCCGATTTAATCATATTGGTAAGACGGGCTTTACCTCTTGTCTTGTTTGCCTGCGTTGCTTCCTGCTTTAACACGGAAGCGAGAAGAATAGCAATATTCTTTGCAGCCGAACCGGTTAGTTTAGCAGCAACTTCAAAGCCTTCAAGAGATAATCTTACGACCTGTTCTGCTGCGTCACCTGAATTTGTCATTTCGATTTTGCTCCTTTCTGTCTTGTTTTTCTTCGTAGGCTCTTACCGTTTCAATATTGGCTTCAATGACCTTTGACCTCTTGGCAATGTCATCGCAAAGCCCAACCTCTTTACGGAGAGTCCACAGCTTGTCAGTTATTGTCTTAATCTGTTCTTTGACCTTTGACAGCTCATCGTCACTCATATTTTTTCTTAACTGTTTTCGCAGGTGTGTTCTGTCGTCAGTCAAGTTTTCGATTTGGGACAACACTGACTCTTTATATGAGAAAAGCTGTTCGTCCGTAGAAATATTTTCTCGTCCGAGCAGCCTTGTCTCCTGTGTGATTTTATCCAGCTTCAATAAATCTTCTTTGAGAAGGTAATGAAGCCTTGCGGTATTTTGTTTTTTGTATTTAGGCAGATAACCGAGCTTGTAGCAGTAATGCAGATACAGCCCATACAGTCCGCCGACCTTTTTTATTTTGTGTTCTCTTGTAGGCAGTCGGTACTGTCTGATGACTACCGTCTGGTTTGTAAACGGCATTAAGCGTACGCCTTGATTTTCAGTAAGCCTACGCTTGATTGCTTCTTCGGTGTAATCTTCACCGAGATTTTTAAGCCTTATTGGTTTCTTGTATCCCTTCGGCACAATCGTCCAATACTCACGGCTTTCACTCAAACAATGCTCATAACCCATTTGAGTCAGCGCATAATCAAGACTTTTAAGGTTCGTGCTGTGAGCAATCGCTTCGTCTATGGCTTGACGAGTCATTGAGTATCGAGTCGGCATTCCGGCTTGTTCCTGTTTGTAATAGTAGGATGATTGCTTACTGCGATTTGGATTTGGATTATAATAAAGTCCGTACTTTTCGCAAATTTTATCTGCAACCAAGCGAAACTTGAACCACGCTTTTTCGTCGCCCCATAATCTCTTACCGTCCACAAAGGAAACTGAGTTGATTACATAGTGGCAATGCAAATGCTTTGTGTTCAAATGCGTAGTTACTACCGCTTGAAATCTTTTGCCCCAAACTTCGTTTACAAACTCCATTCCGATTTTCTGTGCAAGCTCCGGCGAAATATCTTGTTCCTTAAAACTCAGGTATCCGTGGTAGGCTTGTATGCCTTCTTCTTTACCGTATGCCTGTTTAACCGATACAAATTGGTCACGGGCTGTAAGCGGATTGCAGTTGATACCTTCAACGAAAAATTCACGCTCGGTTTTTTCTTCGTCCTTTGCGTAAGCCAACACATCACGGAGTGCTTGATACTGTTCCTCGGTGTAATTATCTGCCGCCGTTTTTGCGGGATTGGCTGCGTAATCAATAACCTGACCGAGCCTTGAAGTGACTGCCCACAACTTACTTACTGCCATTTCATATCGCTCTCATTGGGTCTGAGAAAAACTCGTTCAACATCTGCCTGAAACTTGTGCCAACGCTCCGCTTCTTTTTTAAGCTGCGTTGCGTCTGCAAAGCCGAGCGTGTTTGCTTTTGCGGCAAGCTGATTGATGTTGTTACCGATTGCGGAAAGTTCACGCATAACATCGTAAAATCTTTCGTCGGGCTTTTCTCTCGGCTCGTAACCACGGAGAAGCAAACGGATAAGTCCGGCTTCACTAAGGCAAGCCTTCTTTGCTTTTTTCTGCAATTCCTGTGCTTCATCACGGCTGAGCCTAACAATCTTCTGAATGTTTCTTTTTCTCATTTTCTTTGTCATCCTTTCTTGAAATAAAATAGTGCCTGTCCTTATTTATTTGAAACAGGCACATAAAAGTAACTCCGAAAAAGCCGCCGATGATTAAACCGGCGACTGTTAATACTATCTCTCGCAAAATCTCTCTCCTTTCTCTTTGGGGTATTAGGGGCAACCCCTAACGAGTTTTACCGTTTGGAAACCTGTGGTTATCCAAATGGTCTGCTCGCTAAGTTTGTGCAGACTCGTAGGGTTGCCCCGGAGTTTGTCTCTTTATCTTTCCATATCCTTCGATACCGGCTTATACGCTTTCGCTACAATGCCGTTATCTGTTTGATAAAAACGCTCCGGATACTTGAATTTCTCCTCATACTTTTTCATCAAATCCTTTGGCATACTGAGAAGTTTCTCCGACTCAATCGGTGCATAGGCAATGAAAAACTTGCCAGCAATAATGTCCAGCATTTCACGGTTGCTCTCGTCTTTCACATAGCACTTTTCAATCTTCCAACCGTCCTTTCCACCGTATTCATCAGCCATATATGCTTCCAGTCGCACATTTTTATCCGAGCCGTCAAGGGAAGAAGCATAGATAGAGTATCCACCCATACCTTCGATGAAAGCCTTATTGTTACTGCCGACAACATAGGTTCGTTCTTCCTCTGTATAAGATTTGTCGAAGCTGTCAGCTGTAAAAACAATATATCCGACAGTATGACTTCTATCTTTTTCTGCCTGTCGCAAATGAGCCTTCAACTGCTGATAACTCATCTCAACATTTTCAGGTTCGGAGTAGATTGCCCTGTTGAGTTCAGCACCGTTCATCTTGCCTTCTTCGTTGCAAATGATTGCAACCTCATCATCAAACGGCATATATTCCTCAATATATCCGCCTACGGTTTCCTGCATTGCTTCAAGCGTATCCTCGATTTCAATGACCTTTGGATACTTGTCCGGTTCAATAAGAATGACAGAAATCTTTTCAGAGGTTTCAACCTTTTCAAAGGTATCCTCATCAATGTTTAGTGCAAGTGAGCTGCCATTTTCCCACCTCATATGGATTTGTCCGGCGTCGTCAACGAACTTAACCGTTCCTTTCAAACCATAAGGCATTTGACTTTCGCCACGCATTTCTTGGAGAATAATCTGCGTTCCCTCCGAGTACATTTCTCTGATTTTTTCAACATTCATCTTTCAAAACTCCTTTCGTGCTTCTTTGATATTCCTAACTTGATACAAAGAAAGTCGTTGACATCTTTTCCGCACTTGGGCGGATCGTCAACGACTTCATACTTATCCGAAAGAATAGTTTGCAACGCCTTGGTTGCTTTTCTTCCGGCAATATCATTGTCCAAATGGAGAATGATACGCTTAATTGACTTGTCTTTTTCAAGCAATTTTCTAACCGTAACAGGCACTTTCGAGTCCCCGATATTTTGCTTTGGCGAGTACACCCCGGCAAGAGAAATAAGATTAAACTGTCGCCAATTCTTTCCCTCCAACTTCATCAAAGTTGCATAGGAGAGTAGGTCGATGGCACATTCAAACAAATGAACCTCGCCGGTGTTTTCGGCAGTAAGACGGAAAGAATATTGCTTTTTGCTACCGGTGCAGTCGCCCATAAGTCTTGATTGATTTGTGGCTCTGTAAGCTGCATACTTTGGTTTATTGCTTTCGTCGTAGCCGATAAAAACAACATTGTGATACGGCAGCGATTCAATTACCAGTTCCTTTTCCAAGCAGTAATTGATGATTTCGTAATCAATGCCACGCCCGAAAAGATATTCAAATACCACATCCGTAGTGGGACTTCTTTCGGGGAGTAGCAACGGTTGATTATTATAGCTTTTTGTGTTTTCGGGTATCGGAGACCTTACTGAACTATTACCCATAATGGTCTGAACCGCTTCAACGAAGTCCATTCCACGAACTTTTATAAGGTAATCGAGGGCGGATTTGCCCCCGATACCTCTTGACCACCACATCCATTTTCCGTTTGAAATTTTCAAGCTGTCGTGGGTTCTTGTGGTATAGGTGTTGTTTGAATACTTCACAAGCTCGTTCGGTTCATACTCTCTGAGATAGGTCAATAAGTCCATTCGCTTGGCTTCGGTTATGACCTCCGGTGCGATATATGGCATATAAACCACCTCGCTTTACACAAGGAAGTCGATTACCTTATCGCTTATCTCATCGCAATAGGCGAGCTTTGCAATCAGCAAAAGAACATCGGCAACCGGACACTTAACATCATTCCAGAAAAGCCAAGCAATTTCCGCAAGGTCTTCTTCCTCATAAAGAGCGATAATGTCAGCCTGTGAAAAATTGGTTTGAATGCAGATGTCAATGAGTTCTTCATAGAAACTGAGTTTAGCAATTCTGAGATTGATTTCCGCCTTATTAGCCGGAATTTTTTCGTTTTCCAGTTCGTGATAAGCATTACTTAATCGACGAACAACGCACATCTGTGGTGCGTTAAACGGATTGATTTCCTCGTTTCCGAAAAAGAAATCTACCGTCAAGTCCTTTTCTTTCATATTATCTTTCATAAGTTTTCTCCTTTCGTGCAGTCGGCACTTCGCCCTCATCAGGCTCGCCACCGACAATTTCATTTTCTGTTTTGTCCATATTGAGCAGGATATTGAGTTCATCAAGTCTTGCAAGTTTAGTCCTCAATTCGTCCTCTTGGATAAACGGTTTTTGGACTTCTTTCTTTGCAGTTTCAAATTGAGCTTTAGTGTTTTCAAGTTCGCTTTCGGCAAAGGTTAAACTCTCCGCAAACTTCTCAATGCCGTTGTCAATACGAGTGATGTTGCCGTGTGCGTCGTCGCCGAGCGTAATGTTTTTGCTTGTTGCACCTTTAATCCTAACCTCGTAGCTGCGCTCTGTGGTGTTGAAAAGAAGTTCCGTTTCAAATCCTCTATATTTGCCGAGAGGAATAGGGTCGGGGCTGTTCATCTGCTTGCAGGCTTCAATGATTGCTTTGCCGGCTTCTGCTTTTTCGGAATAAAAAACACCCTTAACCTCCATACCGATAAAGCGGTCATCTGTTGGTTTAGGGTGCTGCTTCGCAGTTTTCACATCTGCTTTTAAGCCGTTTATGCGGTTTTCAAGAGAAGTGATACGTTGCGGGTAATATTTGATTATCTTATCTTCCAAAGCGTATTTTTCAGAAAGAAAATTGGATTTTAACAGTTTCAACTTTTGTACCTGAATATCTAAATCCATCTTCTCTTTGATATACGGATTGCCGGTTGCAAGCATTTTAATCTCGGCATAAGACAGTGCGGTTTCGTCAATATCTTCCGCACTTCTGACCGGAGATTTGCTCGTCATAATCTGACTTGCAAACTTTTGCTTGCCCTCTACAAGCTGATAGAGATATGCGTCAAAGGTCTGTTCCGTAACATAGCGGTAAATATCTACTTCCGGGTTTGAGTTGCCTTGACGGATAATGCGACCGCTGCGTTGTTCCAAATCTGCCGGTCTCCACGGACAATCAACATCGTGAAGTGCGATAAGCCTGTCCTGAACATTCGTCCCGGCTCCCATCTTTTGAGTAGAACCGAGTAGCACCCTGACTTCGCCTTTGCGTGTCTTTTGGAATAACTCCTTTTTCTTAACATCGGTGTCTGCTTCGTGGATAAAGCGAACTTCACTTTCGGGAATGCCTCGCTCAATCAACTTCTTTCTGATGTCGTTATACACCGAAAAAGTACCGTCGTTCTTTGGCGTTGATAGGTCGCAGAACACAAGCTGCGCCGATTTCTTATCGGCAGTTTCCTCCCAAATACGGTAGATGTTATCTACGCAGGCATTGATTTTGCTGCCCTCATAATCGGGTAACATATCATTGAGCATACGCTGGTCAAGTGCCAACTTTCTGCCGTCGTTTGTGATTTTAAGCATATTGTCAACGCTTGAATCCACACCGCCGCTGCGAACTTTCTCGGCTCGCTCTGCAAGAGAGGCAACCATTTCTTTCTGCATTTCAGACGGCTTGACCGCTACATTGTGAAAGTGTGCTTCGGGTACGGGCAATGCCAACATATCCGCTGTTTTAATGTCCGCAACCTCTTTGAACATTGCCATAAGTTCTGGTAGGTTGTAGAACTTTGCAAATCGTGTTTTTGCTCTGTATCCCGTACCCTCCGGTGTAAGTTCAACTGCTGTTACAGTTTCTCCAAAGGTACTTGCCCACGAGTCGAAGTGCTGTAAGTTGTTTTTTACGAGCGTGTTGTACTGCAAGTATCGCTGAATAGTATAGAGTTCCACCATACTGTTTGAGATAGGAGTACCGGTTGCAAATACCGTTCCTCGACCGCCTGTAAGCTCATCAAGGTATCTGCACTTCATAAACAGGTCGGAAGATTTCTGTGCTTCTGTCTGTGCGATACCGCCCACGTTACGCATTTTGGTATAAAGATAGAGGTTCTTGTAGTAATGACTCTCGTCAATAAAGAGCCTGTCCACACCGAGTTCTTCAAAGGTTACCACATCGTCTTTACGGCTTTGGTCGTTGAGTTTTTGCAGTTTCAACTTCACAGCCTTTTTCGACTTTTCAAGCTGCTTAACGGAGAAGTTTTCTCCACGGTTTTTCTTTAAGTCGATAATGCCGTCAGTCAATTCCTGAAGCTGTTGCTCTAAGATTGCCCTTTGCCTTTCAACAGACATAGGTATCTTTTCAAACTGACTGTGACCGATAATAACTGCGTCATAATCTCCCGTAGCAATTCGACCACAGAACTTTTTACGGTTCTTTGTTTCAAAATCTTTCTTCGTTGCCACGAGAATATTAGCCGCAGGATAGAGTTGTAAGAACTCGGCTGCCCATTGTTCTGTCAAATGATTCGGGACTACGAACAGCGACTTGTTGCAAAGTCCTAAACGCTTTGACTCCATAGCGGCAGATACCATCTCGAAAGTCTTGCCTGCACCTACTGCGTGTGCAAGCAAAGTATTACCGCCGTAAAGAATATGAGCTACCGCATTTTTCTGATGTTCACGCAGTTCAATTTCGGGGTTCATACCGTTAAAAGTAATATGACTTCCGTCATACTCACGGGGTCTTATGCTGTTGAACTTTTCGTTATACATCTTCGTGAGCTTTTCTCGGCGGGTAGGGTCAGCCCATACCCAATCCTGAAAGCCTTGTTTGATAAGTTCCTGCTTTGCCTGTGCAATAGCCGTTTCCTTTTTGTTGAGAACGGCTTTTTTCTTACCATCCTCATCTTCGATATAGTCAAAGATACGGACATCTTTCAGGTTCAGCGTTTCCTCGATTATCTTGTATGCGTTAATACGGGAAGTGCCGTAAGTGCTGTACGCTTTCACATTGGAACGGTCATAACTTTTGCCCTCAATGTTCCATTCGCCGGTATATTGAGAGTAGTGTACTTTGATGTTCCATTGTGCATAGCGTGGAGTATCAAGAAATTCAAACATAAATTGTTGGAATATTTCGGGCGGTATCCAAGTTGCACCGAGCCTTACGGATATTTCGCTTGCGGTCAAGTCTTTCGGCTGAACTTTTTCCAGAGCCTCTACATTGATTTTGTAATCTTCGGGATAAACCTCAGCAGACTTTTTGGCTGTGATAAGTTTTTCTCGGACATTTCCCGAAAGGTACTCATCTGCCATCAAATACTTTTGCTCGGTTACATTTCCATAACCATAAAGCGGGTTTAAGAATATGACGCCCTTTAAGTCGGAGAATAATTCTTCTTCGCTTTTGCCTGTAAGCTCACGCATATATTCCATATCAACGGTTGCTTTCTCTCCCATAGATACGGCAAGCGCTTCGTCCGCCGTATCAACCTCCGTTATTGGTTTATGCGGTTTGATTGTACGCTTAAAGAACATATCTGCCTTGCGTTCAAGTTCACCGTTTTCGTTGATAACTTCAAGTGCGGAAAGTAGGGCAAAGGAACTGTCATCACCGAATGCCGACACATTGGCTCTGCTGTTAATCAGTCCGTATTTCTTTGTATAACCGTCATAAAGGCTGTTGAGTTTTGACTGCTCGGCTTTGATTTCTTCGTCGGGATAATCTTCGGTTTGAAGTTCAATCAGGTTGCGGACACAATCTCTTATCGCAACCATACCCTTAATGCGGTTTTCGGCTGTTGCAGATACTATGGCAGGCGACATACGAGAGTTCTCACGGAAATAGATTTTATCGTCAACAATCGTGTATGAGAAGTTTCTCACATTCGGGTCTGCCGGGATAGAATTATCTTCTTCCTCAAGTTCATCTTCCACTTCGTAATCGGAAATTTCTCCGTGTATATTCGCTACCGCTTCCGATAACAATTCGGATAAATCTGCATTTTCAAACGGTACGCAGGTTACTTCTTCTCCAAAGCGACCGCTTACTGTTTTCATTTCGCCCAGTATCATTTCAGGATGCTCTACAAAATATGAGTTCATCGTGATACCATTTTCATTCGTGCCAAGCTGTACCCAGTCAGGTTCAATATCAATGAGCCTGTCACGCTTTTGCAAGAACAAAATATCCGATACGACCTCTGTTCCGGCATTGCCCTTAAAAGTAACATTCGGCAGTCTGATTGCTCCGAGAAGTTCTGCTCTTTGAGCAATATATTTTCTGACCGATGAATTGGTTTTATCCATTGTGCCTTTGCTCGTAACAAGAGCCATTACACCGCCGGGTCTTAACTTATCCAAAGACTTGGCAAAGAAATAGTCGTGAATAAGGAAGTTGTACTTATCGTATCTCTTGTCTGTCACCTTGAAATCGCCGAATGGCACATTGCCGATAACTCCGTCAAAGAAACTGTCGGGAACATTGACTTCTTCAAATCCTTGTGCCGCTATTGAGGACTTCTGATAAAGCTGCTGTGCAATACCTGCCGAAACGGTATCAAGTTCAACGCCGTAAACTTTTGCATTCTCCATTGATTTTGGCAGCATACCGATAAAATTACCGATACCGCAGGACGGCTCTAACAAATTGCCCTCACGAAATCCCATCTGTTCCATTGCTTTGTATATGGCATTGATAACTGCTGGAGGGGTATAAAAGGCGGTCAAGGTGCTTTCTCTTGCCGAAGCGTATTCTTCAGGTGAAAGCAAAGTGTAAAGCTCTACAAACTCATCTGCCCAAGCAGAATTATTCTCGTCAAAGGCTTCGGGCAAACCGCCCCAACCGACATATTTAGATAAGACAAGTTGTTCTTCGGGTGTGGCAAATCTGTTTTCAAACTCACATTCTTTGAGTACCTTTATTGCTTCTGCATTTCTGCGAAAACGCTCTTTCTTGCCGACTTGTTCAACTGGATTAGAACGCAAATCAAAATTGTTTCGCTCTGCCATCGGCACATCAGGGTGCAGGTCAAAACTTTTTACCTTTTCTTTTTTCTTCTGCTCCCAAGCAGGAACAACCGGCTCAGGTTCTTTATCGTAACCGTTTCCGATACGAATGCCCTCGTTATACATCTCATCGTAGCTGTCAAAACCGTTTTGAACGGCTACAATTTCTCGGTAGTCCTCAATCGGAACTTTACCGATATTGGTTGCTACCATATCGCTTCTTTCGGCATTTTCAAGGAGTGCTTCCATTGTGGCAGAAGTGCAGCCGGTTAAATCCGGTGTCTGTTTGAAAGCATTATCTGCTTCTTCAAACCATTCCGTACCTACATCGGCAAGAGTTTGATTTGCGATACTGCCGAGATAATCAAAGAAGTCATCTGCCGATTTGTGGCTTTGTGCCGCTTCTCTAATTTCATCAAAAGAGAGTTCGTTAGTAACATACTGACCGCCGGCATTGCTGTCGGGGTTGAAGTACATCCAAGTAACGCTTTCTTGCTCTCGGTTAATGAAAAAGGCATCTTCATAATCTGTTTTCTGTTCGGTTTCGGTATCGTTTTGAGCGATATTTTCGCCTGTATCTGCTTTTTCTGCGGCAGGTAATACCGTTACTCTCAGGTGGTCGTTCATTGGATTTTCACGCACTTTGCGGTCGAATTCTTCCCTTGAAAGTTCCTTGTTGAATAGGGGCATATCGAAGTCATAGAGCATCACACGATTTTCGTCAAAGGACAAAATCTCATACTGAGAAGCACCGATATATACTGTATCGCCAAGATGATATTCATAGCGTGCTTCCGTTTCTACCTCGTTGTTTTCGGTTTCGGGTGGGGCAGAAGAAAGTATTTCACGATTTCTTTGCTGCTCTGCAAGTTCTGCTCGCCGTTCTTCTTGTTTTTCAAGCCACTTTGGATATTGCTCCTTTTCTTTTGGATTGAGGTATCTGTCCATACGGATAAGTTCTCCGATACGCTTTTCAACCTGATTCCATTTAAGAGTGAGTTTAGGTGCGTCGTTTCCAAATCCTCTTGAAAGAGTTATGCCTTTTCCATCGTGATTTTCATCAATACCTGCACCGATAATAACAGGATATGAACCGCCCCAACCGTATTCATTTTTGAGAAAATCTGCGTTTTCCTTTGCTGATAGGCTCTTTTCAAACTGTTCATAGATACGCATTTTACCCTCGGATATTCCGCTTCCACGGGTGAGAACTGCGTCAATAATCTCCTGAGAAAAAGAAAAGGCAGAGGCTTTTTGTTCCTCTGCCTGACTGTTTGATATTAAGCTCATCTGCATATCCGTTGGCGGTAACGGCTTTATCCTGTCGGTTAATTCTCCGAGCAAACGCATTGCTTCAAAGTGCTGTGCGATTACGCCCCAATCATAAAAACTCTGTTTTGTTCGACTTTCGTACTTGCCCTCCCACAAGTGAAGAACATTCTGAAATGTCTTGTAGCCTACCGTTCTGCCGTCCTCCAATGTGAGTTCGGTGTAGTCGTTATTGAAAATACTCTTAACATATTCAGTCCTGTCTGAATTGCTTGTGTTTCTTTCAAAGAAGTCTTTGATTTCTTCTTTTGAAGCGGACAGGTGTGGGGTAGTGCCGAGTATTTCTCTGATTGTATCGTCTCCGCCGAAAAACGGCAGGCTCTTGTCCTCGTGTTCTCTGTCGTAATACTCTAATTGAATATTACCTGTTCCTTCACGATTTCCTGTGCCGAGTTCCTGATATTGTTCATTAGGCGAACCCATTTCATCATATCGTTCGCTTTCATCTGCTCTGTCAGTCCCTCGTTCTGTGCCATCTGTTTGACCAAGATTTCCTCCAACTCTGTCGCTCTCTGCTGAACTTCCGCCAAGTGCTGAGTAAGTGTCCCTTTCGTCAGCAGATTGTAATACAGGATTTTGTGATGTTCTTTCAGATAAGTTTTCCTCATCTTCGACCATTTGCCGAGAGTCACTTCCGACTGTTCGGGCAGAGTCAAGTTCGGAAGATTGTAGTCTCCCACCATCGTGTATGTGATTTCGTTCATCGTTTTGGCTCCTTTCGTCTTTGTTATCTTTATTGTAATCGGATTGCCTTTGCTCATCAATTATGCGATTTTCTCTGTCCAATGCCATTACGGTTTTGGATATTTCGGAAAGTCCCATTTCTGCAATATCGCTTGTGGCAATGCCGAGAGCATTAAGCGTGTCCTGTGTATTAAAGTTTGTTACATCACGAAAATCGTCGGCTTCAAAGTATTCTTCTGCATTGATACCGAGCCTTGACATCATCATATATGCCACGCTGTTTGTAACAACCTTTTTATAAAGGCTTGCAATCATATCCTCGCTGAGTTCTTCAAGAAAACTGTCCTCACTAATATACACAAGGTCATTCAGATAGTCGGGAAGATTATCCTCGGCAGCATTTTGTGCGGCACTCATAACCGCATTACTCAAACTGCTTTTGTTTTCAAGCTCTCCGAATGTGCTTTCAAGCGTTTCAATCACACTTGCGGCATATTCATCTCTCATATTCCAAAGCGGTACAGGACGGGAGTATCGGCTTTCGTGTGTATCGGATATATCGAAGTAATGGGTAAGCCTTTGTCTTCTTCTGTCTGCGTCCTCAAACACGGCAATACCTTTTGCACCTTTATTTACCCAACGACCGAAAGAAGTATTCCATCTTTCAATTTCAAGCACAGCTGTTGCGTCCGGTCGCTGTGCAAAGATTAGCAGTTGCTCGTCAAAGCGCAGTTTGTAGTTTCTGCAAGCCGACTCCAAAAACTTCTGCCAGCTTTGCGGATTTGAAACAACCGTCTTGCAAGTTCTGTCATACAGTTCGGATATGAGTTCGTATTTCCTCGCCATTTACTTACACCTCCTTATCGTGATTTTTCTTTGTCTTTGGCAGACTTCATATTTTCTTTTGCGGCTGGTTCTACGGTATGACCGTTTCTCTCGCAAAGCTCGGCGAACTCACAGATGTGGTATAGATTTGTGCCGACCTCCAAATGATAGTCGTCTATATATCTGCAAGTTCTTTCCGCCGTCTTACCGTCGCTATACTTGATAGTGATTTTGTCGCCGTCCGCAATGTGAAACTGCTCGTTATAGTGCGGGTCAATAAAGCGGATACCACGCTCTGCGTCTTTCAAATGGCTGTTTAGCCACTCTTTATGATAGCAATAGCAGTACAGATTGTACTCGCCCCTGTTGGGGTTAAACCTCATAAGATAGCTGTATTTTTCCGTATCAAGACGAATGCCGTAATGGTTGCGGTCGTCATTAAAGGAGTTGTCGGGAGTGGAATAACAGTAAGAGGACATAGCCTTTCTGCCGGACAAAACATCTCCGTCACGCAACCCGTTTATAACGCCATCAAATTCAGCCTTAAATTCATCGGTTTTTAAGTCTTTTCTGAAATCGTTCCAAGTCGTCCAAAACTCGTTACCGGTAGAACCGAAGTCCGCTCGCAAATATCCGATAAGACCGGTCTGCATAGAGAGCTGCTGGCTTTGGCTGTATGTGTATTTACGCTCTGCTTCGGTCAATACTCTGTAATCCATTTTTCTCACCTCGCTTGTTCGTTTGATTGTCTTTGTTTTGGAATAGAAAAGCCATATACTTCGGCAATCTCATCGCCGAGCCTTTTGGTAACTCGTGTGATGTCGGCTCTTGTAACTTTTCCGTTATAGATTTTATCTTGCAGATTTTCAATCTGCGTATCGGTAACACCATCTTTGAATACACGGTACAGATAATGGTTTGTACCGTCGTGATGAACGGCATTGGCTCGAAGGTCGCCGTACTTGTCCACATACCATTCGGTATAATCGGTATCGGAATAAAGGCAATCCGTTATATTGCCGGAATCAATCATTTTGTATCCCGTCACTCTGCCGTTCCATCTGCCAAGGTCGCCGATAACGATAATCGGTTGTGAAAACTGAATATCGAGATTTCGCCTTTCATCGGAAAGGTAATCGTCATTTGCTTCAACCATATACTCATATAGCTTGTTTTCGTCGTTAGGGTCATCATCTAAACCGTTGATTTCAAGGTATTCTTTATAACTGTCACGCCAGTCATCAGCTTCAAGGTTCATATTGCTCCAAATAATATGACGGTCACTCTGTTCCCGTCTGCTCATCAGCACCACCTCCCAAATAAGAGAACAGCTTATTAACTTTGGTCTGCTTCTGAAGCTCAATAATCAAGCTCATATCCGGAATGGTGATACCCGGAATTTTAAGTATGCTTTCCATATCAAGCTGCTGCAATTTCTTTTCCGTATTGCAACCTGCGTCAAACAGTTTCGTAAGAAGCTTTGTTTTCTGCTGAAAAGTGAATTTCTCTTTCATTATTTGTCCTCCTTATCGTTATTTACGATTTTGCATAGGTTCGATACATATGCTCACAACGCTTTCGTCCTCTCTGAACTTCGGGACTGGGCGCAAGTTCGGGGTGTGAAGCCTGAAGCTTTGCTCGTGACCTTCTGACACTCTCGAAATGTGGTAAATGCAGTTCTTTATAGCAATTCATAATCACCGCAAAAGGCAAACCGCCTATATCTTGATTTTCATACCGTTGATAACAACGATTACAAACGAGAAGATAAAGTTTCATATCGTCGTTTCGTGCGTCTGTATTCTCTTTGAGAATAGTTAGCACTTGGTTTTCTATCGTATTGGGATTATTCATTTCATTCCTCCAAAAAAATATAGGCGGAGTTTTTTACGCTCCGCCCACTGTGTTTTTCCTTATTTCTTTCTGTTTTTAATCTGCAAGAAGATAAAGCCGCCGACAATAAAGGCGACCAATACAACTGCTACGATTGTTTTAGCGTCCATTACTCATCGTCCTCCTTTTTCTTTTTTCTGAGTGCAGCAAAGACTGTTCCCGCAATTCCGAGAGCAGAAAGCCCTGCAAGCACAGTCCACAAGCCGACCTTGCTGTTATCTCCGGTCTTAGGTGTATCCCTGAGAACATTATGCATTTCCACAACGGTGGTAGAGCCAACCTTTACGCTTGCTTTTTTATCGGCAGGTAAAACATATCCGGCAGAAACATTGTCGCCGACTTCCGATACGGTATATTCGCCGATACGAAGTCCCTCAATAAAAATTTCGCCGTTTTTATCGGTTGTGAAGCTGCGGTCATAACCGTTTTCTCCGGTTACTCTGAAAGTGAAGCCCTCAACCTTACCGTCAGAAGATGTCTTTTTGATTTTAAGGTTGCCTTTCATTGCCTGATTGATAAAGCCGACTCCTGCTTTGTTTTCAACATTGTAGGTGGTTTCATCATTCTCAATAAAGACGGAATAAACACCCTTATCAAGTTCAAAACCGTCCGGTGCTTTGGTTTCTCTTACAAGATATTTTCCGTAGAGAAGTTCTTTCATCTCGTAGATACCTGTTGAGGTTTCTTTAAGATTTCCGATAAGTTCATCGCCGTCGTCAAGTTTGCCATCGCCGTTTACATCTCTGTAAACTTCAAAGGTTGCACCTGTAAGTTTGTTATCGGGATAATCTGCGTCAACTTTGGTAAGCTGAATGTTACCGTGAATATACTCATTGGCGATTTCAACTTCAATGACCTGTTCGTTTTTAGAAATATTGACCTCGTAGGAAGTATCGTCAAGGACAAATCCTGTCGGAGCTTCAATCTCTCTTACAATCCACTGTCCATAAGGAACTTTTGCAAAAGAAAAACTGCCGTCCTTTTCAGATGTGGCAGTCATAATAGCGTGTTCTTTTGTAAATTCGGTTTCATCTGCTTTGAAGAAGCCGATTAAAGCACCTCCAAGTGCTTCTCCATTCTCGTCAATCTTCTTACCGGATACAGAACCGTAGATGAGTTTATTCTCAATCGGCTTACCGTCATTCACATTGATTTCAACCGTTTCGGTATCCTGACCGGCATACTCGAATGTGAACGGATATTGTGTAGCGGAGAGGATATAATGCTCGTCCGTGGCAATTTCCTTGATATAGTAACTGCCAAACGGAAGGTCAGTGTTTACCGTTGCTTTTCCGTTTTCATCAAGCGTGATAATTTCAATCAAACCGTCAGCCGGGATTACCGTACCGCTTGAAGATACAATATCTTCTTTTGCGTAAAGATCAAAGCTGATGTTTTTGATTTCATCATTCTTACCGATACCAAAGGTGTCATTCTGTTCAAGCACCTTTTCAAGAGAAATCTTTACTTTCTGTCTCTCGTTATAGAAGCTGGTTACGGTTTCTGTTACGGCTACATCCTGACCTGCATAAGTGAGTTCAACCGAATGTTTTTCGTTATTGATAACCATACCGTTAGGTGCTTTGATTTCTACTACCGTGTATTTTCCGAGATAGAGTTCCTTGCTCTTGGCAAAACCTTCATCGTCGGTTGTCACGGTATCAACCACATCACCCTTGTGATAACGAAGTGTGCCGTCCGGTGTGATAATGTCTTCATCGGCTGTGATTTCATAAACCGCACCTGCAAGTCCTTTGACTGTATATACCGGCTGATAAATCACATCTTTATCTTTCTCGCCAAAAACATTCACACCAAAGAACACCTCGCCGGTTTTCTCAACGGAAATTGTGCCTTTCTGAGCCATATTCGGCTTATCCACCTTAATCAATGTGATACCGCCTTCCTGTGTGGAGTTTTCTTCCGTTACATCAAAAGGAACAGGAGTACTGTCGAGTACATACCCATAGGGCGCTTGAACCTCAACAAGTGAATAACCTTTGCCGTACTCAAGTTTTTCGGGAGTTACAAGCTGTCCGTCTGCGTCGGTATAGAAAGTGTTGATAGTTGTCGGTGTAGGATAAGTAAATGTCATACTTACTTTGTTTCCGGCAGGGTCATAGATTTGGAAGCCTGCACCTGCATACGGAATTGTCTTGCCTGTTTCTGCATCAATCTTTACCACCTTGATATAGCTTTCAAAGTTTGCGTTGTTGATGAGATAACGGTAGGTCTGTCCGTCCTGAGAAATGAAAACATCAAAGTCTTTCATAAACTCACGACCTTCCCAACCTTTGGTCTGATGAACGGTATATACGCCGTAAGGCATATCCTTTGTCTGAGCAAAACCGTTCTCATCACAGACAACAGTATCTCGTTCATCTTCTTCTGCTGCTTCAAAACTTCCGGAAGATTTAAGATAGATTTCAAAAGTTGCACCGCTTTCAGGTGTTTCAATCTTTGTTTCACCGTCATCGGTGTGTTTGATGATAGCGATATTTCCTTTCATAACCTGTTCGGTAACATCGTTAGAAACAAGGTTGTGTTCAATCGTAAAGAGCTTTGGTTCTGCACCTACCTTGTGTACTGTCTTATCAAGAAGATAGCCCTCGGACGGTGTGATTTCTCTTACTGTCCAGTCGCTGTCGCAGACATATTCTTTTGTGGTGAACTGTCCGTCGCTGTCGGTTACATACTTATCCACAAGTGTTTTGCCTTTGTAGATACCGTAAACAGCACCGGAAAGTTTAGCGTCACCCTGAGCAGTGCCTTCTTCTCGGTCGCTCTTTGTTACAGTTACGCTGAACTTTTTAAGAATATTGGTAAAGTCTCGGTTTGTAACCTCATTCCATTTAATCGGTGCAGTCTGCTTTTCCGGAACAACATAACGGATTGCTGTATCCACTTCTTCGAACGTATATGGTGTGCTTCCGCTGATAAGTACATCTTTGAATGTTGCAACACCATTTTTGTCAGTAACCGCATATTCATCAACGGCAATGCCTGCAAGGGAAGTACCGTAAAGGTGGAATTTCACACCATCCACAAGATTATCTTCTGAGGACTTAATGACCTGAAGATTACCTCTTTTGAGAACATTGTTGAAGTTTACGGTTGCCACCTGACCTGCAACAATGGTTACTCTGTGAACCTCCTGCGGGACATATTTATCAATGGACTGTTCCGTTACGGTATATACGCCGGGCATAAGATTATCAAGCTGAAACTTACCGCCGTTTGCTGTGGTAACAGTCTGATTAACTCCGTTGCCTGTGATAGTGAATTTGATACCGTCAACCTTTCCGTCCTCGCTGGTTTTTACAATCTTGCAAGAACCGTAGCTGACTTTCATTTTTACAAAGCCGCTTACAGGGTCGCTGACATTCTGACTGTACGAAACAACATCTTGAATACCGTTACCGGGAGAGTTTTTACCGTCCGTCCAAACAACAATGCCCTTGCGAGTGCCGTTTGTTTTGGTTGCGGTAATTGTAAATTCCTTACTCGGAGCTTTTGTCATTGAAACTATCAACTTGTTTCCGCTTTTAGAAAAAGTCACGCCGTCAATATTGGCAGAAAACTCATAATTGCCAAGCACACCGTTTGAGTCTGTAAGAGTAGTAACATACTTGCTTCCGTCCCATTTAAGTTCATTCACCTTTGCAGAGCCGCTTGACTTAGTACAGAAACTTGGCACTTTTGTGTGCTTCTGTACGCTTTCCGACATACTGTTGTAGTAAGCCATAATACGGCTATAAAGGGGATGACCCTTTTGAATATGGTCGAGAATAGCATCATAACTGCCGGGCGACTTATGATTAAAACTTTCATCTCTTTCGCCGACAATGGTTTCCCAAATAAGGAGCTGTGTTGCGATTGCGTGTGAAAGTTTATCTGTATCATCGCTGTTCTGCGACTTCCAACTTGTGCTAATGCTGCCGCAATATCCGTACTGCAAAATACGACCGATATTAAGTCGAATATCATCGCCGGAAATTGTGCCGTTAGAGCCAAGGTTATTGAAATAATCCTCGTTTTTCTCGGTAAGAGTATCTCCGGTATGCTGACCCGTGCCCGGCTCGATACAGTAAGCAATATTCCCCGAATACGAACCCATTGCTCTGAGTGAATCGGTGCTTATTGCGTGAGAGTACCAACCGTTCATAAATTTGAGTTCACCGTGACCCCACTTACCGTTGTTATTTGTATCTCCGCTACGGGGAAGTTGCATAATATACACATCGGACTTCGTGCCCGAAGCGGCATAGGCAGTTGTCCCGATATTTGCAAATACACCGAGACTGAGAACCGCAGCCATTACAAGCGATACAGCTCTCTTGAATTTCGTTTTTACCATTTTGTTTTCCTCCTTAAAACGAAAGAACGCACCGATTATCAGTGCGTTCAATTCTGTGTTTGATTTAGTTTTAGCAATATCCGATGTAGATTTCATATTCCGTATCGGATACTTTTTCAGCCCATACCCATACTGCTGTAAAGCCCTCAACATTTTTGTATCTGTTCAGCCTACTTTTAATGTCGTCTTTAATGCCTGTTCGCCTGCTATTTGCTGTAATAGGATTGTCCCAACATTCCGTCGCTGTACTGTCCACCTCCAAGCCGATACTTTGAGCATAGTTCTTTGCATAACTCACATATTCGCCTACATCAAAAGTCTGTTTTGGCGGCTCTGTGGATTTCGGCTCTTTTGGCTTTTCAGTCGGCTTTTGTGTACCGGATGTCGGTTCTTTTGATTGTTCCGTGTGCTTTTCGGAAACAGTCGGTGTGTTTGTCCGCTTTGACGGTTCTGCTTTCGGTTTTTCAGAACTTTTTTCTTCCGCCGGTTTTGACTGAACATTGCTGATAGCCTTACTTTCATCAACTTTTCTGCTTTCGTCAGTCGTATTCGGTGTTTTTTCCTGAATAGCCGTACTTTCCTGTTCGGTTGATGTTTCTTCCTGAGATTGCGTTTCAGTATTACCAGCCGGAAAAGAAGTCTCTGTTTTCGTTTCATTCTTTGCGGCTTCTTTGGCTGTGTTACTGCTGCAACCAACAAGTAAAATCATAAAACAAGCAAGCATACAAGCGGTTAATCTCTTTTTCATAGCATATCGCTCCTTTCGCCTTAATCGTACTCAATTAGGCAAAAAACATCAAAGGTGCGAATAGCCGAACTTTTTATCGTAGCAGACATTTTGCTTTCGTTTCAAATGTGCGAACCCTTTATTAGATAGCTATATGTTAGTTGAGATAGATATATTTAAGGGAGATAGAATATATCTTTTCAGCCGGTAAACAGTAGGTAAATATAAGGGGTAGAGTGTGAGAAGGGGGGAAGGCTATCGGCTGTCACGGTCAGCTCTCTGTTTGAGAAACTTGTTGTAATACTCCAAAGCCTTGCATACGAACTCCTCAGTTTGACTTACCGGGATATTCTTCGGTATAAGCTGTCGAACCCTGTCACCTCTTAACACAATTTTCTCTTTTTGATTTGGCTTTTCCTCCGACATAATGGCTTGGATAGCCTCGGTTGTCAGTTTGCCCTCGTCAAAAAACTTTCGCATACGGATAGTTTGGTCGTGAGACGGTGTAGCGTCGTTCATATCAATCTCGTCCACCACATCACGCTGACTGTCCTCATCAAGATACGACAATTCAACCGCAGGTCGCATTTTAATTCGCCCCTCATCAACAAATTCAAGCAGTTCGGGAACAAGGTTTGTTAAGCGGACATAACGCTGAATTTGAGTTTTACTATCGGTTGAGTTATCTGCAATTTGCTCAACTGAGAACTTCTGACCCACTGGGGCAGAAGTTAAATCAGAACGAAATCCTTGCCTTTTCATTGCGTCCAAACGCATTTTGTAGGCATAGGCTTTTTCGCTTGGCAGTATCTGCGACCTTTGGAAATTACTTTCCACCATTAGAATTGTGGCTTCATCTCGATTAAGGTCAACAACCTCACATCTTAGTGTTTCAAAACCGGCAAGTTCGCTTGCTCGTTTACGTCTGTGTCCCGATATGAGTTCATATCTGCCGTCCTCTTTCTGCCTTACCGTTGCCGGAGTAATCACTCCACGCTCCTTGATACTCTCGACAAGCTGCTGCATATCTTCATCGTCCCTGACCTTGAATGGATGGTCTGGGAAATCGTCAATCAGCTCTAATGGAATATCTCGGATTTTAGAAAGTCTTTCTTCCTCTCTCTGTGCCTGCGTGGTAAATAAGTCATCGAGCCTCGTGAGAGTGAAGTCGCTCTTTCTTCCTGCCATCGGCTAACACCTCCTTTGTAAATTCGGCATACGCCTTTGACACCGTACTGTTCGGTTCATAGGCAAAAATGCTCTTACCTTTTGAAGAAGTCTCTGCGGCTTTTACGGCAATCGGTATATGTGTTCGATACATCTTGACTTGACTGCCAAAGTTTTCTCGCAACGCTTCTACGGTACTTTTGGCGAGGTTGGTACGGCTATCCACCAAGGTGAGAAGCATACCATCAATCTTTAAGTTTGGATTGATACGCTTCTTTACTCGTGAAATGGTCTGCACAAGTTGCGTCATACCCTTAGCCGGTAAATACTGAGCCTGAACAGGAATAATAACGCTGTCGGCAGCAGACAAAGCATTGATAGTTACCATACCGAGTGATGGCATACAATCTATAAGGATATAGTCGTATTTGTCTTTTACTTCGGTTAGATAATTTCTTAATGCCGTTTCTCTGCTCATTGCATTAACAAGGTTAAATTCCATTGCCGAGAGTTCAAGATTTGCCGGAATAAGGTCAACACCTTCGTCGTGGTGTAAGATACCGACCATAGGGTCTTTCATCGTTTCGTTTATGACATCTGTGAGTTTCGTTGCAAGCGTGATACCCAAACTATCTGTATCCTGCCAACCGAGACAAGTGGTCAAGTCGCCTTGTGGGTCTGCGTCTATGAGCAAGACTTTCTTACCCTGCATAGCAAGACCGACGCCGAGGTTTACCGTAGTGGTTGTCTTTCCAACTCCGCCTTTTTGATTGCATATAGCAATCGTTTTGCAGTTCGACACTTTTGCGTCCTCCTTTCGTAAAATTCATAGTCATTAGGATACGACTATGTACTTGACCGTTTCATTTCCTAAACGGTCGTGGCAATATTCGTTCTCAACACCCCTTGCCGAGCATATCGCTTTTGGGAAGTCGCTAAGGAACAGACTGCTATCTGTATCATAGGAGTTTCACCTCTGCCGGGTTCTCCGCCAGCTCCGTAGAGAAGTATCATTATCCTTCTGACTGTCATCGCCGTAACAAGGGCAACCTGTTACTTATACCGGGAGTTCTCGCTGTTCTCAATGAGAAGTCACGGCGTACCCGATAAAGTGGCTATCATCAGAATTAAAGTCTTAGCGACCTGTATATTCAATTTTCAATGTCCAAATGAAAGGCTCCGAATTGTCATTCGGAATTAACCCCTTCACTCATTTGGACAAAGGGGTATGAAATGCACACCCAAAATCGCCGTTTTTCCGAAAAATTTTTCAAAAAATTTTCTGCAACAAAAAAGCCGCCTGTTTCGGTTGGAAACAGACGGCATAAATGCGTGAACTATTCAATTTTCAATTTCTTTTTCTTTGCAGACAACACTTTAAGAAGAACATCATCTACTGCGTCGGTGTATCTTCCTTGTGCTATCAAATTGTTTTTCAAATCTATAAGCGACTGTATCACTTTACTTTGCTCATCGGCTGTCAGGTAGAGATGATATTTCTTTTCTCTCATCGGTTATCCCTCCAATTCTCAAATATTCTTTTAATTATCCTGCAATCTTCTTCCGTATCGGAAGAAATAAATATATGTACGCTTTGAAATGCTGCTTTTATACGCTGTGCATATTCGGTTTCCGTTTCATTCTCTTTTATCGGTAGCCTTATGAGCTTTACATCTCTTTGCTTGCATAGATGTTCTTTCAGCGTTTCTATTTTCTCGGAGCCTAAATTCACCTCGATTGCTACCTGTTCGGACGGGATATATACATCAATAGGAATGCCGAGTAGCCTGTCTGAACCGAGTTCGATTTTTAAGCCTTTCATTTTTGCGTAGTAACTAATCGCAAATGCGGGGAACAAAGACCTATATTCCTGTTCGCACTCTCTGCACCCTTTTCCAAGAACAGTACGCTCAACTATCTTCATACTCCAAGAGTGACCGTATCTGCATTTCCACCAAGCTCTCTTCGCCGAGTTTCTTGAAACTTCTGTCGGTTTCAAGTTGTTTAATTCATAATCCCACTCAGAAAGCAAGTCGCTGTCCGTCGTTGCAAGGTCATTGTATCCTGAAAGAACTGCTCTTTCCGCACACACGGGGCATACTGTTCCTTTGACACGGGCGTTGATAACTGATTTCCACTCGTTACCACATTTCTTGCAATGCCACCATACATTCTTTCTTGATTTGGCATTAACCTCATCAGGCTGCAACGGGAAATTTTGTTCTGACCATTCCTCGGCAATGTTTGGGTGAGTTGTTTTCAAATCATTTCTGCCTTTCACAAGAACATATCCGCTACAACAAGGGCATTTGCTGCCATAGGAGCGTGTGGAGATAAGCGTATTCCACTCATAGTCGCAGGTCTTGCACTTCCACCAAGCCTTACTGTTTGCGAACGCCGTAACTTCGGTAGGCTTCTTTTCGTTTCTATCAGACCATTCGACTGCTACTTCCGGCAATACTGTCGCAAGGTCGTTAAATCCAGCAAGGACTTTATTATGAGAGCAATATGGACAGCCCGTTTTATTGATGGTTCTGCTCTTTACGGTAGCTGCCCATTCGTGTCCCAAATTACATTTCCATAGCACTTTCTTGTGTGAACCGATAGATACCTCCGTCGGCTTGATTTCATTTTTCTCTGACCACTCTGAAGCTAATTCCGGCTTCAATGTACTTAAATCGTTAATGCCCGTGACTACCCTTGCGCCTGAACAAATAGGGCATTTCTCGCCGTTAGAACGAGCCTTTACGCTTGTTTCCCACTCGTGACCGCAAGTGCCTTTCCACCATACTTTCTTATTAGAGCCGAAAGTCACGCTGTCCGGTGTCAGCGGTAAATTCCTATCCGACCATTCGACAATCAATTCCGGATGTACTGCCGCTAAGCTGTTACTCATATCAAAACCTCCACTTCCTATGTGATTAAAGTATATGAAGTTTCGGCTTTTTCTTGTAGTTTGCGATTTTTGGCAAAAAAATAACCCTGAAAGAGTTAATCTCTCTCAGGGTTAAACACTAAAATTATGCGATTTTTTCGTGCCTGCACAAATCTCTGCATCAAATGATGTAAGTTTGATGTAAATCGCTGTTTTTTCAGTTTTTTATCAAATGAAGTACGTCCCGTCTATTCGGTAAAACGGTACATCTTTACATCATCTTAATAGAGCTTTGCACCTGCCGGAATGTGGTCATCAACCATCAGAAGATGAAGCTTTTCTTCGCCTTCTTCTTCGTGGATAGCACTGAGGAGCATACCGCAAGAGTCAATGCCCATCATAGCTCTCGGTGGAAGATTTGTGATAGCGATAAGAGTCTTTCCAACCAGTTCTTCCGGCTCATAATAAGCGTGAATACCGCTTAAAATGGTTCTGTCTGTGCCTGTTCCGTCATCAAGAGTAAACTGTAACAGTTTCTTTGACTTCGGTACTGCAACACACTCTTTAACCTTTACTGCACGGAAATCTGACTTGCTGAATGTATCAAAGTCAACTGCTTCCTCAAATAAAGGCTCAATCTTTACCTTTGAGAAATCAATCTTTTCAGGCTCAGCCTTCATTTCTTCGGCAGGCTGATTTTTTACATCATTTCCCTTGTTTACATCATTCAAGGGTTTCATTGTCGGGAAGAAGAGCACATCTCTTATCGAGGTTGCGCCGGTTAAGAACATCACGAGCCTGTCGATTCCGATGCCGATGCCGCCCGTGGGAGGCATACCGTATTCAAGTGCGGTGATGAAATCGTCGTCCATCATGCCGGCCTCGTCGTCGCCCGCCTCGCGGAGCTTGACCTGGCGGAGGAATCTCTCCTTCTGATCAAATGGGTCGTTAAGCTCGGAAAATGCGTTGGAAAGCTCTTTTCCGAATGCGTAGCACTCAAATCTCTCGGTATATCTGGGGTCTTTCGGGCTCTTTTTGGCAAGAGGTGAAATTTCAACCGGGTGATAGGTGATGAATGTCGGATCGATAAGGTGATCTTCAACATACTCCTCAAAGAAGAGGTTTAATATGTCGCCGATCTCGTGAGACTCGGTAAATTCGATGTTGTGCTCCTTTGCGAGCTTTCTTGCCTCGTCAAGGTCGGTTATCGCATCAAAGTCAACGCCCGAATACTCTTTAACGGCCTCGCTCATGCTCATTCTCTTCCATGTGCCTGCAAAGTCCGCCTCCATGCCCTGCCAGGAAAGCGTCGACCTTCCGGGATAGATAGTGTCTATAAGGTGGTGAACAAGCCCCTCCATAAGATCCATCATATCGTGGAAATCGGCATAAGCCTGGTAAATTTCGATCGTGGTAAATTCGGGGTTATGAGTCTGATCCATGCCCTCGTTTCTGAACTGGCGGCCCATCTCATAAACTCTCTCCATTCCTCCGACGATGAGCCTCTTTAAGTGAAGCTCCGTCGCGATACGAAGGTACATATCGATGTCGAGCGCGTTATGATGAGTGATGAAAGGACGCGCCGCCGCACCGCCGGGAATGGTGTTGAGCATAGGAGTGTCAACCTCCAAAAATCCGCGCGTGTCAAGATAGTTTCTGATCTCACGCACGATTTTGCTTCTCTGCATGAAAACATCCTTCACATCAGCGTTCATTATGAGATCGACATATCTCTGACGGTAACGCGAATCCATATCCTTAAGTCCGTGGAACTTTTCCGGGAGCGGACGCATCGACTTGGAAAGGAGCGTGCAGGATTCAAGATGAACAGAGATCTCGCCGCGCTGTGTCTTAAATGCGATTCCCGTAACGCCGACAATGTCGCCTATATCGAGCTTTTTGAATTTAGCATAGGCCTCGTCGCCCATATCGTCCTTCTTGGCGTAGAGCTGAATTTTTCCGGACAGGTCGCGAAGATCGCAGAACGAAACCTTGCCCATTCCGCGCTTGGACATGAGACGGCCGGCAAGCGTCACGCGTTTGCCCTCCATCGCCTCGAAATTCTCCGTAATGTCAGCGGCCTTAGTGTCTCTCTCAAATTTAGTGATCTCAAAAGGGTTCTCACCCGATGCAACGAGCTCGGAGAGCTTGTCGCGGCGAACCTTCATGACCTCGTTAATATCCTCGGCCATAACCTCGTTATTTGTAACTTCCTTTGCCATAGTATTCCTCCGTTATATCTTAATATATCTATTATACACTAAATCAAAAACTATTTCAAGTAAATTTTGACATCTCGTCGGAAGATGCTTCCCATTCTTCATAAAGGCCGGAAAGCTCTTTCTCCGTTTCTTCCTTTTCCGAGTGCCAGGCCATCGCCTTATCTATGTCCGCCGCCTCGTCGGAAAATAAGAGCGCGTCAAGCTCGGATAATCTTGCCTCAAGGCAGGCTATTTTGTCCTCCGTTCTTTTAAGGCGCGACGCGGCCTTGCGGCGTGCGGACTCTGCTTCTTTTCTTTTTTTGTATTCGTCCGCTCCGGATTTTGCCTCGGCCTTTTTCTCGGGCTCTTCGTCCTGGCTTTTTTCAAGGAAATAGTCGTAGTTGCCGTTATATAGTGTGAGTGTGTGATCGGCCATTTTATAAATTTTGTCCGCCAGCGCGTTGATAAAATATCTGTCGTGCGAGACGGCAAGAATAGTGCCGGGATAGCTCTTTAACGCGTCCTCCAGCGCCTCTTTAGAAAAAATGTCCAAGTGATTGGTCGGCTCGTCCAAAATCAGAAAATTTGAGTCTGACAGCATTATCTTGCAAAGAAGAACGCGTGCCTTTTCGCCGCCGGAGAGCGAGCCGATGAGCTTGAAGCAATCGTCGTTCCGGAACAAAAATGCGGCGAGCGATGAGCGGATCTTGGTTCTGTCAAGCTTCGGATACGCGTCCGCGATCTCGTCAAGCACTGTCTTTTCGTCCGAGAGGTTGGTGTGCTGCTGTTCGTAATAGCCGATATATATGCCGTTTCCGAGCCTTATCGTGCCATAGTCCGGCTTTTCTTTTCCCATGATCATTTTTAAAAGCGTCGTCTTTCCGCATCCGTTATCGCCGAGCAAAAATGCGCGCTCGCCTTTATAAATATTCATATCGGCGCCGGATAAGATGACGTTTGCACCAAAGCTTTTCTTTATGCCGGTGACGGTTAAAACTTCGTTCGCGCCGCCTTCTTTTGCGCTGAACGAAAAGTTTATCGCGGCCTCTTTTTCCTCGGGCGTTTCCATCGTCGCGGCGATACGGTCGATCATTTTTTGCTTGCTTTCGGCTGTCTTTATGTTTCGTTCGCGATTCCACTGCTTCTGCTGTGCGATGATGCCCTCTATGCGCTTTATCTCCTTTTTCTTAAGCTCATAGCTTTTTGCCTTCGCCGCGTCGTCCGCCTCTTTTTTCTTTATGAAATCGGAGTAATTGCCCATATAGGACGTAATCTTGCCGTTTGAGAGCCCGAGCGTGACGTCGGTCGTTTTATCGAGAAAATACCTGTCGTGCGAGATGACGATGTAGGAGCCGGAATATGAACGCAGAAACCCCTCAAGCCAGCGGACGGAGGCCATATCCAGGTGGTTGGTCGGCTCGTCCAAGAGCAAAAGGCGGTGCCGTCCGAGAAGCAGGCGGGCGAGTAACAGCCTTGTCTTTTCACCGCCGGAGAGTGAGGAAAACGGGCGGCCAAAGTCAGACTCCGAAAAACCGAGGCCGATCAGCGCGCCGCGCGCACGGCTTTTATATATAAGTCCGCCGGCGGCTTCATATTCGGTCAGGAGCGCGTCCTGCCTTTTTATTAGAGATTCGGACGGCTCTTTTTCAAGCATCGTGCGGATCTCTTCAAGCGAGGCTTCCATTTCAAAGAGGTGGGAAAAGACCTCCATAACCTCCTCAAGCACCGTTTTGTCCGACGCGTATTCGATGTTCTGCTTAAGATAGCCGATCGAGGCGGACGGGCTTATAAAAATATCGCCTGAGTCTAACTCCATCTCCCCGGTCAGCACTTTAAAAAGCGAGGTTTTCCCGGCGCCGTTCGCGCCGACAAGACCGCACTTTTGCCCCTCGTCGATATGAAAATTCAGATTATCAAAAAGACGGACGTCGCCGAAATATTTTCTGCCGTCTTTAACATTCAAAAGTACCATTGCCGATCAAAACCTTTCCTAATACTCCATTTTATCAGCCGCGGTCCGATATGTCAATAAAAACTTGATTTTTGCCGGCTTATATGTTAAAATAATTAGAATATGAAAATAAGCTGTGAGGAGTGAGCTTTTTATGAGCGATTCTGAAAATATAGTTGCCGGAAGAAACCCGGTGACAGAGGCTATCAAGGCCGGCCGCACGATCGATAAGATCTATGTCAAGAGCGGCGACAAGGCGCTCGGGCGCGTGATCGCCCTGGCAAAGGAAAATAAGATCCCGGTTGCCGCGGTGAGCGCGGAGCGGCTTAACGAAATGTGCCCCGATGCGCCGCATCAGGGAATTGTCGCGCGCTGTGCGGCGAAGGAGTATTCGACTGTCGACGATATTTTGTCCTATGCCAAGGAGAAAGGCGAGGATCCTTTCATAGTGATATGCGACAGGATAACCGATCCTCATAACCTCGGCGCGATCATAAGAAGCGCGAACGCGGCCGGTGCGCACGGCGTTGTGATAGCGCGCCATGAGGCGGCCGGGCTTTCCGCGGTCGTTGACAAGGCGAGCGCCGGCGCGCTTGAATACACGCGCGTTGCGAAGGCGGCAAACATCACGAAAACAATTCAGGAGCTTAAAAAAGCAGGGCTCTGGATCGCCGGCGCGGCGATGGGCGGAGCGGATATGTATCATACCGACCTTAAAGGGCCTTTGGCGATCGTCATCGGAAACGAGGGAGAGGGGATAAGCCGCCTCGTTTCGGAAAACTGCGACTTTTTGGTTTCAATCCCGATGTTCGGCGAGACCGAGTCGTTAAACGCCTCGTGCGCGGCGGCGGTTCTGCTTTACGAGGCGGTGCGCCAGAGAAAGAATTAATTTATACAATTCCGCACATTTGCCGCGTGTATATTTATAACTTTTTACTCTGGAAATTACGCATAAAAAAAGCTATAATAAAGTTTGTGAATAGTTTAACGCATAAAAAGGAGAAGGCGGTGGATAGGCTCATATCGGTTATACTGCCGACCTACAATAACGGCGATATGATCAGCGAATGCATTGACAGCGTTTTATGTCAGACATATGAAAATTTTGAGCTTATCTGAGCTTATCATAGTAAACGACGGCTCGACAGACGACTCAGAGAGAGTACTGGGAAAATATTCAAAGCGCGACGGGAGAGTCAGAGTCATAAACAAGGAAAACGGCGGCGTTTCGTCTGCCCGTAACAGAGGGCTTTCGGAGGCAAAGGGAGAATATATCGCCTTTGTCGACGGGGACGGCATTCTCTCGCCCCGGTACTTGGAAAAGCTTTTATATGCGCTAAAGGAAGAAAAATACAAAATGGCCGTCTCGGCCATCAAAAAGGTCAAATGAGGAGTTCGGCGACCCTGTTATGACCGCGATCGCGCAGAAAACGGTCACTGTCTATATGCATTTTTACTACAGCTTATTAAAGTCCGGAAATGCGACGGAAAAGATACATAAAGATTTCCGCGCGGCGGTGATAAAAAGGAAGCGCGCCGTTAAGGAATTTAGGAAAGATAAAAACGTGAGCTTTTGGAAAGGCAGAGTCAAAATGGCAGTTTTTTTCCTGCCGTTCGGGCTTTTTGATCTTCTTAAAGGCACACACTACCCTAAAGGCAATTAAAACTTTTAAGGAGGATTTTTTATGAAAGCAATCGTAACCGTAATAGGTGAGGACAAGGTCGGCATAATCGCCGCGGTGAGCAATTACCTTGCGAAAAACTCGGTGAACATACTGGACATTTCCCAGACGATCATGGCAAACACCTTTACCATGATAATGATGGTCGAAACGGAAAAGGCAAAGGTCTCCTATGAGGAGCTTGCAAAGGGACTTTCCGAGGTCGGCGAAAAATGCGGAGTTTCGGCCTCCGTTCAGAGCGAGAAAATTTTCAACTCGATGCACAGAATATAAAACCTTATAATAAAGAAAGGATCTTTAAGCTATGCTGACACCTTTTGAAATAGGCGAGACCTTAAATATGATAAAAAAAGAGCATCTGGATGTCCGCACGGTCACAATGGGAATCTCTCTTTTGGACTGTATGGAGTCCGATGCCGATAAAACGAGCCAAAAGGTTTACGATAAGATAACGAAAAGAGCGGAAAATTTGGTCAAAGTGGGCGAGGAGATCGAGTCCGAGCTCGGCGTTCCGATCATTAATAAAAGAATATCGGTCACCCCGGCGTCCATCGTCGCGTCGCCGTGCGGAGAGCCTTTAAAAATTGCAAAAGCACTTGACAAGGCCGGAAAGGCAGTCGGCGTCAACTTCATCGGCGGATACAGCGCGCTTGTTCAGAAGGGCTGTACCGATGCCGATAAGGTGTTCTTGGATTCAATTCCGGAAGCACTTTCCGAGACGGATATTCTCTGTTCGTCCGTTGCCGTTGCCTCCACCAAGGCCGGCATAAATATGGACGCGGTCAAAAAGATGGGCGAGGTAATTAAGAAAACGGCACTTCTTACAAAGGATAAAGGCGGATTCGGATGCGCAAAGCTTGTTGTGTTCTCAAACCCCGTTGAAGATAATCCCTTTATGGCCGGCGCATTCCACGGCATTTCGGAGCCTGAATGTGCGATAAACGTCGGCGTTTCGGGCCCGGGCGTTGTGAAATGCGTGCTCGATAAGCTTGACGGAGCACCGTTTGACGTTGTGGCAGAGGCCATCAAGAAAACGGCGTTTAAGATAACAAGAGTCGGCCAGCTGGTCGCGAAAGAGGCCTCGGAAAGACTCGGGGCGACCTTCGGGATCGTCGATCTTTCGCTCGCGCCGACACCGGCCGTGGGCGACAGCGTCGCAAGGATTCTTGAAGCGATGGGGCTTGAAAAGTGCGGAACACACGGAACGACCGCCGCGCTTGCGCTTTTGAACGACGCGGTCAAAAAAGGCGGTATCATGGCAAGCTCCAATGTCGGAGGGCTCTCCGGCGCGTTCATCCCCGTGAGTGAGGATGAGGGAATGATCGAGGCGGCGTCATGCGGGGCATTGAGCCTTGAAAAGCTTGAGGCGATGACGTGCGTTTGCTCGGTCGGACTTGATATGATCTGCGTTCCGGGCGATACGAGCGCGGAAACGATTTCCGCAATCATAGCCGACGAGGCGGCGATCGGCATGGTCAACACAAAGACCACAGCCGTGAGAATAATCCCTGCGCCCGGGAAAAAAGTGGGCGAAAGCGTGGAATTCGGAGGACTTTTGGGAACAGGACCGGTAATGCCGGTCAGCCCGTTCTCGTCCGAAAAGTTCATCAGGCGCGGCGGAAGGATCCCTGCACCGATGCATTCTCTTAAAAACTGAGGAAAGAGGGGCGAGCAGTTTGGAAGAAACAGTTGAAAGGATCGTAAGGATCGAAAACGAGGCGAAAAACATCGCGAAGGACTCGTCGGACAGGGCGAAAGACCTTGATACGTCCGTCAAAAACGAGATAAGCGAGATGGAGAAAAAAACAAAGGAGCGCGCTGAGAAGAGGCTTGAAACGGTAAAAGCCTTTGAATCGGCTGAATCCGAAAAGCTTATCGGCGAGACGGAGAAAAAGCGCGACGAGGCGATAGAGCGCCTCAATAAAACATATGCTGAGAAGAAGGACGAATGGGTCAAAATGATAGTTGACTCGGTGATCGGCGAAAAATGAGCGATTATTCGGCAGTGTCGGCAAAGATCAGGTCGATGTACGGCAAGCACCTTGAATTATCGGACTATGAAAATCTTTTATCCAAGGGCTCGGTTTCGGAAATGTGCGCATACTTAAAAAACGAGACCGCGTACGGCGACGTGTTTTCCGACGTTAATCCGGGCGATATGCACCGCGAGGTCATTGAGCATCGCCTGACGATAGAGGCGGCAGACGAATATGCGAGAATCTACAGCTTTTTGGACGCATCTCAGCAGTCTATCCTGGAGTTCTGGCATTACAGAAGCGAAATCAAGTTCTTAAAGGGATGCCTCATGAATGTGATGGGGCACGAGAGCAAGCCTCTTGAAGCACCGGAGACGACGAAATTTTTGGAGTCTCACACAAAAATAAAGATAGATAAATGCATTAACGCAAAGTCGCTTTCGGATTTTGTTGAGGCTACGGATCAGACACCGTATAAGGAGATATTCCTTCGCGCCACAGGCGCGGGAGCGAACTTTTTCACGATCGCGATGACGCTTGACGGGTTTTATTTCAAAAAGCTTTTCGACAAAGCGGAAAACCTTTTGTCCGAAGAGGAGGTCGCATCGCTTAAAAAGCTCATCGGCTCAAAGTGCGATATGTTAAACATTATGTGGATATATCGCGGCAAGAAGTATTTTAAGATGGATCCCGAGCTTATCTATACCTATATAATACCGGTCAGGTTCAAGCTCACTGGGGAAATGCTAAAATCGCTTGTGACGGCCGAAACGCCGGAGGCTATCCCGGCGCTTTTGGAAGGAAGCGCATACGAAGGCCTTTTCTATAAAGCGGACGAGGGATTTTTCGCGGAGGAAAACTACAGAAGAATGCTTTATAAAAATGCGAAAGCGTTTTTTAGGAAAGAGCCGGATTCGATGGCGGCGATCTTTGCATATCTTTATCTTAAAAGGTTCGAGGTCTTAAATATCACCTGCGCCATAGAGGGCATAAGGTACGGTATTGAGCCCGAGGCAATATTGAAGCGAATAAAATTCAGCCGGGAGGCGATATAAATTGTCGGTTACTAAAATGCTGGCCGTGACGATGGCGGGGCCGCTTGACCGCTTCGATCACATTGTGAGCAAATACATTTATAAAAGCGATATTCATCTTGAGAATGCTCTTTCGGTTCTCGGTGAAAAACAGAAAAAGCTTAAAGCCTTTGACACTGTCGGGTCATACGATCCGGTAATCAAAAAGGCGGGCGAGCTTTTGTCCGCGGCGTCGATAAAGCTGGGCGATAACACGGAAGAATCCAAAATGAGCCTTGGCGAAATGGAGGCCTTTTTGGAAAAGGCGGAAAGCTCTTTTTCCGAAACCGTGAAAAAGTGCGGCGAGATCGACGAAAAAATTGCGAAAAACAAAGGGTATATCGAAAATATGGAGCCGCTTATGCCGCTCGCGACAGATCTTTCGGCGCTAAGCGATTTTGAGTTCATCGCCTACAGGTTCGGCAAACTGCCCAAGGGCGGTTACAAAACGCTCAATACATATCTTTCGGATATGAACGTCGTATTCGTGAAAACGAAGGAGGACGAGCACAGCGTCTGGGGACTTTATTTCGTTCCGGTAGATGAAAAGAAAAAGGCGGACGAGATATTCACTTCTCTCTATTTTGAGAGAATACGCCTCCCTGAAAAGCTTTCCGGAACGCCGGAGGCAATGGTAAAGGCCTTAAAAGAGGAAAACGCGGCGCTCGCGGAGGAGAGAAAGAAAATTTCCGAATCCGCTTCCTCCGGACTTGATGAGTATAAGGAAGAGCTCATCAAACTTTACGAAACGGCGAAAAAGAGGCGTGCATATGCCGATGTCAGAAATATGGCGGCACACTCGGACGATTATTTTTACATAGTCGGCTGGATGGGCAAGAAGGACGCGAAGGCCCTCGGCGCAGAGGTGAAGAACGACCACGATGTGGCGCTTTTCTACACCGAGAATCCGGAGAACTTAAAGGGCATCGTTTCACCGCCCACAAAGCTTCGCAACAACCCCGTTTTCAAGCCGTTTGAGATGTTCGTCAAGATGTACGGCTATCCGGAATATAACGAGGTCGACCCGACGCCGATACTCGCGGTGACATACATTCTCTTTTTCGGAATGATGTTCGGCGACTTGGGACAGAGCCTTGTGATCGCACTTTTGGGACTTTATGTCGGATATAAGAAGAATAACGACCTGGCAAAGATACTCGGCATCGTCGGGTTCTCGGGAGCGGTCTTCGGCGTGCTCTACGGCTCGGTATTCGGCCTTGAAAACATAATTCACGGTGTGCTTCCCCCGATGGAGAACATCACGACGCTGCTTATCGGAACGATCTCGATGGGCGCGGTCGTAATCATCATCGCGATGGGAATTAACATTTTCAATCTTTTTAAGCAGAGAAATTTCGGAGAGATGATATTTTCACATAACGGAATTTCGGGACTCGTATTTTATGTGAGCCTTTTGGTGTTCGCACTTTCCATGCTCGGAATAATTCATGTTCCCGGCACGGTTCCCGGAATCTTAATTGCCGTAACGCTTATTTTAATGTATCTTTCCGAGCCTTTGGAAAAGCTGGTAAACGGCGAGAAAAACTGGTTCCCCGAAGACAAGATCTTCTTCGTTCAGAGCCTGTTTGAAATGGTCGAGGTACTTTTAAGCTACTTCTCAAACACGATCTCGTTCCTCAGAATCGGCGCTCTTGCGATCGCCCATGTCGGAATGATGAAGGTCGTTGAGGTTTTGGCCGCCGGCGGCGGAGCGAAGACCGTTATCGTTTACATCATAGGCAACATCTTCGTTATGGCACTTGAAGGAATGATAGTATGCATTCAGGTTCTGCGTCTTGAATATTACGAGATGTTCTCACGTTATTATCACGGCGGAGGAAAGCCCTTCGTTTCAATAAAAGATAAAAACAATTAAACACGAAAAGGAGATCAAAAAAATGTTATTAAACGTATTATTTTTTCTTGTAGTTCTTTCATTGGCGGCACCCCTCATCATCTATAAGGCAACAGGCAACAAAAACGGCAAGGAATGCCTCATTCTTAACATAATCACATTCTTCGGATTTTTACTCATCGGCACAGGCTATGCTTTCGCTAACGCCGTTCCCGCATTCGCGGCAGGCGAAGCGGCAAGCGCAGGTCTTACTGTAGGCGAAGGCTTAAAATACATCGGTGCGGCTCTTGCAACAGGCATTTCCGGCATTGGCGGCGGTATCGCCGTTGCATCTGCGGCATCTGCTGCTATCGGAGCGATGAGCGAGAACGAAAAAATCATGGGTAAAACGCTTATTTTCGTTGCGCTTGCCGAAGGTATCGCACTTTACGGGTTGGTTATCTCGATCATGATCATTTCCTGACAAAGAAGGAATTTTCACTATGAAGCTTTATCTTATAAGCGATAATATCGACACTCAGGTGGGCATGCGGCTTGCCGGAATCGAGGGCGTTGTCGTTCACGATCCCGAGGCTCTGCACGACGCGGTCTCCTCTGTAATGGAGGATAAGTCGATCGGTATTTTGATATTTACCGAGAAGGCCGCGGCTATCGACGAGCCCTATGTGAGAAACTTAAAGCTCACACTGCACACGCCTCTGATCGTCGAAATTCCGGACCGTCACGGAAGCCGAAACATCGGAAACAGCATAAATTCCATGGTTTCGGAGTCTATCGGTCTTAAACTGTAACGGAGGTAATGGTTATGGATTCAGCTATGGAAGCAAAGCTTTCGGCTTTTTCGTCAAGGGTTCTCTCGCTCGCGAAAAAGAGAAGTGACGAGACGGACGAAAAGACAAATGAGATCCGCAAGGCTAAAACCGAGAAAAAGCAGGACGAATTTTTGGAGGATGCGTACCGCGCAATTCAGAGCGGCGTAGCAAAGATCAGAAGAACGGAAAGCGAAAAGGTTTTGCGTGCGGAAAACGATATGAAAAAAGAAATACTTTCGCGCCGCGAGGAGATCATAAACTCTGTTTTTTCCCAGGCTAAGGAAGAGCTTTCGAAGTTTTCCGAAAGCGAAGAGTACAGGGTGTGGTTTGACAAGAAGCTGTCATTGGCGCTCGAAGGCACAGGCGAAGGAAAGAAGACCGTCTATGTCTTAGAGAAGGACAAAAAAGAGGCCGAAAAGTCAGGCGAGAAGGTCGTCGTTGTCAATGAGGCAGGCTTTATCGGCGGTGTCAGAGTGGTGAATGACGACCTTGGCATTATCGCGGACTATTCCTTCGGCGAGGAGCTTTCAGAGGCGAAGGAGGACTTCCTTCAGAAGAGCTCTCTTTCAATTGAATAGCAATCTGTGAGCAAAGGAGAATGGCAATGTCACGCAGTAACGGATATATATATGCCGTCAACGGTCCTGTCATAAAGGTCAAGGGCGACCGCGACCTTTCCATGCAGGAGATGGTTTATGTCGGCAGTGAAAAACTGATCGGCGAGGTCATAGGCATCGAGGACGAATATGCGATCGTCCAGGTATATGAGGACACGACCTCGCTTAGGACGGGCGAAGAGGTCAAGGGAACGGGAAGCCCCCTTTCCGCAACGCTTGCGCCCGGAATACTTTCGAATATTTTCGACGGTATCGAGCGTCCGCTTAAGGACATCGCGTCGCATTTCGGTTCGTTCATCGGCCGTGGCGTGGACTTTCCGGCTCTGGACACCGAGAAAAAGTGGGACGTTAAGATGCTCGTTAAAGAGGGCGACAAGGTTTCCGGCGGCACGGTGATAGCCGAGACGGAGGAGACTTCGCTCATAACGCACAGGGTAATGGTTCCGCCCTATATCTCGGGCACGGTCAAAAAGGTCGCTCCGGACGGTGAGTATACTATAAAGGATACCATCGTGTGGCTCACGACCGAGTCGGGAGAGGAAAAAGAGCTCTCGATGACTCAGAAATGGCCGATAAAGACAGAGCGCCCGATAAAGAGCCGCCAGCCGATAAGCCGCCCGCTCATCACCGGTCAGCGAATTATCGACACGATGTTTCCGCTCGCAAAGGGCGGCGCCGCGGCGATCCCCGGCGGATTCGGAACAGGAAAGACGATGACACAGCACCAGATCGCAAAATGGTGCGACGCGGATATTATAGTATATATAGGATGCGGAGAGCGCGGAAACGAGATGACGCAGGTTCTTGAGGAATTCTCGGACCTTATCGACCCGAAGTCCGGAAAGAGCCTTCTTGACAGAACGGTGCTCATCGCAAACACTTCAAATATGCCCGTTGCGGCGCGTGAAGCCTCGATTTATACGGGTGTAACGCTCGCAGAATATTACAGGGATATGGGCTATCACGTTGCCCTGATGGCGGACTCCACATCAAGATGGGCGGAGGCTCTGCGTGAGATCTCCGGCCGACTCGAGGAGATGCCGGCGGAGGAAGGCTTTCCGGCATATCTTGCTTCCCGTCTTTCGGCGTTCTATGAGCGCGCGGGCTATGTGACCTCGCTTTCCGGCAAGGAAGGCTCGGTAACGCTTATCGGTGCGGTATCACCTCAGGGCGGTGACTTTTCAGAGCCCGTCACCCAGAACACAAAGAGGTTCATACGCTGCTTTTTGGCGCTCGATAAGGCACTGGCCTATGCAAGGCATTATCCGGCGATCAACTGGCTTAACAGCTATTCGGGCTATGTTCCGGATATAACGGCGTGGTACGAGGAAAACGTTTCGCCCAAGTTTATGGAGCACAGAAAAGAAATGCTCTCTATCTTAGGCGAAGAGGCGAACCTGATGGAGATCGTTAAGCTCATCGGAGCGGACGTTCTGCCCGATTCACAGAAGGCGACGCTTGAGATAGCGAAGGCGATAAGAGTCGGATTCTTACAGCAGAACGCATATCATAAGGACGATACGTTTGTCCCGCTCTCAAAGCAGTACGCAATGATGGATGTTATCCTTCACGCAAAGCATGAGCTGGATAGGCTGACAGAAAAATCGATTCCTGTGTCGGTGTTCTTAAAGACCGGCGTGCTGGATGAGGTTTCGAGAATCAAATATTCCGTCGGAAACGACGATTTAACGCCTATCGAGGCACTTAAAGAAAAGATCACAAAGACGGTTGAGTCGCTTTTGGACTCATACAAGAATTAAGGAGGGGATCATATGGCAATTGAATATATGGGTCTTAAAAATATTGACGGTCCCCTTGCCGTGATCGACCATCTTACGGGAGCTTCCAATGAGGAGCTCGTCACGATGAGCCTTCCGGACGGATCAAAGAGACTGGGCAAAGTCGTTGCGCTTGAGGGCGACCGCGCGGTCATTCAGGTTTTTGAAGGAACGAGCGGACTTTCGCTTGTCAACACGAAAACGCGCCTTATGGGAAAACCGATGACGCTGGCATTGAGCCGCGAGATACTCGGCAGAACGTTTGACGGCGTCGGAAGGCCGATCGACTCGCTCGGCGACTATTATGCCGACGAGGTGAGGGACGTTAACGGAAGCCCCATTAACCCGGTTTCGCGTTCGTACCCCAATAACTTTATTCAGACAGGTATTTCCTCGATTGACTGCCTGGCGACGCTTATAAGAGGGCAGAAGCTTCCTATATTCTCGGGCGACGGACTTCCGCACGACGATCTGGCGGTTCAGATCGCGCGTCAGGCAAAGATCTCGGACGAAGGCGGAGAGGATAAGTTCGCGATCGTGTTCGCCGCAATGGGCGTTAAGCACGACGTTGCAAACTATTTCAGAAGGTCGTTTGAAGAGAGCGGAGTCTTAAATAAGGTTGTAATGTTCTTGAATCTTTCCAACGACCCGGTCGTTGAGAGAATAATCACACCGCGCGCGGCACTCACTGCAGCGGAGTATCTTGCATTCCGTCACGACATGCACGTACTCGTTATATTGACAGATATGACAAGCTATGCAGAGGCGCTTCGTGAAATTTCGTCCTCCAAGGGCGAGGTTCCGTCAAGAAAGGGCTATCCCGGATACCTTTATTCCGACCTTGCGTCCCTTTACGAGCGTGCCGGAATAATTAAGGACGCGAAGGGCTCGGTTACTCAGGTGCCGATACTGTCCATGCCGAACGACGATATTACCCACCCCGTGCCCGACCTTACGGGCTATATCACCGAGGGGC
>ERZ779851.488-NODE-488-length-39496-cov-15.645699_pt1 | contig 39496 bp, 29 predicted proteins | sample MGYA00511094_ERZ779851 | MGnify/ENA primary metagenome ERZ779851 (study PRJEB29588, sample SAMEA2155512) | human gut metagenome | biome: human gut; feature: human-associated habitat; material: faeces | place: Denmark | collected 2008/2010 ...
CTGCTCTACTTTCCCGACACAACCGACGGGGCGACAGCGCGCCGTCATATCATGGTATGGATTAAGCTGACGAGCCGGGGGCATAAAGAAAGACCGCCAGGCGTTTCTTTCTACGCCTGGCGGTCTTGATATTTCACAGAATAAGAACTTAGTTTTTCTTCCAAAGCTTGGTCATATCCTCCAGTGTCTTACCCTTAGTCTCAGGAACGAGCTTCCAAACAAAGAGGGCAGCGAGGATACAGATAACACCATACAGGCCATAGGTGAACCAATAGCCCAGGCTGTTAGCCATCGGAACGAAAGAGGTAGAAACAATCCAGTTGAAAATCCACTGGAAGGCTACGGCAATCGCTACGGCAGCACCACGAATCGTATTAGGGAATACCTCGGCAATAAGTACCCAGCAGATAGGTCCCCAAGAGAACATGAATGATGCAGAATAAACCATGATGGATACCATGCACAACAACTGCAGATTAGGATTACCGAAGGTGATGGCTACACCGATGGCACCCAATGCCATGCCCAGAGAACCGGTAATGAGCAAAGGCTTACGTCCCAACTTCTCTACCGTAAAGATGGCTACACAGGTGAAACCGAGGTTCACGATACCATTGAATACGGTCAATACCATCGGATTATCAAAGCCCATAGCCTCATAGATACGAGGAGCATAATAGAGCACGGCATTGATACCTACAGCCTGCTGGAATACAGAGAGCATCACACCTACGAAGATACAGAGCACACCGTAAGTAAGCAGTTTCTCCTTCTTCTCAGTAACCGTATTCTTGATGTCATCCAAAATCTTCTTAGCCTCCTCAGCACCATTGATGCGAGCCAGGATACGCTCAGCCTTCGCATCCTGACCAACCATGGCAAGATAACGGGGAGTCTCAGGAACAAAGCAGATAAGCAGAGCAAACAAACCCGCAGGAACCATCTCAGAACCAAACATATAGCGCCATCCGGTTTCGATAGCCCAGGCAGCCTCGCCACCATTCAGAATCTGGTTCATACCGTTGCCCACACTCTGGATAGCAGGAGCAATATGATCGCCAAGAATGAAGAAGTTGACGAAATAAACCACCAGCTGACCGAAGATGATGGCAAACTGGTTCCAGCTGACCAACATACCACGGATGTTACTAGGAGCAATCTCACCGATATACATCGGACATACAGCAGATGCCAGACCCACACCGATACCGCCAATCACACGGTAGAGGTTGAACACGATGAGGAGCGTAAGATTAGGTTCGCCCTTTGGCAACACCAAAGACTCAGGGCACATAGATCCCCATGCAGAGATGAAGAACATCACACCCGCAAAGATCAGCGAACGCTTACGGCCCCAGTTAGAAGCCAGCACACCCGAAAGCGCCGAACCGATGATACAACCAATCAGGGCACTGGAAGAAGTGAATCCATGCCAGAAATCGGTATAGGTGAAATCCTCAGCACCCATGAAGAATGCCTGCAAACCCTTCTCGGCTCCCGAGATTACCGCGGTATCATAACCGAAAAGCAAGCCGCCCAAAACGGCTACCATCACAATTGAAATAAGATAGGCTCTAGAGCCTGTTTGTTTTTGTTCCATTATTTTTTAGGTTTAAATTTTAATCACTTTTCTGTAGAATAGCGTAGCATTTACCGGCAGGAAATCTTCTTTTTTCATGCCAAAAATCAATCTCCACCTAATAATATACGTTTTTTCTTTATAAATATTACGTTCAACATGCGGTTTTCCCCTATTTTTTTTGTAAATTTGCACCAAAATAAGAAGAAACATAGAATTTAGGTAATATGAACATAGCAGATTTCCTACATCAGCAGGGCGATAAGCGAGGCTTTTCGTTTGAGGTTTTACCTCCGCTGAAAGGTAACGGAACAGCAGCACTCTTCCGTACCATCGATGCGCTGAGCGAGTTTGGTCCTCGCTTCATCAACATCACTACGCACCATAGCGAGTATGTATACAAGGAACTGGAAAACGGTCTCCTCACTCGCCAGCGTGTGCGCCGCCGCCCTGGCACCGTGGCCATCGCAGGCGCTATACAGAACAAGTACGACATACCTGTCATCCCTCATATTATCTGCAGCGGTGCTACGAAGGAAGACATCGAGTACGAACTGCTCGACCTCCAGTTTCTGGGCATCAGCAACATTCTCGTTCTGCGAGGAGACAAGGCGAAAGAAGACCGGCAGTTTACACCAACCGAGAACGGTCATGCCCATGCCACCGACCTCCTGAAGCAGGTGAATCAGTTTAATGACGGTTTCTTCTTTGACGGCACTCCCATCAAGCACCCGGGCGACAAGTTCTGCTGCGGTGTAGCCTGCTATCCGGAGAAGCATGAAGAGGCGCCAAACCTCGAAATGGATATGCAGCACCTGCTGGAGAAACAACAGTTGGGCGCAGCGTATGCCGTTACCCAGCTCTTCTACGACAACGAGAAGTTCTATGCTTTCGTTGAAAAGGCTCGGCAGATAGGCGTAACCATTCCTATCATTCCTGCCATCAAGCCTTTCGCCAAGTTGAGCCAGCTCACAGTAGTACCGAAAACCTTCCACTGCGATATTCCTGAAGAACTCGCACAGGAGGTATTGAAATGTAAAACTGACGAAGATGCCAAGCAGCTCGGTATCGAGTGGACTACCGCTCAGGTGCAAGATCTCTTCGAACATGGTTACAACAATGTTCACTTCTTCACCGTATCGGCTGTAGACAGCGTCAAGCAAATAGCAAAAATTCTGTTTTAAATGCAAAGAAATGAAGTTATAGGTCAGCAAGAAGTATGGAACCGTCTCATGGAGATGGTTCAGGAGAACCGTTTGCCCCATGCGCTGATGTTCTGCGGCCCGCAGGGTTGCGGCAAACTGGCGATGGCACTGGCTTTTGCCAGCTATCTTCTGGGCGATTCACCGATGCTCAGGAAATGGGAACATCCGGACCTCCACTTCACCTTTCCTACCATCAAGACCGCCAATATGGGCAGCGAACACAAACCGGTGAGCCTCGACTTCATCAAGGAATGGAGAGAGCTGCTGCTTTCTAAAGGTCCCTACATCCAGATTAGCGACTGGATGCTGAAGATGGGCAAGACGGATGCCGACTATAACAAACAGGCTATCATCACTGCCGAAGAAACCGATGCCATCTCTCACGAACTGATGATGATGTCGAGTCAGGGCGGATATAAGATAAGTCTGATATGGCTCCCGGAACGTATGAACATCCAGAGTGCCAACAAGATACTGAAACTGCTGGAGGAGCCGCCACGCCAGACGCTATTCCTGCTGGTAAGCGAGAATCCGGAACTGCTGCTCGAAACCATCAGAAGCCGTACACAGCGTATCGACTTCAGGAAGATAGAAACCGCTGAGATGGAAAAAGCGCTGACGGAACGGAGAGCGCTGGAGCCAGACATGGCACACCGCATAGCCCGTATCGCCAACGGCAACTGGAACCTCGCACTCGAAGAACTGGATGCAGGAAACGAAAACCGGCAGCATCTCGACATGTTCATCATGCTGATGCGACTGGCTTACATGCGCAAGATAGGTGACCTCAAGAAGTGGACCGATGTGATAGCAACATTCGGAAGAGAAAAGCAGAAACGCATGCTCGACTACTTTATGCACATGCTCAGAGAAAGTTTCATGTACAACTTCCGGAATCCGGAACTGAGCTACATGACGCAGGATGAGGAGAACTTTGCCAAGAACTTTGCCCGCTTCATCAACGAGGCAAACATCATTGACATCTCCAACCTCTTCGAAGACAGCAAGCGCATGATTTCGCAAAATGCCAATGCCAAAATCGTTTTCTTCGATATGGCGCTCAAAATCATCGTCCTCCTGCTTAGGAAGTGAAGCTCCAGAAGCAGCACGCCCTGAAAGGGCAGAAGCTCCTAGCCCAGGGCATCGCCCTGGGTATAATGGCAAACAGCAAGGCGCCCTGTAAGGGCAAAAGCTTTAAATACTTAGTAATAATAAAGCTTTTGCCCTTACAGGGCGACAGGTTTGCGTCCGTATTTACCCAGGGCGATGCCCTGGGCTAGGAGCTTTTGGGCCTTCAGCCCGTTCTTGGACCACTTCCGAAACTTCAGTAAGCTATTTGAAATACCGTTATCTCCTTCCTTTTCCTCGTTCTTCTTTGTTTTCTTCCTTTTCCTCGTTCTTCTTTGTTTTCCTTCCTTTTCCACCTCGCTCATATTTTGCGAATTTGCGCCCAATCGTCCAGCCGTTCGCAAATTCGCAAATTATGAAGCCTTTAAAATCCCCCTTTCTGCCCTTATCCAAGCCTTTGTGCTTGTTTTTGGCTTTCTATTCTTCTGCTCTCTTTTGTTCTGTCTTCCCTTGTCGGTTGCTCGGACAGATCCCAGGGTCTTTTCCAGCCTCGTTTCCTTGTTCTCAGTTGAGCACATTTCTTAGACAAGTTTAGCCAAAATCTCACCTCGAAATGTTAAAAATGGCCTAAGTTTGTCCGTATATTTGACTTTTTTAGGTGTGTCAGTTAATTTTTTTATTTCTTTCGTTCCAAATTCGGGATATAATGGCTATCTTTGTACTTGTGTATTGAAGTAATTCAAATTAATAACTAATATTTGGGGTTTATATGGGTAAAAGACTAGGCTTTGTTTTGGTCTGCTTGCTGTTCTCCATAGGAATAGCCGTAGCTCAGAACACTGTATCCGGAACCGTCTTGGGTGACGATGGTCTTCCAGTTATCGGTGCCACCGTTATGGTGAAAGGCACGAAGACTGGAACTGCCACCGACATTGACGGTAATTTTAGTATCAGTACAACGGAGGGTCATCCTCAGTTGGTCGTCTCCTACGTAGGTATGAAGACCTTGACCGTGAAAGGTGCCTCTAACATGAAAATCACTTTGGAAGCCGACGTTGACAGTCACCAGTTGGGTGAGGTCGTCGTTACGGGTATGCAGAAGATGGACAAGCGTCTGTTTACTGGTGCCGCGACGAAAGTCGACGCAGAGAAGGCTAAGCTCGACGGTGTCGCCGACATCTCTCGTTCGTTGGAGGGTCGCGCAGCTGGTGTGAGTGTGCAGAACGTCTCTGGTACCTTTGGTACGGCACCGAAGATTCGTGTCCGTGGTGCTACTTCTATTTATGGTTCTTCCAAGCCGCTTTGGGTGGTCGATGGTGTCATCATGGAGGATGTGACTGAGGTCGATGCTGACGCTCTTTCCTCAGGTGATGCCGCTACGGTCATTTCCAATGCTATCGCTGGTCTCAACGCCGACGATATCGCCAGCTTCGATATCTTGAAGGACGGTTCGGCCACCTCTATCTACGGTGCCCGCGCTATGGCTGGTGTGATTGTCGTTACCACGAAGCGTGGTAAGGCTGGTAGCGCTCGTATTTCTTATACGGGTGAGTTCACCATGCGCTTGAAGCCGAACTACAACCAGTTCAACATCATGAACTCACAGGAGCAGATGTCTGTCTATCGTGAGATGATGAAGGGTGGTTTCTTCTCTTTCATGAACTCTTATCGCGCCAGCGCAAGCGGTGTCTTCGGTAAGATGTATCACCTTATGAATGAGTACGATGAGACCAATGGTCGCTTCGGTCTTGCCAACACGCAGGAGGCTATGAATGCTTACCTCCGCGAGGCTGAGTATCGCAATACGGACTGGTTCGATGAGTTGTTCTCCAACTCCATCCAGATGAACCACTCTATCAGTATGAGCTCTGGTACGGATAAGGCTCAGTACTATACTTCTTTCTCTTTCCTCGATGACCCGGGATGGACGAAGCGTAGCAACGTGCAGCGTTACACCGCCAACATCAATGCCAACTACAACATTAGCAAGAAGGTGTCTTTGAACATGATTGCTAATGCCAGCTACCGTAAGCAGCAGGCTCCGGGTACCGGCAACCAGTCAACCAACGCCGTGACGGGTGCTGTGTCTCGTGACTTCGATATCAACCCGTATTCTTACGCGTTGAACTCTTCTCGTACGCTAGATCCTAACGAGTACTACGTTCGCAACTACGCTCCGTTCAATATCAAGAACGAGCTCGACAACAACTACATGGACTACGACATCGTCGACTTGAAGTATCAGGCCGAGTTGAAGTACAAGCCCATCTCTAAGGTGGAAATCAGCGTGTTGGGTGCTTACAAGTTCTCTACCACGACGATGGATCACCGTATCAAGGAGAACTCCAACCAGGCTATGGCTTACCGTGCCATGGACGACGCTACCATGCGTGACGCCAACTCTTGGTTGTACCTCGACCCGGATGTGCCCAACGGCCTCCGTCAGACGGTTCTCCCCCGTGGTGGTTTCTTCCGCGAGACCAAGTACAAGATGAACAGCTGGGACTTCCGTGCCACTGCTTCTTATAACGATGTTTACAACGATCGCCACATCCTCAACCTCTATGGTGGTATGGAGGTCAACAACATTGACCGTAGCTCTACCTACTTCAATGGTGTAGGTATGCAGTATGGCATGGGTATGCTCGGTAGCTACGACTACAAGTACTTCAAGCAGGCTTCTGAGGAGAACTCTATGTACTACTCTTTGAGCAATGGCTATAGCCGCGAGGCTTCTTTCTTCGCTACTGCTACTTACTCTTGGAAGGGTCGTTATACCTTCAACGTCACTGGTCGTTACGAGGGTAGCAACCGTCTGGGTAAGGCCCGCAGCGCTCGCTGGTTGCCGACCTGGAACGTTTCAGGTGCTTGGAACATCCATGAGGAGCCTTGGTTCGAAAAGCTTCGTCCCGCTCTCTCTCACGCTACGTTCAAGACTTCTTACTCTTTGACGGGTGATAAGCCTGCCATCACGAACGCAGAGTCTATCTTCCAGAGCTTCAACCCGTGGCGTCCGTTCAGCGCAGACAAGGAGTCTGGTATCGAGGTTTACTCTCTCGCCAACCCTGATCTGACTTATGAGAAGAAGCACGAGCTCAACCTCGGTCTCGACCTCGGTTTCCTCGACAACCGCTTGAATGTGGAGCTGGCTTACTATCTCCGTAACAACTACGACTTGATTGGTCCGAAGATCACCACGGGTGAGGGCGGTACCATCATGAAGTACGCCAACGTTGCCTCTATGCGCTCTTATGGTGAGGAGGTCACGATTTCTTCTCGCAATATCGTCACCAAGGACTTCCAGTGGAGCACTGACTTCATCTTCTCTCACACCAAGTCTAAGGTTACGGATCTGCAGTCTCAGAACCGCCTGATCAACATGATCGCTGGCTCTGGTTTCACCTCTAAGGGCTATCCTTACCGTGCGCTCTTCTCTATGGACTTCCAGGGTCTTAACAACCATGGTATTCCTACGTTCATCAACCAGGATGGTAATCTCGTCACGAGCGATATCGACTTCCAGTCGTACAACCTCGACCACCTCATCTACGAGGGTCCGACGGATCCGACGTTCTCTGGTTCTTTGGGCAACACCTTCTCTTATAAAGGTCTGCACCTGAATGTGTTCATCACCTACGCAGCAGGCAACAAGGTTCGCCTCGATCCGGCTTTCAGCACGGGCTACTCTGACCTCACCGCCATGCCGAAGGAGTTCCAGAACCGTTGGGTTGTGCCTGGTGATGAGAACCACACCGACATCCCGGCTATCGCCGACTACCGTCAGCTCCAGAGCGACACTTACCTCGGTTATGCCTACACGGCTTATAACTACTCACACAACCGTATCGCAAAGGGTGACTTCATCCGTATGAAGGAGATCTCCATTGCTTACGATGTTCCTCTGAGCTTGATCAAGCACATTGGTCTCTCTTCCATGAGCTTGAAGTTGCAGGGTACCAACCTCTTCCTTATCTACTCTGATAAGAAGTTGAACGGTCAGGATCCTGAGTTCATGAACTCTGGTGGTGTTGCCGTACCGATGGCACGTCAGTTCACCTTCACGGTTCGTCTTGGAATTTAAACATATCAGCAATCAAGAATATGAAGACAAAATATTTATTTTTAGGTCTTGCCGCTCTGTCGTTGGCATCTTGCGATGATTATCTTGACAAGTTGCCAGATGATCGTGCAACACTCGACACGAAGGAGAAGATTACTCTGCTGCTCACCTCTGCCTATCCGGATCACCACATAGCTGTCATGGCTGAGATCAGTTCTGATAATGTCGGCAATAACGGTAACTCTTATGGAGTGGACCAGCTTGTTGACGAGCTCTATCAGTTCAAGGATGTCAAATCTACGGCTGGTAATGACTGCCCGAACAGTGTTTGGAACGGTTATTATAGTTCTGTTGCTACGGCCAACGAGGCTATCAAGGCGATCAAGGAGTATGGCGATTCCGCTGCATTGGCTCCGCAGTTGGCCGAGGCTAAGCTCTGCCGCGCCTACAGTATGATGCAGCTTGCCAGCGTTTTCTGTATGGCTTGGAACCCGGAGAAGGCCGACGAGTACCTCGGTCTGGCTTATCCGCTGGAGCCGGAGAAGAGCGTCAACGATTCCTATAAGCGTGGTACGCTTCGTCAGCTCTATGCCAACATCAACCGTGATATCGAGGAGGCTCTCCCTGCTGTCGATGATGCTATCTACTCCGTGCCTAAGTATCACTGGAACACTAAGGCTGCATATGCTTTCGCCGCTCGTTTCAACTTGTATTACATGAACTACGACAAGGCGATCAACTATGCTTCCCGTGCTTTGGGAACCGATGTGGCTTCACAGCTCTTCGACTTCCCCTCTATCATGCAATCTGGTGCTCAGGATATCTCCAACACCGTGAGTCGTAGTGGTTTGAAGTCCAACTTCATGTTGATTACGGCCTACTCTACTGGTGCCCGTTTCCTCAACTTGGGTGTCACCTCTCGCTACGCTCACAATAGTATGGTGGCTTCTTATGACACGTATTGGGCACGAGCTCCATGGGGTTCGGGATCTTCTGACAATACGCTGTACTATTCTAAGAAGATCTATGGTACTTCTGCTTGCGCTGCTTTCCCGACGATGTGGGAGCACTTCGAGGTGACTGACCGTATCAACATGACGGGTTTTCCTCACATCGTGGACCATGCGTTCACGGGTGATGAGACGCTCTTGGTTCGTGCCGAGGCCTATGCCCTGAAGAACGATACTGCCAACGCGCTGAAGGATATGAACATGTGGATGGTCAGCCACTGCAAAGAGAAGGAAGGTTCCACGATCCGTCCTACTCTGACGACGGCCGTGGTCGATACGTTCTTCACTAACATGGACTACCAGCCCGCAGTTCTCGATGGTCCTCGTGACTATTCTATCCGTAAGCAGTTGCACCCGCAGGGCTTCACCCTTCAGCAGCCTTACACCACTTCTTATGGTGTCGAGGTCAACACGCAGGAGAACCTGATTCTTCTCATTCTCCACATGCGTCGTCTGGATACGCTCTTCCAGGGTCTCCGCTTCTACGATCTGAAGCGCTATGGTATGGAATATACGCATGAGATCTCCGGAGGTGAAGGTATTACGTTCAAGGCCGGTGACTTGAGAGGTGCTATCCAGTTGCCTCAGGATGTCATTAGCGCTGGTCAGACAGCTAACCCCCGTTGAATTTAAATAGCATCTATCAATGAAAAGAATATATTTATTCGCCTCTCTCCTGCTTTGCAGCATGGGCTTCGTGCTCACTGGTTGCAGCGACGATGACTTGAGCTCTACGTCAGTTTTCGCAGGTGATACTATCAAGGCCAATGGTGAGTTTGACAAGTGGCTTACCAAGAACTATTTGGAGACGTACAACATCGACTTCCAGTATCGTTACAACGATAAGCTCACGGATCAGGTCTATAACGTCATTCCGGCCGATGTTGAAAAGTCCAAGGCACTGGCTATCCTCGTGAAGCACATGTGGCTCGACGCTTATTCTGAAGTCTTCGACTCCATCTATAAGCGCGAGGATCCCGCTACCTATTATGAGGGCAAGGGTCGCAACTTCCTTAAGAAGTACTGCCCGCGTCAGATGCAGCTCATCGGTTCCAACGAGTATAGTGCCAACCAATCTATCATTTTGGGTACTGCTGAGGGTGGTTTGAAGATTATGCTCTACGGTGTCAACCGTTTGGATATCGATAACCCCAGTATCAATGTTGAGAATCCTTATGCTGATCGTAGTGAGGTGCCCATCGACATGAACTACTGGTTCTTCCACACGATGCACCATGAGTTCTGCCACATCTTGACACAACAGAAGAACTACAGCACCGACTACCAGACCATCACCGGTGGATCTTACCACTCTCAGGACTGGGTCAACCTCAAGGATACGGCGGTGGCTAAGGAAGGTTTCGTAACCGCCTATGCTTCTTCTGAGTACAATGAGGACTTCGCCGAGATGTATGCCACGTATGTTACGATGACCCCGTCTGCATGGGATATGATTCTTGCAAAGGCTGGCCCCGAGGGTTCCGCGCTCCTGCAGACCAAGCTCGCTGCCGTTCGTGCTTACTTCAGCGAAAGCTGGAATATCGACATCGATGAGATGCGTGCTGTTTTGCTGCGCCGCTCTTCGGAGGCAATTCGCTTGAATCTTCGTGATTTAAATCAGAATTAAAAGCAACGCTTAAGGTTATTTAGAAATGAGAAAGATTAGTTATTTATTCGCACTGCTGGTTTCATTCATAGCGTTCAACGCTTGTACCAGCGACGTGGACAATTATTTTCCTGATAGTGCCCCTGAGCGTGCTTCTAAGACCGTAGCCGAGGTCAAGAAGACCCTCCAGGAAGCATCCAACGGATGGCGCATGGAGTACTATGGTGATGTCATCTATGGTGGCTACAATGTACTCTGCAAGTTCCAGGGTGACTCGGTTCTGATTGCTTCTGAGAAGGCTGGTAAGAACCATGAGGCTGGTCTCGATGCTTCTGGCAACTTGATTACGGAGTCTTCATTGGCTCACTTCACTGTCAACCAGTCTATGGGTGTCGTTGTCTCTTTCGATACTTATAATAAGTTGTTCCACTACTTTGCTGATCCGAAGAATGACGACTACGGTGAGGCTGGTACTGGTTTCGGAGGCGACTTCGAGTTCCGCGTGCTCAAGTGTACTTCCGACACGATCGTTCTTCAGGGTCTGAAGCATGGTGATCGCATCCTCATGCTCCCGATGAAGGCTGATCAGGATTGGGCTTCCTACCTCAAGGAGGTTGAGAATGTGAAGACTTTCATGGCTTCCAGCTCTTACACGCTTCTTTCTGGTACTGATACGTTGGCAGAGGCTACTCAGTATGGCGACTACCACAGCTTGATTTTCCAGTATCCTGATTCTACCGGTTCTATGAATTCCTACGCTTATCCTTACATCGTTACTCCTGAGGGCTATAAGTTCTACATGGAGGTTGAGATCGGTGGCAAGAAGTTCACCAACTTCTCTAAGGATTACAATGACCCCTCTGATGAGCGTTTCTATCCGCAGGGTGATGCCAGCATCTGCCTTGAGACGTTTGTACCGCCTGTTGTTGATGCTTTCAAGAAGGGCCAGTGGTTCTTCGATGGCAGCAAGGTTGGTCCTTACGCTGAGGGTGCTTGGAACGATTTCATGGAGGCTATCAAGACGGCTGCCAATGGTAAGGAAGCTATTCTCTACCAGGCTATGATTGGTACCTATAGCAACAAGTTCGGTTTCCACGCATGGTTGAGCAGTGACTACCTCTACGTCGAGCTCACGGTTCGTGATCCGAATGAGGCAGGTGACGAGATGGCTTTGCAGTACAACCGTAACTCACCCACCAATAAGGCCGCTCAGGTATTCATGAAGAGCTACAAGCTCACACCGGTCCTGAAGACCTTCTCCGCTCTGAACAACAAGCTCCGTCTCAAGATGGAGACAGACAACCCGCGTAAGCCGACTTATATGAAGCTGATCCAGGTTGATCATCCTGAGAATGTTCTGGAGCTCACCGCTACTCAGGTGATGTATCCATTCGGCGGTTCACAGCAACAATAAACTCTTTTCTCTCCCCCTGCCTTTCTTCGGGCAGGGGGGAGATATACTTATTGATCATTATTTTTTTTAATTAATTAAAAAGTTTTCAAAACAATGAAGAAGTTTTTACTTGTAACGTGCGCTTTCGCAGCTTGCATGGGTGCTTCTGCCCAGCAGCATCTCCAGAAGGCTCCGTTCGCAAATCACGCATTGAAGCTGAGCGAGCTCAATGCTGCTCAGTTCAACGGTGTTGCCAAGAAGGCTCCCGCTAAAAAGGTAGACACGAAGAGTTTCATCGGTATCTTCGTCAACAACTCTTGGGACGAGGAGAAGGAGATCAACTTCTCTACCACTGATACGCTGTACACCGCCAACGTACAGGATCAGGAGGGCAATACGCTCAACGTGAAGTGGAACATCTACGGCAATAGCCTTGGCCACGTCTATGGTAAGTTCGACGAGGCTACCAACACCTTCACTGTGCCTATGAAGCAGTACTTCGGTGATGGCGCTCCCATCGTTCTCGGTGATGAGCAGTCTCCTATCGTTTTCATGGGAGTTAGTACCAACGACTATTTCTGCGACTTCGTTTGCAAGTATGATCCCGCTACGGGTCTCCTTACCCCGAACGATACCGTTAGAGGTTACTATGCTATCGTCGCTGAAGGTAGCTATCAGAACGCTTTTGTGATGCGCAACATTGGTCCTACGATTGGCCATGCCAATGCTCTCCATACCGGTTCTTACAATCAAAATGGTGAATGGGTGGATTTCGAGCAGCCCGTTTGGATTGACTATAGCGCCGCTGAGGATGGTGTTGTTGATATCTACAACCATTTCTTGACCGGTTCTGGTGCTGGTTGCAAGCTCTCTGTCGATGTCGATGGTCAGGATGCTACGATGGCTACTGGTCAGCCGATGCTTTACATCTCAGACGAGTCTCAGCACGCTCAGTTCGGTAAGTACATCTATCTCCGTGGTGTTGCCATCAACGAGGCTGAGGGTACGATTTCTCCCGACTTTGACATGCCTACCATCGAGGGTGGTTCTTATGTAAACCGTGAGGTGTCTTTCCCGAACATATACTACCGTGGTTTCTCTAACGTAGTAAATGGTCAGGGTTATGCTACTCCGTTCTACGTGAACTCCTACTTCACTCCGCTCGCTAATGGTATCGCTGGTGTTACTGTTAAGGCTGAGAAGGCTGCTGACAACCGCATCTTCAACCTCGCTGGCCAGCAGGTTAGCAAGGACTACAAGGGTGTTGTCATCCAGAATGGTGTGAAGAAGCTTCAGAAGTAATTTTTACTTTTAGATACACACTTTCTTTTTTGAGAGGTGCGGCCCGTGTAGGTCGCACCTCTTTCGATTTCAGCAATAATTTAACTAAAAATTCTTTGACATTATCTCTCAGCCTGTTCATCTCTCTTCCCCGCTCCGTTGCCCTTTTTCTTTTCAACTTACCTCTTTCCCCTTTTTTCGGTCCAAAAGGCTCTTTTCTCTTCTTTTGCCTTTAATTCCCCTCTTTTTATGAAGTTATCTTCAATGCCCTACGAAGTTAACTTCATCCACGAACGCACTTAATATGCCTTATTTAACCTTTTCTGTGTCCTTCTTGCTTGTGTCTTCGTCTCTCTTTTCATCCCCTAAGCATTTTCTAAAGAGCCTTTAACATTAATTGTTCCCCACATTCTTTGTTGGCAATATTTTTTTTACTAACTTTGTCGCCATAAATAATCAATTGAAAAATATTTTTTTGACGAATGAAAAAAGCTTGCTTACTTTCTCTCTCGTTGTTGGCCATGTCGTTGGGTGCACATGCTGTTCCTGCCAAGCGTATGGTTTACACGATGAAGCAAAGTGATGGTACGACCATCCAGGTCTATAAGCATGGCGAAAGCTATTGTGCTTATTACACCACCCTCGACGGGAAGGTGCTGTATTCCAACCCCGATATCAACTACGATTTGTGCTACGCCACGGTCGTTGATGGTAAGTTTGTCCCGACCAGCATCGTGGCCCACGATATCGCTGATCGCACACAGGCTGAGCTCGAGTTCCTTTCTACCTGCACCATCAATGCTGCTTCCCCTGAGGTCCTCGACTTAAGAGATGGCAACGAGGGACCTCGCCGTGTCCACTATTCCTCTACCGCTGATGGTTTGGGTAAGTATGGCACGAGTGCTTTGGGTGCTGTCAAAAGTATCGGTAATACCAAGATCCCTGTGATTTTGGTCAACTATGCTGATGTCAAGCTCCAGGATTATTCCACCATCGAGCTCTACCAGCGCATCATGACCGAGGAAGGTTATTCGGACCTGTATGGTAGTGTTGGCTCGGTCCGCGACTATTTCGTCCAGAATAGCTACGGTATGTTCAACCCTGACTTCCAGGTTGTCGCAGCCGTCAATTTGAGCAAGGATCGTTCTTATTACGGTGCTAACCGTGGTGGCAGCAACGGTGGCGACATCCGTGCCGAGGATATGGTGATCGAGGCTGTGGAGCTCGCTGCTAAGCAGGGTGTCGATTTCTCTAAGTTTACCAATGCCGAAGGCAAGGTGGAGAACGTTATTGTCATCTACGCTGGTCAGGGCGAAGCCTCTGGCGGTTCACCTGAGACCATTTGGCCGCACGAGTACGACTTTGAGAAGACTATCAATGGAATCCAGTTCAATTCCTATTTCGTTGGTAACGAGCTCAATTCTCAGAACCGTACGGATGGTATCGGTACCCTCGTCCACGAGTTCAGCCACGCTTTGGGTCTCCCCGACCTCTATGTGACCAACTATAGTTATAGCGGCGACAATGCCTTCGGTATGTACTCTATCATGGATAGCGGTCCTTACGCAGGCAATGGCTATCGTCCCGTGGGCTACACCGCCTATGAGAAGAGTTATTTGGGCTGGCTGGAAATACCGACTATCAGTGACGAACAGGCTGTCACGCTGACCGATCCGAACACCTCTTCTACTGGTTTTGCCGTCCGTATCAACAACCCCTATAGCGTCTCTGAGTATTTCATCATCGAGAACCGTCAGCCGGGCAACTGGTTCCTCACCAACAACCCCGGTGGTGTGATGGAAACCCACATCGCTTACAACCGTAACCAGTGGCAATTCAATACCCTCAACAATGAGAAGAAAAAGAAGCGCTGCCACTGTGTCACTGCCGATCAAAGCGAGATCAACTATAGTGTCAATTCTTCGCAGCTTTACGGCAACAATGTGAATAACATTACGCGCTTCCCGCTCTACTCTGGCGTCAACCTTGATGACAGCGAGATCTATCGCGTGCTCTTGCACGAGGACGGTACTGCGACCTTCAACTTCCGCCAGCGTACCATCGATGGTGAGTATAAGCCCACCACAGGTCAGTACTACTCACTCGTTCGTTCGGTCGATGAGTTGGCGACGGGTGACTCTGTGATTGTCGTCAATGGCAACAATACGCTCTCTGTAGGTACGACCTTCCGTGATGGCCTTGGCAAGGTGGCTGCCGTCAACGTTGCCCAGGACGGATTGGTTATCGCCAATGGCGACGTCCAGGCTTTCACCGTCCGTAAGAACACGACTAGCTGGGCCCTCAAGGTTGGCAATAGTTATCTGGCTATCAGCCGTGATGGTCTGACCACGACCTCTTCGCTCACCAACGGTCGTTTTGATTTGGCTATCAATAATGGCGAGGCTTCTATCAGCTTCACCGCCAACTATGCCAATCATCTCTTGAGCATCGACGATCAGAACTACCTCACCTCTGTTGTGAGCAGCAACCCCAGTGCGCTCCGTATCTATAAGTTGAATACTGCAGCCGGTATCGAAGGCACTACGGTGGCTCCGGAGCAGCAGTCTGCTGAGAAGGTAGTCTATAACCTCCAGGGACAGCGTGTCAACAGCAATGGTAAGCTCCCGAAGGGCATCTATATCATCAACGGCAAGAAGACGGTTGTGAGATAATCACTCGTCCCTCGCTATATACTATCAAGGCGGAATCCCATGAGGGTTCCGCCTTGATGCTTCTTAACCGTTTCTACGCTTTCCTTGTGTCTATTGTCGCTTCCGTTTGAAGAAGTCTTGCATGACCGCCTTGCAGTCGTTCTCCAGCACGCCTGCAGTGATGGTGGCCCTGGGATGCAGCGCTTGGGGCGCAAAGCGCGAGTAGCCCCGTTTCTCTTCTCCACAGCCATAGACGATGCGTGAGAGCTGTGCCCAGCCGATAGCTCCCGCACACATCACGCAGGGCTCTACAGTGACATAGAGGGTGCATCCCGAGAGATATTTGCCCCCCAGCTGGTTGGCTGCGGCCGTAATGGCGAGCATCTCCGCATGCGCTGTCACGTCGTGGAGCGTCTCCGTCTGGTTGTGCGCGCGCGCTATCACTTTCCCATTGGCTACGATGACTGCTCCGATGGGGATTTCGTTCTCTGATAGTGCCATCTCGGCCTCTTTCAGCGCCAGCCGCATGAAGTATTCGTCCGTCTTTTCCATATCTTTTTCTCCTTATTATATAGGTCCTCATCCATCCGGGTAATTTGCTCCACCACATTTTGTTTCTTGAGATGGATGCCACCCTCTGAAGCGGTTCACCGTAGAGGCATACACTCGTGAATATAGGACAAAAACAAAGGCGTGCAGCCGAATTACTTCGTTACACGCCTTGATTGAAATGATGATGTTTGAGCCTCTTGTCGGATTCGAACCAACGACCCCGAGATTACAAATCACGTGCTCTGGCCAACTGAGCTAAAGAGGCGGGGTGGGCAAGCGGTTCATATCGCGCTGCTACAACCTACTACCCTTGCTACGTTCCCGTCCTGGGGGATTCGAAGGGAGCTAGCCGTATGAGACTTGCCCGTGTTGACTTCCTTTCGAAAGCGGTTGCAAAGGTACTTGAAATTTCTCGATTGGGCAAAGAAAAAAGGAGGAACTTGTCCTCCTTTTAGTCTTTTTTAGGATTTTATTCCTCCAGCAACTTTTGGATTCTCTCTTCGATAATCGCTACGCCACCGAAGGTGTTGGACTCGATGTTGAGTACCATGACTGGATCGTGGAGGGAGAGGCGAAGCAGAAACCATCCCTGCCCAAACTCTCCCGTGCAACTGACGCGCACGCCCTCGTAGTTGGGCTCAACAATGTGCCAGTCGGGTTGCTCTGCCACCTTGCTGCGGAGGCGCTCCAGTTTCTCCTTACCTTCCTCTACGAAGCGCTCCGGATCGAGTTTGATGCGCTTCTCCTTGCTTTCTGCCGGTTTCTTGAGGTCGTGGATCAGGTCGGAGAGTTCCTTGCCCTCATGCTTCATGCGTGCAGCCTCGGTGATGAGCTTTGCCACGAGGTAGGCACCATCGTCCAAGAAGTAGTTCTCGCGCAGGGCAGCATGTCCTGATGTCTCGATGGCAAGCCAGCACTCCTCGCCCTCGTTGTTGAGTCGGATGGCCTCGTCGATGACGTTTCTGTAGCCACGCTTGAAGCGATGGTGTTTGCCGCCATGCGCCTTGATAAACTCAGCCAGTCCCTCGGAGGTCACGGAGTCGGTGACGATGGTCGTGCCCGGGTGCTCCCTGAGTATTATCGCAGCGATGAGTGCGATGAGCGAGTTGCGGTTGATGGGGTCACCATAGTGGTCCACGATGGCCGAACGGTCCACGTCGGTGTCGAAGATGATACCCAGGTCGGCATGGTGACGGGTGACGGCCCGGCAGATTGCCATCATGGCATCCGTGCTCTCGGGGTTGGGAGCATGGTTGGGGAAGTGTCCGTCCGGATTCAGATAGATACCACCCGAGGTGTCAGCCCCCAGGGGCTTCAGTACCTTCTCGGGGAAGAAACCACCCGATCCGTTGCCCGCATCCACCACGATGTCGAGGCCCGCCAGCGGCTGGTCCCCCTTGTTCACCTCTCCCTTGATGTAGTCGCGGAGCAGCTGGCAGTACTTCTCCATGAAGTTCCACTTGGCCGCCTCGCCCGAGAGGTTCTCTTTTTCATACTCGCCCTGCTCAGCCATGAGGAGCAGTTCCTTGATGTCCTTCTTGCCAAGGCCGCCTTGCGGAGTGAAGAACTTCAGTCCGTTGCGGTTCCAGGGCAGGTGACTTGCCGTCACCATGATGGCACCATCAACCGGAGTCTCGTTGTCGATGGTCGTCATGAACATCGCTGGCGTCGAAGCCAATTCGCAGTCGAAGGCCTTCGCACCGCTGGCTTCCAACCCCTCGATGACGGCATCCTTGACCTGCGTGCTTGAGAGTCGCGGGTCGTGTCCTACGCTGACGCTGATGTGTTGTTTGTTGTTGCGCTTCGAGAGCCATGCTACGAAGCATCGTCCCAGAATGCCCGCCACCTCACTGGTGAGGTTGACGTCTTCTCCCTCGACACCTGCGAGCGCTACGCCACGGATGTCAGAGCCGTTTTGGAGTTTCTTCCAATCTGTCATATTGCCAAAGGTCTTTAATTTTGTTACGTTATATTATGGATGCGAAGATACAACAAGTTTTTGGATTGCTCAAACGATTTGAGTAGTTTTTTCCTTTCTGCTTGTTGTGTCCGCAAACATTTTGCATAGTGTCGGCAGTCTGCTGTCCCTATGGGAAAAGTCAAGGGCTGCGACGGACGGCTTGTCAGCCATGGTCCGTGCAGCCCCTCGTGCCTTTGCGTCTCACTTATTTATCCTTCTTGCCGAAGATAGAGAAGTGGACGTATCGTTTCGGATGCGCCTTGAGGTTGACAAGCAGGCTGTCGGCGTCGCGCATCGTCTGGTTCATGTTGTTATAGAGCGAGGGATCGTTGAGGAACAGACCCAGTGAACCCTCACCCGAGTTGAGTTTCGCCGTCAGTTTGTTTACATGGTCGAGTGCGGTGTTCACCCGTGCCATGGTCCCTTCGACATCCACCCCTTCGAGTTTGCCGTTGAGGTTTGTCATCAGGCCATTGGCATTGCCGAGCGTCATGGACAGTCCCGACCGGGCATCGCAGACGAGCTGATCGCTATGGGTAAGCAATGCCCCCGCCTTGCCCGTCAAGGCCGGCAGGTCACGGTTGAGTGAGGCCAGGAGCTGGTTCAATTCGCGCGTAGAAGTCGTCAGGTCCGACGAGATCTGGTTTACATTGTGCAGCGTTCCCGCAATAGCCGGGTCTGCCAGCAGCACGTTGAGGTTGTGGGCGATGGAGTCCAGTTTTGGGAGCAGGGCCTGCACCTGCGGTACCATCCCCTTGACCGCCTCCATGGCACCGTTGGAGGAATGGCCCGGAATCACGCCATTGGTGGGTAGGTATTGGCTCGAAGTGCCGAGGACGAGGTTCACCTGGATGTTGCCCATCAGATCGCTGACAATCTCCGCCTCCGTTCCCTCGGGAATCTTCATGTCCTTCTCGATGTCGGCCACGACGGTGATGTCGCCCGGTTGGGTGTAGTTGTAGGCGATGCTGTGTACCGTTCCCACCTTGTAGCCGTTGGCATAGATCGGAGAGGAAGCCGACAATCCGTTGATGTTGTCAAACTTCATCAGATAGGCGTTGGAGGTAGAGAATAGGTTCATTCCCTTGAGAAACTGCATCCCGAAGAAGAGGATGACGATTCCCAGGACGGCCACAAGGGCTATTTTCACTTCGTTGCTAAAATACTTTTTTTCCATTTGTTCTGATTTTCTTTGAGAAGGCTATCTGTGTCGCACTGCCGAGCGGTCGTTGTCAGCGTACTTACTTCTTCTTCGCATTTTGGAGGAAGGCCGCAATGGCCAGCGAAGTGTTCATCCGCTTGTCGCCATCGAAGGCGATGATGAAGCAGTTGGGGAAGTCTGTGGCCAGCTTTTTCTTCAGTTTAATGATGTCGTTGTAGTTGGTGCTTGCGCCGATGGTGTATTTGTAGAGGCCGTCCTCCACAAAGCTGTCCACCTCATTGTGGCCTTTGAACTGCTCGCTGTCGTGGTGCAGCTGCCGGTTGATGGCGAAGACCTGAACCTTGAAGACGGGCACCACCCCCTTGATGGCCGCCTGTGCCTCGGGAGGAAGTTGTGGCTGTGGGGCCGGAGCGGCCTGTTTGTCTGGTGCTTGCTCCTTGGTCGTCTCCTTCGGCTTCTGCGGAGCGGGGACGACGGGTACCGCCACGGGCTGCACCTTCTTCGGTTGTGCGCCGATGGCCGGCTTCTTGGTCACGGCGGGCGCTATGCTGATCGGCTTCGTCTCGCGAGTGGGAACCGTCCATTGTGGCTCATACTTCTTTCTGTATTTGACGAAAGCCTTATAGAACGCCTCCGCCATGCTGGCCTGTCCCTCCTCCGTATTAAGGAAGTCCTCCTCCTCCGGCGTGGTGATGAATCCCAGCTCGATCAGGCAACTCGGCATGGACGTCTCGCGGAGCACGAGGAATCCCGCCTGGTGCACCCCCTTGTCATTGCGTCCTACGTTCGAGCACACACTGCGCTGGATGAAACGTGCCAGCTCGATGCTGCGCTCCATATTCGCGCTTTGGATAAACTCAAACATGATATAGCTCTCCGACGATTTCGGGTCGAAGCCCTGGTAAGTCTGCTCGTAGTCCTTCTCTAATGAGATGACGGAGTTCTCGCGCATAGCCACGTCGAGGTTGTCCTTGGCTCGGTGCATACCCAGGGTATAGACCTGGAAACCCTGCACGGTGTGGCCGCGGGCCACGGCGTTGGTGTGGACAGAGATGAAGAGGTCGGCTTTGTTGCGGTTGGCAATGGCGGCCCGCTCATGCAGTGTGACGAAGCGGTCGTCCTTGCGTGTATAGATGACCTTCACGTCGGGACAGTTGCTTTCTATCAACTTGCCGAAACGCAAGGCCACACTGAGGTTGATGTCTTTTTCCTGTGAGAAAACGCCACGGGCGCCCGTGTCATGGCCGCCGTGTCCTGCGTCGATGACGAGTGTGAAACGCTTGGGCGTAGCCGCCATGAGCGACCACCCCACACACAGCAGGACCATAAGGAGGGAAAGCTTCTTTACCATACCAGGTGCAAAATTACGGATAAAATCGCAAAACTCATTCACTGCAAGCGGTTTTTATCGTTTATTAAATGTATTTCCACGCCCGCTCCGTCGCAGTCAGCCCCCATGGGCGGGTTGCGCTTGATGATACGGAGGTCGATGGATGTGATCTCGGGCCATTCCTCCAGTAAGGCCTGGGCCACATTGCCCGCTGCCTTTTCTATCAAGGCGACCGGGCGAGCCAGCACCTCTCGTGTGCGCTGATAGACCGCCGCATAGTTGAGCGTGTCGCCAACGTCGTCCGAGGTCATCGCGCGGGTGAAGTCGTAGCCTATCCGCAGGTTGATACAAAAGTCGTTGCCTATCACCTGTTCCTGCTCCATCACCCCGATGGGGCAGTGGAGCTGCAGGTTGTTGATGAGAACAAAGGTTTCCATAGGGCACATCATCCACATCGGCTTGCGCCACAGTTCGTACACAGTAGGCATCCCTCCTGATAGACCAGCGTCTCTTGTCCACAGACGGGACAGACCTGGCCGTTGGCCTTCGTGCCATCGCTGACATATTTCTTCAGCGCGCGTTCCACGCCCACCTTCCATGTGTTGATATGCTCGCTCTTGAGCTGGAGCGACCCGACGAGTTTGATCACATGGCTGATTGGCATCCTATAGCGCAGCACACCCGAGATGAGTTTCGCATAGTTCCAGTATTCCGGATTGAACTTCTCCGACAGTCCTTCGACGGTCGTCTTGTATCCACGCCGGTTCTTGAACTGGAAATCGTAGCGGTGGGTGCCGTCGGGGTTGGTCTGCTTGATGATCTTGCCCTTCGTGACCGTCTTGGGCAATACGATGCCCTCCTCGTCATCCTGCAGTCCGGTGAAGATCTCGTAGGGGCGTCCATCTACCAGTCCGACGAAGGCCACCCATTTCTCCTTGTTGTTCTGGAAGCGCACCACGTCGCAGTCCAGTTCCTTTGGTCTCGTTTCGAGCACGGGTGGTTGCTGGAAGACCGGTTTTCTGATCTCCGTAGCCTGTCGCAAGTCCTTGGCTTCGCCGTCCTGCGCATCCTCCTTGTTCTTCTTTGATACCGAGAGCATCACCCCCGACCGGCTGCCGTCGCGGTAGATGGTGCACCCTTTGCAGCCACTCTGCCAAGCCTCCATATAGAGTTGGTTGACCAATGCCTCATCGACGCCACTGGGCAGGTTGACCGTCACGGAGATGCTATGGTCCACCCATTTCTGGATAGCCCCCTGCATCCGCACTTTCATCAACCAATCGACGTCGTTGGCCGTGGCCTTGTAGTAAGGAGAACGAGCCACCAGGGCGTCGAGTTCCTCCTGCGAATAGGGGAGGGTAGGATCGATCCCTTCTGTGGTCATCCATTTCTGAAACTTCTGGTGATAGACGATATACTCCTCAAATGCGTCACCGACCTCGTCAACATAGTCCACACGCACGTCGGCGTCGTTGGGATTGACCTTGCGCCGACGCTTATAGACGGGCATGAAGACCGGTTCTATGCCACTCGTGGTCTGCGTCATCAGCGATGTGGTGCCCGTGGGAGCAATGGTCAAGCACGCGATGTTGCGTCGGCCGAAGCGCACCATGTCGTCGTAGAGGGCCCCGTCGGCCTCCTTGATGCGCTGGATGAATGGGTTGCCCGTCTCGCGCTTGGCGTCGTAGATGGCAAAAGCGCCTCGCTCCTGCGCCATCGTCACCGACGCACGGTAGGCGTTCAATGCCAGTGTGCGCTGCACCTTGACAGCAAAGTCGGTGGCCTCCGGCGTGCCATAGCGCAGTCCCAAGGCGGCCAGCATGTCGCCCTCGGCAGTGATGCCCACGCCCGTGCGTCGTCCCATGGCCGTCTTTTCCTTGATCTTCTCCCAGAGGCGACGCTCGGCATACTTCACGTCCTCTGCCTGTGGGTCGCTGTTGATCTTGGCGATGATGCCATCGATCTTCTCCAGTTCCAAATCTACGATGTCATCCATGATGCGCTGGGCCATCTGAGCATGTCGGCTGAAGGTGTCGAAGTCGAAATGCGCCTCGGAAGTGAAGGGGTTGAGGACGTAGGAGTAGAGGTTGAGTGCGAGCAGACGGCAACTGTCGTAGGGACAGAGTGGTATCTCGCCGCAGGGGTTGGTGCTGGTCGTCCGGAATCCCAGGTCCGCATAGCAGTCGGGGATGCTCTCCCGGATGATCGTGTCCCAAAACAGTACACCGGGCTCTGCGCTCTTCCAGGCATTGTGGACGATTTTCTCCCATAGTTTGCGCGCCGATATTTCCTTGCGGACCCATGGGTGGTCGCTATCAACAGGAAACTGCTGTGTGAAGTAACCATTCTCTGCGGCTGCCCGCATAAACTCGTCGCTGATCCTGACGCTGACATTGGCCCCCGTCACCTTGCCCTCCTCCATCTTGGCATCGATGAAAGCCCCCGCGTCGGGGTGCTTGATGGAGACCGAGAGCATCAGTGCGCCCCGTCTTCCGTCCTGCGCTACCTCCCTCGTGGAATTGCTGAAGCGTTCCATGAACGGCACCAGTCCCGTCGAGGTAAGGGCGGAGTTGTTGACAGGAGTGCCCTTGGGACGGATCTGGCTCAAGTCGTGGCCTACGCCTCCGCGCCGCTTCATGAGTTGCACCTGCTCCTCGTCGAGTCGCATGATGGCCCCGTAGGAGTCGGCGTCGCCGTTGATACCGATGACGAAGCAGTTGGAGAGCGAGGCAATCTGATGGTCATTGCCGATGCCCGTCATCGGGCTGCCCGCGGGAATGATATATCGGAAGTGGTCGAGAAGGGCGAATACCTCCTCGGCCGTGAGGGGGTGGGGGTAGTTGGTCTCTATCCTGGCTATCTCGTGGGCGATGCGCCAGTGCATGTCGGTGGGAGTCTGCTCATAGATATGACCCATCCCGTCCTTCATGGCGTACTTGCTCACCCAGACGCGGGCAGCGAGTGCGTCGCCGTCGAAATAGTTCAAGGTGGCCTCGTAGGCCTCCTCAAAGGTATATGTCTTTTTTTCTTGCATACAGTCAAGTTCTTCAATCAGATTGCGAAATTACAAATTCTTTTCCGATTATGGAAGAAAACGCGCCGTTTCTTTGCTCGCTGGTACGGTAAGGACGGACAGAGCGGCACTATCGAAGGATGTCAACCACCTCGTCTTGCCGCACCAAGGACCACCTCGTCCCCCCAATTTCCTATAGAACCAGGAAAAAAGCCCTTAGGATGGCCGAAGATTCGAATTAAATTCGTAAATTTGTGCGATGATTAGCGAACAAACGAATAGGATGCGGTATGGCTGCACACAATGAATTGGGACGTTGGGGCGAAGAATTGGCTGCCCGCCACTTGGAGCGTCAAGGCTTCAAGATACTCTTTCGCGACTGGCATTGTGGACATCGCGACCTTGACCTCATCGCACAGAAGGAGGACGAAGACCTCCTGGTGATCGTGGAGGTGAAGACGCGGCGCAACGAACGCTTTGGCGATGCCTCGCTGGCCGTCACGCCACAGAAGATACGGTCGATCATCATTGCCACCAATGCTTTTGTGAAAACCTATCAGGTCCATTCCCGCATACGCTTCGACATCATCACCATCGTCGGAACCCATGCAGAGACGGCGCAAGTCAGACATGTCGAGGACGTCCCATTGATGTAGTCATGTGGATCTCACAGATGTAAACGAACACAGCAACATGAAAATCTTTTCACGAATCAAAGCCCAACTGGGCCGCAAGCCGAAGGAAAAGCCCGTGACCGTGGTACGCCTCGGCGAGGTCGATAGTACGAACAACTACCTCAGGACCTACCAACCCGCTGCGGAAGACGAGGATATGGTGGTCGTCACCGCTGATCATCAGACGGCGGGAAGGGGGCAGGGGACGAACCGGTGGGAGTCTGCCGAAGGAATGAACCTGCTCTTCAGCGTCCTCATCCATCCCTCATGGATTCCCGTGGGGCGGCAGTTTCTCCTCTCCGAGGCAGGGGCCTTGGCCATCAAGGAGGTGCTCGATGGCTATACGGAGGGGATCACCCTGAAGTGGCCAAACGACATCTATTGGAACGACCGCAAGTTGAGTGGCACGCTGATCGAGACGGCGGTCAGTTCGCAAGGTCTCAAAAAATGCGTCTATGGCATCGGACTGAATGTCAATCAGACCGCTTTCTCCGACGACTTGCCCAATCCCGTGTCACTCAAACAGATTGTGGGACACGACGTGGATCGCGAGCAACTGCTGCAAGAGCTCATCGTCTCGTTCAAGAAATACTATGAACTGACCCGTGAGGGAGCCTATGGAGACATCTCCGAACTCTATTTTATGAACCTTTACCACCGCGACGGCTATTATCGCTTCCGGGACAAGGAGGGTGAGTTTGAGGGACGCATCTTCGGTGTGGAAGACGATGGACGCCTGTTGCTCCACGACCGGCAGGGCTGCATCCGCGAATACAGCTTCAAAGAAGTGGAGTTTATGATCCCCGCAGCCCAATAGAGGGGTATTGTAACTTATTTATAAAAGTAGAAATTTATCAATATAATCAGCAATGGCAAGATTTAAGAGAATACTGCTCAAGCTCTCTGGAGAGAGCCTGATGGGCAAGCAGGGGTATGGTATTGACCCCGAGCGTTTGGCGGACTATGCGCGCCAGATTAAAGAAGTGCAGGAGATGGGTGTACAGATCGGTATCGTCATCGGTGGTGGCAATATCTTCCGCGGCCTGTCGGGTTCGCAGAAGGGCTTCGACCGCGTGAAGGGCGACCAAATGGGTATGTGTGCCACCGTCATCAACTCGCTCGCCTTGAGTTCTGCTCTTGGTGCATTGGGCGTCAAAAACAAGGTGCTCACCGCCATTCGTATGGAGCCTATCGGCGAGTTGTATAGCAAGTGGAAGGCCATCGAAGCCATGGAGGCTGGCTATGTCTGCATCTTCGGTGCGGGAACGGGTTGCCCCTACTTCTCCACCGATACGGGTTCGTCGCTCCGTGGTATCGAGATCGAGGCAGATGTGATGCTGAAAGGTACACGCGTTGATGGCATCTATACCGCCGACCCCGAGAAAGACCCGACAGCCACGAAGTTTGACGACATCACCTACGACGAGATCTATACCCGCGGCCTGAAGGTCATGGACCTCACGGCCACCACGATGTGTAAGGAGAACCATCTTCCCATCTATGTCTTCAACATGGATGTCTATGGCAATCTCGCCAAGGTGATGGCGGGAGAGGCTATCGGTACGCTCGTCCATAACTGATCAGATTCTGGAGAACGTATGTAGAACGATTTCTGCAAATCGGCCACGCTATGTATAAATGGTAGAGGCCGCCGAAAAAGAAAACGGGGTTGGCAAGTGCGAATTAAATCGCTTGCCAACCCCGTTTTGAAATACTGTCCTCTTTGAAATCCCGCCCTTTCGGGGGATTCAAAGAGGCAATGTCGTCGGGTCCTTAGCAGACTTTGTGGGAACCTTCGCTGATGACGACAGGATAGACCTCGGGGGCATGGCCATACTTCGCAGCGAAGCGTTTGGTCACTTCCTCGACGAAGTGGTCGTAGCGCTCTTCCTTGACGAGGTTGATGGTACAACCGCCGAAGCCACCGCCCATGATGCGGGATCCCGTGACGCCACACTCGCGGGCTACGTCGTTGAGGAAGTCGAGCTCTTCGCAGCTCACGTCATACTCGTTGCTCAGACCGTCATGGGTCTCATACATCTTCTGGCCTACGGTCTCGTAGTCGCCCTGGTTGAGTGCATCGCATACAGCCAGTACGCGGGCCTTCTCGCCCAACACATAGTGAGCACGGCTATAGTCCTCCTCGCTCACCTTGTTGCGGACGGCCTCCAGGTCGGTCCATTCAGCATCGCGGAGCGTCTCGAAGTGGCGGTCGGGGAACTGGGCGGCGATGGCCGCGACCACATTCTCGCAACTTCTGCGGCGGTCGTTGTACGGGCTTCCCACCAGTTCGTGCTTCACCTTGGAATTGACCAATACGAGCTGGTATCCCTTCGGGTCGAAGGGGAAGTACTCGAACTCGCGGCTACGGCAGTCAAGACGCATCAGCTTGCCAGCCTGTCCGAAGACGCTGGCAAACTGGTCCATGATGCCGCAGTTGACCCCGATGTACTTATGCTCTGTGGCCTGTCCCGCCAAGGCGATGTCCCATTTCGACACCTTGTTGTCGGCAAAGAGGTCGTTGAGGGCGCAGCCGATGCAGCTCTCCAGGGCTGCCGAACTGCTCATGCCCGCTCCGAGAGGCACGTCGCCCGCGAAGGCGATATTGAACCCCTTCACCTCCACGCCGAGCTTGCGAAACTCCTGCACCATGCCGTAGATGAAGCGTGCCCACGTGGCGCGCGGACCCTCAGGATCGTCCACCTTGAACTCCACGCGATCCTTCAAGTCGATGGAGTAGCACATGATGGTGTTGAGGCCATTGGGGCGCACCTCGGCCATAATGCCCTTGTCCACGGCGCCAGGGAAGACGAAGCCCCCGTTGTAGTCCGTGTGCTCGCCGATGAGGTTGATGCGACCCGGCGAGAAGTATATGTTGCCTGTCTTACCATCGAAATGCTTGATAAAACGGCTTCTCACAAATTCTATGTCCATATCTTTTGCTTGTGTAATATATAGGTTTTAATGACGATATTTCTTCTCATTACTCAATTACTCCACAGGAATGTCGGTATTGACATTCTTGGAGCCCCAGAGGGCGTAGTAGAAGATGTAGGCTGCGGCGAGGAGGACGACGACAAAGCTACCGATGTAGTTGTGTGTAAGGTCGATAACGAATCCCTGAAGGCCGATGACAACAGCAAAGCCAGCCACCATCATCATGAATGCGCCCGAAGCCTTGGCCGTGTATTTGCCCAGTCCCTCTGTAGCGAGGTTGAAGATGCCACCCCACATCACGGAGGCGCAGAAGCCGATGAGCATGAAGGCGAAGATGCCTACGGGAATCTCACCCCAGATGAGGCACATCTTGACGTAGTCGATGCCCGGGAACTGAATGGTCTGCTCCACGGGAAGCAGCATACCCACGGCCACGAGGACCATGGCCACGAAACTCACGGTAGTGATCATTGCCTTGGGTGATACCTTGCCACCCACCATGCCGCCGATGAAACGGCCGATGAGCATGAAAATGAAATAGACCGCGCTGAGCGTGCCCACATAGCCAGCGTCCATGCCGAGACCTGGGTTGACGGCGTCCTTGGCTGAAGTGAGGTAGGCGAGAATGTAGGTCGGCGGGCATACCTCGACGGCACCATAGACGGCGATGGCAAGCATGCCGAGTTTGAAGTGGCGGAAGGAGTAGCAGCTGTACTGGTCGTGGGTAGCTTCATGCTTCGGCTGTTGCGGCTCCTGGATCTTGGTGAAGAAAATGACCACAAGGGCGAAGATGAAGATGGCGAGGGCAATCATCAGAGCCGGCGTGGCTGCGGAGACTTTGGCCTTGCTGGCGTCGCCGATGAGGGCTCCCATGAGAATATAGACACAGACAGCAGCGGCGGAGTTGAATACTCCACCGATCTGTACAAGCTGGTTGCCACGGTTGCCACCTCCGCCGAGGAGGTTGAGCATCGGATTGACCACGGTGTTGAGCATGCACATGCAGAGGCCGGAAATGAAGGCGCCGATGAGATAAACCACGAAGCCGGCAGACCCACTGACCCACTGGAGAAGCAGACCGACAATGCCGACGATAAGGGCCATCAAGGCCGTCTTCTTGTAGCCGAATTTTGTGATGAGCAGACCTGCGGGAACACCCATGACTAAGTAGGCGCCAAAGTTGCCATAGTTGCCCACCTGCGAGAGAAACTCGGAGACGTTGAAGTTGTTTTTGAGAATGACGGCCATGGGCGAGCAGAGGTTGGTCACGAAGGCAATCATGGCGAACAGGAAGACCATCGCCAGGATGGCGATGATATTTCCTTGTTTTTTAGAGGAATTTTCCATTTCGGTGTTGTTGTTTTGTTTTCTTTCTTTGGTGGATGGATGGGCCGCGGTATCACGGCCGTTTGGGATGGGGTGGCTCCTGGGTGGCTGTGGGGAATGCTTTACTTCTCTACGCCAAACTGGTAGATGGTCTTCTGGGTGTATTCCTCACCCGGGTTGAGCACTACCGATGGGAAGTAGGGATGGTTGGGACTGTCGGGGAAGTGCTGGCACTCCAGGCAGATGGCGCTTCGACGCGGGAAGGTGGCTCCGTGCTGTCCCTGGTAGCCGTCGGCCCAGTTGTCCGTATAGAGTTGTACGCCCGGCTCGGTGGTATAGACGGTCATGGTACGTCCGCTGGTCGGCTCTTTCACGCGGGCGGCAAGCGTCAGCTCACCCTCCTCGTGCTTGTTGAGGACAAAGCAATGGTCGTAGCCCGCTCCATGGCGCAGCTGCTCGTCGTCAGCCTCGATGTCCTGTGCCACAGGCTTCATCGTACGGAAGTCGAAGGGCGTGCCTTCCACCCGGCGTATCTCGCCCGTGGGGATGGAAGTGTCGTCGATGGGCAGATAGTGGTCGGCGTTGACCTCCAAAAGGACGTTGTCGATCGTGGGGGTAGGATTGGCGATGCCAGCGAGGGAGAAGAAACCATGGTGAGTGAGGTTGATGACGGTCTTCTTGTTGATTGTGGCGCGATACTTGATAACCAGTTCGTCAGCGTCGGTCAGAGTGAAGGCCACCCAGACGACTACCTCACCCGAGAAGCCCTCCTCGCCATAGGGACTGGTGTATTTCATGACCACGGCGTGAGGATTCACCTGCGTGGCGTCCCATACCTTGGCGTTGAATCCCTGCTTGCCGCCGTGGAGGCAGTTGGGACCGTTGTTGATGGCGAGACTATACTCCTTGCCGTGGAGCTGGAAGCGTCCGCGCGCGATGCGGTTGGCGTAGCGTCCCACGAGGGTAGAGAGATAAGGCTCGGGAGACTCCATGACTCCCTTGATGCTGTCGTGTCCCTGAATAATGTTGGCGTGCTTGCCCTCTTTGTCCGGCATCATGATGGCTACTACAGCGCCTCCGTAGTTGGTGAGTGCCACCTCGTTGCCCTGACTGTTGCGGAGCACATATAAATCGGTCTTCTTGCCGTCGATGGTGGTCTGAAAGTCCTCGCGCTTCAGACCACAAAGCAGTTGTGTCTCTTCCATAATTCCTGTACGTTAGTTATTATTCCTTTGATTTGCAAAGTAACAAAAAAAAGCCGAGTTGCGCAAATATATGGCAAGGAAAAATGACGAAGCCCGCCAAAAGTTTCTTTTCGGCGGGCCTGTGAGGTTGAGATGAGTGACGAGGGGGCTTCTGACCTCTTGCTAATCGACAAAGTACCACTTGATGATAAAGCGGCGTGCACCATCTTCCTGCTCATATATTTCAAGGTGGACCGCATCGTCGGGCAGGAAGAATTCCACGATATCCGGCCATTCGATGAAGCAGTAGTGCCCGCTGTCAAAATATTGCTCTACGCCTATGTCGAAGACCTCCGCTATCTTCTTGATGCGGTAGAAGTCGAAGTGATAAACCGGCTCACCCTTGCCATCGGTATATTCGTTGACCAATGAGAAGGTGGGGGAGGTGATGACATCCTTGACGCCCAGTTCCTCGCAGACGGCTTTGATGAAGGTGGTCTTGCCTACCCCCATGTCTCCGTCGATGGCAAAGATGTTTGCGTCGCCCACGGCGTTGAGGAAGTAGCGGGCGGCCTCGTGGATCTTGTCGAGGCTTTCGAGTTCAAAATACACTTTCTTCATATTGCTTTTCCTTTCTTTGTTTTTGTCTATTATCGTTTTCGTGGCGTCAGGGTGATGAGGGGCACGATCATCTCCTCCATCGAGATGCCGCCATGCTGGAATGTGTCCTTATAATAAGACACGTAGTAGTTGTAATTGTTGGGGTAGGCAAAGAAGGCGTCGCCCGTGGCAAACACATAGGCCGTGCTGAGGTTGGGGGCGGGGAGCTGAGCCTGGTGTGGATTCTTGATGACGAAGAGGTCCTTGCCGTGGTAGCTCAGGTTCTTGCCCAACTTGTAGCGCAGGTTGGTGTTGGTGTTGCGGTCGCCGACAATCTTCACGGGCTTCGTGGTGCGGATGCTGCCATGGTCGGTGGTGATGATGACCTTGTAGTCGCTCTGCGAGAGCAGGCGCAGGAGGTCGGTCAGTACCGAGTGGCGGAACCAGGAGTGGGTGATACTGCGGTAGGCGCTCTCGTTGTTGGCCAATTCGCGTATCATCTTCATCTCCGTGCGTGCATGGGAGAGAATGTCGATGAAGTTGATGACCAGCACGTTGAAGTCGTTCTGGTAGAGGTTGTTGAACTGAGAGAGATACTTGTCCGAATCGGCCGAGTCGTTGATCTTGTGGTAAGAAAATTTGTCGTGGCGGCGGTAGCGGTCGATCTGCGTCTGGATGAGCGGTTTCTCGTTGAGGTTCTTACCCTCCTCCTCGTCCTCATCGACCCACAGCTCTGGAAACATCTCGGCTATCTGTTGAGGCATCAGCCCGCTGAAGATGGCGTTGCGGGCATACTGCGTGGCGGTGGGAAGGATGCTGAGATAGACTTGCTCGTCGATGTCGAAGAGGTCGGCCACCTCGCTGGAGAGCACGCGCCACTGGTCGAAGCGGAAGTTGTCGATGACGATCAGGAAGACCTTCTCGCCACGGTCGATGCTTGGAAAGACAAACTGCTTGAAGAGGTCGGGACTCATCGTGGGGCGCGACGCACCCGGCTTCTCCTCCTTGCGGACACGCAGTTGGAACCGGTCTGTGCGGGCTGGCTGCTGAGGGGCTACCCAGTCGAGGTAGTTCTGCTGGATGTATTTGGCAAACCCGATATTGGCCTCCTCCTTTTGCATCTTCAGCATGTCCGTCATATTGCTCTCCGTGCTGCTCAGTTCCAGTTCCCAGCGTACCAGCCGCTTATAGACCTCGGCCCAGTCGGCAAAGGAACGACTGTCGCTGATCTGCATGGAGATCTGCTGGTAGTCCTGCTGATAGCCCGTCTGCGTCACCTCGGTGACGATCTCCTTTCTGTGGATGTTCTTCTTGAGTGTCAGAAGAATCTGACTGGGATTGACGGGCTTGATGAGGTAGTCGGCGATCTTCGATCCTATCGCCTGCTCCATGATGTTCTCCTCCTCGCTCTTCGTCACCATGACGATGGGCGTGGCAGGTTGTATCTCCTTGATGCGCTGGAGCGTCTCGAGACCTGACAGGCCCGGCATCTGCTCGTCGAGGAGCACCAGGTCGAAGGTCTGCGCCCGGCATTGGTCGATGGCGTCGGCTCCGTTGCTGACGGTCACGACCTCGTAGCCTTTCTTTTCGAGGAAGATGATGTAGGCCTTCAGCAGCTCTATCTCGTCATCGACCCATAAAAGCAATCCGTTATTATTGTTCATTGTCTTTTCTCCTATCATTTTTTTTGTCCCTCGCCATGGGGGCTTGTACTGTTTGGACACTCCTTGTCATGAAGCGCTGCTTGGTCTTCGGACCCTCGTGGCGAAGTCCTGGGGTGAACTCAGTAGTAGTCGGGTGGATACTTAGAAACCATCCAACTCGTAATACTCGTCGTCGAGGCCATCGTCGAGCGTCTCCTTGTCCTCGCTATTCGTCGGACTGGACGGCGTGTCGCCCTCAAAGAAGAACTCGGGTTCATCCTCGTCGTCTTCCTTGCCTTGCGGCTGGTCCTGGACGGGCTTCTGTGGTTGTGTGGCAGGCCGATCCTGCTGAGGCTTTTCGGTCTTCGGCGTGGAGGAACTTGGTGGCTGAACCGCAGGAGCAGGAGGTGTCTCTGGCTCGTCGGGGATGACGATGGTGCCCTCCTCCGGCTGCTGGGTGGCTGGCTTGGCCGATTCGTCCTCGGGGGCGATCTCTATCAGGTCGCCCTGAGTGTCGGTCTCTGCTGGTTGCTCGCCCGTCGGATCCACGGCAATGGTCGTGCCCTCGTTGTCCTCTTGTTGAGGCTCCTTGGGTTGATCCTTGGAGGCTGCCGAAGGCTGATCCTTCGCTGGTTCCTTCGGTTGTTCCGTGGGTTTACCCTCGGGGACGTTTATATCTTTGGCGTCTTCCTGGGGCGTCTCCTTGGCTGGTTCCTTGGGTTCACCCTCATTCGTACTGCCGCCCTCGTTGCCTCCTTGCGGGGCAGTCTCGGGTTGTGGCTCTGTGGGAGCGTCCTTAGCCTCTGGTTCCGTCTGAGGCGCATCGGCTTGCGGCTCGTCCTCCTTGGCAGGCTCTGTGGCCGTGGTGTCCGTCACCACTTGCGACGGTTCCTCGATGGGGATGAACTGCGTGTCGTCCTCCACCTCTAATGTCTCCTCGTTTTCGCCCGCCTCGCTGGTCACGGGCTGGTTGTCCACCTCGGGAATGCCGATGGGTTGAACCTTCTCCGGCTCTCGCGGTTCGTTGAGGTCCGCAGGCTCAAAGAGCGTATTGCGCTTCGGCAGTTCCACCTTGTTGAAGTTCTGGGCATAGAAGTCCTCGTAGTCCTTATAGCTGAACGGCTTGCCGATCAACTCCTCGTTTTTCGCACTAATGATGATTGGTACCGCCTTGCCGTTGGTCTGTCGTACGACGGCCTGGTTGGCAAAGAGCTGACGCGCATACTCGTAGGCCTCCTCGAAGTTGAGGAATCCTGTGAGACGCATCTGTCTCATGCCCCCCACTTCCTCAATCTGAATTTCAAAATTGCGCACGAGGAAGTTGGTGAAGTTGAAACGTGCCATCTCGAAGAGCAGTTTGTTCTCATTGAGAGAGTCGGGGCTATAGACAAGCATGAAGACGAAGTCGATGTCGCGATCGGGCGTGAACTTCACCTGCTTGATGCTGTCGCTATCGTTGAGCACGATGGCCCGTCGCGTCCAGATGTCGCCTAAGTCGAACTTGCCGCCGTGGAGCTGCCTACCCTGGTTGACGCCATTGACGATCATGCCCGCCATCTCGCTGATGCGACTGCGTGGATATTTCTCCACGACCTGCTTCATGTTGCTGACGCATCCCTCGGCGTCGCCGTCGTTGAGGCGGCTCAATCCGCTGATGAACAGGAATTTGTCGCGGTTCGCACCCAATGGGAATCGCGTCTCGCTGATGCTGGCGTTGGCAGCCACTTCGTCGAAGCGATCTTTCTTGAACGCCTCGTAGGTGGCCGCATAGAGTGAGTCTTCGATATGCTTGCCAAACTTTGCGTTCTCCACAAAGTACGGGTCTGTGAGCAGCGTCGTCCATTGACTGTCGGGGAACCGCGCCTTGAGGCTATCGACATAGTTTTCGGCCGTGGCAGGCTGCTTGAGCCGGGAGTAGAGCAGGAAGAGATGATAATACGTCTCGTCGATATGCTCGTAGTCGCGGTAGTGGTCCGTCAGTCTGCGCAGGTGCTTCTCGGCCAAGGGCAGGTTGTCCAACTCGTCCTTGAAGATGACGCCAGCGTGGTGCAGACCGTCCTCCAGCAGCAGGTTGCTGGCGGCAAGCTGTTCGGGCGTGAAGGGTATCTGTGCCAGGTAGTACTCCCGCTTGTGTGGGTCGTTCTGGGCGCTGTCGGCCACTTGCTGCAGCGAGTCCTGGGCCAGTTCTGCCGCCTCGATGGAGTCGCGCTGCTCGTCGGTCAGTTCCTCCTCGTCGATACCCGAGCCAATGCTGCCGACGACGGTCTTGTTGTTGCGCTGCCAGTCGTCGGCATTCTCGCGCTTGCCCCAGAGTCGCTCAAACTGTGACTTACCCTGGGAGACCGCCTGTACATTATAGAAATACCAGACGGCATCGCGGTTGTTGTCCTGTGCAGGGTTGGGCATGCGACCACGGTTGGTCTCCATGTTCTGACCCTCACCCTGTCGCTGGGCTGCCTCTTGCTCTGCCAATCGGTCTCTCTCCTCCTTCTCCTTCTTCTTCAGGGCGTCGATCACGCGGTCGATGGCCGCATTGCGCTCCGCCTCCGGACATTGGGCAAGATACTGCAAGGAGTCCTGGAGGTGGATGGCGTCAGTATAAGGCGCCAGTTTGTCGAGTACCTTCGAACGCTCCGAAAGTGCCTCGTAGTCTTTGCGGTCTTTGTCGAGCAGGCCGATGGCCTCGCCATAGCAGCGACGGGCGTCGCTATACTTCTGCATCTCCCAGTAGAGGTCGCCGAGGTGGAGCAGCAACACTCCCTTCTCCACGCCACTACGCGTGGCCTTGGTGTTGCCCTTCTCGTAGGCGTCGATGGCCTTCATGGTGTCTTGCTGTGCCAGGTAGATATTGCCCATGGCGTAATATACCTGGTCGAGGTATTCCTTGTTCTTGTCCGAGGCAGCCATGCGGCGCAGTTTGCCGATCATCTGCTTCGCCTTTCCCTTCGCCATCACCTCCGTCATGGCGATGCGGGCGTTGAATTCCAACTCGTAGGGTGGGTTCTGGGCGACGACCTTGCGAAACGCCTTGTACGCTTCGGTATGATGGCCCAAGGCCGCCTGGATCTGTCCCATCAGATACCATTCGCGCGCTTTCTGCTTCTTTCTCATCTCGTGCTTGATGACCTTGCGCAGGTAAGGGACGGCCTTCTCCAGTTCACCCGTGTGGATATAATAGTCGGCAAAGGTATAGTCCCACTCCTTGACGGCCCTCCAGTCGATGCTGTCGCGCTGCATGTTGCGGATCACGTCCTCGGCATCATAGAGCCAGTCCTGCTCGATGTAGCATTTGGCAAGCCATGCCCGCGCCTTGCCGTAGATGGCGGGCTGCGTCTTGTAGATTCTCGACATGTAGGCGAAGGTCGCCGCGGCCTCGTCAAACGATCCCTTGTGAAACTGGGAGCGGCCCATGAGCATCCATGCTTTCCAAAGGAAGGGGTTGTACTCTTTGCGGCTGAGCCACTCGATGTCCTTCTCCGTCTTGCGTCTCGACTTGTTCCATTCGGGCTTGCGCTTGATGCTGTTGCGTGCGATGGCTTTCTTCGACTTCTCTATCGCCCGGTCGTAGTTGCCCTTGCCCAGTTCGCGGCTGCCTTTGTTGCCCACCGTGTAGAGCGGGAGCATCTCCGTGAAGTTGTCCTTGTTGCCTTTCTCCTTTTCCAGACAGGCGTCGATGTAGGCCAGTTTGCCATTATAATAGGTATTATAGCGTGCATTGAACGCCCGCCACCAACGGGTCTTGGCGGTGTTCTTCTGGGTCGAGCAGCCACTAAGGACCACGACGATGATGGCCAGTAGTGCGCCGATACTATATAGCGTATAATTCTTCTTCACGCTTAATAAACTCTTTTACGGGTCGTTTTATTGCCTTTTTCTTGCGATATTTCATCCTTCGATGAGCGCAAAGAGGTCGTCCTTGAGCGCGTCGGGCAGGTTGATCTCGCGCAGGCTGAGGCTCCGTGCCCATCCTCTCGCGTCTTCGGGACGCAGGGAGAAGAGTACGTCGGCGAAATGTTGCACCTCGTCGTCGTTGTAACTATCGGACGGGCGCCCCTTGTACTGGTCGAGTTCCTCGTCGTCATAATACTCGATGTCGCGGGTAGCGGCCTCCATATAGCATACCTGTTCGCAACGGTCGTCCTCGCCGCTACAGGTGGAACAGTCGCCATGGGTCGGCTGGACGGCATCGTTGCTGCCCTTGGTGAGTTTGGAGACGAGGGCGGCGACGAGGGCCAGAAGGACCAGCGATCCGAGGGTGATGAGTAGTAGGTTCATGATAGGCAGGTGTTTAGGATGGCTGGGCGGGGGTGATGGTGAAACCGGCCCGCTCCAGCTCGTCCCAATAGCTGGGGTAGGACTTCGACACCACCTCGGGATGGTGGATGCGAAGTCCCGGGAAGCGGATGGCCAAGGGGGCGAAGGCCATGGCCATGCGGTGGTCCTTGTGGGTGTCGATGACGGGGAAGGCGTCGGGCTGGCATTGTGCGCCGTTCCATATCAGCGCGTCCTCGTCGGTCGCCTGGAGGTCGTAGCCGAGCTTCCGCATCTCGCTGACGATGGCTGCGAGACGGTCGGTCTCCTTGATGCGGAGCGTCGAAAGGGCCGTGAAGCGGAAGTGGGTGCCCAAAGCCACGCAGGTAGCCACCACGGACTGTGCCAGGTCGGGCTGACCCGTGAAGTCGTATTCGAGGAGAGGCAGTCGCATCCTGCGGTAATGCAGGTCTGCCGTCTCCAGTCTTCCCTCCTTCTCCTTGGAGAGGGTGGTGCGGATGCCCAGCAGACTGAAGATGTACTTGACTGCCGCGTCGCCCTGTGGAGAGTGGGCGAGGAGTCCGTTGAGGCGCACGGAGGTGTCGTCTCGGCCAAAGAGAGCCATCAGTTCATACCAATAGGAGGCCGAGGTCCAATCGTTCTCTACCGTATATTCCGTGGGCTGGTAGGGGCGTGGGCGTACCGTGATGGCACTTTGGTCCATCCACTCCACGTCCGCACCATAGCTTCGCATCACCTGGAGCGTCATGTCGATATAGGGACGGGAGATGATGCGGCCCTGCAGGTGGAGGGTAAGTCCCTTTTCCATGACAGGGGCGATGAGCAGCAGGGCCGTGACGAACTGTGAACTGATGTCGCCCGCCATCTCTATCGTGCCGCCCATGATGGGCTTGCCGGTAATCCTCAGCGGGGGAAAGCCCTCCTCGCCCTCATAGGCGATCTCGGCACCAAGCAGCCGGAGCGCATCAACCAGTTGGCCGATGGGGCGCTGGCGCATCCGCTCCGAACCGGTGAGGGTGTGCTCTCCGGGCGTGATGGCCAGGTAGGCGGTGAGGAAGCGCATTGCCGTGCCTGCCGGTCCAATATCGATGTGGGAGGGGAGGAGGCGCAAGGCGTCCTTGAGCACCCGGGTGTCATCGCAGTCGGACAGATTGAACGGTGTCGGCGCGCCAGGCGTCAGTGCCTGGATGATGAGGGCGCGGTTGCTGATACTCTTCGAAGCGGGCAAGTTGACATCCGCTTGGAGAACATGGGGAGGATCTATGATGTAATGCATTTTAAGCCTTGTTTGGGTCCTTACTCACCCGCAAAGGTACTATTTTTAGGGCGAAACGGCAAAAAAAGCCCGAAAAGTTTTGCAGGTTTCAAAAATCTTAGTACTTTTGCACCCGCTAAACAGAAAACGGGATGTAGTTCAGTAGGTTTAGAATGCCGGTCTGGGGGACCGGTGGTCGCTGGTTCGAGTCCAGTCATCCCGACTTCTTTATAAGTTTCGAGCGACTCCTTGTTGGGTCGCTTTTTTGTGCCTATTCCTTCGGGATGCTTTCGGGATCGCTTCGGGATGCGAAGAATCCCACGCTTGAGGGAAATCCGAGTTTTTTCTGAGAAGTCTGTGCTTGGTGGGCGTCTTGCGCTTTTGGGGATCGCCCTTTCAAAGAACAGACCGAGACCCTTTCTGAGAATCATCAGAAAAAGTCCCGGTCCATGTATTATACCTTATATATATAGTATATCAGATGATGCTCGTCTTGCGCGTCCACTCCAGGATTTCGGGGATGTAGCCGAAGGCGATGCCCGTCACGGTATCGGCGCAACCGTAATAGACCGCCACGCGTCCTGTGGCAGGGTCGTGGAGCTCGGCACAGGGGAAGCAGACGTTGGGCACATCGCCCACACACTCGTAGAGTTTCTGCGGCGAGATGAGGTAGGGGCCACTTCGGTAGATAGGCTTCCAGGGCTCGTCGCGGTCGAGGAGCGCCGTGCCGAAACTATAGACGTAGCCATTGCAGCTATGGAGCACGCCATGGTAGAACAGCAGCCATCCCTCGCTCGTCTCGATGGGGATGGGACCTGCACCAATCTTCATGCATTGCCATGCACTCTTCTCGAAAGCTGCGGGAGCCATCACGTGGCGGTGGCGACCCCAAAACTCCATGTCGGGCGACTCGCTATAGAAGATGTCGCCAAAAGGCGTGTGTCCCGTGTCGGACGGGCGGGAGAGCATCGCAAAGCGACCGTTGATCTTTCGGGGGAAGAGCACGCCGTTGCGGTTGTAGGGCAGGAAGGCGTTCTCCAGTTGGTGGAACGTCTTGAAGTCCTTCGTCCACGCCACGCCGATGGTCGGGCCATGATAGCCGTTGCACCAGGTGACGTAGTAGCGGTCTTCGATGAAGGTGACGCGCGGGTCGTAGCCATAGACCCACTCGCCTATCTCTTTGTCCTCACACTCGAAGCGGAGCGGGTTGGGGTCGATGTCCCAATGGAGGCCGTCGTCGGAGAAGCCCACGTGGAGCACCATGCGGCGGTTGGTGTCGTCGCAACGGAACACGCCCGCGAAGCGATTGCCGAAAGGTACGACGGCAGAATTGAAGATACTATTGCTCGTGGGGAGCAAGTCGCGCGGGATGATCGGGTTCTCCGAGTAGCGCCACATGGGGGCGTTGCTGTCGGCAGGGCGGTCTTGCCACGGCATATTGGGGAGGGCGTTGCCCTCGATGATGAGTTTGCTCATATTCTTCTTGTTTGTTATTGGTCAGTTGTTGTTGGCGACTATGAGAGGTGGGTGCACCCGTTGTCCAAAGGGAGGATGGCGCACCCACGTTTTCCCTCTTATTTCTTGGGCTCAGGATAGGTGAACGGCACGAACCAGGTGATGAGGAGTGCGGGGATGGCGCACAGGAGCACCACGAGGAAGAAGGTGCGGACGGTGTCTATCACGAGGGCGGCGGCTTGGAACAGCAGTTCCAGTATCTCGCGGAAGAAGTCGCGGA
>ERZ779851.498-NODE-498-length-39102-cov-8.577432_pt1 | contig 39102 bp, 33 predicted proteins | sample MGYA00511094_ERZ779851 | MGnify/ENA primary metagenome ERZ779851 (study PRJEB29588, sample SAMEA2155512) | human gut metagenome | biome: human gut; feature: human-associated habitat; material: faeces | place: Denmark | collected 2008/2010 ...
TAATGCCGTGGTAAGGTTGAAATGGTGAGGTAAGAGCTCACCGGCGGCATGGAAACATGTCGGCCGTGTAAACCCCATCCGGAGCAACGCCGGCATGGCATCGCAGGCTAACAGACGGCCCGTCTCTGCGATGGCCGGCGGCTTTAGCCGCAGAGAGATCTGCGGCATAGATAGATGACCGTCTGATACAGAACCCGGCTTACAGTCATGCTGATAAAAAGATCCCGTGTCTATGCACGGGATCTTTTTATTCTCAGACCGATAAAAGTGCTTGATAAAAGCGGCCTACTGTGCTATTATAATTATAGTTAGTTCCGCCTAACCGACGGAGCTTTAAAATGGAGGTGGATTAGTTAAACCTAACCGCATAAAGGGGGAGCGGAAATGTCAGAGATATTGCTTGCAAGTCATTGCGCGCCGGCGCTTGCCGGGATAAAGCCGGCAAACATCGTCTCGTGCCTTAAATCTTCCGGATTGAAGAGCGATATTGAAAAGCTGAACAACGAGCTTAACGCAAGCGGCATTTACGCGGAGATCCTCTGCCAGTGCGAGAGCCGGGCGGTGGTGATCGTTTACCGCAAGGATGTGCTCGAGAGGCATCTGGGACTTAAGTGTCACAGGAATTTTTTGGCGACCTTCGGCTATCCTGAAGCGGGCACGGTGTCGGATTATTTCGGTGTGATTAAAAAACGGCTCGGCTGTAAAAGGTTTCCTCATGAGATCGGCGTTTTTCTGGGCTATCCGTTAAACGATGTCAAGAGCTTTATAAACGATCCGAACGAGGGCTGTCTCTTGGTAGGCGAGTGGAAGGTATATCACGATCGTGAGGAGGCGGAGAAGCTTTTCGGGCGGTATAATTCGTGCAGAAAAGCGCTGGTACGCCAGATAACGGAAAGAGGAAAGACGCTTGCGGAGATTTTTGCGGCGGCATAATTTTGTTTATTACCGGAAAACCGGGGGATAAAAACTAAAAGGAGGCTTTTTAATGAGCAAAACAGCGATTATTTATTGGAGCGGAACGGGCAACACTCAGGCCATGGCAGAGGCAGTTGCCGAAGGAGCCAAGGAGGTAAATTCCGATGCGGCCCTTTTCACGGTTTCGGAAATTTCAGCGGGAGACGCCACGTCTTTTGATACTTTGATATTAGGGTGCCCTGCGATGGGTGACGAGGTTTTGGAGGACGAAGAATTTGAACCGTTTTTCAGCGCGATCGAGTCCGGCCTCTCCGGGAAAAATGTTGCACTTTTCGGATCGTACGGCTGGGGCGACGGCGAATGGATGGGAAATTGGGAGGAGCGTGTGAAGTTGGCCGGGGCAAACCTTGTCGGCGGCGAAGGCCTCATCATCAACGACGCGCCGGGTGACGACGGAAACGCAAAGTGCCGCGAGCTTGGCAAGACCTCGGCGGCATTATGAAAAGTAGCCGGAATGCCGGTCTGAGATAAGAATGATTTTCAGTAAAAAGGTACCGTAACTTTAAGTTACGGTACCTTTTTACACATTTATTGCGGAGCGGCTTAAGGTGTGTTTTTATAATATATCGTCAAGCTCTTTTATCATATGCATCAAAATCCTGATTCCTTCGAGGAAGGAGGGGATGTGAAGCGCCTCGTCGCGGCAGTGTGCAGAGCCCAGACCGTCGGGTAGCGGCACGCTCATTTTCGCTGTTCCGATACTGAAAGCATTGCGGAGTCTTCTTGCATACGTGCCGCCGGAGCTGATATAGTCCTCGGCGTCCTCTTCGCCGGTGGCACGGCGATATGCCTTTAACATCGCCTTGGCATAAACGCTGTCCGTCCCGTTATACACGCCGTCGGAATATTCGGCATTTTCGAGAGCGAAGCCGAACTTTGAGAGCGATTCGCGTATTAACGATTCAAGCTCGGCGCCCGTATATGTGCTTCCGTAGCGCACATCAAAGCCGAGCGAGAGGCGGCCGTCGGTTATCTTGCCCAAAGAGCAGACGCAGGAGAGCGCGCCGAACACCTCGTCGGACGACGCGATACCGAGCGCTTCTCCGTGAAAGCCGGAGCTGATTTTGCTTGCGTTGTCAAATAGCTCCGAGTCGTTCGGGCAGAGAGGCACGAGCTTTTCTAAAAGAAGATTAAGCGCATTTTTTGCCCCGTCGGGGTAGGCCGCGTGGCGGGAAACGCCCTTTGCCGTGACCGGTGACGAGCCATTCGCAAGCTCGGCTGAGGCAAAGTCGGGAACGATGTTATATGCCGTTCCGGCCGAGAGGGATAAAACATCGGATAATCTTTCATTCGATATCGCGTCAAAATGCATAATACCCTTTTCGCCGCAGCAGACCGGAAAGTCGTTGTCGGGCACGATCGAGACGTCGGGCACTTTTTCGTTTTCAAGGAAATATGCCATATCGCCCATGTTGTTTTCCTCGTTCGAACCGGTGAAGAGAAGAAGTTTATTTTTTAAGGGAATATTGCAGGCCGAAAAGGCGCGAACAGCCCATAAAGACGCGACGATTCCGGACTTATTGTCCTCAACGCCGCGGCCGACGGCCCAGTCGCCGAGCATTACGGGCGAGAAGGGTTCGGTCTTTTTCCAATCGCCGTCCGCCGGCACAACGTCCGCATGTGAGAAAATGCCGATCGTTTTTTTGCCGTTTCCGAACCCTGAAACAAGATAGGCGGGGTGAAGCGCGGTCGTGCATCCGGCCGCGGAAAAAAGCTTTTCCGCGGCAATTAGCGCGTTTTTCGGCCCGGCGCCGAAGGGCGCGTCGGGCTCAGGTTCGCCCTGAACGGACGGAATGCGGCAAAGCGTGAACAAATCATTTATAATATCATCTTTATGCGAGAAAATGTATTCCTCGGCTTTTTTTAAATCCTTCAAAAAAATCACTCCTTGTTTTTTGATTTTAAGCCTTCAATGTCATTGGAGAGCTTATCAAAATGTGCTCTGGCTTCATCTAAAATTGCTTTTACGTCCAACGCCGCACATTTCATATCTTAAATACGCCATTCCAAGCCGTCCGCTTCCTCCTCTAAATCGTCAAGGTCGGCTTCGCTCCCGTTTGCACAAGTACCGATAGGGCAATCGGATATGCCTACATTGTTTCCGTCTCCGGAAATTTCCACACTGTCAACAGGCGCATTTTTAAGTGCAACATTTGCTCCGTCACCGAGAATTTGAAGTATGTTTATATTTGAATTGTCAAACGATACATTTGCTCCCTCGGAGTAGATCATAACATTTTCAAGCTTTTCTTCCAGTTCGGCGATCCTTTTTTCAAGAGCTACGATCCTTTCTTCCATTTAAGTCACCCTTTCTGATCTTAAGCCGTTTGCGGCGGTATTCTTAATAATAGTTTATCACGGATCTTTAATTTATTCAATAGCTGTAACAATTTTTTGGTTCGGGCATAATATGGTCGTAAAGAGGTGAGAAGAGTGTTCAGACGAAAAAAATCGTGCTGTGCATGCATGGGAGCGTTCGCACTCGGCGTGCTTCTGGCGTTCATTTTGCCCGTCGGCTTCGTCGCCGGGATAGAGGCGCTGATCATCATTGTTTTCGGCTGGATGCTTTTCTTCAAGTGATCAAAAAATGGAGGGGTCAGTTTTGAAAGTTGTTGTTATTAAACCGTCAAAATTTATGGGAGCGATACTTAAAAAGGCATTCGGAATCAAGTGAAAAAACGGGGCGCACTTTAAGTGAGCCCCGTTTTTCGGCAAAAATGCTTGACAAGACCTTGAAGGTTGTGATATAATAACAAAGCTGGATTCGATTTTTCCGTTTTCGGCAATCTGGGGATCAAGCGGTAAGCTCCTCCTCGGGGTGACCTCTCCCGTGTAAAAATTACGAGGTTATGATTTAATACGCGGATATGGCGGAATTGGCAGACGCGCATGGTTCAGGTCCATGTGGGGGCAACTCCTTGCAGGTTCAACTCCTGTTATCCGCACCAAACAGTACAAATCCGAACCCTAAATCAATCGGTGAAGGGTTCGGATTTTTGATTTATTTGGCTTATCCGAACTTTAATGCAAAACGCAAAAATTAAATTCGGAGGTTACTTATTATGAAAACAGAACTTAAAAACATCGGCGCTTGGGGCAGACTGCATTATGATTTTCTTTACCGCAATAATCGGACGGACATCAATGTTATGCGGCTAAACGGAACTCTAAACAATTACCTTGCCGACATGGATCGTAATGCCTGCGAAATGTTTGATTCTTTAGTCCGGCAAACGGCTGAAAATGAGGGCGTAACCGAACAGTTCAAATCAACCAATCAAATTGAATGGATCAGACGAATGAATAACATTCAAAGCAGAGTACGGGAATTAATCTTGAATGAGCTAATCTATCAATAGTGACGAAAAGGCGGGGGTTTCACCCTCGCCTTTTGCTTTATGCTCTTTTTTCTTATTCTTTTCATATTCCGCTTTCCAAGCGGCAAACTCCTCCTGTCCCTCTTTGGAAAGGAAAAATTTGCGAATATCCGGCAGCATTGTACGAGCAATGGTTTCAAGAATATTATCCGGAATCTCCGATGTTCCGAAACGGTTTCCTAATATTCTGTATTTGATACGAACAAATAGTTGCTTGAGAATGTTGCCGTATTGCAGATTGTAAATGTCATGCCAATACGGAATCAGCTGTTTTTTGAGTTCATTTATATCCATAGAATTCTCCGTTCAAAGGGTTTTAGGAATTTGCCCTAACAATGTCGTGTGGACACAGGCGGCGGCTTGCTAAGCCAAGTGTGGACACAAAGACGATGCTTGCTAAGGTAATGCCGTAGCAGCATCCCAAAATTTGGATAGCCAAATTCAGTGGTTGCTGAGATACAATCATAATGAATGTACTTTGTTATTGCTTATTATATCAAAAAATGTCCAGATAATATAAACATCAAATTGTTGTTCTAAATCGTACAATATCATACAATATATTTACTAACCACAAATCTTGTGTTATAATATAAAAAACATTATGTTGAGGTGATTTTTATGCCTGAAATAGAAGACCGTTATTATTCCATGCCTGAAATCATGAAATATCTCGGAATCAGCAGAGATACAGCGTTGCGTTGGATTGCCACAAAAGAGATGCCTGCGCATAAAGTCGGGAAGAAGTGGAAGTTCAAGGTTTCCGAAATTGACGAATGGGTGAATAGCGACAAGGTGGAAGAGTAGGGAGACTGTTTTATGGGAATAATTCAAAAAATAATTTCCAAACATAAAGAAAAAGTAAGAGCCCGTAATGATATGTGCGACAACCTAATTATGCAGATTGATACAGCTCTACAAGAAATAACTATCATATTTTCGGATTTGCAGTCTTTTGTTGAGCCAAGCAAAGAATCAGAATGGCATAATCGTAATTCTTCTCTAATGACAAACGTCGCTTTAACTAATACTCAAAAAATAAAAAAGGCAGTACACTATAAAAAACTATTGGAGAAACAAGCTGAACTATATCGTAGTGCTAACTCTCTTAAACAACAAATTAGTATTCATAACGATAGGGTTGCCGATGCCAAAATTCAAAATGCGTATACCTTGATTGGTGATGTTGAAGGGCGAAGATTAGACAAACAACAAATGACTTGTATTGTCAAAGACGCTCATAATCATCTTGTGATTGCTGGAGCAGGAACAGGTAAAACAACTACAGTAGTTGGTAAAATTAAATTCCTGTTAAAATCGGGAAAATATAAACTGGAAGATATTTTGGTATTGTCTTTTACAAATGTTTCAGCAAGTGAGATGAGCCAACGAATTAACAAAGAAACCGGTTGTAACATAGATGCATCTACCTTTCACAAACTTGGGTTGAATATTATTACTAAAGTAAATGGCATCGTCCCTAAAATTACGCAATTAAATTTGCGGAAGTTCGTTAAAGAGCAGTTGTTGTTGAATATGCAATCAGAAGCATACTTAAATCTGTTAAGTTCGTATTTATTGTATAATCGCGTTGTTTCTAAGTCCGAGTTTGAGTTTAAAACGCAGGCCGAATATGAAGAATATTTGCGATTAAATCCGCCAAGAACTATAAATAATGAAACAGTAAAAAGTTATGGTGAAATGGATATAGCTAACTTTTTAACACAAAACGGAATACAATATATCTATGAGAACCCTTATAAAATCGATACACGCACAAGTGAATACGGCCAATATAACCCGGACTTTTATTTACCTGAATATGATATCTATATTGAGTATTTTGGTATAAACAAGAACGGCGAAGTTCCAACTTATTTCAAAGGCGCTAACGGAATGACAGCAAGCCAATCATATCAAGCATCTATGAAATGGAAGCGAGAAACCCATACTGCTAATAATACTGTCTTGATTGAATGTTATGCTTATGAAAAATTCGATGGTCTCTTGCTTGAAAACTTAAAAGAAAAACTTATTTTAAACGGCGTAAAACTAACACTAAAATCTACAAAAGAATTATGGAAACAAGTGTCTGCTGACGGCGATTCTATTCTTGATGGCGTTATTGAGTTGTTTGAAACAGTTATCAATCTTATAAAAAGCAATGGATATTCAATTGCTACTGTGCGTCAGTTAAATGTTGGAAATAGTAATGCTCAAAATAATAATACCATTTTGGCACTTCTTGAACCAATATTTAATTCATATTGTGCTTATTTGCACGAACACAAGGAAATTGATTTCAATGATATGATCAATATGGCAACCCAGTTTGTTGAACAAAGGAAATATATCAGTCCTTACAAATATGTTATTGTTGACGAGTATCAAGATATTTCCAAGGCTCGTTTCTCATTGTTAAACAGTATGAGAAAATCTAATGATTATGATCTGTTTTGCGTGGGCGATGATTGGCAGAGCATTTATCGTTTCGCAGGCAGTGATATCGGATATATTTTGAACTTTGAAAAATACTGGGGTTCTACCGAAATCAGTAAAATTGAAACAACCTATCGTTTTACTCAAAAACTTATAGAAATTAGCGGAAATTTCATAATGCAAAATCCAGTTCAGATCAAAAAGTCCATCAAAGGGAAAACTGATGCTGTAGGGTTTGCTTTAGGTGAAATTAGCGGATATACCGATAAGTTCTCCATTGAGTTTATGGCTAAAAAACTCGAAGATTTGCCGAGAGATAGTAGCGTGTTCTTCATTGGAAGATACTCCTTTGATGCAAAATTGTTGAGTGATAGTGGATTGTTTGAATGTCAATTTAATAATGTTAGCGGATACGTGGGAGTAAAATACCGAAAGCGAATAGATCTAAAAATGAGTTTTATAACTGCACACAAATCAAAGGGCTTACAGGCAGATTATATCTTTATTATTAATAATAAAAAATCAAGAATGGGTTTTCCCAGCAAAATACAAGATGCTGCTATACTAAACTTATTACTCGATAATTGTGATCAATACCCATATGCAGAGGAACGCCGTCTTTTTTATGTTGCATTGACAAGAGCAAAGAAAAAAGCGTTTCTTGTTACTGTTAATAATCAAGAATCCGAATTTGCTATGGAACTCAAAGAACGCTACGGTAACGAACTTAAACGAGAACAATGGGAATGCCCGTTATGTGGCGGGAAATTGTTGAAAAAGAGAGGACCGTATGGAGAATTCTTTGGATGTTCAAATTATAAGACTACAGGATGTAGATATAAAAGAAGGTTTAATTAAAATAATCAGTCCAGAGAAATCAGTTTTGCGGGCATTGTCGCAGCAAGCGCTGAATTTGCTACAGCAAATTCGCTTGTTAGGGAGATCTCTAACACCCCAAAATCCAGATAACATCAAGGAAAACTTGTGTTATACACTCCAAAAGAAAGGCGGGTGAAGAAAATGAAAGGCGTAATCTATGCAAGATATTCTTCGGATAATCAGCGTGAAAAATCTATTGAAGGACAGCTTCGCTAATGTAAGGCCTTTGCTGAGAAGAATGATATTCAAATTGTAGAAACCTACATCGACCGTGCGTTTTCTGTGAGAACCGACCGCCGTCCTGACTTTCAGCGAATGATAAAAGACAGTGAAAAGAATATGTTTGATGTTGTACTTGTATGGAAGCTTGACCGTTTTGCACGCAATCGCTATGACTCCGCACATTATAAATCCATTCTCAAAAGAAACGGCGTAAAGGTTATTTCTGCAACTGAAATCATTTCACAAGGTGCAGAAGCCATTTTGCTTGAATCTTTACTTGAGGGTTATGTCGAATACTACTCTGCCAAGCTTTCCAAAAAGGTCATTCGTGGTATGAAAGAGAATGCACTAAAATGTAAATACAACGGCGAGATTTCAATCAACAGCCTGACAAGAATGCTTCACAACAGAAAATATATCGGCGAATACAAATATCGTGATGTGGTGTGCCTGACGGTATTCCTGCAATAGTAACAAAGGATTTATTTGACAGAGTTCAGGAAAAACTGGCTAAAAATAAAAAAGCTCCTGCACGGCACAAGTCGGAGGATGATTATCTTCTTACTCCAAAACTATACTGTGGCAAATGTAAATCTTTTATGGTCGGTGAAAGCGGAACAGGCAGGAACAAGGTTCACCGTTATTACAAATGTGCAAGCATAAAAAATCACAATGGCTGTGATAAGAAAACCGTTAAAAAAGACTGGATAGAAAACCTTGTTATCAAAGTCATCAAGGATATAATTTTCGATGATAATCTGATAAACGACCTTGCAGATACTTTAATTGAGGCACTCAGTAAAGAAAGTACGGTTTTACCGTTATTGAAAAAACAGCTTTCAGATGTTGAAAAAAGCATTGATAATATGCTGAATGCAATCCAGCAAGGCATCTTCACTAAATCAACAAAGGTAAGACTTGAAGAACTTGAACAACAGAAAAGTGATTTGAGTGTCCGCATTATGCAGGAGGAAATGGTTAAACCGCCTATTGACAAGGACAAAATCGTATTTTGTCTTACTCGTTTCCGCAAACTTGATACAACTAATTTTGAGCACAGGAAACGACTTGTTGACAGCTTCATTAACGCAATATACTTATTCGACGACAGGATAGTATTTACATTCAATTATAAAGACGAAAGCAGAACCATAACCTTTGACGATATAGAAAACTCGGACTTGTGTTCGGATTTGACTTCGCTTGGTGCACCAAAAGAGTAGTTTTTAACTGCTCTTTTTTCTTTTCTGAAAAACTAATTATAATATTTCGGAAAATTTAAAAAACGGTTCTTGCGGTGAGAATAAGGGGATATGAATAAAATTCAGTATTAAAAATAAAAAAGCACAGGCTTTTCAAAATAATGAAAGTCTGTGCTTTTTATTTTCCTGTAACTATTTACTATTTCCTCTAAGCATTACATCGGCGGTGAAGATGCCGTCTTTTTGCGTGAAACGGCAGTAGCCGCCGCCCTTTTCGGCTATGCGGCGGACGGATTGTGTGCCGATGCCTTCGCCGCTGTGTTTGCTTGATTCAAAAATTCCGTTCTTTTCTTTTACAACTCCGTTGTAGAAGTTTTCTACTTTAATAAGCACTACATTATCCGAGTGCATTCTTGCAAACACGGTTATTCTTCGTTTGTCGGGTGCGGTTCGCATACTTGCCTCAAGCGCATTTTCAAGCAAATTAGAGAGCACAAGGCAAATATCAATTTCAGATACGGAAAGCTCTTTTGGAAGTTCAAGCTTGAATACACACGGTATTTCCAAATCTTTATACCTATGATAATAATGCCCCGCTACTCCGTCAATCGCATTGTTTTCGCACAGCTTGAGTTCCGAACTCGGAATACTCTTGCTCATTTTGCTTAAATAATTTTCAAGGTCTGCCCAATCTTTTCGTTTGACAAACGAATTAAGAATCGACAGATGATGCCGCATATCGTGACGGGCATGTCGGGTTTCTTCAATCGCCTTATTAAGCGTGTTGTACTGCTCTTGCTGCATATACAGAATTGTGTTTTCCTGCGTGAGCTTGTGATTGTTATTAAGGCTTTTTGCCATTATGTAAAACAAAGCGTAAAAAAGCAAAAGCAAACCGAGCATCGTACAACAGATTACAATATATCCCTGCATAATTCTTCCTGTATGCAGAATGTTTGGATTCCACGGTATTATAAATATGTTTATGGCGATAAAAACAGTGGGTAATATCCAGAACACATACCATGTGTGAGCAATGTTTTCGTCGTCTATTAGGTCGCACACTGCGTGAGAGGCAGGGTAAAACGCAAGCATTACAAATATCCAGCAAAAAATATTGAAAACAATTCCGCCCGTAAGCCCGAACCAAGGCTCGATATTTTTAGGATAAACTATTGAGTCAATGGCTCGTGTTATGCTTGCAAGGCAGGCATAAACGCCGCACACGGCAAGTGCAATATTTGCGGATTTCAATATAGATGTCCTAAGCGTTGCGCAGTAGGCAATGGTCATAAGCATAAAGGCAGGCAGGATTAAAGAAATTGTTTTTATTTCAAACGAATAACAAAACAATCCGCCCACTATGCAAAGCATAAGGAGTGTTGACAGCCAAATTGCCGTCAATGCGCCCATTTTTATTTTTAAATGCTCTTTCATAGGCAGGTATGCAAGTAAAGTGCCGGGTATCAGCACGGCAAGCTCAAGCATAGGTCGTAGCATTTCCGTCACAATATCACCTCTTGTTAAAGATAAAATCGGCGAACCGACTTTTTGCGGATTTTGTAAGACTTCGGCTGACCGAAATTCTCACTCCGTTGTTCAGTATAAATTCCGTTCCGTCAAAATCGCTTGCGTAATCAAAATTAATAATTACTCCACGGTTGCACATAAAAAATCTTTCGTCGCTTTCAAGCTGTTTGCCAAACTCCGCAAATGTACTGCGAACCACGGTGGTTGCACAGTCGCTTTTGTATATGTTGATGCAGTGCTTAAAATGTTCGGCGTAGATTATTTCATTCAGCCTGATTCTCTGTGTGCCGCCGATTACTTTTACTTCTATATATTTGTCCGATGACGGCAGGCGGTTTAAAATATCCGTAAATGCAATTTTAAGTTCATCTGTCGTATATGGTTTGACAAGGTAGTCAAATGCCCTTACTTTAAAGCCCTCGAGTGCATAGTCCGACGAAGTGGTTGTAAAAATCAGGATACATTCCTTATCAAATTCTCTAAGCAGTTTTGAAATTTCTATTCCGTTTTCTTTATCTATGTAAATATCCATAAATGCAACTTCAAATGCAGTTTGCTTTGAGGCATTTATAAAATCAATTCCTTTTTCAAATTCGTATATTTCTCCGTTAATGCTATTATCCGAAAGTAACTTGTTAAGCCTGCTTATCAGCAATTGTCTGTCACTTTTCAGATCGTCAATAACAGCAATGCGCATTGTAATCCCCTCGGTACGATATAACTATATTCAACATTGTACCACATTTTTTTGTAAAAATCTTGTCTTTGCATATCAATTTGTGACGGATTTCTGCAATTCGTGCTATTTGTATAGAATAAAACGCAAAATATAGGTATAATTATAAAAAATAAAAATATTGTTAAAGAAGGGAAACAAATGAACAAAGCAATCAGACTGACTAAATCGTTCACGGCACTGCTGCTCACGGCGATTATTACGCTCGGCACTTTTGCAGTGACTGCAAATGCGGCAGCGCCAAAAAGTATGGATGCCTCAAAATCGGCAAAGTTTGACACAGCCAAGCTGTATTATATTTATCTTAATTTGCCTGATAATGACACTGATAAGCCGCTTACCCGCAACGAGTTCCGTTGGAACATCAACGGTACAGGATATGGAGCAAATGTAGCTCATCTTGATTATCTCGGCGGTAAGCAATGTAAGATGAAGCTTCAGCAAAAAGATGATTATTACGGTATAAAATGTGATGATTTTAAAAAATGGCTCGATGTTGAACATAAAAAGTCAGAGGTAGGTAATGTTATTCATCAATGGGACGACACATTGAAAAATGATAATCAATATTTCAGATTTGAGCCTGTACCTAACAAAGCAGATACATACTACATAATTGCTAAAATTACCGACCAAAAAAACAACAATCTTTATGTCGGTACAGAGAAGGATGCTTATAAACAAGAATCAAAAATTGCATTGACATCTAAAAAAACAGAGTGGGTTGTTAGGGCTACGGACGATGTATCCGAAAATTTCGGAGAACAGCAGATCCCCGGCGGAGATTCCAATAAAATAAAGCCGCAGGAAAACGCTCCTGTTTTTATGCTTTATCCAAAAGATTATATCAGTGATGTAAATGTAAATAATGACGCAAAAGTTGAAGGTAATTGCCTGCAGCTTTATTACACCGGCACAACTCCTAAAATTACTGCGGAATGGGTCAGCTCAAGAAGAGCTTACAGACTGAGAAGTTATGATATTAACGAGAATGTTCCGTATAACATTTATGATCCGTCACTCTCGTATGACGCCGTATGGGATGTAGACGGTACGAATAACCCCGATAAGGCTGTTATTCATGTTTGGGAAAATTTAGGCGACAATCATTTGAGTCAGCTTTGGAGATTTATTCCTGTTGATTCCGAGGCTAATGTTTATTACATTTATAATGTAGGCAACAAGCTGTATCTTTCGATTGAGGGATATGAAAATAAAAACGATAACAATGATGTAAAACTTATTCTTTCAAAAAAAGCTTTTAAGTGGGATTTGAAATTCCTTAATATGAATTCATTAAATTCATATACTGCCGAAGATGTAAAAAACAAAACCGATAAAAGCTATGCAATAAACAGCGGCAATTGGATGTCACATTTGCCTGATGATATGTATCTTTCAGAGGTTAATATGCCCGGAACGCATGACACAGGCGCAACTTATATGACTGATGTCGCAGAACAGGTTTCAAAAGTATGTTGTCAGCAGCTTTATCCCGACGAACAGCTTAATTCGGGAGTAAGAGCATGGGACATAAGAATTAACAGAAGAAAATCAACTAACGAAGACAGTAATCCTACTATTATTCACGGATTAAATTATTACGCCTGCCACAACAGGGACGGCAGTGATATGACTCTGCGTAATATAATGGATACTGCCAAGGATTTCCTTAAAGAACATCCTTACGAAACTGTTGTGATGACCTTGAAGGGAGATTCGAACGGCAGTGACGAAATTATCGGTGATATTGTTTTAAAGCAATATCTGAATAATAAAAATTATCCGATTTACAAACCGCAGAAGGGTGGAAGTGAGTATTCGCCTAAGCTCAAGGATGTAAGAGGAAAAATTGTATTTATTCGCAGACTTGATTTTTCGGACAGTTACATTAAAAAAGCAGAAAGCAAAGATTTGGGCTTTTCTGTAATGGACGCTTTCGGTATGGATGCAAGCAGATGGGACGATAATGATTATTCTCTTAATAAAAATGCCGTTCGTGTAGGAAACAGCAATATTTATGTACAGGATAATTACGGCGAGCGCGACGCAGATACAAAACTCCTTTATTTTTACAGCACAATTTCCGATGCTACTAAGAATAAATATACCGAGCAAGGAAATTATCTTTTTAACTATTCGGGTGCTAAGGATAATATTAATCAGCCAAGAATAGTAAACAGGTCGCTTATGGAGGACAGCTTTTTGTCACAGCCTGCCACATCAAGCGCTATACAAAGCATTGGTTTTGTTATGGCAAACTATATTGACGCAAAGCTAAGCGAAAGAATTTATATGACAAACTTTGTATCCCAACACACTCATACATATAACGAAAAGGGCTTTTGCACAATTTGCGGTCAGTATCAGCCTGCCGTTTATAATAAGAGCACCGATGTGTATACGATAAACAACGCAGGTCAGCTTTTCTGGTTCTCATCACTTGTAAACGGCGACCACAGCTATGCTGATTTTGATAAGCAAAATGCAGGTGCAAACGCAGAACTTGCCGCAAACATTGACCTTGAAAATAAGGAATGGGCGCCTGTCAATAATTATAAAGGCAATTTTAACGGCAAAGGACACAGTATTTTAAATCTTAATATAAGCAAGGCTTCAGATTACACAGGACTTTTCGGTTCTGTAAATGAGGGCAGTGTTTCCGATATTACGGTTTACGGCGACATTACAGTCAAAAATTCCGCAAGTCATATCGGCGGTGTTGTCGGCTACATTAATTTGGGTTCTGTCAAAAATGTAGTTTCTTATGTAAATATAAATAATGACAAATACGGTTCGCAGGTAACGCACGCAGGCGGCATTATCGGCTCTGTAGGAAATGATAAAACAGATATTGAGAAATGTATGTACTACGGAAACATTCACCTCAATAATTCTTCCGATTGTATCGGCGGCGTAATAGCTTACTCAAACGGCGGCGCAAGAGTTAAAAACTGCGCAAACTCAGGCACAGTTACAGCAACGCAAAGCGGCGCATATGTCGGCGGCATTCTCGGCTACCTTAACAATACAAACCCGACAATCGAAAACTGCTACAATTACACAAAGATAAGCGATAACGGCAGTGGCATACATTGCGGCGCAATTATCGGTTGGGCAAGGAATTTTAACAAGTCGAATATCGCAAACAATTATTACAACAAAGATACGGGAAACACTCCGTTCGGTACAGACAGCAAGTTGGGGTTATCGGCAAACGAAAAAACAATTTCCGAATTTAAGTGCGGTGAAGTTGCTTTTAAACTCAACAACGGTGTTACCGACGGCACACAGGCTTGGTATCAGAACATAGACAACGGTCTTACTCCTGACAATTACCCCGTATTTAACGGCGGTACGGTTTATTATGCGGACTTTGACAATACATATTCAAACTTTGAGAGAACACCCGATGAGTTTGACAAGGACGACGACGGCAGATTTATTATAAAAACCTACAGCGACCTTGTAAAACTTTCACAGGTTGTAAGAACCGATTACAAGCGATACGGCGACAAGAATTATATTCTTGTAAATAATATTTACGCAGATGAAAATTCAAGCTGGGTACAGGGAATCGGCTCTGTTGCTGAAAACAAACCGTTTAACGGCACATTTGACGGCAACGGCTACAGCATAGGCGCACTTAATATTTCCGCAGGCGAGTACGGCGGACTGTTTGAATTTATCGGAGAAAAAGGCATTGTAAAAGATTTGTTTGTTTATGACTGCGACTTTAAGGGCAGTGCAAAAACAGGCGGCGGAATTGCGGCTGTAAATGACGGTGTGATTGACCATTGCGTAAGCGGTATAAACGCTGTATCGGGTACAATCTTTATCAAAAATTTAAAAATCAACGCATCGGATCTTAACTCAATTCTTAACGCAGATGTCTGCGGCGGTGTTGCGGGTATTAACAACGGTAAAATTACAGGCACACGAAATTGCTCAATTGTAAAGGGCAGCGTGTGCGGCGGTATTTCGGCAATTAACACAGGCGAAATTTACGGTTGTGCAAACACAGGCAAGACAGGACTCGATACTTCAACGGTTGCAGGCGGTTTAGTCGGCAAGAACAGCGGCAAAATTGAAAGCTCCTATAACTGCGGCAATGTACTTTGCAAAATCAATTCTGCAAAGGGTTCGATTGTCGGCTTGAACGGCATTGCGGGAACTGACGGTGTAACAGTCAAGAATGTATTTTACACAGCACAAAATTCACTCAATGCAGTAGGCACGGATTCACAGGCAAAAGCTGACAGTACAAATATTGCATACGAAAGAACGGTTGAAATGGCAAGTGCAAGCCTTGCGGATAAGTTAAACAGTGTTACAGATGACAGTATAAACTTTATTTGCTCTGATTTTAACAGAGGTTATCCGTACATCAAAGGCAACTTCCTAAAGTACAGCGTTAAATCTGTAGGCAGCGGCATTACTCTTTCGGGCAATATGCACTCGTCACTCAATGTAAGCTACACTGCTTATTCAACAGATGACGAACAGTATAAAAAATTCGAGTCGCTTATTAAGGACGGAAAAATTCTTGATTTTTACAAGGGCACACTTTCAGACAATAACGGAAACTCTGCATTTGCGGAATTTTGGTGTGACAATAATTTAAAACTCACCTTGCCGGTAAGCGGCAAAAATGTAAGCCTTGCGGTACTTGACGGCGACGGCGGCATAAAATACATAAAGCCCGACTCTTTTGAAAACGGAAAAGCAGTGTTTACATTATCACAGCCGACTGATTTTGCACTTGTGGAAACCTCGTCAAGCGGCGGCAACAACACAGGCAATACACAGATTGACAATACAACAATAAAGACGGGCGCAACCGTGATTTATACAATTTCATTTACGGCAATTATCGCTTTGCTTGCCTTTGCTGTATTGAAGAAAAGAGGACGCATTGAAAAATAAAAAAATATATATTGCAATTATAGCGGCACTTATTGTTGCAATCGGAGCGCTAATCGCAGTATTAATCTACAATAACATAAACTCTCAACCTGCCGCACTTGACGCACTTTAATAAGGAGGTACTATTTATGGGTATATTTGACAGCTTAAAAAATATGACAAATCAGACTGTAAAAAACAATGTTTCAAATGCTGTTTCGGGAGCAGTAAACAATGCAATGTACAAAAGCAAAACATTTGTATTTGCCGATTATCCGAAAAATGCAGATGAACTCAAAAAAATGCCGGAGCTTGACTTTTCGTCACCTCTTTCAACAGCGGCATTTGCAATACTTGTGTTGCTTGAATATGATGAAAGTCCGGAAAACACAATAGAAATGCTCAATGTATTAAAAGGACCTCAGCCGATGAACGGGATGGATATTCAGTTTTTGCGTGACAGAATCAAGGGCAGGGGATATATTCCTCGCTCGTATTTTGAGGGTTCATCCGTGAATAACGATTATACACCGAATGTTCCGTACAAAATAACCGTTTCCGAGTATGCATATACCTATCAGAGCGAGGGTTATGCAAAGGTTCAGGTTCAGTCGTCGGGAGCGGACTCACCTCGCCCGATTGAGCTTCGCAGAAAGGGCGATCAATGGTTCTTGTGGCGCAATCTTGCACTCTCCGACATACGAACTCCCGCTTCGAATGACCCTTGGGCATAAAGGAGAGATTCTTATTAAAATCAAGAAAAAAGCAAAGCGTATTTCGAGTGTTGCCCTGTGTGTGCTTATGCTTTTAACGGCTCTTCCGATTACAGCCGTAACCGTAAATGCATTACAACAATAAAGACGGCGCAACCGTGATTTTTACAATTTCATTTACAGCAATTATTGCTTTGCTTGCCTTTGCTGTATTGAAGAAAAGAGGACGCATTGAAAAATAAAAAAATATATATTGCAATTATAGCGGCACTTATTGTTGCAATCGGAGCGCTAATCGCAGTATTAATCTACAATAACATAAACTCTCAACCTGCCGCACCCACACAGGGTGTGGTAGGGGAGATACGCACTGATTGGGATACAGGCATAGACGAAAACTCAAAAGGCAGTGACAATACCAAAAAAACAGGCGTGCAGATACCCGGCTACAGCACTGCTGAAATGAATGCGGGCGATACCTCTCTGCACATCAGTATCGGCAATCCAAAGTCAAACACCTGCGGCTTATACGCAACGCTAAGGCTTTCCGACGGAACTGTGCTTTATAAATCGGATTTGCTTGAACCCGGCAGCGGTCTTACAGATGTACCGCTTTCAAAGTCGCTTGAGAAAGGCGAGTATCAAGCAATGATTTTGTATGAATGTGTAACTCTTGACGATTCTCATCAAAAACTCAATTCGGCGGAATCGGAGTTTACACTCAAAGTTAAGTAAAATACCGATAAATTCGGTAAAAACAAAGAAAGAAGTGTTTATATGAAAAAAGTAAAATTTATATCGGCAATTATGGCGGCTATGCTCGCCGCAACAGGTGTGGTTTCCGCATCGGCGGCAACCCTTACAAACGAAAATCCCGATTCTTCCACAGAAGTTACCGCAAGAATTGAGGGTACACAACCGGGAGATGTAAGCTATGTTATTACAATCCCCGATATGGTTGATTTCGGCACTCTTACACAGCCGCAGACAGATACACAGAGCAACAAGTATCTTAACTTTGATGTGACTGCAACAGAGCTTAAACTTAACGATAACAACTTTGTATCTGTTTATATTAACGGTCAGGACATTGACGATAAGTTCTACATTACACAGAAAGACGCAACCAACCCGTTCAAAATCAAGTATGATATTTATTCGGAAAAAGTAAATGACGATAATGTTGCCGACAAAGTCGCTATCAATGACGCAGGTGCTCCGGGTGCAAACGGTTTCCACTTTACAACCTTCAGCGCCGATTCACAGGGTCAGGTTCAGGAGGGTACACTTGTACTTAATCAGCAGGCACTCTACGGACAAGACCTTGACGCTATTGCAGGCGATTACAGCGGTACAATGACATTCCACAGCTCAATTGTAACAATATGATTATGAAATGACTGATTTTAAAAAATTGCTTAGCGCAATTGCGGTTTGTACGGTGATTGCCGCAGTCTTTATAACGGCTACCGTTTCGGTAACGGCAAGGGATGAGGGCAGTACGCAGATTACGGCTAACATTTTATCACCGACAACTCAACCGTATTCCACAGTCCCGACCGTACCCGTACAGGACAACACGAGTATGGTAACGGGAACACAAACATATTTGCTGATAGCCTTGCTGTTGTGCATTGCATTGCTTGCATTTGTTATATTATTATTTTTTATTCATAATAAACATATGAGGTGACTATGAAGGTATTTAATTGTATTTTGGGTATTTTGACTGTTCTTGCGTCAATTTATTGCATATTTTATCCCGGACTTACATTTCTTAACTGCGGTTGGATTGTAACGATAATTCTCGGATTATGGGGAATTTCCTCAATTGTTTCGTATGCAGCTTCACGCAACGACGGTAATAATAAAGAAAAAGCTTTAATGGGAACTTTAGGTCTTATAGCAGGCATAGCTGCGGCGGTTGTGTCTGCGCTCGCAATGTTTATGCCCGGCATAAGAGTGATGTTTGATATATTAATCCTTGCAATTTTTGCGGTATGGCTTATTGTAGACGGAATCTCCTCTATAGCAACATCATTCAAGGTTAAAAAATCAGGTTCAAGTGTATGGGTACTTCCGCTTATATGCGGAGTGCTCGTACTGCTTGCAGGCATATACGGAATATTTAATCTTATATTCACAGCGCAAACACTCGGACTGTTTATGGGCATTTTGCTTATGACATACGGTATAAGACTGATTCTTTCGTCATTTAAAAATTAATTTGCTATCCACTCATTTCCCTTATATAAAACAACAGCCTCTCGGTGTTTTTTCACCAAGAGGCTGTTGTGCTTTTTATATTTGGTTCCGGAGTAAATGTTGGAGTAATATCGGTAAATTATATTTTAGCAGATTGCTTTATCAATCAATTACGCTTTTTCTTTACCATTATTTGCAAATCTTTTTGACGGTCTGTAGATAATCAACGCTATAAATATCAGCAATGCCGTTGTAGCTAAGCTGACAGGGTAAGCGGTCATTATCGTTACAAAAGTTCTGTTTGCGGGGAATACGGTATTTATCCATATTATTCGCAACACGCATACGCCTACGGTAGTGAGAATTGCAGGAACAAGCGAAAATCCGAATCCTCTTAAGTATCCAGACATTACCTCATACAGCATTGAGAATATGTAAGCTATAAAAATAATTACAAGTCTTGTATAGCCTATTTCTATTACTTCGGGGTTGTTGTTGAATATTGACAGCAAAAATTTTCCTGTTATAAGCACTATAAGTATTGCCGTGCCCGATGCAATTGCGTCTTCGATAAGACAAAGAAAAAGAGTTTTTTTACAACGGTCAATTTTATTTGCACCAAAGTTTTGCCCTACAAAGGTTGTGCAAGCCTGACTAAACGAGTTCATCACATTGTAAGCGATAATCTCTATGTTGAATGCCGCACTTGACGCCGCAATTACAACAGTGCCGAGGCTGTTAATCGCACCTTGAATTACAATATTCGCAACCGCAAACACCGCACTCTGTATTCCTGCGGGAAGTCCTATCTGCATAATTTTCGCAAAGACTTTTCCGTCTATTCTTAGCTTTTTAAATTCTACTTTTATATATTTGTCGCTTTTTACGAGCTTTATATAAAGAATACCTGCACTCACAACATTTGCAAGCACTGTTGCAGTTGCTACTCCGTTTACCGACATTTTAAGTACGATTACGAAGAACAGATTAAGCAGTACATTCAAAATTCCCGACAGCGTAAGCGCAATAAGCGGCATTTTGGTTTCGCCTATACTTCTGAAAATCGCCGCCTCAAAGTTGTACAGCAGTATGACAGGCATTCCGAGAAAATATATTCTCAAGTACAACAGTGCAAGCTCAAGCACATCATCGGGTACATTCAGCACCGTAAGCAACGGCTCGGCTATAAGTTCGCCGATTATCGCAACCAATACACCGCCGATTACCGACACTACCATAGAAGTGTGCACGGCTTTTTGCACCGTCTGTTTGTCATCTCGTCCTATGGCATTTGCTATTACAACATTTGCGCCAAGCGCTATGCCGATAAATAAGTTCAGTATCAGACCGATAATCGGGCTGTTTGCTCCTACTGCCGCTACCGCTGCGGTTTTGTCGGTTTGTGCAAAGTTGCCTACTATTGCTATATCGGACGCATTAAAAAGCTGTTCGAGTATACCCGTTGCCGCAATCGGCAGGGCAAAAACAGGCAGTTTGTTCCATATACTTCCGTTGAGCATATCAAGTTTTTGCTTTTTCCGTTCCTTTTCCATTAAATCCACCTTTTTGTTTCACATAAATTCATACTATATAGATTATATTCCTTATTTTTACAATTTTCAACTGTTAAATGGTTGCATATAGACATAAGGTTTATTATAATATAAGGGAAGAAAAATTATAAAATGAAAAAATGAAATGAACATTTGCATTTATAGGGGTGGCATTATTTATGGAAATGGATAAACTAAAGCCAAAACAAAGTGCCTTTATTACAAGGGTTGGCGGTGACGGAGCATTAAGACACCATTTGCTTGATATGGGACTTACACCCGGCACTGAAATTACTTTGCAGAAAATAGCGCCGATGGGCGATCCGATTCAAATTGAAGTGAGAGGCTATGAGCTTACGCTCCGACTTGATGAGGCTAAGAAAATTGAAATTGAAAACATACACGAACGAAAAGTTGTTGCCGACAGCAAACCGCAAAGGCATAAATCTATTCCGCATCCACGAGTAGGCGAACTTGGCGAGGCAAACGATTATCATATTCACGATGAAAGCAAAGCACTGCCGAAAGACAGCAAACTTACATTTGCGCTTGCAGGAAACCAAAACTGCGGCAAAACCACTTTGTTTAATCAGCTTACGGGCGCTAATCAGCATGTGGGCAATTTCCCGGGTGTTACCGTAGACAGAAAAGACGGCACAATTAAAAATCACCCTGAGGCAACAGTTACCGACTTGCCGGGTATTTACTCATTGTCGCCGTATTCGAGCGAAGAAATAGTTACACGAGATTTCTTGATAAAAGATAAGCCGAGCGGAATTATAAATATTGTAGACGCCTCAAACCTTGAGCGAAATCTATGCCTTACTATGCAGCTTATGGAACTTGGTATTCCTATGGTGCTTGCGCTGAATATGATGGACGAGGTGCGAGAAAACGGCGGAAGTATCAGAGTAAACGAGCTTGAGCAAATTCTCGGAATACCTGTTATTCCTATTTCAGCCGTAAAAAATGAGGGTATAGACGAGCTTGTAAGTCACGCACTTCATGTGGCAAGATTTATGGAAAAGCCGGGGCGAATAGATTTTTGCACAGACAGTGTAGATAAAAAAGACCCTGTCGGAGCGGTTCACCGCTGCATACACGCCGTAGTGCATATGATAGAGCCTGAGGCAAAGCAATCGGGACTGCCGCTGAGATTTGCCGCAACAAAGCTGATAGAAAACGATGTGCCTATTGAAAAGTTGCTTAACCTGACCGATGACAAAAAGCAGGCATTTGAGCACATTGTATCCGTAATGGAAGATGAAACGGGACTTGACCGAGAGGCCGCCATTTCAAATATGCGATTCAGCTTTATAGAAAAAATGTGTCAAAAAACAGTTGTCCGTCCGCACGAAAGCAAAGAGCATAAGCGAAGTATGAAAATTGACCGATTGCTTACGGGCAGATATACCGCTATTCCTTGCTTTATTGCAATTATGGCACTCATATTCGTTATGACCTTTAACCTTGTGGGCGCATGGCTCTCTGACCTTATGAGTTTAGGCGTAGATTCTGTTATATCGCTTATAGACAACGCACTCACCGCCGTACAGATTAACCCTGTTGTGCATTCGCTTGTGGTAGACGGCATATGCAACGGTGTGGGCAGTGTAATCAGCTTTTTGCCTACAATCGTAACTCTGTTTTTCTTTTTGTCTATTCTTGAGGATACAGGTTATATGGCAAGGGTTGCCTTTGTAATGGATAAGCTGTTAAGAAAAATAGGACTGTCGGGCAGAAGTTTTGTGCCAATGCTTATAGGCTTTGGCTGTTCTGTTCCTGCAATTATGTCAACACGAACACTCTCAAGCGAAAGAGATAGAAAAATGACAATCCTGCTCACTCCGTTTATGAGTTGCAGTGCAAAACTGCCGATTTATTCGCTGATTATAAGCGTATTTTTCCCAAGGCAGTATCAGGCGCTTGTAATGGTGGGACTATACATATTCGGCATTATTTGTGCCATTATTTATGCTTTGATTTTAAAAAGCACAAAGTTCAAGGGCGAGCCTGTTCCGTTTGTAATGGAGCTGCCTAATTACCGACTTCCATCGGCAAAGAGCGTTGTGCATCTCATTTGGGAAAAGGCAAAGGGATTTATAGAAAAGGCATTTACAATTATTTTTGTAGCGTCAATTATAATTTGGTTTTTGCAGACCTTTGACGCAAAATTTAATGTTGCCGAATCACCCGAACAGAGCCTGCTTGCAATGATTGGCAGCTTGGTTGCTCCTATTTTTGCTCCGCTCGGATTTGGCGATTGGCGAGTATCAACAGCTCTCATTACAGGCTTTACAGCAAAAGAAAGCGTTGTGTCTACACTTACTGTACTTATGGGAGGAAATGCCGAGCTTGTAAGTACATTGTTTACTCCTTTTACCGCCGCTGTATTCCTTGTATTTACTTTGCTTTACACTCCTTGCGTTGCCGCTATTGCAACCGTAAAGCGAGAAATGGGCGGTACTAAGGCGGCTGTCGCAACTGTTATTATTCAGTGCGCAATCGCATGGTGTGTGGCTTTTCTTATTCACGCAGTCGGTCTTGCCTTTGGCTTGGCTTAACGGAGGGCGAATATGGATATACCGAGTATTATAATTTTAGTAATTGTAGCTCTTTTGGTTATTCTCGCCGTGAGAAAAGCTAAAAAGGATAAGATGATTTCAAAGTGTGGCGGTAATTGCTCAGCCTGCACGCTAAAATGCAATAAAAAATAATTTAAGCAAGGCGGTTTAATTTCCGCCTTGCTTTTTTGTGATTACCAAATGGCATAGCAAGCAATTTGAAATAGGCATTAGACATTTGTAAAACAAAGGAGTATAATATAAATACAGTTTAAATACAAGCTGAATTTCTTTGAAAGGTTGATTATAATGAAAAAGTTAATAGCTTATTTTTCGCCAAGCGGTAACACTAAGGCAATGGCAGAAAAACTTGCAAAGGCAACAGGCGCAGACTTGTTTGAAATCAAGCCGCAGACGCCTTACACAAGAGCCGACCTCGACTGGACAAACAAAAACAGCCGTTCATCTATTGAAATGAATGACAAGAGCTTTCGTCCGCAGATTGCACAACTTCCAAACAGTCTTGCGAATTACGATACAATTTTTATCGGTTTCCCAATCTGGTGGTATGTTGCTCCTACTATTATCAACACATTTGTAGAAAATGTTGACTTAAACGGTAAAAAGGTTATTCCGTTTGCAACTTCCGGCGGCAGCGGAATGGGTAAGACTTTGGCAAATCTAAAGCCGAGCTGCCCGGGCGCAAATTGGGTTGAGGGTAAAGTAATCAACGGTATGAGCGAAAAAGCCCTTGCCGATTGGGCAGAAAAACTTTAATTTAATAAGGTAAAGCTATGCATAGGCTGTATGAGTGTTGGTGCGGCGGAGAAAACTATGACGGCGCACGACCATGTAATTTTGATTGGGTAAAGCACCTTAGAGAGGAATGTGAAAAGTACAATGTCACTTTTTGCTTTATAGAAACGGGTACTGTGTTTATCAAAGACAGCAAAACTTATCTTATGCCGAAAAAACAGCTTCAAAGCAAGATGGCTTATAAATCTAAAATGAATTTAAGCGAAAAACCGATCGAATGGAAACTTTGCGATAACTTCGGTGACAAAATCCCGAAAGATAAGCTCTATGTGCCATTAAGCGAAAATTAAAATACAGATAAATATTTTACATTATGCTTGACAGTGTATGATTATTTTTTATATAATTGTAACAGTTTGTTTTTAGGAGAGTTTCTATGGAAAGAGAAAGTTTTAAGTCACGGCTTGGATTTATTCTTGTAAGTGCGGGCTGTGCAATCGGTATCGGCAATGTATGGCGATTCCCGTATGTTGCAGGCGAAAACGGAGGCGGTCTGTTCGTTTTGCTTTACCTCGTTTTCCTTGTTCTTATGGGTATTCCCGTATTGACAATGGAGCTTGCAGTGGGCAGAGCAAGCCGAAAAAGCGCCGTGCTCGGCTACAAAAAACTTGAAAAGCCGAAAAGCAAGTGGCATATTCACGGTTGGTTCTGTATGCTTGGCTGTTATCTGCTGATGATGTACTACACAACCGTTTCAGGGTGGATGACAAGCTATTTTTACAAATTTGCAACAGGCACTTTTGAAAGCGGAATGACCTCTGAGCAAGTCAGCGGTGTATTCTCTCAGTTGCAGTCAAACCCGATTGAAATGGTTATATGGATGGCTATTATTACCATACTCGGCTTTTTGGTGTGCAGCAGAGGTATTCAAAAGGGAATAGAAAAGGTGAGCAAGGTTATGATGATTGCTTTGCTTGTGCTCATTCTCGCACTTGCCGTAAACAGCATTTTGCTTAGCGGTGCAGGCGAGGGACTTAAGTTTTATCTTGTTCCCGATTTTGAAAAAGTATCCGAAATAGGTATCGGCAACATTGTTTCCGCCGCTATGAATCAGAGTTTCTTTACTTTGAGCCTCGGTATTGCGGCTATGGAAATTTTCGGAAGTTATATGTCAAAGGACGATACTCTTCCGGGCGAGTCCGTGAAAATCTGCGCACTCGATACTTTTGTGGCAATTATGGCGGGACTTATTATTTTCCCTGCGTGTTTCTCATACGGAGTTGAGCCCGACCAAGGTCCTGCACTCATATTCATTACCTTGCCAAATGTATTTGTAAATATGGCAGGCGGAAGAATTTGGGGCACACTGTTCTTTTTGTTTATGACTTTTGCGTGTTTTTCAACTATCATTGCCGTTTTTGAGAATATCATTTCGTTCTGCATTGATATGTTCGGCATCAGCCGTAAGAAGTCGGTAGTCATAAATGCGGTTATTATTCTTATTGCAAGTTTGCCTTGTGTGTTCGGATTTAATATTTGGAGCGGTTTTGAGCTGTTTGGTCAGAATGTTCTCGGTATGGAGGACTTCCTTGTAAGCAATATTTTGTTGCCTGTCGGCTCGCTTATTTATCTGCTGTTCTGCGTTACAAAATTCGGTTGGGGATTTGACAATTACCTTGCTGAATGTAATACAGGCAAGGGTATGAAATTTGCAAGATTTTTAAAGCCTTACTTCCAATTCGTACTCCCGATTCTTGTGCTTATTGTACTTGTACAGGGCTTTATAAAATAATTTAAAATCAAATCTCCCGATATTGCATTAATCTTGCGTATCGGGAGATTTTTTTGTCTAAACAGTTAGTTAAACCGTAATTCTAAAATTTTCAAAAATATTTTCAGAAAAATTATTGCAATTAGTGCAACTTTTACCTTTTTTGCAATGTAATTGAGGTGATAATTTTGAAAAACATTAAAAACTTTTTTACATTACCAAACGAGGTTTTCTGCCTTATGCTCACTCCGTCCGAGCTTGCCGTTTTAAGCTATCTTGTGCGTTGCAGTGACGATACAGGCATTTGCTATCCGTCTATTCATACAATTGCAACAGCTTGCGCAATGTCAGACAATACAGTACGCAAGTGTGTGCGAAAACTTGAGGACAGAGAGATTATCTCAAAGTCCGGCGGCTTTCGTGCGAGCAAATTCGGCAAGGAGCAGAACACTTCTTTTATATATGAACTCAACCCGAATTTTTACAACGAAGGTTTTGCAAGAGCAAATCTTGTGGATTATTTTACAAAGAGAAACGCTCAACCTAAAAAAATCAATGCAGTAGGGTGCTTAAAATATTGAGGATAACCGCTTTATTTTTTGCACCTGCCTGCTTCATAATCTGAACCCTAATAAAACTAAATAAAGAAAACTTATTAAAAAATACTAACCGAACATTCGCAGTCGGTCGCCGATTGTGAGTGCTTTTTGTATTTTCTCCGTTTAAGTATTTTTACTGCAATATAACAGTGAATTTTATATGCTGAAAAGCATTATTTTTAAAAAATTTAGTAAACTTTTTTTGTTTTTGGGAGGATAATTTAGCGTTAGCTAAATTTCAATGCCCGACCGACACTCCGCTAAACCATAATTTACTAATGCTGACATTCAGAACAGAACGCAAAAAGCAAAAAAATAAAAACCACTGCAAAAATGCAGCAGTCTTTAAAAACATGACTGTATCTGTAAGCCGGGTTCTGTCGTGAACAGCTATCTATCTTGGCAGCCCGTTGCCGGAACTGCTCAATGCCACCTCCTAAGGACACGCCGAGCAAGCGTATAATGTCCTACCACGGTGTTGCTTCAAATAGGGTTTACACGGCAGATAACTCTCGCTATCTCCGGTGAGCTCTTACCTCACCTTTCCATCCTTACCACAAAAGTGGCGGTAATTTTCTGTTGCACTATCCCTGGAGTCGCCTCCGGCGGCCGTTAGCCGTTATTTTTGCTCTGTGAAGCCCGGACTTTCCTCGCAAAACGCCTTTCGGCAATTTCCCGCAGCTGTTCAATACACTCATATCTATAATACTATATGATTTTTTGCAAAATGTCAACTTAAATTTTCATAAAATAGCTTGATATATCCGATTTTTCAGTTTATAATAAATAAAGATTTGTAACAAAGGAGAGTTTATAATGGACATAAGACAGAAATCACTCGAAAAGCATTACGAATGGAACGGTAAAATCGAGGTAATATCAAGAGTTCCTATTTCTAATGCCGAGGATTTATCTCTTGCATATACACCGGGTGTTGCCGAGCCTTGCCTTGAAATTCAGAAAGATTACGACAAGTCTTTTGAGCTTACAAGAAGAAACAATCTTGTTGCAGTAGTAACAGACGGTACAGCGGTTCTCGGTCTTGGCGACATCGGCCCCGAGGCAGGTATGCCTGTTATGGAGGGCAAATGCGCTCTCTTTAAAGAGTTCGGCGATGTTGACGCATTTCCTATCTGCGTAAGAAGTAAAGATGTTGACGAAATCGTAAATGCAATTTACCTTATCAGCGGTTCATTCGGCGGTATTAACCTTGAGGATATTGCCGCTCCCCGTTGCTTTGAAATTGAGAAAAAACTTAAGGAAAAGTGCGATATTCCGATTTTCCACGATGACCAGCACGGTACAGCCGTAATCGTTGCCGCAGGACTTATCAATTCTTTAAAGCTTGTAGGCAAAAAGTTTGAGGACATAAAGGTTGTTATGAACGGCGCAGGCGCAGCAGGCATTGCCATTGCCAAGCACCTCCTCAATATGGGCGTTAAGAACATTACTCTTTGCGACAGTAAGGGTATCATCTGCAAGGGTGACGAAAGACTTAATGCAGTTAAGCGTGAAATGGCAGAGATTACTAACCTTGAGCATATGACAGGCACACTCGCAGACGCTATGAAGGGCGCAGATGTATTTCTCGGTATATCAGCCGCAGGCTGTGTAAGCGAAGAAATGGTTGCTTCTATGGCAAAAGACCCAATCCTCTTTGCTATGGCTAATCCTACTCCTGAAATTATGCCTGACTTTGCCAAGAAAGCAGGCGCTGCCGTTGTAGGTACAGGCAGAAGTGACTTCCCGAACCAGATTAACAATGTTCTCGCTTTCCCGGGCATTTTCAGAGGTGCTCTTGATTGCCGTGCAAGCGACATCAACGAAGAGATGAAAGTTGCCGCTTCATTTGCAATCGCTTCACTCGTAAGCGACAGTGAGCTTAATGCCGACTACATTCTTCCGGAGGCTTTCGATAAGAGAATCGGTAAGACTGTTGCCGAGGCTGTTAAAAAAGCCGCTATCGAAACAGGCGTTGCAAGAATTTGATAAATGTATAAATTTACGGGGCTGTCGAAAGGCAGTCCCTTTTGTATTTGAATTTTTTGTAATTATATAGTATAATAGATGTATTAAGACAAAAAGTTGGTGCATAGCTTGATAATTCACGATATTTCAAGGGATATTCTCACAAGCAAGGTCTACGAGGGCGACCCGCAGACTGAGGTAAACAGAATAAAAAGTATTGAAAACGGCGATGATTACAATCTTTCTGCCATTAGTATGAGCACCCACACAGGCACTCATATTGACGCTCCTCTGCATTTTTCGAGCGACGGCAGTTCTATATCCAAAATGCGCCTTAATACCTTTACGGGCAAATGTACGGTAGTCACGGTCAACGGTATTCTTACGGGCGAAGATATGGACAAAATTCTTGCGCACAGCCGTAAGAAACTGCTTTTGCACGGCAACTGCAAGGCTTTTGTGTCTGCTTTTGCCGCCAGAGTGCTCGCTGACAGCGATGTGGTTATGATTGGCACGGACGCACAGTCAATCGCACCCGAATATGACGAGAACGAAACGCACAAAATCCTTGCAAATGCAGGCATTGCGATTTTGGAAAACCTTGATTTATCGGATATAGCAGACGGCGACTATGAGCTTTTTGCATTTCCTATTAAGCTTGGCGGTCTTGAGGCGGCACCTTGCCGTGCAATTTTGTTTGAACAGGAAAGAGGTCTTTGATATGGTAAAAATGGTAGTATTTGATTTGGACGGCACACTTGTAAATTCTCTTGTTGACCTTGGTATTGCCACCAATGAGGGACTTAAGCAGGCAGGTTTGCCTGTACATCCTATGGAGAATTACAATCATTTTGTAGGCAACGGCAGAGAAATGCTTGTAAAGCGTGCAATGGGTGAGAAAAGCGAAGATAAGGCACTTTTTGATACGGTTATGAACGGATTTAACACTTACTACGGCGCTCACAGCAACGACCATACAGCCGAGTACAAGGGCTGTACCGAACTTTTGGAGCAGCTCGACAAAAACGGTATTATGACGGCCGTACTTTCAAACAAACCCGATGAATTTGTAGGCGCTATCCTTGCAAAAGTGTTCCCGAACCATAAGTTTACCGAGGCTTGGGGCAACAAAAAGGAATATAAGTGCAAACCCGACGGCGAGGCTTTAAACGCAATTTTGAGCAAGCACAATGTAAAGCAGAGCGAGTGTATTTATATCGGCGACAGCGATGTTGATGTGTTCACCGCAAAGAATGCAGGCGTAAGTATGCTTGGCGTTGAATGGGGATTCAGAGGCAGGAAAGAGCTTACAGAGGCAGGCGCTCCGCAGGTTGCCGCAACCGCCGACGAACTTTTGAATATGATTTTGGCACAGAAATAAGGACGAGCGATGAACAAGGTAAATTATCAGAAAATTCTTGACGGAATAATCTCAAATCTTCAAAAGACAAATACTGTTCCGACACTGCTTTTGCATGTCTGTTGTGCGCCTTGTTCAAGCTATTGTCTTGAGTATTTGTCGCAGTATTTTAAAATCACGGTTTTCTTTTATAATCCCAATATTTCTGAAAGGGCTGAATATCAGCACAGATTAAACGAAGAAAAACGCTTTATTTCCGAAATGAATTTTAAGTATCCTGTAAATATTATTGAGGGCGAATATTCTCCTTTAGAATATTTTTCTGCCGTAAAAGGTCTTGAAAACGAACCCGAGGGAGGGGAAAGGTGTAAAAAATGCTTTGAACTGCGCCTTGAAAAGACCGCCCGCATTGCCCGGGAAATGAATTTCGATTACTTTACAACCACTTTGACGATAAGTCCGCTGAAAAACGCACCGTTACTGAATCAAATAGGCGAGCGTTTCGCTGATGTTTACGATGTAAAGTGGTTAAACAGTGATTTTAAGAAAAAAGAGGGTTACAAACGCTCAATCGTACTTTCTGCCGAGCATAATTTGTACAGACAGAATTACTGCGGCTGTGTTTTTTCAAAGCGTGAGGCGACGGAAAAAGAATAAATTTACAGAATTTTGAAAAAGTTTGAAAAAAATTCAAAAAAATCTTGACAAACGGCTGAAAAAATGGTATAAAATATATCGTTGCGTAAGATAATCGGCAATACGGAGAGATGTCCGAGTGGTTTAAGGAGCTAGTCTTGAAAACTAGTGATCCCGCAAGGGACCAAGGGTTCGAATCCCTTTCTCTCCGCCATTTATTCAATATTTTTTGTAGTTTAACTACACGGAGGATTACTCAAGTGGTTAAGAGGCTCCCCTGCTAAGGGAGTAGGTCGCTAACGCGGCGCGAGGGTTCAAATCCCTTGTCCTCCGCCAAAGGATAGTCTGAGGTTTTATACTTCAGACTATCCTTTTTATTAACTAATAAAAGTTTTTTGGCGTTCAGGAAAAACTTTCCTCGACAATGAACAGGTGTAGGTATTTAACGCTTTCATACTCTACAGTCTATGTCACACTATCTCCCAACAGGGTGATTGTTCTATTGGCGGTTTATGCGAACTTTCACAAGTTGGCTCGAATAGAGTCTTTTTATCTCTATTCCTTCACACTTTTGTCAGGCTCACATTATTTTGTATTGTATCACACTTTTAGACTTTATGTAGAAAAGTCGGGTTTTAATTATTATCATAGTATTAAAGGCTGCTACAAATTTTGTAACAGCCTTTAGTTGATTTTTTAATTTTAAGTTGTAATTTTTGCTAATTAATTGGAATTTGCTTTAAACTATATCCCTTATACCAACTATTATCCGCTGATATTAATCTACTGTTCTATGACTTATAGCAAAGCCATAGAGCTTCCAAAACTTGCAAATGAAAATAGGAAATAATACGGTGCAGTTGTAATAGTTAAAATAAAAACCGAATAGAATTTTTTTGGCTTGCTTAATTCGGATTTTCTGAACACGAAAAAGTAATACATAATACAGCTTGCTATGAGAGAAACCGCAATCAAGGCAAGAATAATGTAAAAGCTCTCAGCAAATGCTTGATTGTCATCGCCCAAGTATGAATATTGAGGATAAATGGCATAGATGAACAGACAGAAGTAATACTGCAGAAATGTTATACCATCAATTTGAATTACAGAGATATTTGTAGTATTGCTTAAAATTATTAAAACTAAAGAAACAATGCCAATCGCTGCTAAGTCAGCCACAATGCCAAATATATAGGTATCTCTCTTCATCTGAGAAGTTATGTATTCATCGCCAAACTTAACCGAAAGGAGGTATGTAACATAGCCGGAAATTATAAGCTTGCCTAAAAATATTAATCCAAAGAAAAATAAAAATACTGTTACTACCATAAATGTAATATTCATTAAATCACCTACTTAATTTGATTTTAGCTTTTCGTATGGCTTATATTTAATCAGCGTTTCCCAAAGTTTCAACCTTTCATCAATACCATTTTTTGGAAGCATAAACCATCATTAGTGTAAATATATCTTCTTCATCATAATCTTGTTTTCCTCTGCTCTTAGTAAGATAATTATGTTCAACTATTCGTGAAAAACCTCCGGTTATCAAATTGTATTTATAAAAAGGATTTTATTATATATATCAATTATAAAATAAAGTAGGAGAAATCAGGAAATAGTATGGAGCAGTCATTAACACAAAAATCAGCAAAGTACAGATTTTTTGCTTTTTTGTTAGATCCGGATTTCTGAAAATTGTAAAATAATCAAAAAACAAGCTGATAAGTGCGGATATTGCAATTGTCACCAGAATAAAAATAAATGAAATGAAAAATGAATTCTGTTGGGAATAATCAGGCGCATACATAAACGAGAAAAGACTCATACTAAAATACACAACATAATTTTCAAAACCTGAAAAATAACTCGGCAAATCACTCAAATTCTTAATAAAACTTATCACAATCATACTAAAAGATGCTATTAGATCAGCAAACACTCCATTGCGGTAAAGTTTTCTCCTGATTTCTTTATCAATTATTTTTTCTCTAAACAAAGCGTTATCCACGCATTTCGCCAACAGTACCATAAAATATTTTGGCAAAAGCAAAACTATGAGAAAAACCGGTAATATATATAAAATTATATCCATAGTAAAATAACCTTTCGTTATTTGATTTTTTTAATTCACCGAATATATTGTTTGGAATGAATTCTAAGTTGTATGACTCTATTTTATTTTTATGTTTAACATACTGCTTATTAAACGAGCCTTCTAATAAAACTTCCATTGAAACTTGAACACAATTATATCTATCTAAATCATATTCTCTATTTAATTCGTAATTGAAGTATCAAATAATCTAACCGCATTACCGAATTGTACCCAATAAGCGTCTGTACCCTCAGGGTCTCTTTGATTTACAGGGTTATTGTTGCAGTATGCAAACATATTTGTTCCAAAGATATTTGATTGAGTGTCACAATACATATCTGCATTTAAAAATCTGCCTGTAACCGGATCATAGTAACGGCTCTTGAGATAATACAAACCGGTTTCACTGTCATACACATATCCTCGATAACGGAACGGATTTATATTTGCAAGATCACAGTCCGAGGTATGTGCTTTAGTCATATCAGAGTCAATAATTTAAAGTTTTTACACGCTATATAATATCATAATAATAAAATTCAAAATATTTCCGAATGGAATTAACAAAAAATATGGAGCCGACATAATTGCAATAAGTAATGAATATCGTTTCTTTTTTTCTAATAAATCAAGATTTTTAAATATAAAAAATCTGCAAAGTAAGAATATTATTACAGATGATAAAAATATGGTCGAAATAGTAAATAATATACTCTGTAAATTTGAATAGTTAGTTCCTGTTGTTATCATATATATAAGTAGTATAACGGAATTTTGTACTGCATATTTAATGGATTCACCTAAAATTACAGGAAATAATATCGAAAGAATAACCATTGAAATCGATTCTGCTAAAAAGCAACAGCCTAAAATTTTCCAAATTGTATTATTGTATTCACTACTTAGAAGTGGCTTTGGTAATTTGGAATTAATTATATATACAGATACGCAATTTGCTAAAATTGTTTCCAAAAATGCTATAACGATTATAAAAAACAGTGTAATAATCGGAGTGTATATGTGATGCATCATATTTAACACCTCTAAACTTTTAACAATCAATTAATTTGTTGTAAACTTTATTGGGATAAAAATCAAGCTTAAATACATTACCATATATACTTTTGATTTTATCCTTGTATTTTTTTACTTTCACTACTAAAGGTTCCTTGAAGTAATATATCCATTGAAGATTAAACACAATTATAACTATCTAAATCATATCCTCTATTTAATTCGTAATTAGTGGTATGTAAATCATTAAGCCATTCATTGCCAGTCCTATAATCACGGGCTATTTGACAAACATCATAAATTACTATGCGTTTACCGTTTTCGTAGCAAGTGAATTTTAGATTATTGGCATTTGACCAAGAATACATTTTTGTTAACTTTTTATAATCACAATTACAATATTAAATTTTTGCTAATTAATTGGAATTTGCTTTAAACTATATCCCTTATACCAATCGTTAGCCATTCCTCGTGGCAGTAAATAGTCTATTCTGTAGCAATAAAGATAATTTTCTGTTGCAAGCAAATCGTCAAATACACATTCATCAGAAAGCTTCTTTTTAGTTCCGGTTTCTATATCGACCTCCCACAAACCGTTATTTTCATCCTCAACGGTTGTTCTTACTATATTCCACTCTGACTTTTCAGCCGAAAAATAAATTTTATTATTATTGTAAGTAACTGATTGAACATAATTATGTAAGGCTGCTCGTGATATTTCTCCGGTTTTTAAATTGTATTTTAAGAAAGTACATTCTTCAGAAGTGTTTATCAGATCTTTGCAGCAATATAAAAAGTAATCATTAATAATAGCCGGCTCGTCCAAGTTACTCAATGTACTATGTTCGAAGTGTGATTTCTGCAAATATGTATCCACATCATATTGAAAAATTTCATATTTGTATTCATTTTTTGTAATAACATTAAGTGTATTGCTGTTTATAGAAATATAGAATATTTCACCGATATAATCTATTTCTTTCCTGTCGTTTATATTCTTAGCATCAACAATTACAAGTTTCTTTTTGTCAACTGAATATAAAACCCTGTCGCCATCAAAGAAAAGGATTTGGCTTTGTTCATCTAATTTTTGCTTTTCTTGTGTTGCGTGATTTTCCATATACAAACTGCCGTCATCGCAATAAACTTCAATATTCTCTATTCTTTGCGAAGTAATTGAAGTTGAAACATTTTCTTTTCTGTCAGAATAATAAATATCAGCCCTAAAATACATAGGGTCTTTCACATATAAATTGCCGTCCTTATATACCATATAATCATCTGACATAGGAAACCTTTTACCGTTATAAATACGCATACTGTTACAACCGTATTCATAGCTGTTATAATACGAGGTATCGCTATCCGGTTTAAGGTCAACTTTTTCTTTGCTCAAAACAAAAAATGCAATAATCAAAAGTAAAGCAGATAATATAATTAAACATATGATTAACGGCGATAATTTCTTTTTTACTTTCATAATATCACTTTCTCCTTAGAAATTTACAAATAAAGTAATCATTATGTATTAATTACTCTGAAACTTTTAATATATCAAATTCATAACAGCTATAATTTAATTTATGCTGCAAAAACACAGATAAGGCTGTATTCGTAATAATTTGTTTATTAACGGTTCCGTGAAATTGACCAGTAACATTTCCATATTTAACCTCAGCTTAATTCTACCATACAAAAGATAAATAAGCAACAACAATTAATTATTTTGCATAAATTCATCTTATTACACTATGTATTATTGTTTTAATTGTGCAATATTTTAGGCCGCTACAAATTTTGTAACAGCCTTTTAAAATCTTATTTTATCTTTCACAAGTTCATTTATCTTTTTTACTGTTTTCTTATCTTGAAACTGCAAAAACAGATGATCATAGCTTACATCTAATTTTTTCACAAGCCTTTTTATGTTATCAATGCTATGCAAACTCTTTTAAATTCATATTAATCCGTCCTTTCATTTATATATACCAAATAGTTATTAGTTTACTGTAATCTCGGCTTTGTAGGTTTTACCATTTATTTCTGCTCTGCACTTCGTTTGAAAATGTACGGAGAGTAAAATAAGAATACAAACAGACAAGAAATAACTACCACGAGAAACTTGCGGCGTAAGCCGAATTTTTTGTCCGATTCAAATAAAAAATAAATTTATTTACTATGCTTGTTTCTTGCATATATTATAAAGCGTTTCTTTGTTATAATAACTAAAAATACTGCGGTTAATTTGTTAAAATAAAACATATATTTTTGTGGAGTATTTTGGTATAATTAAATGGAAATCAAATACTTGGAAAGGACGGATTTCGTTTATGAGTAAACTTAAAAAGCTGACAAGCATTGTGCTTGCGGCAACTATCGTTTCTTCTGCATCTGCAATGGCATTGACCGCATCCGCAGCTGAAAATGATAATGCGGTTTCCGCAGCGGACAATAATCTGCAAAGAAATGTTCAGGACGGCGTAATTTTACACGCTTTTAACTGGTCGTACAAAACAATTAAGGAAAACCTGCCTGCAATTGCAGCAGCCGGTTATTCTACAGTTCAGACTTCACCTGTTCAGCAGCCGAAAGACTACTCAACATCAAGAGATGTTACAGGTCAGTGGTGGAAACTTTATCAGCCTGTAAGCCTTTCTGTAGCTAAAAACGCATGGTTCGGTACAAAAGACGAACTCAAAGACCTTTGTACAGAGGCTGAAAAGTACGGTATAAAAATTATTTGCGACATTGTTTCTAACCATATGGGCAATGAAAGCGAAGATACACCTAATGTTGTAAGCTCACAGGTTAAAACATATGATCCTGAAATTTACGACAATGCAAGTGCTTTCTTCCGTAACAACGATATTGTTGCATCAGACAGCAGTGTAAAAAATGTAGTTCAGGGACATGTTACTTCCTGCCCTGACCTCAACACAAACAGCAAAGTTGTTCAGGATAAGGTTATCTCACTTCTTAAGGAATGTATCGACTGCGGTGTTGACGGTTTCCGTTTTGATGCGGCAAAACACATTGAAACTCCCGATGACGGTGACTATGCTTCTGATTATTGGAAGAACATTACAGAGTCTGCAGGCTCATATTACAAAGCAAAAACAGGCGACAATCTTTATATTTACGGTGAGATTCTTAACAACTGCGGTTCCGGCAGAAGTTACAGTTCTTACACAAAGTACATTAATGTAACAGATAACAAAACAGGTGACTCTGTACTCGCAAATGTGGTAAAAGGCAAGGCATCAAATGCCGCAAGCTCAAGCTACAAGTCAGGCGTTGCCGCTTCCGATGTAGTTCTTTGGGCAGAGTCGCACGATACATACGAGGGCGATTCGGGTGCAGGCGGTATCAGCAATACCTCTAAAGTATCTGACGAAAACATTACTAAAGCATGGGCTATCATAGCCGCAAGAAAAGACGCTACTTCTCTTTACTTTGCCCGTCCGGGTGCATCGTTAATGGGTGAGGCAGCAGGCGATATAACTTATAAGAGCACAACTGTTTCTGAAATTAATAAGTTCCATAACCTCTTTGTTGGTCAGAGTGAAAAACTCGGTGCCGTTGACAATGTAGCTTATGTTGCAAGAGGCACAAGCGGTGTAGTTCTTGCTAACTGCGACGGCAACGAAAAGTCTGTAAGTATTTCAGGCACAGGCCTTGCAAACGGTACTTACACAGATACAGTTTCAGGCGCTAAATTCACTGTAGCTAACGGCGTTCTTACAGGTAATATCGGTTCAACAGGTGTAGCTGTTGTTTACAACGGCACAACAACTCCGAGAAATACTTGTTCTGTAGAGAGCGGTGATTTCAAGGGTGACACAATTACACTCAACCTCGGTCTTGACAACGCAGCATCAGGTACATACTGCATTGACAATTCTAAGCCTGTAACTTACACAGGTGACATTGCAATCAGAGTAGGTTCAGACTACGCTTACGGCGAAACAGTCAACCTTACTCTTACAGCAACAGACGGCAAAAATACAACAACCACTACTTACAAATATACCAAGCAGAAATCTGCAAGTTCAGGTGTGTATGTATTCTTTGCTTCTGAAAAAAGAGAAACAAGCTCAAAATGGAAAGCTCCTTACTATGTTTACATCTATGACGAGGAATCTTCAAAGGAAGAAACTTATAAGGCATCAAACTGGCCGGGTACAAAGATGAACTATGATAAGGCAACAGGTTATTACTATGCAGAAGTTCCTACAACCTGTATTGCAACAGATGCAGATGAAAACGAGTCTGAGTCAAATTTTGACCTTGCACACTCTGCAAACACAAGAGTTATCTTCTGCGACAGCTCAAATGTAAACTCTGCTCCTCGTCAGTATCCGTCGGAAAAAGGCCTTAAATTAAAAGGAACTTCTAGAATTTTCGGTCTTACAAAGACAACTTCATGGGAAGAAACAACACTTGTACCTACAGTTGAATCACAGCCTGCAACCGAAGTTACAAGAGGCGACAAAACATATAAATACGGCGATGTAAACACAGACGGAAAATTTAATGTTCAGGATGTAACCTCACTCCAGTTTATTGTTGCAGAGTCCGTAAAGCCGTCACAGCTTATATATGCATTGAGCGATGTTACAGCTGACGGTGTTGTAGATATCAGAGATGTAACAATGATCCAGAGATATATTTCCGGTATAAGAGAGGACACAGGCAAAACAGGCGAAGTTTATAAGGCTGAACAACCTACACAGCCTACACAGCCTACAAAACCTACAGAGGCAACCAAACCTTCTACACAGCCGACAACTGCTCCCGCACCTTCTACTTACACACTTTACTTAAAGACACAGCTTCCTTGGATGACATCAATGGGTACAAATCTCTATGCTTTTGATAACAATACAAAGAAGTCTTATCTGCTTGAGCAGGATACCGACGATTATCCGAATGTATTTAAGGCAGAGGTAGCAAACACACTTACAAGTGTTACTTTCTACAGAGCATTAGATATGGTTGACGAAATGACAAAGGCGTCAAGTTCAGGCCCTGTATACAACGCTTGGACAGCAACTGTAAGCAGCACAAACAATTGCTACAACCTTGAAAGCGTTGATGAAGCAACAGACAAAGCAACAGCAACAGTCGGTCCGTATGTAAAAGAAGAGGCTCCCGAATGGACACTTGATGTAGTATATTTTGATAATTCAAAAACAAAGTGGGGAGAAGTTTATATTTACGGTTGGGGCAACGGTCTTTACGAAGAGGCATATAAAATGACTCAAATTGAGGGCACAGACATCTGGAAATACGAACTTCCCGAACCTATTTATCCGGGTACAGAAAGTTTCCTTTTTAAGAATACAGAAAGCACTTGGGTTAAAAAGACTAAGAATGTAAAGGTTGTAGAAGGTAAAAATCTTTACGACGGAAAAGCACAGGCTTGGTCAGGCACTTACGAAGAGTGATTTTAAAGTTTACATTCTAATTTTGCGGGCATACCAAAAGTATGCTCGCATTTTTATGTAAAAATTTTGGTTTTTATCAAAAGTTGTGGGAAATTATTGTTTGGCTGATTGCTTTATCAAGCAATTATAAAAGTTTGGTCGACCTTTTCAAAG
>ERZ779851.500-NODE-500-length-39014-cov-28.423034_pt1 | contig 39014 bp, 28 predicted proteins | sample MGYA00511094_ERZ779851 | MGnify/ENA primary metagenome ERZ779851 (study PRJEB29588, sample SAMEA2155512) | human gut metagenome | biome: human gut; feature: human-associated habitat; material: faeces | place: Denmark | collected 2008/2010 ...
TAACATACGACGTTTTTCTCCGCTCAGGATGACGAAATGCGCCGCACCGCCCCCGCACTACCCACTGACCCCATAGAACCAGTTTCTCCTCTTTCATCCGCAATCAAAGGGCGATACGCCCCATGGGCTAACCCTCGGAGTAGACACTCCGGGGGTTTTTCTTGCGTGAAAATGGTATAATCGAGTAATATACTGGTGACTGGATTTTAGTGGCTAGGGAGGAGGAGACTGGGAGACTAGGAGACATCAGATATCAGACGCCAGACATCTGACTTCTATTCTCCGGCTTTCGGGCATCGCCCCGTCTGAATCCTCTGAACCTATAGAACCCGCTCCTTCTTTAGCATGCGATCAAAGGGTGATACGCCCCATGGGCTAACCCTGAACTCATATTTATAAAGGACTTTTATGCCAAACTATCAACTTCTTGTCAATGCCGACGACTTTGGTCGGCATGTTCTTATCGATCAGGCCGTCAAGCGCTGCGTGGAGGACGGCTGTCTGCGCTCTGCGACGCTCATGCCGGGCGGCAAGGCCTTTGATGATGCCGTCGAGGTGGCCAGATGTCACCCCGAGCTGGGCGTCGGCATCCATCTGACGCTCGTGAACGGATTTCCTGTGTGCGAAGCGAAGGATATTCCCTCGCTCGTGACCAAAGAGGGTGTCTTTTTTGATAACCACGTCGAATTTGTGAAGCATTTTCTCAAGGGGCAGATCGCCATGGAGGATGTACGGCGTGAGCTCATGGCGCAGGCTGCGAAAATGAAAAGGACCGGTCTTCCCTTGACGCATGTCGACAGTCACCAGCACATGCACATGCTGCCGGGGGTGATCGATATCTCGCTCGATGTCGCCGCGTCGCTGCATCTTGACGCCGTGCGTATCTCCCGGACGCCGCTCTTCACGGCCTTTGCCGGTATGGGGCAGCTCATCGGCCGCCTCGGGCTCTTCACGCTGTCGGAGCTCTCCCTCTGGAAGGCGAAGCGCCGTCATTTCCGCGTGCCGGATCATTTCGAGGGCATCGTGGCAGGCGAAGCGGTGCATGAAGGGCATTTCCTGCATATCCTGAAGGATCTGCGCCCCGGCACGACGGAGGTCATGATGCATCCCGGCACGGATAATTCGCGGCTCATTCCCGCCTGCGACTGGGAGCATGACTTCGAGGCGGAGATGCAGGCGATCGTCTCGCCGAAGGTGAGACGGATGATCGCGGATAAAGCCGTGAAGGTCGTGAATTACAGGGATCTGAAATAGTTGGTGACTAGTGACTGGTGGCTAGTGACTGGTAGCTAGTGGCTAGGGATTAGGGATTAGGGACTTTCTCGTATCGTCATTTCGAGCGCCAGCGAGAAATCTTTTTCGTTCGCGATCAGGCGGTCGATGTTTGGAAACGCTACATGGGAAACTTGCTATCAAGAGACCTTCAGGCATCGCCCATTTATACTCCGCGGCGCTTCTGATTTGCACCACCATTCCTCATTCCTCATTCGGACAAAGCGTTCATACACAATCAAGGGGCGGCACGCCCCTTGAGCCAACCCATTGAACCCATTTCCCATCGGAGGGAACCATTGAATACTCGGATCAAAGGCATCCTGCAGTGCGCGCTGGGCGCGCTTTGCTGGGGGGCGAGCGGGATCGCGGGGCAGTACCTGCTCGTGAACCGCGACATCTCCCCGGAGTGGCTGACCTTCTGCCGGCTGCTGTCGGCCGGTGTGCTGCTCCTTTTTATTTTTTCATTGACGAGACAAACGGGCATCTGGTCGATCTGGCAAAATAAAAAAGACCGGATACGGATCCTGGTCTTTGGCATGCTGGGAATGATCTGGACGCAGTACGGATATTTTGCGGCCATCAAGTACAGCAATGCGCCGACGGCAACGGTCTTGGAGTATCTGATGCCGATCCTCATCATCTTCTGGTACTGTCTTTCGGAGCGGCGGCTGCCGCACCTGGTGGAAATTTTCTGCACGGTCTTTGCCTTCGTGGGGACCGTGCTCATCGCGACACATGGAAATTTTGGCAGTCTCGCGCTGTCTGAAAAGGCTCTCTTCTGGGGACTTCTTGCCGCCGTGGCATGCGCGCTCTATACGGTAGAGCCGGTCGGCATGATCAAAAGGTACGGCGCGCCTATCGTCGTGGGCTGGGGCATGGTCATCGCAGGGCTTTCCTTCCTGCCCTTCATGGGGTTCTTCCCCTTCACCGGTGCGGTGGATCTTTCTGTCGGTCTGGCCTTCCTTTTCGTGGTCATCGTGGGTACGATCTGTTCCTTTGTCCTCTATCTCGGAAGCACGAAGTATATTTCTCCGGCAGAGGCCAGCATCATCGCAGCCCTGGAGCCGCTCTCATCCATTCTTCTCGCTTTTGCCGTCTTCGGGCAGGACTTCGGGTCCGTTGAGCTTCTCGGGATGGCACTCATCATCGCCGCTGTCGGCGTGGTCAGCGTGCATCAGTGACTTGCATGCTGCTTTCGGGTATCGCCACTATTTATACTGCGCCATTCGGGTGCTTTCATAAATCGCCTGCTTGAGACGCTCCTTCCCGCTCTTTTTCATACCGCTAGTGCCCTATCCGCCCCTTCGGGGCACCTTCCCCTCGAGGGGAAGGCTGGCGATACGGGATAATCATCATCTAAAAAGGCGGCGAAGCCGCCACCTCAACCCTGAACCCTGAACCAAATGAAAGCAAAGTAAAAAGGGGCTGTGAAGAAATGAGGATTCATTTCTTCACTGCCCCTTTTCCTATGTTTTAAACGATCGGTTCTCCGTGATACAGTTCTCCATCGATATCCGGTTTCACACCATAGCCGATGGCCCATTCACATTTATACTTGAGAGCCTGCGCATGAATGTTCTTCACGCGGTCAATGGTCTTGATGACTTTCGCTGGGACACCGACGACGAGGGAATTCGGCGGGATGACCTGGTTTTCCAGAACAAGCGCACCGGCAGCGATGATGGAACCGCGGCCGATCTTGGCACCAGTCAAAACAGTCGCATGCATGCCGATGAGGACATGATCCTCAATGATACAGGCATGGATGCAGGCGCAGTGCCCGATAGTGACATAATCGCCAATGATGCAGGGATCGTCATCCGCCACATGCAGGCAGACCAGATCCTGTACATTCGTACATTCACCGATGGAGATGTAATTCACATCGCCTCTCGCCACGACGCCTGGCCATACACTCGCATACTTTCCGATCCGGACATCGCCGGAAAGGAATACCTGCGGAGCCACAAACGCATTCGGATCGATCTGCGGGATTTTTCCATTAAATTCTTCATTGGAAAGCGTATACATATGAAAGACCTCCCATCCTATACACATAGATTATTTCCTATCTGTATTATACTACGGAAGGCAAGCGTATGGGGATTAAATTTTTCTAAAAAGGGAAAAGTTCGGGGTTAGCCATCCAGGCGTGTCGTCCCATTGACTGCCAGCAAAAGAGGTGAGCGGGTTCTATGGGTTCAACGGGTTCGGAAGGTTCAATGGGTTCAGCGGGGGCGGTGCGGCGCATAAAAATAGGGAAGCGCCGCGGAGTTTTGATAGCGCTTCGCGCGCATCGTCATTTCGAGCGTAGCCCTCGATCTTTATTGCAGAACGCTCATCGCCTGATGTGAGGCAATACCAGGACATCGTTTTTCCTCGGTGCATACACGCTGATTCCCGCAGTACAGTAAAGATTTCTCGCTTCGCTCGAAATGACGATACGAGAGAAGCTGACGTATCCCAGTCTCGTAGTCTCCCAGTCACTAGTCACTCGAGACGCCTAATCCCTAGCCACTAGTCTCTAGCCACTAGTCTCTAGCCACTAATCCCTAGTCACTTCTTCCCCAAAAACTTTGTGATGGTTTTCACGACAAGGTCCGGCGCAAGCGGCTTGGACAGGTGTTCATTCATGCCGGCTTCCCGGGTACGGATCTTATCATCTGTGAAAGCATTCGCCGTCATTGCGATAATGGGGATCGTCTTCGCATCCTTGCGTGGAAGAGCCCGGATCTCTTGGGCGGCCTCGCAGCCATCCATGACCGGCATCATGACATCCATCAGGATCACATCGAATGCACCTTCGGGTGCATTTGCAAAAGTCTCGACAGCCTCTTTTCCGTTCCATGCTTTCGTGACGACAGCGCCCTTTTCTGCGACAATAAATTCCGAGATCTCCATGTTAAGCTCATTGTCTTCGACAAGAAGAATACGGACACCCTTGATCGACGTCTCGGCTTCTTCGGTCGTTTTCTCGGCTTTGCCGACTGACTTGTCGATCAGGAAGGGGAGCTTCACCGTGAACGTCGTCCCTTCGCCCCTTTGGCTGGCAAAGGAAATACTGCCGCCCATGGTTTCCGTGAGTTTCTTTGCAATCGGCATGCCAAGTCCCGTACCGTTGTAGAGGGTTTTGACACTTTCGTCTTCGCGAGTGAAGGGTTCAAAGATGCGTTTCTGGTACTCCTCACTCATACCGATCCCGGTATCCTCACAAATAAACGTATAGAAAGCGCGGCCATCCTCACTCTCGTCTTCCCGGAGGCTGAGTATGATTTTCCCATGATCTTTATTGTACTTCACAGCGTTACCCATGATATTCATCAAAAGACGCTTCAGGTGACCCGGACTGCCTATGAGATTCCAGTGTGTCACTGAAAGATCCCTCTTGATGACTTCGATACCTCTTTCCTGTGCCAGCTTTTCGATAACGGTAAGTACTTCATTCAAAAGCTCCTGCAGATGGAAGGATTTCTCTTCGAGCACGACTTCACCGGACTCCAGTTTCCCCATATCAAGCACTTCATTGATGAGCTCCAGGAGCAGTTGGGACGCCTTACTGATCTTCTCACGACATTCGACCTGCTTTTTCAAATCATCGGGATAGCGCTCTGCCACCGCCAGCATGCCAATGATGCCATTGATCGGTGTACGGATATCATGGCTCATGCGCTGGAGGAATTCTGTCTTCGCGACATTGGCAGCATCTGCCCGGCGGGCCTCTTCCTGAAGGCTCTTGCGGTATGTCTCTTCCCTCTCCTTCTCTTCTTTCTGGTGCAGCATCTGTGACCGGTAGCGATACATAAAGAAGGCGGACAGAATAACCAGATACAGGGCGAAGATTATGCCCAGATTCTGCGGGAGTGCGGCAAATACTTTGGTATCCGGCATGTATACATAGATGTAGTAGTCGCGCTGGCGAAGCATGATGCCATAGGCATATTCTTCACTGATATTCACGAGATGCCGACTGCCCGCATTTTCTTTCAAGGCCTGCACCACGGGGAGATGCTTCGTCTTTTCTCCGATCAGCGCTTTATCATTCGAAGCGATGACCTGTCCATCATCCGCGACAAGAATAGTACCATCCGTCAGAGGATTGTACCCTGCAAGCAGACTTTGGATCATGAGCGTGTAAGTTCTGGCATACTGAGCGGGTGTGTATTGGTACACGACGATGATGCCCGGCTTGTCCATGCGTCCGCAGGCAGCCATATCGATATAGGCCCCATCCGGGAGGCGAAGACGCTGCGAATAGGTTTTCTCCGGATAACGGGCGCAGTCTTTCACGACATCTCTGGATAGGATGCCTGCGAGCGCTTCTTCTGCAAAAGGCGCCTTGGTGAACGACTCCGTTGTCTCTCCTTTTTCGTCAAGAATCAGAATGCCGGAAAGCCACAGCCCACGGATATTCTGCTGCAGCAGCGCCTCCTCCGTACTGCGTCCCATCTCTTTCTCCGCCTTGAGGTTTGTCCCTACCTGACGCACACTTTCGATGAGACGCAGAAGTGCCTGAGACTCCGAAGCCTCATTGTAGTGTGTGACGCTTGAGCTCTGTACCTTCACGTATTCTGCCGTTTCGTAGAGGCGCGCTTCCGCCTCCTTCTTTTCTTGACCGATGAAATAGAGAGAAGCGCCGAGCATGACCAGCAGCCCGCCAAGGATCCCTACCGACCAGAAACGGATGCCTTTTTCAATGGACGCTTTATCAGTAAGCAAGCTTCTCCACCTCCAGGTATTGTTTCGGATTTTCTAAATACTTTCCGATGATCCTCTCTGACGTCCCATCCTGCCTCATCTCGCGAAGGGTCTTATCAAGCTCCCAGCAAAGACTGCGGAGGTCCTCCTTATCGAAAGCCACGCCGATCCCGACCGTCATGAGCGGCTCAGGAAGGATGCGATACTCCACATCATAGTCCTTCATGTACTGGAGGATGGAAGTCTCGTGCTCTCCGACGGCATCCGCATAGCCTTTGCCGAGAAGTGTATAAATCAGTGCACGATTTCCCATGCTGAGAAGATTCTCCAGCTTAGGAATGCGAGGATCATTCCTTCGAAGGAAGATGCCTTCCGGCTTCGTGGTCGACTGTACCGCCAGTGTCTTCCCTGCAAGATCCTGCAGATGGTAAATTTTACTCTCTGGATTCACTGCGACCACCTGACGGCTCACCATGTACGGACCCGCCCACCGGTAATCGTCCAGACGTCCTTTCATGGAAAAGCAACCCATGATGCAGTCCAGCTCTCCGCTCTTCAAAAGGTCTTTCTTCTTTTCCCAGTCGATGTTATGCACTTCGACTCGATACCCCATGCGGCCGAAAGCCTCTGTCGCCAGATCCACATCGATCCCCGTCGGCACACCGTCTTCATCAAAATAATTGAAAGGCGGATAACGGTCACTCCCCAGCTTGATCACCGGACGCTCATCCTTCTGCGCCGTCCCCTGAGGCATACCGCAGCCTGCAAGAAGAAGGCCCGTGAGACAGATCCCAAGGATGATACCCATGATACCCTTATGACGCATGATAATCCCCCTTAAAGAACGATAATTTTTTGATTGTATCAAATCGGTAAATAAAAATGCAATAGAGCAACCGGAGAAATGTAATTCTCCACGTGTATCATCAAGAAAAACGCATCAGCCGCTTCTATGCGTTCAGCATATCCGATGAGATCAGAATTTTTTCAGCTGAGAAGCCCGCATCTTTTGAAGCTATGAGCACGCCAAAAACGGTTCGCTTTTGCGAACCGTTGACAGAGTTTCCCTGATTCTATTTCCCCAGCTCTCCCCTTCTGACACGCCCGAGGTAAACTTTCACCCCGAGAGAAAGCTGGATCAGACCGGCGATGGCGTAGACTTCCCAGATACCTGCCATCATGGAGATCGCGGAGGAGACGAGCGGTCCCACCATATTGCCAAACTGCTGCGCCGTATTGAAAAGGCCAAAGACGCGACCGCGGAAATCATCCGGCGTGTACAAGACCATCGCCGCATTGAGCGAAGGATTGACACCGATCACAAAGCACCCGACGAGGAACTGGCAAAGGCCGAAGCCCACGACCGTGTCCGGTATGGACTGCGCCATCGTCAGGCATCCCGCAGCAAGCAGCGTGAGACAGATGGCGAAATAATAGCCTTTGCGCTGGCCGAATTTTCCCCACAGCGTCGTCGTGAGCGCGCCTGCGATGCCGCCGCTGCTCATGATGAAGCCGGAAATGAGCTCCACATTGCCCATGCCATCCAAAAGCTCGGAAACGTAAAGCGCCGTCACCGGCTGGATCATGAGGATCGTCGTCTGCAAGCCGAAGGCGATGAAGAGTATCTCCCGCAGATGCCCATTATGGAAGGCATACGAGAGGTCTTCCCCGATGGTGGTCACCTTTGATTCCACCTTTTTCACCATCCCGAGCTTTGGCTCTCTGACATAGAGGATGACGAGCACGGCAACGAACCAGAGGAACGCCGCAGAAATAAAGAAGGTATTCCGTATACCGATGAGATGCGCCAGCGTCCCGCCCACAAGAGGCCCCGCGATGCCGCCCACGATGAGTGCTGTCTGCCCCATCCCAAGCGTGGCTCCCAGATTCTTCGGATCCGCACTGACGGAGATGATCGCCATCGACGCTGCGACGAAGCCATTCGAGAATCCCATAAAGGCACGAGCCGCTGTCATCTGCCAGGCATTCTGAGACAACCCGCAGAAAAGGTAGGAAAAGCCGAGCAGCACCGCCGCGCGGATCGCCATCTGCTTCTTGCCCCTCGTATCCGCCATCTTTCCCCAGATAGGCCCCATGATGCCCGCCACCAGAAAGCAGCTCGAGAATACGACCCCTGTCCAGATCGCGATACTCTCCTCAGGTACTCCGATATCCAAAAGATAGAGCGGCAGGAAAGGAATGACCATCGTGTAGCCGATAGAAACAAGGAACATGCTCGCAATAAGGATCATGATATTTTGTCTGTACTTCGTGGATGGTCATCTCCTTTCTGAAAATAGGGTTAGCCCACGAGGCGTGCCATCCCTTGGATCACGAATGAAAGCTCTGCTCGAATGAGGAGTGAGGAGTGAGGAGTGAGGAGTGAAGGTACGGCGCATAAAATAAGAAGCGCCGCGGAGTTTTGATAGCGCTTCGCGCGCATCGTCATTTCGAGCGTAGTCGAGAAATCTTTATTGCAGAACGTTCATCGCCTGATGTGAGACAGCACCAGGACATCGTTTTCTCTCGGCGCATACACGCTGATTCCCGCAGTGCAGTAAAGATCCCTCGGCTACGCTCGGGATGACAATACCGGCGAATCCCAGTCACCAGTCACTCCTAATCCCCAATTCCTCATTCCTAATTTCTCATTCAAGCAGAGCTTTCAAACGTAATCATGGGACAGCACGCTCCGCGGGCTAACCCTGAATCCGCCAACTCTTCGCCTTTACATGGAATGATATAATAAGATATATATGAGCAATATCCTATGACACTTTCCCTGATTTTTTCTACGAGGTGAAGATCATGAAAAAGACAATCGCTATGATGCTGGCGCTGGCTGCGATCTCTACGACCGCATTCGCATCCCCGCAGACGACCTTCCGTCCGGGTGAATTTGAGATCAATGCAGGCATGTGGGACTCGGCGGCTCGCACTGCCGGCTACAAGTCGGATGGAGAATGGAATTTTCTGGGCGGCGTGAGCTATGGGATCACCGATAAATGGGCAGCGCAGTACCAGTACACCGGCCTTCACACCGATCATACGAATGGAAATATGAATGAACTCAATGCGGTGTATTCCCTGCATCCGCAGGTCGCTGCCTTTGCGGGCTGGAACCGCATCGCCATGAAGGACTATCCGTCGGGGATGCTTGATAATGGCAAAGCCACTAACAACATTTTCCAGCTGGGCGTCGTAGCCCGTCAGCCTGTGACGGACGTCGTCGATGTCTATGCGAAAGGGGCTCTCGGCACGGAAGAGACCTCCATGTGGGAAGCCGGCGTGAACATGGCTGTCGACAGTGATGTGGATCTGACGGCTGGCTATCGCTATATGAATACCCGCGGAAACAGTGACCGCAATGTCTCTTATAAGGGATTCCTGGCAGGCGTTTCGTATCGCTTCGGCGGACATGACCCGGTCATGTCCTATGAGGAAGAGCCTTCGAAGAATTATGACTTCGAAGAAGATGAGCCTAGCGATGTGAGTGTGGTGAGGACAGAGGCTCCGGAAGAAGCGCTCCCTGCAGAAACACCGGCTAAGGCAGCGGAAAATGATTACTATCTGAATAGCGTCCTCTTCGAAAGTGACTCGGCGGATATTCAGAATGCCCAGAAGGTGAATCTGGATGCCTTCGTGAAGCAGGCCAAGGAAACCGGCCATGTCTTCAAGCTCGTCGGTCGTGCGGATCCGACCGGCAGCGCAGAGTACAACAAAGAGCTCGCTGCCCAGCGCGTGAAGAGCGTCAAGGAATACGCTGTCTCTCAGGGCGTCGATGCGACAAAGCTGGTCGAAATGGTGAAAGGGGCAGACAGTGACAGCAAGGATCACGCTGCCGCTCGCCGCGTCGATATTTTTGAACATAAATAATGTGAGACATATAAAAAACGCTCGTCCCTTTTGAGGACGAGCGTTTTTTGCTAAGAGACTAGAAGACTAGGAGATCAGGAGACATCAGCCTCCTGTATCGTCATTTCGAGCGAAGCGAGAAATCTTTGTCATTCGCGGTCAGGTGGGGAATGTTAGGAAAATTCAAAACGGGAAACCTGCCATCGAGAGACTTTGGGGCATCGCCACTAGTTATACTCTGCGGCGCTTCCCTATTTTTATGCGCTGCACAATCCCCGCCCTACCCTCTAAACCCGTTGAACCTGCTCCCCCTCTTTCGCACGTAATCAAAGGGCTATACGCCCCTAGGGGTGCCCCTGAACCTATGACTCCCTCATTCCCAATTCCATGGCCAGCTCTGTTGCATTTTTTGCGATGCGTGTCGCACCATGGCGGGCGAGGAAGCTTTTATTTCGAAAGCCCCATGTGACGGAGATGCAGGCAAGACCGGCGTTTTTGGCGGTCTCTATGTCTACTTCCGAGTCACCGATATAGACAGCCTGTTCTTTCGGAATGGAAAGGTCATGAAGAATGCGATCAAGCATGTCGGGCGCAGGCTTTCTATGGATGGCGGGAGAATTGCCCATGATGGCGTCGAAAAGACCGGGGAAATGCATCGCGGCGAGCTTCGCTACATCCGCTTCGTCCTTGTTCGAGGCGACGGCGGTACGGATCCCTCTTTTCCGAAGCGCGGAAAGGAGAGCGGGGATGCCGTTGTAGGGGGTGGTGTGAAGGTGGCAGTGTGCGCTGTAGTAGGGCACGAAGATTGACTGCAGGCGGGCTGTGTCCTGCGCTGTAAGACCGTAGGAGGAAAGCGGCGTAGGATTTTCTACGTATTCCAAGTCTTCACCGGCGCATCCGGCGGCCATGGCGAGCGCTTTCTGCATGTCGGCTTCGATGCCGCAGCCGTAGCAGAGCTTCACGAGCTCTGCGGGAAATTCGTGGGGCTTTCCCAGCTGGGAAAGTGCGTAATTGGTACAGATCGTAAGATCGGTGATGGTATCGAGGATCGTACCATCCATATCGAAGAGAACTGCCTGATACATAGGGACTCCTTTTGAGTGGTAGTGACTGGAAATTAGTAGCTAGGGATTAGGGACGCACAGTGACTGGTGACTTGAATTCTACTTTCGGGCATCGCCTCATATATTTTCGGCGAAGCCGTCACCTTCATTTCTAATTTCTCATTTCTAATTCCTTATTCGAGCAGAGCTTTCATCCGTAATCAATGGACATCACGTCCTATGGGCTAGCCCTGAACCCTTTTCCCCTATTCTAGCATCCCCCTTTCCATTCTGCTATAATGGGCTTTACGAAATAGAGAATAAGAAGGAAAGAAGGAATCGATATGCATTTGACCATGATGCACATGGGGATCATCATTGCGACGCTCGTATGTGTGATCGGGATCGGGATCTATAGCTCGCGGTCGGTGAGATCGGCGGCTGGATACAGCGTCGGCGGCCGGTCAGCGGGAGCGCCGCTTGTCGCAGGAAGTATCGCAGGGACGGTAGTCGGCGGGGGCGCTACGGTGGGGACGGCGCAGCTGGCGTATCATTTTGGCCTTTCCGCGTGGTGGTTCACACTGGGGAGCGGTATCGCCTTCATCATCATGGGGCTTTTTTATGCAAAGAAAATGCGCGGCACGGGGCTTGAGACGATCCCGCAGTTTTTGGCGATGCACTACGGGAAGAAGGCGGAGGAGCTTTCTTCGGTGATTTCCTCCATCGGTATCCTTTTTTCTGCGGTGGCGAGCTGTCTGCCGGGAATAGAAATCGTAGCAGAGGTCTTTCACGTCGATGCGTATACCGCTTCTGCGCTTCTGATCCTTTTGGTCGCTGCCTATACCTTCTTTGGCGGGATGAAATCAGCGGGGATCGGCGGTATGCTGAAAATGGGGATCATCTGGTTGGCTCTCTTCATCGCAGGATGGGAAGCCTTTCAGGCAGTCCATGAGACTGCTGCGTGGAGTCAGTTTCCCGCTGCTCAATTTTCCCTCTTCGGGCGCGGCGCAGAGCCTGCGCTGGCGAATCTTTTCTCCGTCCTCGTGGGGGTGCTCTGTACGCAGACATATATCCAGTGCATTTTCTCTGCGGATACGCCGTCCACTGCATCGGCGGGCTGCTTTTTGGCGGCAGCCATCGTCATTCCCGTTGGTCTGCCTTCTGTCGCGGTCGGCCTCTATATGCAGACTTTGTATCCGGATATCCAGCCGATCATGGTGCTTCCGACCTACCTCATCAATGAGGTGCATCCGCTCCTCGGAGGTCTGGCCATGGGCGGCATCATCCTGTCGCTGATCGGCGGGATCGGCGGGCTCACGCTTGGCATCGGTACGATGATCACACGCGATATGATCGTGCCGCTCTGCCGCATGACCGATGACCGGAAGATGCTGACGGTGAATAAGCTGACCGTGCTTTTCGTCATGCTTCTGGCCTGCTTCATCGCCATCCTGAATCGCGGGAGTGAGGTGCTTTTCTGGACGTACATTTCCATGGCGCTTCGCGGCGGCGGGATCTTCCTGCCCCTGACGCTCGCTGTTTTCTGGCCGGGGCATGTGAAGAGAGGCTGGGCCGTCCTTTCCATGCTTGGAAGTACAGCGGCCTCGCTTCTCACGGCGACGGTGATAAAGCTCACGATCGACCCGCTCTTCGTCGGGCTGATCGTGAGCGCCCTCTTGCTCTTGCCGGGGATCCGGATGAAGAAGAAATGAAATAACGAAGAGCAGCTATCGGGGAAGTTTTTTGAAGCATCCGCCGAAAGCCGGCTTCATCTGATCGAGCCTGCTATGGAAGGCGCACTGAGCAATCAAAAAGAGCTCCCGCGGGAGCTCTTTTTGATTGGCTTATTCGACATCTACGGTGTCTGGTCTGCCTGCGTCATCAAGACCCAGGTAAGCCACTTCTCTGACATGACCATCATAGGTCAGAGTGATGTGGTAATGGAAGGTCTGTCCATCGAATACTTCATCACCGAGCATAATAGCGGTGGTGTAGCTGTCCGGACGGTAGTCTCTGACGGTATCGCCGACGACCGGGAACTGCAGGAATACGTATTCCTCACCCTGGTAGCTTACGCCGCCATAAACACGTTTCAGATCAGCGACGAGATATTTGTCGACGCCATTGACGATGATGCTCTTTTCAGTTACTTCTGCCATGTTTATCACCTCACGACCAATTTATAGCAAGGAAATTGCTATTTCTTCCTATAATATAACACTTTTTCATAATAAACAGAAGAGGAAAAATTTTTAGGGAAACACTGAGTAAAATCTGGCTCTGCGATTGAATCAGCGTTTCCCTAGAGCCGTAGGCAGTCCGGAAATGAAGGAGCGGAGGCGGCTCTTTTTCGGACATGCGGATCTGCCCATGCCATGATTTTCTTGACATTCCATGCCTGCTCTGTTACCATTTATAGAAATATTTCAATTCATTGAAGGACATGTATTCTATGAATCTTGACTGACTGATGGAGCATTTATGGAACAGATCTACATTGATACGGCGAAAATTTTGAAAGCCATCTCCGATCCGAAACGGTTGAAGATCGTCGACATGCTATCCTGTCATGCCCAGTGTGCCAATAAGCTGCAGGAAGCCTTCGCCATCACCCAGCCGACGCTTTCGCATGATATGAAGGTGCTTGTCGAGTCCGGTCTGGTCCTTGATCGTCGTGATGGGAAGCACATTTTTTATACGCTGAATCCGGATGCGTTAGGTGAGCTGCACACCATCATGGGGACGATCTTCAAAAAGAAAAAACGCTGCTTTGCAGATCAATAAAACGAAGCCGAGAGGCTTCGCTTTTTTGATGAAGAAAGCCTTCGGAGAGGGATCGGGAGAGTCCGGCGGTCGGGCGATTTTTTTTTCATGTAAGGGATGGTCTCAGAATGCAGAAATGGGAGATCCGTATTTCCGTGAGCCATGAAAACCGTGCGAAGTGCTCACCGGCATATCCGCTTCCGCAGTGGCATTCGGAAGCAGGAGAGCTTCATTTTTTTCTCCCATAACCCCATACAATCATGGTATAATAAAGTGACTATCGATGAAAGGAAGAAAGCTATGGGCGTGATCATCAGCATTATCAATCAGAAGGGCGGCGTGGGGAAGACGACCACGGCGGTGAACCTGGCGGCCTACCTGGCAGACCGCGGGAAAAAGACGCTTCTTATCGACGAAGACGCACAGGGAAATTCCACCAGCGGACTCTCTAAGGATGTGGAGCTTAAAAAGAATCTGTATGATGTGCTGCTCGATGATGCGGACGCAGAGGAGGCCATCGTCAAGACAGCGGTGAAGAAGCTCTCTCTTCTTCCTTCCTCCATCGATCTTGCGGGGGCGGATATCGAGCTGTCGGTCATGGACGGACGGGAACACATCCTGAAGAAAAAGATCGAAGCGCTGAAGGATGCCTATGATTTCATCCTGATCGACTGCCCGCCATCGCTGGGGCTGATGACGCTCAATGCGCTTGTCGCATCCGATTCGATCCTGATCCCGATCCAGGCGGAATTCTATGCACTGGAAGGGCTTTCGCAGCTGGTGAAGACGGTGCAGATCGTCAGCCGCAAGCTGAATCCGTCGCTCCGTATCCTGGGGATCCTCCTCACGATGTTCGACGGACGGACGAATCTGTCGCTGCAGGTGGCAGAGGAAGTCAAGACGTATTTCGGCTCCAAGGTCTTCAAGACAGTGATTCCAAGGACTGTGAAATTATCGGAGGCTCCGAGTTTCGGTGAGCCGATCCTGACCTATGCGCCCAAGTCCAAGGGGGCAGAGGCATATAAGAAGCTGTGCCGGGAGGTATTGAAACGTGGTTAAGCGAAAATTGGGACGGGGGCTCGGCTCTCTTCTGGAAAATGCACTGGATGAGACGGGCAAGGTCATTGAGCTGGATATTTCCAAGATCCATCCCAATCCCTGGCAGCCGCGCCGCCAGTTTGATTTTAAGTCGCTGGAAGATCTGGCGGCTTCCATCAAGGAAAAAGGACTGATCCAGCCGATCACGGTGCGCTATCGTGACAAGGACGGCGACTTTGAGTATGAGCTCGTCACCGGCGAGCGCCGTCTGCGGGCGGCGGACCTCGCAGGGCTCAAGACAGTGCCGGCGATCGTTTCTGCCTATGATGACAGGTCCATGGCAGAGGTGGCGCTGATCGAGAATCTGCAGCGCGAAGACCTGAATCCGATCGAAGAGTGTGAAGCCTATCAGCAGCTGATCAATCATTATGGGCTGACGCAGGAGCAGATGGCGGCCAAGGTCGGCAAAAGCCGCCCCTACATCGCCAATATGCTCCGTCTCGCAGAGCTTCCTTCGGATGTGAAGCTCCTCTTGGCCTCCGGCAAGCTTACGACGGGTCAGGCAAGGCCGCTTCTTTCTCTTGCTTCCGAAGAGGAGCAGAGTGAGCTCGCACAAAAGATCGCAGCGGAAGGGCTGTCAGCGCGTCGGGTCGAAGACCTGACCCGTGAAAAGAAGAAAAAGAAAAAAGAAATCGCCGATCCGCAGACGCACGCCTTCCTTCGCTCCATCGAAGAAAAACTAGGCATGTCCGTCGGCAGCCGCGTGGCGATCAAGCTCGGACGCGGGAAAAATGCCCACAGCGGCACGATCTCCATCACCTTCAAAAATGATGAAGAATTTGAGCGAATCACGGAATTTTTAAATGGGAAAAGGTAGGATGTAGTGACTGGTGACTGGTGACTGGTGACTAGTGACTAAGAGACATCAGACTCTCTCGTATCGTCATTTCGAGCGAAGCGAGAAATCTTTTCCGTTTGCGGTCAAACGAATCATGTCAGAAAAGTTCAAACGGGAAACCTGTTCCCTAAGAAACCTTCGGACATCGCCTCATATATAATTGCGGCGAAGCCGCTACTACAACCCTGAACCCTGAAGTTTGAAAGCAGGGATGAGTAGCTAGGGATTAGTGGCTAGGGATTAGGAGTCTCAAGTGACTAGTGACTTAAATTCCATTTTCGGGCATCGCCCCGTTTCGTCATCCTGAGCGGCGAGAAACGTCATATGTGAGATAACGAATGCCAGAACAGCTGCGACCTGAGTCCTCGATCTCGGCGAAGCCGCCACCACCATTCCTAATTCCTCATTCCTAATTTCTCATTCCTAATTTCTCATTCGAGCAGAGCTTTCATCCACAATCAAGGGACGCCCCGTCCCATGGGCTAACCCCGAACCCTGAACCCCAAACCTTTAACCTACAACCCTATCCCCAGGAGATATACACAAACCATGCAGAGTGCAAATATGATCTTTTATGTCATCGGTGCGATCGTCATCGTGCTTTTCATCCTTCTTCTCGTGAACATGCTGCTCATGAGAAATAAGCTGAACCGTCTGGCCAAGAAGTACAAATATTTCATGAATGGCGAAGACGGCGGCTCGCTCGAGCTGCGCCTCTCGACCGAAGTGAGAGAGCTTCGGGAAATGGTGAGTTCCTCCGAAAATATGCTGCATCAGCAGGAGCTTCTCGCGACCATGCAGCTGTCCTCCTTCCAAAAGGTGGGACTTGTGCGCTACGATGCCTTCGATGACACCGGCGACAAGCTCTCCTTCTCGCTGACCGTGCTCGACGGCAAGAACAACGGCTTCATCCTGTCCTCGCTGGCGGGTCACGACACCTCCCGTATCTATGCGAAGCAGATCGTGAATGGCCAGTGCAAGGAGGCTCTCTCTTCTGAAGAAGCGGAAAGCATCAATATGGCTCTGGATACCCTGATGCCGGATATGGCTTCAGAAGCGCAGGAGCTTGTGAATGAGACGCGCGGCGAAGCCCTGTCTAAGTCCCAGCCGGATAACCATCGCATTGATACGGCAGGGAAATAAAGGCTCGCGCTCGGTGACGAGAGACCTGTCATCCGAGAGGATGACCTAAAATAAGGAAATAACTATGAAACGAAATGAAAATACAGACACTGGCGAAGTGAGCTTTCATTTCAACGGTGACGAATGGAAAAAACTGAAGATCGCAGGCATCGCAGCGGGCCTCCTCCTGGCAGCGAGCCTCGGGACGGCGGTATACTCTGCCGTGTCTATGGAGAGTCTCTCCCGGCAGAACCAGCTCTATCAGAACCAGCTCAAAATGGCAGAGGAGAAGATGAAGTCGCTGGAGGACAAGACAGCGACGATAGAAAAGCTCTCCGATCAGCTGCAGGACATGGTGAAGGCCAATAGCAATGGCGCCGCGCAGAATATGACGGGCGGCATCGGCGGTGCCTCCACCGTACCGGATAAGGCGAAAACGGCAGCCGCAAAAGAGCAGGGGGCAAGTACCTCCTATGCGACGCCGGGCAGTCTTTTGCGATCGATGCGTCAGCTTGATGCACGTCTCGATGCGCAGATCAAGGCCATGATCGTCCTGCGTGAGCAGGTGATGAACCAGACCTACGGGATGCAGACCACGCTGCTTTCCGCCTCGTCTGCGACGCCGGACATCTGGCCGGTCAAAGGGCAGGTCTCCAGCAGTTACGGCTTCCGCACAAGTCCCGGGGGCATCGGCTCCACCTACCACGAAGGCCTCGATATTGCTGCCGACTACGGCGCGCCTGTCTCAGCGACGGCCTCCGGTACAGTCACCCGCGCAGGCTGGGTGGACGGCTATGGCTATCTCGTCGAGGTGAAGCACGATGGCGATATCACGACCCGCTATGGACATAATTCTGCGATCCTCGTCACGGAAGGCCAGCAGGTCGAGCAGGGCACCATCCTTGCTCTCGTCGGGAGTACGGGAAACAGTACCGGCCCGCACTGCCACTATGAAGTCCGCATCCATGGCGATGCGGTCGATCCGACGTACTTCCTCCCAGGAAATGATTGATCACGAGCAGGCGCAAGCCTGCTTTTTTGATAGAGGGATTAGTGACTAGTGACTAGTGACTAGGGATTAGGGATTAGAAATTTGGCTTCTCTGATCGCCCTCCTTCGAAAAAAAGTGCCCCGAAGGGGCAGAGGCTGCTTTTCCTGTAGCGGTAAGCATGCCATCTGCGCTCATGGATAAACAAAGATGGGAAATCCACTATCCAGTAGACTTTCGGGCATCGCCCCATTTATACTCTGCGGCACTCCTGATTATTATGCGCCGCACAACCCCTTTTGAACCTCTTGAACCCATAGAACCTGCTGAACCTCTTTTGTACGAAATCAAAGGGCAGCACGCCCCAGGGGATAACCCTTAAAATAAGAAAACAACCATGAAACATATCTTACTCTCTGCGCTGCTTCTTGCGGCGCTCCCTACGGCAGCCATGGCCGAGACAGACCTTGGCTCCGTTTTGATGGAAAATGCCATCTCTTATGAAAATGCGGATGCCCGAAAGGCAGAAGATCCGCTTCTGCTTCTTTCCTGGCCGGAAAATGCGGAGTCCGTCCGCTACGAAGTGGAGATCTTCAAAGGACTGCCGGAGCATCTGGATCGGAATGTGCCTCTGGAAGAGACGGTCTATCACGACCGCCGCATTTATATGAACCGCATCCTTGTCCGTCTCCCGCCTGTCATGGACGGTACGCCGCTCTACTGGCGCGTGCGTCCGATCAATGCCGACTGGGAGGGACTAGCTCCCTTCTCAGCGCCGATGGAAGTCAGGAGCACGATGCGCCTCATTTCCAGAAATGCCCCCTATCCGAAGGCGGGCGGACGGGGGAATGGCGCCTTCCTTCTCTATCCCGTCTACTCTTATACAGGAAATCCGGGAGCCTCATCCTATGAAGTCGAAGTGACGAAGGAATATCCGGAGAATATCGATGACGCGCGTCCCTCCAGATACCGCGTCTGGAGCGAGGTGACGACACTTTCCAATGTCTATGATGAGCAGCCCAGACTTGGGACATACTACTGGCGTGTCCGCGGGATAGGGAGCGACGGAGAGCCGGTCGGTGTCTGGAGCCTGCCGGAAAAGATACGAAATCAGGCGGCGGTGCATTTTGATATCGGTATCTTCGGTGACAGCATCACACAGGGCGGGGGACACCTCTACCACAGTCCATCCGATCTCGCCTACAGCTATGTGTCGTATCTGGACTTTCCTGCCGTGAATCTGGGGAGGAGTGGCGATACGACGGAGATGATGGAGAAACGCTTTGATCGAGACGTGCTGCCGTTTCACGTGAAACAGCTTCTGATCATGGGTGGTATCAATGACCTGCGTATGGGAGCCGATCCGGAAAAGGTCATCAAGCATCTGAAGCGGATACAGGAGAAATGCCGCGCCCATGGCATCACGCCGATCCTGATGACGATCCTTCCCATCAATCCGGAAAATATAGAGAAATACTATAGAGAAAAGACGAATGAAAACTGGCGGGAGGCGGTAGACACGGTGAATGCTTTCATCCGAAGCGAAGAGCATATCGATACCGCGGCGCCCTTTGCTGCCTTTCCTGTCATGCCGACAGAGTTTGCGATGGACGGCCTGCATGGCGACTGGAATGCCAAGCAGATGATCGCAGGGGAGATCAATCGGGAGATGGAAAGGCTTGGCAGACAGTAGAGAAAAAACTTCCACTTATCCACAAAATGTGAACAACCTGTGAACAGCTGTGAAAAGAAAAGTGAATACATGTGAACAAAGCCCGATACTATCGGGCTGTTTTTTATGTGGACAAGTGAATGAAGTTATTCAATTATTCACAGATTTCTGCGTTAAAAGTGTAGCAGGGAAGTCGGCAGCTTCACCATTATTTGAAAGGAGGGTATTCTCGTATTGGCAGCCTTCCCGTTTGAGTTTATGGAGATGATCCGTTTGATCGTGCATGACAAAGAGTTCTCGCTTGCGCTCGAAATGACGATACGAGGGATCTCATGTATTCTCGTATTCTGATCCCCAGTCCCCTAATGCTATTAAGTTAAGGAAATCGTTAGCTACGTAACGTCTTGCTTCCCCCTTCGGGGGAAGTGCCGAAGGCAATAGGGGCATGCTAGCGGTATAGCGTGCTATGTTGAATAGTCCGATGCTATCGATATTCCAACACTTTCATGCAATACCGCTACGTAGCCCCCTCAGCCCTTCGGGCAGCTCCCCCGATGGGGAGCCAAGAACGTTCTGCCGCTTAACTTAATAGCATTACCCAGTCCCCTTGACAAAGCTCTCTTAACGCGCTATAAAGATGTTGAAAATAGTTTTCAATAAGGAGGACCTATGACAGATATATTTTGGGGATTATTGATCCCATTTCTGGGAACGTCGCTTGGCGCAGCGTGTGTCTTTTTCATGCAGGGGAAGATGAACCGCGGCGTAGAGAGAGGTCTCACGGGATTTGCCTCCGGGGTCATGGTGGCGGCTTCGATCTGGAGCCTTTTGATCCCTGCGCTGGATGAGTGCGAAGCGATGGGCCGCTGGGCGTTTCTGCCGCCGGTCATCGGCTTTGGGATCGGGATGGCGTTTTTGCTGCTGCTTGACCATGCGATCCCGCATCTGCACATGAATGCCAAGGAAGCAGAAGGGCCGAAGAGTCATCTGGCGCGGACGACGATGCTGGTGCTCGCGGTGACGCTGCACAACATTCCGGAAGGGATGGCTGTCGGCGTGGTCTATGCGGGATTCTTATCCGGGCATGAGAGTATCACGGCAGCGTCGGCCATGGCGCTTTCTCTGGGGATCGCGATTCAAAATTTTCCGGAAGGCGCGATCATTTCCATGCCGCTCCATTCCGCAGGGATGGGGCGCTGGCGATCCTATGCCGGCGGGGTGCTCTCCGGCATAGTGGAGCCTATCGGCGCTGTAGCCACCATTCTTCTGACAGCGATGGTGGTGCCGATGATGCCCTATCTCCTTTCTTTTGCGGCCGGGGCGATGATGTATGTCGTGGTGGAGGAGCTGATCCCTGAAATGTCAGCAGGTGAACACTCGGATGTAGGGGTCATCTCTTTTGCCATTGGATTCATGCTGATGATGGCTCTGGATGTCGCACTGGGATGAGAGTGTGTTTAGCAGATAAGAAAATCAGAATCAGGTATACGGCTACCCTGTCACTTATGACAGGGACAGCCGTATTTTTTTATGATAAAATGATAAGAATCACAGGTGTGCTTCTTTACGAAAATGATTACATTTTATATAATTTTATAGAAACTTTATCGTTATTGGCGGTTTATTATGTGTAAGGGGAAGATCTCATGCATCAGGCGTACAAAAAGGCGGCCGTTCTGGCGATCATTACTTTGTTGGGATGGGGCGGTATACATTCCTATTATCGCTATACCCAGGACATGATCTATCAGGAAAGTACCGACAGTCTGCGTGCGACCTATACCCAGGTGGGGACTTCGTTTCGTCTGTTCACACAGCGCAATTGGAATATTCTCTCAGTGTATGAAAAGAATATTCATTTATTGCCGGCGGAATATCGGACGGATGATCGATGGAAGGTGCTTCTCGGGGAGCGAGACCAGTGGATGTATAGGGATTTCTATCTCTTTGAAAAGTCTGGCCATTTTGTGACAGATGGCGGTCGCAAGGGGCAGGTGGACAGCTTCAAAGCGGTCGTTGAAGCGGTAGAAAAGGAAGGGAAGCCGATCCTTTCGAGCTATGTGTCGACGGATGGCACGCGGCGTGTCGTCTTTGCCGTGCCTTTCAAAGAACCTTTGACGATCGATGGGATCGATTATATGGGGATCGCTGCATCGTATGACAATCAGGTGGTGGAGCGTCTCATCACAGGCAATATTTACGATGGGGAAAGTGACTGCTATGTCGTCGATGAGGCGGGCAATGTGGTGCTGTCCCTGACACCGAAGAGCGAGATCCCGGAGCATGTGGATAATATCCTTTCCTATTTCAAGGTGCATGATGCAGCGGAAGAGAAGGGAAGCCTGAAATGGATGGCGCAAGGCATTCGTGAGGAGCAGGGAGGAAGTCTTCTGCTCTCTCTATCGGGAAGGAAGTACTATACCGTTTATCGCCCGCTCGGTATCGGTCATCTGTCATTGGTGGGGCTCGTCCGTGACCGCGTGGTGGATGAAGGGCTTGTGCGCGTGCGGAATGCGACGATCTTTGCACTGGCGGCTGTCTTTTCACTGCTGGCTTTTTTCATGATCGGTGTGACCGTCAAGGAGGCCAGACATAAACTGCATGAGAAAGAGCAGGAAAAGAAGATACTCACCAGCCAGAAAGAGATGATGCGAGAGCTCTTTGGCGGGATGGGGCGCGTGGCGGATCGCTTCGTCGTGGCCGATCTGAAGACGGACCAGTATCATTATGGGGAGAATCAGCTAAAGAGATCTCTGTATCCGGAGACGGGTGCTTTTTCAAAGCTCGTGGAAGAAGTCTCCCAGACATATGTCGCGACGGGGGACGCGGAGCATATGAAGCTCAGCCAGCTGCTGTCCAAAGAATATCTCGTCAGCGTTTTGAGAGAAAAGGATGATCTCATGCGCTTTGAGTACTATGGCCGCCAGAAACAGGTCTTCCGGCTTATGACGGTGGTGCCGATCTCTTGGGACAAAAAGGGCATGCTGGAAAAAGTGATGTGCATCAGTCAGGATATCGGGGAGAAGCATGAACTGGAAAACTTAGCAAATACCGATGGGCTGACCGGACTTTTCAATGAGCGCTATTTCACGATGATGCTGCAGGATAAAGAGAAACAGAAGCTGCCTTTCGTGCTGGTGTATCTGGATCTGGATCAGTTCAAGCCCATCAATGATACCTACGGGCATGCGATGGGGGATAAGCTCTTGCAGGAAACGGCGAAGCGCCTCTTGCTGTGCATTCGTAAAAATGACTATGTATTCCGCATCGGCGGCGATGAATTCACGATCCTCTTCAGCATGGATTTCGATGAGCATATGATAGGAGAGATCAAGAAACGGCTGAAAGAGATGCTGGAGAAGTCCTTCCGGATCGATGACCACACATTGCACGTGGGATGCAGCATAGGCTTTGCCGCGTATCCGAAGGAGTCTGGCGACACCGCACATATCCGCATCCTGGCCGATCGGCGCATGTACGAGGAGAAGGAGAGAAATCACAAGGAAAGGTGATGAAGCAGGGCGTTCCTTGATTGCTTTTGAAAGCCTCGAGTGAATGAGAAATTAGAAATTAGAAATGAGAAATGAGAAATGAGAAATGGTGGTGCGGCGCATACAATTAGGAAGCGCCGCGGAGTATAAATAATGGCGATGCCATGGACGGGCATTCCAGTCACCAGTCCCTAGTCCCTAGTCACTTGAGACTCCTAATCCCTAGCCACTAATCCCTAGCTACCAGTCATCAGCCACTCCTAGCTTCCAAAAACTATACCCATAGTCAATTATTAAAAAATAATAAAAACGAAAATTTCCTCTTGCAAAATGAAAGCAAGGGCCTTATAATGCAAACATCAAATTCATATTGGTGGATGAAACATGTGGGAGAAAGCCGTAAGGCTTACCGAAGGAGTAACACTCTCAGGTATCTCGAAAGAGGTAGTACCGCATGTGGACACACTCTGGAGAGTCTCATAATAAGAGCGCCGAAGGTGTAAGGGTCGCAAGATCCCAATCTCTCAGGCAAAAGGACAGAGAAAAAACGTCACACTTCCTGTGATCGTTCAGGTAGACAATGCCGGCTTCCAGAGTTATTTTTTATTGGAAAAGCCGGCTTTTTTATTTATCTTACTTTCCTGGAGGGAGACAAAGAAATGGATTTGAATCTTGAATTGCTGAATGCGATCGATAGTTTTGTATGGGGACCGCCGCTCTTGGTACTGCTGGTAGGGACGGGTATCCTCCTGACGCTTCGTCTGAAGTTCTTGCAGATTTTCCGGCTGCCGAAGGCACTGGGACTGATCTTCAAAGCACAGAATAAGGGAAACGGGGATATCGACTCCTTCAAAGCTCTCTGCACAGCACTTTCTGCTACGGTAGGCACAGGGAATATCGTAGGTGTCGCGACAGCGATCGCTGCCGGCGGCCCGGGCGCTATTTTCTGGATGTGGATGGCCGCATTCTTCGGAATGGCCACCAAGTATGCCGAAGGTCTTCTGGCGGTGAAATATCGTGAAGTGGACTCCAAAGGCGAGATCGCCGGCGGCCCGATGTTCTACATCAAGAATGGCATGGGTCCCAAGTTCAAATGGCTGGGATCGCTCTTTGCCATCTTTGGCATATTGGTCGCTTACTTCGGTATCGGTACTTTCGCTCAGGTGAATTCCATCGTCGATATCACCAAAATGACGATCGGTCTCGATCCTATGTGGACCGCTCTCATCCTGACCATTCTGGTCGCAGCCATCACCTTGGGCGGGCTGCAGTCTATCGCATCGGCCGCTGCGAAGATCGTTCCGGCTATGGCAGTGATTTACTTTATTTCTACGATCGGTGTACTTGTGTATTTCGCAGACAAGGTGCCTGCAGCCATTCAGACCATCGTGTACAGTGCCTTCTCCGGAAGTGCAGCAGCCGGCGGTTTCCTGGGTGCGACAGTGATGCTCGCGATGAGAAATGGTATCGCCAGAGGCGTATTCTCCAATGAATCCGGCCTCGGCTCTGCTCCTATCGTAGCTGCTGCCGCTAAGACCAAATGGCCTGCAGAACAGGGTCTGATCTCTATGACTGGTACCTTCATCGATACCATCATCATCTGCACACTGACCGGTCTTTCCATCGTCGTTTCCGGCGAATGGATGAATGGTCTCAACGGTGCAGCACTCACGAATGCCGCTTTCAAAGATGCATTCCCCGTATTCGGCGGCTATATGCTGATGATCGGGCTGATCCTCTTCGCTTTCACCACCATCCTCGGATGGAACTACTATGGGGAACGCTGCATGATCTATCTCTGCGGCACGAAGGGCGTCCTTCCCTATCGCATCATCTTCATCATCCTCGTCGCAAGCGGCGCATTCCTGAAGCTTGAAGCCATTTGGGTCCTGGCGGATATCGTCAATGGTCTCATGGCTATTCCAAACCTGATCGCCCTTCTGGCTCTCTCCGGCGTTGTCGTAAGAGAGACAGCTAAATATTTCGACCATCTCAAAACTGGTAAAGCATACGAAGAATACGAAGATTTAGATCCCAGCAAGGTCACAACGTCCAAGGCTCAAGACAGTCTCGCGGACTAGCATCAGGTCCTGATATAACATATTATTTCCTCCCTGAAGGTTTTCCCATTTTCCTTCCCGGCGGCATAATATGACACCCCATCCGGCAAAGGGCACTCCTTCGGATAAGCCCTCCTAAACTGATCCAAGGAGTCTGCCGGGCGGCGGGGAAGATCCCCAGAAAGTCTTTCCCGCCGCGGAGGCCCTACCTCTTTATAAATGGCGAAATGCATATCTTGAGCAAGGAAGCCCGCAAAGGAGATCTGATCTCCTGCGGGCTTTTGTATTTTAGTTAGAAATGAGAAATTAGAAATGAGAAATGGTGGTAGCGGCGCGAAAAAGATGGAAGCGCCGCAAGTTTTAGAGAGAAGGGATTAGGGATTAGAAAGGGGACTGGTGGTTTCCCCGGGCTGTCATCCCGAGCGAAGTCGAGGGATCTCCATGGCAGAATGGAATCAGCTCTTATAAGCCTCTATGGAAACGATGACTCGATGCATCGCTTTAAGGCTTTCAAGCAAGCGACGTTTGACGGTCTGCAAGAAAGATTTCTCGGCTGCGCTCGAAATGACGATACGGGGATGCCTTTTCTAAAAAAGCGGAGAAGCCGCCACCACAAGTTTGAAAGAGACTATTCTTATTCCCTACTTACGAAGTCTCATAGGGGAAACAGGTTCTGAAGGTTCAAAAGGTTCACAGGTTTCCCATCTTTTGTGAATACCGCATATTTTAAAACTCCGCAGCGCTTAGATCCTTCGACTCAGTTCTCATGCTTTAGATAAGCCATTCTCCCATATACGACGTTTTTCTCCGCTCAGGATGACGAAATGCGCCGCACCGACCCCTTTGAACCCGTAGAACCCACAGAACCCACAGAACCCACAGAACCCGCTGAACCTCTTTTGCACGTAATCAAAGGGCGGTATGCCCCACGGGCTAACCCTAATCCCTAGTCACCAGTCACTCAAATGAAATTGACAGCCTCGTATGGGGCCCTGTCATGCTTACCCTGCTGGTCGGTACCGGTGAATTCCAACAGGATAGGGGATTTTTTTATTGGCAGACATAAGGCAGGTCAAGGGAGGCAGGGGCTGTGCATAGAAGAGATGAGAATGGCACGCCAGCTTCACTGCCATTCTGAAATGGGGCGGCACCTTTTCACGTGGCCTTCGGGGCATTTTTGCTGTGAATTGGCTGCCGGTATCCCGCGGCCGGCCCCTGATCTTGCTGCCATAAGCATTCATTTATCATTTGCAAGACCCATCACGATACCAAAATTGATATACTTTTCCTATTGAAATTTACTGAAATTAAAGTAGCTACAAAAAAGATATAAATCATATCCATATCGTAAGTGTGCAGAAAATATTCGTCAAAAGCACAAGAGAGAAACTTTAGTATAGCAAAAGGTTTACAATGCAGGAAATGAGCAAAATTCGCATGTTGCATTTTGATTTTCATCGTGTATAATCTAGGTAAATCACTTGAGGCTTCGGAATTCAGTATCTGGAAAGCCCAAGCGAAAAATGTATGTTGCCGCATACCATATAGGTGGATGATGTACACTGAAAAATGAAGGTCTTTACGATCTTCTGCCGAAGGAGTAACACTATCAGGCGTTCAGTAAGAACACGAAACTGTGTACGGACACGACTCTGGAGAAGCTCGCTGAAAAGATGCGAGGGCCGAAGGTGTTAAAGGATTTCACCCGTAGAAATCCTGAATCTCTCAGGCAAAAGGACAGGGCTGGCACTTGGGTAACTCCCTTGTTTTCATGAACCATGAATTCGCCAGCTTCAGTCTTCTTCGAACATAAGACTGAGTGCGGCGATTTTTTGTTTCTTATCATAATAAGAACAGTTACGGGAACAAGGGGGATTTTACAATGGATATGGTGCAAATCAATCAACTTGTCGGTGAGCTTGACAGCTTCGTATGGGGGCCTGTCATGCTGTGTCTTCTGGTCGGTACGGGTGTCTACATGACACTGAAGCTGCGTTTTCTGACCTGGAGAAATCTGCCATACGCATTAAAAACGATCTTTTCGAAGAAGTCTCGCACGACCAAGGTCGGAAGCGGTGACGTTTCTCCTTTCTCTGCGCTGATGACTGCGCTTGCTGCGACCATCGGTACAGGTAATATCGTCGGTGTCGCGACTGCGATGTTCGCCGGCGGCCCGGGTGCTCTGGTCTGGATGTGGATCTCCGCATGCTTCGGCCTTACGACCAAGTTCTCTGAATGTATGCTCGGCTTCAAGTTCCGTGAAGTGAATGCCAAGGGTGAAATGAAGGGCGGCCCGATGTTCACCATGAAGAACGGCTTCAAAAACAAAAAAGCCGGTCTCTTCCTGGGTACTGCTTTCGCTCTCTTCGCTGTCCTTGCTTCCTTCGGTATCGGCAACATGACGCAGGCGAATTCGATCTCCACCGCGATCAACACCACCTTCGGTGTATCGAATGAGATCGTGGGCGCAGTCCTGACTGTCATGACCCTCGCTGTCATCGTCGGTGGCATCACTTCGATCTCCAAGGTCTCTTCCGTTGTCGTTCCTGGCATGGCTGTCTTCTACATCCTGGCTGGTCTTGCCTGCATCATTCTTAACATCGAAAACATTCCGCATGGTCTCTACCTCATCGTGATGATGGCTTTTGATCCTACGGCTGTCGAAGGCGGCGTCGTCGGTACCATCACCGTTTCCGTCATGAATGCGATGCGCTATGGCGTAGCGCGCGGCTGCTTCTCCAATGAAGCCGGCCTTGGCTCGGCAGCGATTTCTGCCGCAGCTTCCACCACGGATCATCCGGCAAGACAGGGCTACATCTCCATGACCGGTACCTTCATCGATACCATCGTAGTCTGCACCATCACCGGTCTTACCATCGCCTCTTCCGGCGTGCTCGGCATGGTCGGCGCGGATGGCAAGCCGCTCACCGGCGTAGCACTCACCATGGCAGCATTTTCTTCCAATATCGGCGTCATTGGTTCTTACATCGTTTCCATCGGTATCATCCTCTTTGCTTACTCCACCATCCTCGGTTGGGAATACAATGGTGAAAAGGCTTGGGAATATCTCTTTGGTACCCATAAGTACAACATCATTTACCGCGTTGTCTTCTCTCTGGTAGTTTATGTCGGTGCGACCCAGACCCTCGATCTGGTTTGGAACCTCTCCGATATCGCGAATGCCCTCATGGCGATCCCGAACCTGATCTCCATCCTCGTCCTGGCTCCGGTCATCAAGGAAGAAGTCTTCTCCTTCCAGGCTGTGATCGAAAAGGAAAAGGCAGCGGCTCGCAAGGAAGCTCTTGCGGAAGCAGAAGAAGCACAGAAGATCTGATGCCTATATATAAGGTATAAAATAAATATAGTGAAATCCCTTAGGAATGAGCGAGCAGCTGCTGTGAGGCGGCTGCTCCTTTTTGATGGAGCCCTTCTCAAGGAGCGGATCAGGGGTTGCAGGAAGAGGATGAGGAGCCTTGTATAAAAGAAAGCGTGAGATCTCTAGCGGCTTCTCGGTGCTTCTCTGGCGAGGGGGATGGAGGCATGCCGGTCCCGGTCACTCTCCCCCTGAGGCGAGACAAGCATACACACCAACTATTGCGAGCGTATACATCAATAAACAAATGATTATAAAAAGTGAAAAATATAGAAAAATGGCAAAAATTATATAATGTAAAACATAAGAGAAAGAAATCATATAATTTATTAAACATCGGATTGCAAATTACATGAAAATGTATGGATGATTTAACAAATCTATTGGTCATTCAGCATGGATGCGCCTATAATGTAGTCATTGATTTTAATAGGTCAGGGCAATGGCGTCCATGGGACAGCTGCTCTGGTGCAGGAGGGGAAAAATGAATCTGTCTATTCAAATTTTCCTGTCATTGGTCTTATCTGTGGTGGTAGGACTGATGCTGGGAGAGGGTGCGGCGGCCCCGGTCAAGATGTGGATCGCGCCGATCGGCACCATGTTTATCAATCTCATCAAAATGATGATCGTTCCGGTGGTCTTCTGTTCTCTCATCGTGGGCATGACATCCATGGGGGATATGAAGAAGCTGGGACGCATCGGAGTGAAGACACTCGTCATTTACATGGTGACGACAGCGATCGCGATCGTGATCGGCTTTGCCGTCGCTATGGCGATCGAGCCAGGCATCGGCATGGCTCTGCCGACGGCAGAAGCACCAAAGGTGAAGGAAGCGCCGTCGATCATGCAGGTCTTTGTCGCAATGATCCCGTCGAATCCGATCGCTTCCATGGCGAAGGCGGATATTCTTCCGATCATTATCTTTGCGCTCTTCACCGGGGCCGGTATCATTTCCGTCGGCGGAAAGCGTGCGGAGATCCTGATCTCCTTCTTCGATGCGATGGCTGAGGTATGCTACAAGATCATCGCCATGATCATGCGTCTTGCACCGATCGGCGTCTTCTGCCTGCTGCTTCCGGTCGTCGTCATGAATGGGCCGAAAGTGCTGCTTCCGCTCTTATCGGTCATCCTCTGTATGGCGATCGGCTGCTGCATCCATGCTGTCGGCGTATACTCGACGCTTGCCGGTGTCTCTGCACACATGAGTCCGCTCACATTCTTCCGCGGCATGTCGGAAGCTATGGCGATCGGCTTCACCACCTGCTCTTCTGCCGGTACGCTTCCTGTCAATATGAGAAATGTCCAGACGAAGCTGGGGGTCAAGAGAGATATCGCTTCTTTCGTCCTTCCGCTGGGCGCGACCATCAATATGGACGGGACGGCTCTTTACATGGGCGTTTGTTCCCTTTTCATCGCGAATGTCTTCGGTATCCCGCTGACCTTTGATCAGATGTTGATGATCGTCCTGACCGGGACACTGGCTTCCATCGGTACCGCAGGCGTACCGGGCGCCGGCCTCATCATGCTGGCGATGGTCCTGCAGTCTGTCGGTCTGCCGCTCGAAGGGCTGGCACTGGTAGCCGGCATCGATCGTGTGCTCGACATGTTCCGTACCTGCCTCAATATCACCGGCGACGCAGCGGTCGCTGTGGCTGTCAATGCGACAGAGAAGGATGCGGAAATGGAATAAGTGGATTTAGGGCTATCCCGTAGGGTGTGCCACCTTTGGTTCCGTTTGAAAGCCTTTCTTGAATGAGAAATGAGAAATTAGAAATGAGAAATGAGAAATGGTGGTGCGGCGCATAAAAACAGAAGCGCCGCGGAGTATAAATAAGGTGATGCTCGAAGATGGCATTTAAGTCGCTAGCCACCAGCCACCAGTCACTAGTCACTAGTCACTAGTCACCCAAACACACATAACAACTCTATACTGACTTGGATGATCCATGGGGAAAAAGACCGAGGGCCATGCCCGAGGCTGCCGAAGGAGTAACACTATCAGGCGTTCAGTGAACACGAAACTCCATGGGGACAGATCTCTGGAGATCTCTTCAATGAGAGCCGAAGGGGCATAGGCGGAAACGCTGTAATCTCTCAGGCCAAAGGACAGAGCCGATTTCATGAGGAAAGCTCATGAAGCCGGTTCTGTTTTTATTTTATACAGGACCGGCTTTTTTAGGTTCACAGGCGACCCTTGGGGCGCTCACTCTTTTCAGAAAAAGGGAAAATAGGAGGAAACATGATGACAGATATTTTGAACCAGATCGACGGGCTCGTGTGGGGGCCATGGCTTCTGGTGCTTCTCGTTGGCACCGGGGTACTGCTGACCTGCCGGCTCTCGCTCCTGCAGGTACTGAAACTGCCGCGCGCACTGAAGCTGATCTTCTTTGCGAGAAACAAGGGCGATGGCGACATCGACAGCTTCAAGGCGCTCTGCACGGCACTCGCTGCGACGGTCGGCACGGGAAACATCGTCGGCGTAGCGACGGCGATCAAGCTCGGCGGCCCGGGCGCGCTCTTCTGGATGTGGCTTGCCGCTTTCTTCGGCATGGCGACCAAGTATGCGGAAGGCTGCCTTGCGGTCAAGTACAGAGGGGTGGATGACCAAGGCAATATTGCCGGCGGCCCGATGTACTATATCGAAATGGGTCTTGGCAAGAAATGGAAGCCTCTCGCTGTCGCTTTCGCCATCTTCGGCATCATGACGGCTATGCTCGGCAGTGGTACGACCACGCAGATGAATGCGATCACGGCTTCCGTGCAGGCAGGGTTCGGGGTCTCCACCTACATCACCTGCGCCGTCATCACGGTCCTTGTCGCGATCATTACCTTTGGCGGCTTGAAATCGATCTCCAAGACAGCCTCCAAGATCGTTCCGGCGATGGCAGTCGTTTATTTCATCGTCACTGTGATCTTCCTCGGTCTCAATGCGGGTGAACTGCCGCATGCGATCGCTCTCGTCATCGACGGAGCCTTCAATGGTACCGCAGCGGCCGGCGGCTTCGCCGGCGCCGGCGTCATGCTCGTCCTTCGAAGCGGTATCGCCCGCGGCCTGTACTCGAATGAGTCCGGTCTCGGCTCTGCGCCGATCGTAGCGGCGGCAGCCAAGACCAAGTGGCCGGCCGAGCAGGGACTGATCTCCATGACAGGCACCTTCATCGATACCATCATCATCTGCACCATGACCGGCCTCACCATCATCGTGTCCGGCCAGTGGCTGGGAGAGCTCAATGGCGCCGAGCTCACGCAGGCGGCTTTTGCGACGACCTACGGCGTTTTCGCTCCCTTCCTTCTGACGATCTCCTTAACGCTCTTTGCTTTCACCACCATCATCGGCTGGAACTACTATGGGGAACGCTGCTGGGAATACCTCTTCGGCACGAAGACCATCCCTGTGTACCGCGTGTGCTACATCGCCGTGCTGGCTTCCGCAGTCTTCCTGAAGCTGGAAGCCATCTGGGCGCTGGCTGATATCGTAAACGGCCTCATGGCCATTCCAAACCTCATCGCCCTTCTCGGCCTTTCGGGCGTCATCGTTTCTGAGACGAAGAAATACTTCGGACATCTTGAGATCCGCGATGCCAGACTCGCGGCGTATAAGGAACGCCGCATCGGGAAAAAGGCAGAAGTATAATGGGGAAAAGATCCCGTCGGAGTCACTCCGGCGGGATCTTTGCTTTAGAGAAGTGGATCGGTGGGGGTCTCGTCTCATGGGCGGAGGACGCCTTCCCGTTCTCCTTGACCGCCGCCCAAAACTACGCTACAATAAGTAGTCATGGAAATTCGTAGAAGCTCTTAGAAAAGGCGGCTTTCTATGATATAATAAATAGGATTATAAATAGAACAAGGGGGGCGGTCAGTCTTGGAAAAAAAGGTCATCATCAATGTCACTTCTCTGCAGCGGAATGAGGCGGGAAAGGATGAGAAAATCACCCTGGAAACGCCGGGCATCTATGGCGAGAAGGACGGCATGAAGTACGTTTCCTATGAGGAGACCAAGCTGGCCGGCATGGAAGGGACGACGACCACGCTGGAGATTCACAAAGACCACGTGCGCCTCATCCGAGACGGCAGCTTCCTGCAGGAGCAGGTCTACCGCATCGGAGAGAAGAACCACTCCCTGTACGAGACCCCGATGGGCACGATGGATATCTACGTCGTGACGCGCGAGATCGAAGACTCGATCGAGGCGGGAAAGGGACGTATGCGCCTTTCCTATGATGTGGAGCTGAAAGGCCTGTTTAACCATTTGAATGAAATTATTGTAGAAGTTCGGGAGGATCCGGAGGATTCATGGAAGTCAGAGAAGAACTGAAAGAAATCATTGAGAAAGCGAAAGAGGCAGCCATCGCTGCCGGTGAACTGCCGGAGGGCGATTACGCGGCTGTACAGCGTCTGGAAGTGCCGAAATCCAAGGAATTTGGTGATTATTCCACCAATGCGGCTATGCAGTGGGCGAGAACAGCGCACAAAGCACCGCGCATGATCGCAGAATCCATCGTGAAGCATCTGGACACACCGCTGGTCACTCGGACGGAGATCGCGGGTGCCGGTTTCATCAATTTCTACCTTGCCGCAGATACGGTGTACAGCGAGCTGAAGCAGATCCTGAAGGCTGGCCCTTCCTACGGGGATCTGCCGAAAAATAAAAAAGACCGCATCCTTGTCGAGTATGTCTCGGCAAATCCGACCGGCCTTCTCCATATCGGACACGCCAGAGGCGCTGCCTATGGCTCGGCGATGGTGAATCTGCTGCGCGCGGCCGGCTATGATGTACTGTCGGAATACTATGTGAATGATGCCGGCAACCAGATCGATCATCTGGCGGAATCCATCAATGCACGCTATCTCCAGCTCTGTGGTCTCGAAGCTGAGATCCCGGAAGACGGCTACCATGGACAGGATATCATCGATACAGCGAAGAATATCCTGGCCAAGGATGGCAAGAAGTACCTCGATATGGATGAGAAAGAACGTCTGGAGATCTTTAAAGAGCTCGGCCTTCAGGAAAAGCTCGCAGACCTCAAGAAGGATCTGCAGGAATTCCACGTCGACTTCGACAACTGGTTCTCCGAAAGATCTCTCTATCCGGATCAGGTGAGTGAAGCGCTCAAAGTCCTGAAGGACGAAGACAATATGTACGAGAAGGACGGCGCTCTCTGGCTCCGCACCACAAAGAACGGCGATGACAAGGACCGCGTGGTCATCCGCACGAATGGCGTGCCGACCTATTTCTGCTCCGATATCGCCTATGTAGGAAATAAGATCCGCCGCGGCTACAACAAGCTCATCGATATCTGGGGAGCGGATCACCATGGCTACATCATCCGTCTGAAGACAGCCATGAAATTTTTGGGCTACAACCCGGATGATTTCGAGATCATGCTGCTCCAGATGGTGACACTTCTCCGCGACGGACAGCCGGTCAAAATGTCCAAGCGTACCGGACAGGCCGTATCGCTGCGCGAGCTGATGGAAGAAGTCGGCACCGATGCAGCACGCTATTTCTTCTGTGCCCGCACACTGGATTCCCAGATGGACTTCGATATCGACCTGGCCAAGAAACAATCCAGCGATAACCCGGTCTATTACATCCAGTATGCGAATGCCCGCATTCACAGCCTCTTCCGTCAGGCGAAGGAAGCCAAGGTCACCTGGGATCCCCAGTTCACCGGCGTCGATTTCACCTGCCTCAAAGAAGAATGTGAAATGGATCTGATCAAAAAGATGGAAAACTATCACCAGCTCATCGATGGAGCCGCGAAAGAAAGAGCTCCGCAGCGTATCGCCAAATATGCGTACGAGCTGGCAGCCCTCTTCCATCATTTCTATAGAGAATGCCGTATCCTTGGTGTAGACAGCGAAGTCACGCAGGCGCGCCTCGGTCTCATTACCGCCGTCCAGTACGTCCTGGTCCACGCCCTCACCATCTTAGGCATTACCGCTCCGGAAAAAATGTAAGGAAAGGATAGGCCTCACAGGTTCAAATGCTTCGCGGCGTCATAGGATGCGCCGCGCTGCACCTGCTGAACCTATCACAGCTCATTTCCTGGTCACCAGCGACTAGTCACTCTTCCCATCCACCCTATCTCAAAGGAGGTCCCATGACAAAATACATCTTCGTAACAGGCGGCGTCGTTTCATCCCTGGGCAAAGGCATCACCGCTGCATCCCTGGGCAGACTGCTGAAGAACAGAGGCTACAAAGTCACCATTCAGAAATTCGACCCTTACATCAATATCGACCCGGGCACCATGAGCCCGTACCAGCACGGCGAAGTCTTCGTCACCGATGACGGCGCGGAAACCGATCTGGATCTCGGTCATTACGAAAGATTCATCGATGAAAATCTGTCCAAGGCATCCAATGTCACCACAGGCAAGGTCTATCAGGCTGTCATCAACAAAGAAAGAAAGGGCGAATACTTAGGCTCCACTATTCAGGTCATTCCGCATATCACAAACGAGATCAAAGACCGCGTGCTCCGTGTCGGCAGAAATGACAATGCAGACATCGTCATCACGGAGATCGGCGGCACCGTCGGTGATATCGAGTCCCTGCCATTCCTCGAAGCCATCCGTCAGGTCAAGAAAGACGTACCGAATCGAAATGACGTCATCTATATTCACGTCACACTCGTACCATACATCGAAGCCGCTGACGAACTCAAGACAAAGCCGACCCAGCACTCCGTCAAGGAGCTGCGCTCCATCGGCATCCAGCCGGACGTCATCGTCTGCCGTACCGTGAAGGCACTCTCTCCGGATATGAAGAGAAAGATCGGTATGTTCTGCGACGTAGAACCCGAAGCTGTCATCAATAACCTCACGGCCAAGAGCATCTATGAAGTACCGCTTCTCCTGCAGGAAGAAGGCCTCGACCACATCGTCCTTCAGAAGCTCGGCATGGAAGACACCAAGTGCGACATGGAAGACTGGAAAGCCATGGTGGACCGCATCGTTTCCTCCGAAAAAGAGGTCAACATCGCTCTCGTCGGGAAATATGTCGAACTCCATGACGCATACCTCTCCGTCGTCGAATCTCTGTCCCACGCCGGCTACGCCTTCGGCAACAAGGTCAAGGTCCACTGGATCAATTCCGAAGTCCTCGAAGAAGAGAAACCGGATCTTCGCGAAGTCTTCCAGGGCATCGACGGCATCGTCGTCCCCGGCGGCTTCGGCTATCGCGGCGTCGAAGGCAAGATCGACACCATCAAGTATGCGCGCGTCAATAAGATCCCGTTCCTCGGCCTCTGCCTCGGTATGCAGTGCGCCGTCATTGAATTTGCCAGAAATGTATGCGGCATGACCGGTGCAAACTCCTCCGAATTCATCCCGGACACCCAGTACCCTGTCATCGACCTCATGCCAGACCAGGAAGACGTCACCGAAAAAGGCGGCACCATGCGCCTTGGCATCTATCCGTGCAAGCTCAAGGAAGGCAGCAAAGCCAGAGAACTCTACGGCGGTCAGGAGATCGTCTACGAACGTCATCGCCATAGATACGAAGTCTCCAATGCCCTTCGTCCGGAGCTTGAAAAAGCAGGCCTCATCATCTGCGGCACCAGCCCGGACGGACGCCTCGTCGAAACGATCGAGCTCAAGGATCATCCGTACTTTGAAGCCACCCAGGCTCATCCGGAATTCAAGAGCCGCCCGAACCGTCCGCACCCGCTCTTCCGCGGCCTCGTCGAAGCAGCCATCAAGCATAGAGATGAAAAATAAACGAACAGCAGTATGAAAAAAGCGAACCTCGAAAGGGGTTCGCTTTTTTGTTGGCGGGTTTGGGGTTCGGGGTTCAACGGGTTCAACAGGTTCAAAGGGTTCAAAGGGTTCTAAGGGTTCAGGTGGCGGCTTCGCCACTGAGCATGAATAGCCTTCCCCTCGAGGGGAAGGTGCCCCGAAGGGGCGGATAGGGCACTGGCGGTATGAAAGAGAGTGGAGGAATGCGTTCCAAGCAGGCGATTTACGGCAGCAGGCGAGCGCTGATTTGGGTAAACGGCGATGCGCGAAAGTAGACATAGGCACTGGCAGGGAAACGACACCTTGGCGCTACGTATTTCTGCTTTCACACATCTATCGTTTATCGGTCTGCAAGGAAGATTTCTCGCTTTGCTCGAAATGACGATACGGGAGTCTGATATTTCCTCGTCTTTTCCCTGGAATCCCCTGAACCCGACGACCGGAACCATCACTACAGCCCTTTCTGCTCGATGCCGCTGACAAGGTAGCCCAGATGGGTCGTGGCATTCAAGGTGATAAGACGCCAGATGCCGTGGTCACACTCGATGACGTTGATGCAGGCATTGTCCTGTTTGATCTGCCAGAAGTGGCTCATAGGAAGCCCTAGCAGGTCACAGAGGATCGCTTTGTTCACGGCGTCGTGCGCGCAGACGAGGACAGTCTCACCATCATAGCTTCTGGCATATTCATCGAAGGCTTCACGGGCGCGTTTTCTGACGTCTTCAAGATTTTCCCCCTCGGGCATCTGCACGCGTTCAGGGTGGGTATGCCAGAGGCGAAATTCTTCCGGATAGCGGGCTTCGATCTCATCAGCATGGATGCCTTCCCACAGGCCGTGGCTGATCTCCGTGAGGCGCGGGTCTTTGGCGACGGGAAGATGATGGTAGTCCGCAGCGAAGCGGCAGGTGTCGTGAGAGCGGGAGAGGGGCGAGGAGATCGCGCGGTCGATATGGATGTCCTTGAGGGCGAGCGCGGCCGCTTTTCCCTGCTCTATGCCGCGGGGAGAAAGCGGCGTGTCTTCCTGCCCTTGGTAGCGGCCTTCGATATTCCACGTAGTCTCTCCGTGGCGAAGAAGAATGATACGGATCATAAAGAGTTCTCCTTTTTGGGGGTTCAAGGTTCAAGGTTCAAGGTTCAGGGGTGTGGTGGCGGCTTCGCCGCGAATATATATGGGGGGCGATGCCCGAAGGTGGCATTTCAGTCACCAGTCACTTATCCCCGCTTTCAACCTGAACCCATTAACCTGAACCCTGAACACATTCCCCTTAATGTTCGCAGTGAATGACTTTTACGTCGTGAATGCCATCGATGTTCATGAGGGCAGGGAGGACCGCAGTCGGGATATCTTTATCGACGGCGACGGCCATCACATTCGTGCCCTTGTCTGCGGAAGCGCCGACCTGCATGCCGTTGATATTGATGCCTGCACTGCCAAGGACGGAAGCGACCTGACCGATCATGCCCGGCTTGTCTTCATGCGGCGCGATGATGATGCAGCCCTTCGGTTCGAAGTCTACGCGGAAATGGTCGAGGGAGACGATCTTGGCATCCTTGCGGTCAAAGAGGGAGCCTGTGATGCGGTGTGTACCCTTGTCGGTGTCGATGGTGAGGGAAATGGTATTCGTATAGTAGTGACCCTTTTTCGCTTTCACTTCACGGACATCGATGTGGCGTTCCTCTGCGATGCCGCGGGCGTTGACGAAGTTGACGGTCTGCTGGAGGACCGGTGAGAGGAGACCCTTCAGGACAGCCGTGGTGAGCGGTGTGGTCTCGGTATCTGTGAGTTCACCGGTGTATTCGATATTGACGGTGGAAATGCGGCCGCCTGCGAGATCGATGGCGATGTTGCCCATGCGTTCGCAGAGGTTGAAGTACGGCTGGATGACATGCAGAGTAGCTTTCGTGATCGGGGACGCATTGACTGCGGTAGCGACCGGTTCACCGTGGAGCGCTTGCGCGACGCCGACAGCGACGTCAGTGGCGACGCCGGCCTGCGCTTCCTTCGTGGACGCACCGAGGTGCGGGGTGAGTGCGACATTCGTCATGCCAAGGAATGGATTTTCTTCCGGCTTCAGCGGTTCATTTGGCCATACGTCGATGCCGGCTCCGGCCACTTTGCCGGATTTCAGTGCGTCGGCGAGTGCTTTGATATCGACGACGGCGCCGCGGGACGCATTGATAAGGCGGACACCGTCTTTCATTTTAGCGAGTTCTTTTTCTCCGATCATGCCGCGCGTCTCATCCGTGAGCGGGGTATGCAGGGTGATGTAGTCGGATTCCTTGAGAAGGGTATCCAGATCGACAAGTTCGACGCCGAGCTGTTTGCCGCGCTCTAAGGTGATATAGGGATCGTAGCCGATGGTTTTCATATTGAATGCCTGCAGGCGTTTGGCCACATTTGAGCCGACGCGGCCGACACCGATGATGCCGACGGTCTTATTCAGGAGCTGGATGCCGGTGAAGCTCTTTCTGTCCCAGCGGCCTTCCATGATGGACTGGTGCGCCTGTGGGATATGACGGGTCATGGAGAGCATGAGGGCGATGGTGTGCTCGCAGGCTGCGATCGTATTCGATTCCGGCGTATTCACGACGGTGATGCCCTTCTTGGTGGCTTCGGCGATATCGATGCCGTCGATGCCGACACCGGCGCGGCCGATGACCTTCAGATTCTTGGCTGCATCGATGACGGTCTTGGTGACCTTCGTCTGGCTTCTTGTGATGATGGCATCATAGTCTCCGATCACCCGGCACAGTTCTTCTTCCTTCATATTCGGCTGAATGTCGACGATAAATTCTTTTTCCAGGATCTCTTTCGCTTCTTTGGCAACGTCTGCTGTGATGAAAATTCTAAACATAGTTTTTGCTCCTTATATGATTAAATGCAGCGGTATGATGCTTGGTGTTCAGGAAAATTAGGAATGAGGAATGAGGAATGAGGAATGGCGGTGCGGCGCCAGATCCTTCGACTCAGTTCTCACTGTTCCGCCTTTACATGATCG
>ERZ779851.520-NODE-520-length-38404-cov-29.493703_pt1 | contig 38404 bp, 30 predicted proteins | sample MGYA00511094_ERZ779851 | MGnify/ENA primary metagenome ERZ779851 (study PRJEB29588, sample SAMEA2155512) | human gut metagenome | biome: human gut; feature: human-associated habitat; material: faeces | place: Denmark | collected 2008/2010 ...
ACTCCTTTGATAAAAGTTTCTTTTGACGAATTAACTATATCACAAGGATATCTCGCTTTTCATGTTTTCAATGTGTAACACATGTATTGTAATCCTACACAGGACAATATCCGTACTGGTGTATAAGCCAATCGCCAGATTAGAAATAAAAATCTGCTTGGATTCCTTAAATGCCTGCTTTATGTTTCTAAAATTCGGTCTGCAAAAATACCCGAAAATTTATGAGCAATGAGAACCAACGATAAAATTCCTGCAGTAAAAGGTGTGAAGGACTGGAAAAAAGCTGCCAGAATGTAATCATCTGCAGATGATACAAATGCAAAAATACATAATATAGAAAAAGAACGGCCAATCAAATTAATGATAGTAATATACCTCATCTGCTGGATTCCCTGCAAAAAACAGACCGGAAAGAATACATTACCTATGACCGTTATATAGACAGCGCAAAACAAATACCAATCTAGTTCAATCAACTGCAGTGAATCAGCCATCCATAGGATAAAGCAAAAGGTCACGTAAATAATTACCAGCAGACTCAGCTTGGCCCACATGAACATGGAAAAAAGTACGAGTATCTCCTTCTGAGAAGCTCTAGCCAGCGCCCGAGGCGCAGTCAAATTAAAGCCGTAATCAATGAAAAGATTGAAATAAACGATAACGTCCTGCATAAAAGCGACTGCGCCAAAATTGGCAGGCCCCAGCACACGCAAAAGATAAGGGACCAGCAGGAATGATAATATATACTCCAGTTCCCGTAACGTAAGCATGGAGAAGATATTTTCAAAAAGAGAATTCTTTAACTTCACCGGATACCTCAAATACAAAGAATACCATCTGAATTTTACAAGATATTATTTACTTTGAACTTTCATTGATTAATTCATTTTCCGTTACTTGCGATAATAACAGCTTCTTCAAACGCACTCCTGGTAAAAAACTCCAGAAATAGTTTTCTTCTGCAAATTAGCTATGTTTTGCAGATACATTTGATAATCATCTTTATGCAACAAATCAATATTTGCGCTAATTTCTGATAAACTGTCAACCTAAGTTTTCTCCTCTGTATTCTCTCCGTGGCAGATATCCTCGATCAAGCGGCATATCTGCGCTGAAGCAGCCCCAGACTCGTATGATCCCAATTCCCGGTGATGCCTCTCCAAATCTCGAGAGTATTTTTTTCATCAAGTCTTAATATTAGCTGTTGCAATTCTGTATTCCTTTCTGCCATCGGAAATGGCCAATCCGTAATCGGTGTATGAAAATTCCTTTCCTTCTTGTACTGCGCAAGATCATTCGCATAGATGAAGCAAGGTCTTCCGGTGAGTGAGTAGTCCCACATAGATGACGAATAGTCTGTGATCAGCACATCAGCCGCGCAAAGAAGCTCCTGCATATCCACATACTCGCTGACATCGATCACATCTTTCTGATTCTCCGCGCCTTCGAATATATCCTTTGCTACATGGGGATGAGTGCGGACAAAAAGGATGAATTTCTTATGAAACCGCGTTTCTAAAGATTGTAACAACTCGTTTACATCCAAGTCCAGCTTGATGCCATTATCCCGGAATGTCGGAGCATACATGACGATTCCAATATCTTTTGAAACTTTGTACCTCGCCCTGACCACTTGCGCAGCCTGATTCATGCGAGATTCATCAAAAAATATCGTTTCTCGGCATGCCAATAGACAGAAAATCTGGATGTATCCCCGTATCTTTCTTGAAGGAGTCGGTGAATCTACTGCATGAGCTCACAACATCATCGATTTTATTAAAGGTATGGTACGCTCTCAGTTTTTGCCATTTATTTGGATTCTTCAAAAATGCCGCATCAATTTTCTTGTACGCGCCACCGCCATGCCACGTATTGATCCATACCTGCCCCGCTCGTTTTTCCAGCCAGGATGGGAGCCCATCATTGAAAAAACAACAGATGCCATGCAGAAATATCGCAAAAAAGAAAGACTATACCGAGAAAGGCATTCCACTTCCCCCGGATACGATGCGTCGCCAGCCTGTTTCCTCCCCCAAATAATTTCTACATCCGCCTTTTCTTTACGCAAAAATTGATCAATGTATTTCAGATTGCAGTAGTAATGCCCATTCGAAGGAATAACACGATACGATTCTTCTTCCTTGGCAATATAAATAGGACATGCAGCCCTGCATTGATTATCTTAGCTATTATAGTTTTTGCAATTTCAATCAACATTTTTTCGGCAGTCCTCTTTTTCATAATTTCATTTCTTGTTTCCATAATTTTTTATGCAAAATACTTAAAATACTTTTCCATCACACCATCATCCAACTTCCTTTTCAGGTATTCTTCCCTGATTTTAGCAACCACTCTGGATTTCCACTCCTGCTTCTCAGCAATATTCTGTAAAAGTGCCGGATCACACTGATTCAACCAGCCCAGCTGGAAGTCCTTCCATTGTTCTTCATTATCCATATTCAATAGCCACAGGGCTGACTTCAATTGGTAATCATTGCAGATGTTGATAATCCAATCTTTCTCCTGCATTTTTTCCATCAACGCAATAGATACGAGACTGAGAATAAGCCTTACAATATCCTGATTCTTTGAGTATATTTTTCCTTTTTTCTTACACTCCAGATAATACGCATTTTTCTCATGCAATAATGAATCGAATTTTTCCTTCCATTCCGCAGACATAGGAAAAATCCCTCCACGCACCGCAACTGTGTATGTCAAATAGCCTTCTATGGAGTCTTCCGGAATCCAGTTTTTAATCTTAATCCATTCTCTAATCAACTCTTGCGTATTTACTGAACAATGAGGATATATATAAATAAAGAAGCTAGCCTTGCTAATATCAGTCCTTTCCAAAAGTTTTTGGACCTTTTCACTTTCATCATGAACAATCCCCAACTGATTCAGTATCGACAGAGATAGACTAGTGAGGTCCGTCAATTCACCTAATACATGTGGCTCACTATATAATGGCAATACATCTATTATTTTATTAACCAGCTCAAGTAAAACATTTGATGATTCGCGATTCTTCTCGCCAAGCCAGTCTCCTCTCAAATGCCCTATAAAGTTATAAATCTCGCGAAAATATCCGCTAAATCGCTCGGGTGTCGATAATAATGAAATGATGGCCAATAAAACAGAACGGATTAATTGCTCATTAAGTTCTACATGACTGCAAATCATAAACAACGATGAAAGACAGCTACTAAATCGCCCTGACTTTTCGGAGTTTTTCGATAGATTTTCAGCCACCATTGACAAATATTTCATACCTTTTGAGGAAAGTTTTCCGGTCTTATGCCCTTGGAATATCCGCTCAATTTCTCGGACAGATAAATACCTGATTGCCAAGAACAACTCAAATACCTGAATTTCTTCCTCATGAACATTGTAAGTAGGAATCGCTACAGGATTCAACGTTATATCCTGCACCTTATCTTCTGTCAAAGCGGATGAAATAATCGCTATGGCCGCTCTGCTGTATATCATTTTTATATCTTCAAAGCGATCAGTAAATGCATGATTTTTCTGCTGATAATTATAAAAATTTTTCACTTTATTACGTATTGTACGGTAAGCAGGAATACCTCCGTAGACAATATAATTTGTTTTTGCCTCTTCATCCACTTTCTCGGATTCTGTTACAACATTTTGCAACAAATCAAATGTAAGTCTAAAAGAATAGAACTCTTTTAAGAACTCATTTTTCTCCAAAAAGTCCCCCGTCAAATTCGGTATCTGATCAAAAATTTTATCCAAATCAAGATCAGACCATTCTTTCTTAATATTCTCAGTTACATCATTGCTAACCGCCTGCTGTCCCGAATACCGCTGATTACACTTGGCAATAAAATATCCTGCAAAATTAGACTGGCTATAGTACAGATACGCCGCCTGCCTGGATAAAGTGTAAGCCTTAGAATAATCCCCTAAAAAATAGCAAAGATGTGCTTGCATCAGATTGGCATCAGGATCTCCTCCAGTGAGTAATTGCTCTCTTGTCTTTTTTAGCTCTTCTAGCTTTTGGATATCAAATAAATTCATAGCATTGAATATCTCATCCGGTTTATTATCCGCAGGAAAAACAGGAATAACCGCTTCCTTCTTACTGCCGCAACAAAAGACCTTCAATTCCCATAATCCGCTCTTACGTAAAATATGCAAAAGAGTCTTAATCTTCTCTTGTTCTTTTGAGGTAAAATTCAAATGATTTGTAATTCCCTTATCATCCGTTATATCCAGTCCATTCTCACTATGTCTGACCTTGTCCAAAAGCTGATACCACTCCTCACCCTCAATAAATTCTCTGCCATCATAGTCATTAGCAGCCTCATTAGCTATAAAGCACAATTTCAGAAATAGAATAAGCGATTCTTCCCAATCGTCATGCTGGGACAATGTAAAAGAAGATGCCCTCAGTAAGTTTTTGGTGTAAGCCAGGTTAAATCCGTTGGAAAAATCCCAAGGATCTAAATCCTTACAACTTATACAGCTGACGTTGAAATACCGTTGCAAAACGTCAATCACATGATTGGTATAAGGCACTTTCATAAAACGATATCCGCCAATTTTTTCCCAAAGCCTATCCAATATCGTACGCGGACTATCATTTTGCAAAAGCCAATCTAAAACGCGATTAACCTTTTCCGTTTTAGAAAGAATCTCTTTTTTCTTGAAACATTCCGGCATATATTGTATTGATTCCCCAGTTTTTATAGTATTCTTCTTCATTTCGATCATAATCACCAATAGAAATCATATATGCCTGTTTGAAATCGTTTTGCAGAATACTCTTAAGCCATTCAAAAATCTGCCTCAAATCCGGATCGCTAAAACTGTACCCTACAAACAATAGAGTCTTCGTACCAACTAAAGAGGTAATGTAGTTTTTTATAAGGCGGAAATTTTGATCATAATTTATATAATCGTCTTCTTTAAGAACAAAATTACCATTCTCAAAATCCCCATGCATTTTAATAAGCGTTTTCCCGCATTTATAAGGAAGTTCATTATCTTTACTAACGACACGCAACACTTGTCCGATTTCTTCAGCGGCTCGCTCCAACAAATGATCATAATTGGTCGTCACTATGACATCAGTATCAAAGTCCAGAATTTTCTTATGTACAGGTTTTGTTGGTAAATTAATGCCAAACTTAAAAATATCGTGAATCAGCTGATTATAGTCATTTTGTCCCCTACTGTTGAAATAGTACTGAGGAATTTTCATATTATCCATATTATGGGGCGATAGATTCAATCTCTCTGCTATAACAGAAACAGCCTTCCCCCAAGACGGCATGCCGGAATCAAGCGATGTACCAGCGCCAATAAATAGGACAAGGTTATGATTCCCCATAGCTGAACGTATCAATCGTTTAGTCTCCTCATACTGTCCCTTGGTGAATGAATCCAAATGATTCAAGGTGATAACATTTTTATCCATAATATACGATCCTTTCACTCAACAGCAAAAACGATAAATGCCATGCCTTACAACTGCGACATCGTTTTCACCAAATGGTAATTTTGAATGCCTAATGAAGCTCTGATTAAATAGCCTCTGCTGCGAACGTTCGTTATTCACAAATGTTTTCATCTGAAACTCTGTGAATCCCTCGTGATAAAATGTAAAATTTGTACATTTCTAGGTTTATTTCACGTATTTTTCAGATTTTGGTAGCATCCCCCCGCAAAGCTCTGCCTAAAAGCCACTAAGAGATTTCCACTAGCAGGCACCATATTAAAGCGGTTGCAGTTCTGGTTTCTTTGTCAAGTACATTTCAGTCCCGCATTTTTCCTCCTTGTTCTTGGTAGAGTTCGTAGCACTGATTATGGTGGCATCCACAATGGTTCCGCCCTGCATAATCACCCCTTTTTCTTTGAGGCATTTTTCATATCTGCAAAGATTTTCTCACCATTATGGTGCTGTTCAAGAAGATACCGGAATTTTCGCAAAGTAGTTGATTCCGGAACCTATTTCTACGTGAAATCAATGCACGTTAAAGTCCGTGTAGCATAATGCCATCTTCAATAGCAACATCAGACCGATTGAACTAAATCTGCATAAGGTACATGCGAAGCATCGTCTCAATGCCTTTTACAGGATAATTACGCTTCCCGGAAGGATAGAATGGCAGAATCATCGCAATCCATGCGGGCCATGGAATCATGGCATCCATAGCATCGAGGAATTCTTCGTGGTGTGTCTTCTTTTTGCGCTGATTGTATTCAAAGTCTGTAAAAGTCTGCTATTTCATGAGAAAATAACGTCTTTCATAACATATTTTATCTGTTACTTGTATTTTACAGGAAAAATCTATCTCAGGCGAGAAAACCTTGATTAAATCAGCTTTTCTTTAACTCATTAAAAAAGCTGTGAAAAACCTATTGCACAAAAAACAATCCCTACAAACGTACATAAATAGGCAAGCACGCAAAAAATAATTGTAACTATATGCCAAATAGAAATCTTATAATTCAAATTCAGCTCGCCGCCATCCTGCGCCCATTTCCTGATAATGGGAATCTGTCTTTCAAAAATAGCAGCATAATCTCCTAGCGCAAAATAAGAGGCCCCTACGCCCATGCCTGAAAGTACCGTGCCTACACCAAACGAAATCAATGCCTCCCAAATAAAAACATATACTACAGACAACTCCCCAGCAGACAAGAAATGACTCAAATTATTATTCATAAAAGCGATAAATGCTACGGTAGCACCTCCATTGATCATAATGATGCTTTTTAATGTATTTTGCCCCATGGAGATCATTGCCTTGAAATTCTCCTGTTGCGTCTTGAGAATGCTATTCTCAGTCATTTGCATCATAAGCAATCTCCGCTGATTAGCCAGCTCCAGCTCTTTTATTTTCACTGGACAAAGTTCATCCTCTGATGCCAAAAGCATTTCTATGCTTTCTATAGAAACCGTAGCCCCCCATTCGCCTTCTCTCGCTGAAGAAAGTTTTTTAATAGTTCATTTGCCATATAATATAACACTCCCTAATATAGCGGCTCACGCCACTTTATGCAGTCCTTAATTTTTTGCTGAAGATACTTCCCCCCATTAGATTTGTGGTAGCAACACAAAAATAGGATATTTCGCCTCGTAGTTTTTACAGATTTCATAAGTATGATCTGTAAAGCCATCATCAATCACGATTACTTCTGCCCTCTTATCCAGTTGAGGAAGCAAACTATTGAAGCACACCCCGATATACTTTTCCAAATTATAAGCAAGAATTATAACACTTAGCAGTATGGCTCTACACGCATTTTCTATAAAAGAGGAAGGATAAACATCCCGCTTATTTTCGGGACATTTATTTATAAAATAAAATCTTAGCCACGAAATGATTTGCAATGCATAATCGGTTAGTTATAATAATCACGCCCAGTATGACTGCTGCAAGACTAATCGTTGAAACTGTCTTAAATAAAAAGCCGTATTGGGTAATCCAGTTACACGCATGATACGCTACAACTTCCCTATACGCCGGACCAAGAATTTTCTCAATCACCACTATTTGTATCAGGTAAATGTTCATCGTGTGTCGGCCTTCTGTAATAGCCAAATCCCAGATTTGTGTTCTTCTAAGAAAAACCATCCCTCGATATAGCAAAACAAGAAACAGGTAACTACCCAGTATGCCAAGCACCAGTTTTAATCCATCATTCAGGATAAGCTGGAGCAAAGACTGATGACGCCAATCATAAGAAAAATCTTCCGGCGGCCACGACATATTGGAAAAAGCAACGTAAACGGCAACAAATAAAACAAATGCTACCTTCCAATATCGCATGTACTCTCTAAATCCAGTTTCCATATAGCGAGCCAGACAAAATCCCAGTGCAAAGAAAAAATACATCTGCGGACTACGGTACGTAACATAAGGAATCATTGAAAAAATGACACCAGCAATTAGGAATTTCAAATCATGCTTGAAGCGGCCATTGCAAAAACAGCAGGCGGTTAATATAATCACCGTATTCACCGCTACATCCCCTAAAAATCAAATTCCCTTAGCCGAGTAAAACCAGCATGTAGCAAATGGAACCATGGAATCGGGAATTGTATTTCCCCAGCCCCAGTCACAAGCTATTTTCAATAAGCCAAAAGAAATCATGGGGATAAACAATCCCAATAAACGGTTTCCAAGTTCCTTCTTTAGATAAGTGGCTGGCGCGGATTGCTTTGCTAATGAATGATAAAAAAAATATCCGCTCAGCCCCATAAAGAGCGGCATATGCATAGTGTAAATAAGACGTATCAAACCGTCTTCCTGCACTGGCCAACAACTAAGATCCGATGTCTGCTGTACTACATGCCCCCACACAACAAGAAAAATGGTAAAAAACTTCACTATATCAAGATAAACATTCCTTGTCTGTCTGTCTGTCTGTCTGTCTGCCTGTCTGTCTGTCTGTCTGTCTGTCTGTCTGTCTGTCTGTCAAAAGCATGCCTATTCCCTCTTTTTGGCGCAAGTCTTTTTCACAAATTTTTTCTTGCTATAAAAATCAATGTCATCATATCACATTTCCCCATGTGATAAAAACCGACTATTTTATCACATGCCTTGCTCTCCTATGATAAAACAACCGGTTTTTATCGCACCCATGCAAAAGACAGACCTGAAGACTTGAAGACTTTAGATGTTAGATATCAAACTTCTGAACTCTGGTTTCTGCCATCTGATGTCTGATGTCAGACCTTTGATGTCTACCGTCTCCTAATCTCAACATCTCAAAACTTAAACGTCTCTTTCAGCCCCATCCACTTCTGATCCTTATCTGACAACGTAAGAGGCGTGCCATCGGCCATAGTATAGCCTTCTGCCGCGGGAGAGCCATGGTACTCACCCTTGAGCTCCGGCCACTCGATCCCGATATCCGGATCATTCCATGCCATGCCGCCCTCATCATTCGGATGCCAGAAATCATTCACCTTATAGCAGAATTCTGCTACATCCGACAGTACCAGGAAACCGTGGGCGAAGCCTTCCGGGATGAGGAACTGCTTCTTATTTTCTTCTGTCAGCTCGACGCCATACCATTTCCCATAGGTGACAGAATCCGCACGAAGGTCGACAGCCACATCGAAAACCCTTCCTTTGACCGCACGCACGAGCTTGCACTGCGGATAATGCTTCTGAAAATGCAGCCCGCGCAGCACGCCTTTCGTGCTCATGCTCTGGTTATCTTGGACGAAATGGATGTGAAAGCCAGCTTCTTCCATATCTTTCTGGTTATACGTCTCCATGAAATAGCCACGCGCATCCCCATGAACAGCCGTCTCTATGATGCAGAGGCCTTCGATGCCTCCCACATTTTTTGTGACTTTGATCTGACCCATCGTATTCTTGTCCTTTCATTAACTCCATGCTAAAAAGAGCTGCTGACTATTGCTGCCAACAGCCCGCCTTTTTATTTCTCGCCGATCTCCATCAGGTATCTTTTCAGCGCATCTCGCCAGTCCGGCAGGCGATGAAAACCTGCCGCATCCAGACTCTTCTTGCTAAGGCGGCTGTTTTTCGGCCGCTGGGCTCTGGTCGGATAGGCTTCTGTCGGGATCGGATGCACCTCACTGGAAATCTCCGCTTCCTTGAAAATCACCGCCGCAAAATCAGCCCAGCAGGTGATGCCTTCATTCGTTGCGTGATAGACGCCATACTTTTCCGTCTCGATCATATCACAGATGAGTGGCGCAAGATCCGCTGTGTAGGTCGGAGAGCCCCACTGATCAGCGACCACATTCAGTTCCTTCCGTTCCTTGCCAAGCCTCAGCATCGTCTTGATGAAATTGTTCCCATTCTTACCGAAGACCCAGGAAATGCGGATGATGAAATACTTCCGAAGAAGCATCTGCACCGCCTGTTCGCCGAAGAGCTTTGTCATCCCATAGATATTGACCGGAAATTTTTCCGCATCTACAGCAAAAGGAAGAGTTCCTTCTCCGCTGAATACATAGTCCGTGCTAATGTACACCAGCTTCGCATCGATGTCTTTCGCTACTTTCGCAATAGCCAGTGTCCCATCCGCATTGACCGCCATACATACATCTGACTCATCTTCCGCCTTATCCACCGCGGTATATGCCGCACAGTGGATGATCACATCCGGATGATATGATCGGATGACCTCCTCCACCTGCTTCGCAACCGTCAAATCCATGTCCTTCGAGCCGACACCTTTATGTTCGATACCACGGCGCGCAAGCTCGGCCGCGACATCATAGCCAAGCTGCCCTGTCACGCCTGTAACTAATACCTTCATACTAACCTCTATTTCTTACACTGACCATATTCCAGCAATCAAACATTAGTAATGCCATGACAACGGAGTAACCCCTTAGAAAAGGAGCGCCTCATCGGCGTTGGAGGAATCCTCATAGCGAATTGAAAACCCATATTAGACCGCACCAACCACGTAGGCCCTTGAAGAAGGGCCGCGCCAAAGGCGCAGGATAGAGTGCCCCGCAGGGGCACAACTTACAGCAGCGGTATGCACACCTTCTGTTCGAAACGTTTCACCGCCCATTCAACATGTACCGCTTACAGTTCTACCGGATTCTGCCTCTGCGAGGCAGTCTATCCTCTGCCCTGCGGGCATCCCATTCTCCAAAGGGAGACGCGTCAGCCGCTAGTCCCAGCAATCTGAGGCGTCCCTAAGAAAGAATCACGTCTTACGACTTCTCTATCACATTTTTCCGCCATACATTTTTTCATAATACGTCTGGTACTCGCCGCTCACGATCTCTTGCCACCATTCCTTATGCGTCAGATACCACTCGATCGTCTTCTTAATGCCGTCGGCAAACCTCGTCTCCGGCAGCCAGCCAAGCTCCCCATGGATCTTCGCCGGATCGATGGCATAGCGGCGGTCATGGCCTTTGCGGTCCTGTACATATGTGATGAGGCTCTCCGGCTTTCCCAGCGCTTTGCAAATGAGCTTCACGATATCAATATTTCCCATCTCATTGTGCCCGCCGATATTATACACCTCACCCACACGGCCATGCTGCAGAATGAGATCGATGGCCTTGCAGTGATCCTCCACATACAGCCAGTCACGCACATTCTTTCCATCTCCATAGACCGGAAGCGGCTTATTCGCGAGTGCATTCGCGATCATGAGCGGGATCAGCTTCTCGGGAAACTGATACGGTCCGTAGTTATTGCTGCAACGGGAGATCGTCACCGGCAGTCCATACGTCCGGTGATACGCCCCCACCAGAAGATCCGCACTCGCTTTCGAGCTGCTGTACGGCGAGCTCGTATGGAGCGGCGTCTCCTCCGTGAAGAACAAATCCGGCCGATCCAGCGGCAGATCCCCATACACCTCATCCGTCGACACCTGATGATACCGCTCAATGCCATACTTCCGGCACGCATCCATCAGGACTGCTGTGCCGATGATATTCGTCTCGAGAAAAATCTCCGGATTCGCAATCGAGCGATCCACATGCGACTCCGCCGCGAAATTCACGACCACATCCGGATGCTCCTCTTGAAAGAGCCCATAAACCGCTTCCCTGTCGCAGATATCCATCTTCACGAAGCGGAAATTCGGAAGACACATCACGCCCTTCAGCGTCGACAGATTCCCCGCATACGTCAGTTTATCCAGACAGACGATGCGGTCTTCCGGATGCACCTTCAGCATATGAAAAATAAAATTCGATCCGATAAATCCGGCCCCGCCGGTTACGATGATAGTCATATTTATATTCCTCCTCAGTTTTTTTGCATGCCTTTCAAACACATGGCAGGCTGCATTTTTTATTTCATAAAATAAAAGCGAACAGCCAAGTACCATACCCGTACGCACTATATTTCGGATTCACATCCGATGATTCATCCAAGCGTCCACGGCTATCCAGTCTAAACAGTGCATTGAAAAAATCATCAGCGTATGCCTTCCAATAAATACCATCAAATGCTTAATCTGTTTATTTTCTTCCAATGCCTTGCACAGACTACAGATAGCAAAAGTACCACATACAGCCTCAAGTACGCTGACAGACAAATAAGGGTAGCTTCTCCCTGCCATTTCGATATAAATACCAAGACGCAGACAATATAACCATACACAAGAAACCGCTAAAAAAATGCCCAGCTCATATCTATCAAAAATTTCTGCATACTCTTTCCAAACCATTCCCAAATACACGAAGAGAACTGCCACCATCGTGACATCTGCATTTTGTGGCAGCCATTTTCCTCGCCAACCCAATAAAAGACCAAGCATGCCAATAGCGAGAAAGATAATGCCACTTCTTTTTTTCGAAAAACAAAGCGAGATAGCATCCATGCATGTTTTCGCCCAAAATAAAGAAAAAAGAAACCAGACAGCACCGGCCCCCGGATGCTTCGGCAAAGAAACACCGGAAGCCCAATAATACGCGTCCGCCGTAGTACGAGTGATCTGCCAAAACGCATCAAGTGAAAGATTTCCGCCTTTCAGCCACTGTGCAAGGATCGATAAGACACCTATGCACAGACATGGGCCAATCAAATGAAGCGCATTCTTACGCAAATGCTTCCTGCACTCCATCAGATCCTTCGCCAGACGAGTCGTGTATCCAGACAACATGAAAAATAATGGCATATGAAAAGAAAAGATAAAATTACGTGTGAGTCCGCCAAACTCCACGGTATGACCAACAATCACCAGAATGATAGCGATCCCCTTCGCTATATCAATCCAGCCAATACGCTCTGTCTGTCTGTCTGTCTGTCTGTCAAAAACATACTCTGTCTCTCTTCCCTCGCGCAAGCTCTTTTTGTTCTATAAAATACACCGCAGCTGAAATCTGACACCTTCCACCTTGTATCCTACCACCTGATGTCTTAATATCTAACGTCTCCTAGTCTCCAAAGCCTCTTACATCGCTCCGACAATCTCTTTCAAATATGCACGGAAATCAGCTCCCAGATCCTCACGGCGCAGAGCAAATTCTACGACAGCCTTGAGATAGCCGAGCTTATTTCCCGTATCATACCGCTGCCCTTTGAAATTGTAAGCGTAGACCTTACCATTTCGCGCCAGTACGCGAAGCGCATCCGTCAGCTGGATCTCTCCGCCCTTCCCAGGTTTTGTTTCTTCCAAAATGGGAAAAATATCTGGAGTGATCACATACCTTCCCAAAGCAGCAAACCGACTTGGCGCTTTGGCGACAGACGGCTTCTCGATCATATCCGATACCTTCATCAGATCAGGATCCATCTCTGGTTTCCCATCGATGATACCATAAGAAGACACCTGCTCCTCCGCAACCATCTGACAGCCGACGATCGTTGTTCCCGTCTTCTCATACTGCCGAATCAGCTGATGCAGTGCCGGCTCTCCGTCCCCGTTATACACGACATCATCCCCTAAAATGACGCCAAACGGCTCATCATCGACAAAATCCTTGGCACACAGGATCGCATCCCCCAGGCCACGCATATACGGCTGGCGCACATAGTGTACCTTGATACCAGAAATCTTCCGGATCTCTTCCAGCAAAGCCTCCTTCCCATGTTCCTCCAAGTGCGACTCCAGCTCAGGGGATGAATCAAAGTGATCCTCGATCGCCCGCTTTGCATGGCCAGAAATGATCAAGATCTCCTCAATCCCACTTGCCAGGATTTCTTCAACAATATACTGGATCGTCGGCTTATCAACGATAGGAAGCATTTCTTTAGGCATCGCCTTTGTCTCCGGCAGGAAACGCGTACCGAAACCGGCTGCCGGAATCACAGCCTTACGAATTTTATACATGGTTCTCTCCTCCCAAAATGAAATCATTTCTCAAGTGGATCATCTTTTCTTACCACCTCAGCAGCGGTCCTTAACGAAGGAGTATCCTCTTCTTCCACAAGATCACCGCCATGATGGCCGTCACCAGCGTCTCCGTGCAAAGCACCGCCAAGGCTGTCCCTTCCGCACCCTTCCATGAAATCAGCGGATAGATAATAATCAGGTTGAAAACAGAGGCTGTGATCAACACCTTGCTGTAAATCTTTTCCATTCCCAAAGGAAGCATCGTCTCATACCCCATGACATTACTCATCGCCACCACCAGCGGCACGAAAGCCATGACCTGGAGCGGACCAATCGAAGGGATATACTTTTCTCCCAGAAGCCAAGGTATTCCCCAAGGAGAAAAAAGATAGAGCACGGCTCCGCCCAGCACGCCTGCGACGATATATACCAGCAGCTGCTTTTTCAGGAAATGAAGCCCCCGCTCGATAGACTCCTGCATGACTTTGCTGATATAAGGATACACCGCGGCATTCACTGCACTGACAGCCTGCTTGATACAGCCAATCAGCTTATCAGCCCCACTGTAATAGCCTACGATCGTATCATTCGTTAAAACACCGAGAATAACTATATCGCTCGTCGTATACAAGTTCACCGCCAGCGAGGAAACAAAAATCTGCCAGCCTTCTCTATACGCTGCTCTCAGATCCTGCCATGCAGGTTTTTGAAGGATGCCCGGACTGATATCATGAATCACCTTCCATGAAAGGAGCCCCGCAAAAAACGGCGTGCAAGACATCAGAAAAGCTGCCATCACATAGTCCTCCGGCGACTTTACCAAGAGAAACAGCATTAGCATCGTGATCAGGCGCCCAGACAAATTAAGAATCGTGATATAGCGCATCTGCTGGATGCCCTGAAAGTACCAGATGGGGAATATCACCAGACCGATCACAGATGTATAGACCGCAAAGAATAGCGGCAGATCCAGCGTTACCGGATACACCAGCGAGAGCAGCTGGTATCCGGCAAAGAAAACAACCGACACCAGCAGCCACAAGAGTACCATCGCCCAGAAATAGGTCGAAAACAGTCGCGGAATGTCTGATTCCTTCGCCTGCGCGATATCTCGCGGCGCGATCAGCGAGAAGCCGTAGTTGATGCAGAGACTGAAATAGCCGATAATCCCCTGCATGAAAGCGATCGCTCCATACTGCGCCGGCCCCAGCACGCGGAGCAGGTAGGGGACCAAAATAAATGACAGAATATATTCCATGGCACGAAGCGTCACCATGGAGAATATATTTTCAAGTAAACGAGTATTTTTCAAGATATCCTCTTGGATGTAGCAATTTGAAACGTTCGATTGGCAGACTTGGAGACGGAGAGACATTAGCTTCTAGACATCGGACTTCGAGCTTCAGACATCGGACGTCTGGCATCTGATATCTGAGACCCATTTCCTAACCTCTATCGCTCGCCGGCTTTTCTCTAGTGTCTCTTTGGAAGCAGAGAAGAAGTGTTGTGCCTAAGACGAGGGGATAGGTATAGAAGAAATAATTACTCAGCAGACAAGCGGTTGAGCCCCCCAGGGAAACCAATACACAGACAAAACCGTACTGTCCCAGCATTTTGGGGATTTGACACAAAATCATTTTGCTTATAAAGAATAAAGGCATCAAGAACAATAACAAGCCACAGATGCCATACTGCATTAGCATTGTACCAAACATATTAAACGTTGGGATAGGACTATTCAAGAATCCTTCATCCCTTAGCATGGTCAGCCAATGACATATCTCCTGATTATCCTGCGCAAATGCCGGAATATGATCTGCAATATAAGGACTTCCAAGTCCCGTGCCTATCCCAAAAACTGGATGCTCCACCCCTATATGAAAAACAGCCACCGTATTACCAATACGTGCCAAATTCGACCGTTTTGATACAGAAGCTACCGACAAAACATCTTTGCTAACATATTTTTCAAATTCTGTTGCCATTGTCATATCAGCGGCAACATTTTCTCTCATATGCGAAACAGCTAGAGGAGCAGATAAATATACGCCCAAAGTAATAACCGTAACTGCAAAAATTTTTAGTAAAGAACTAATCCAATCTTGATACCGTCCCCATGCCGAGAAAATAGCAAGCAGTATCAGTTCCCCAAAATAAGTTGCTTGCGCAGTCCGTGCTTTTGTCATGAAAATCATATAGGTAAATAATATAAGGAGCCCTATGATTTTCTTTTCCCTTAAACCAAAAGCTCTATACCATAAAAATGGAACAATAAAAATGGAAACAATAGCAAAGAATGACGGCTCCCTAGTAAAACTGCGAAGCTGTCCATTCCACAAAAGCGGTGGCCACCATTCGTGTGTAGTCTTTATATCATACAAATGCACATTGATCCACTTCAATATTCCCTCACAAAATTCATTCCCTGTCAGCAGCCACGGGATCTCTACCAGTGAATACAGACAGAGCGTGGAGGCCGCCAGTACGGCGGCTCGGCTCATAGTATCCAGGATATACTCCTTCGTCTTCCCATGAAACATCACATATAGCGCGAAAGGGATCCCCAAAAGCGGCAGAAGCAGACTCCTCACTGTACCGAACAGCATCGACACGCCGTACTTCAAATGCAGCAACGTTTCATTCGTCATGATCGCCGGATAGACATGCGCGATCACCCTGACCATCGTGGTATCCCGCAGGAACTCATTCGCTTTCTCATCCCAGTAGGGAAACTGAACAGCCCCGATGATCGTGCAAAGAAATGGCCACAGGATACAGAGCGCCAGATACCACTTCACGCCTCTTGACCAGTTACCGAAGTCTTCCCGTCTATGCATATAATGCACCACCGCCAGTACCAACAGCAAGATCAAAAAGAAGTACGGCACATTCTTCATAAAATCCGGGATCGGATACGCCTTGGGAAGCCCATTCACCGGGATCGTCACGACCATTGCATACAACAGCCACCGCTCGATCTTATCCAAATTTCGCATTATATAATCCATACCACGCCAGCTTTCCATAGATACCACACAGATAATAAAATTTATGAAACCTTGAGACTTGGAGATTCAGGCTTCTGACTTCCGATATCTGATGTTTGACCTCTGACTTCCAATATCTAACGTCTCTTAGTCTCTTAGTCTCTCGCCCGCACACTTCAGCGCCGAATCGATCACCGCATCCATATCATAATACTTATACTCGCCAAGGCGTCCACCGAAAATGACCTTCGTCTCCTTTTTTGCCAACTGCTTATATTTCTGATAAAGCGCGCCATTCTTCTCATCATTGACCGGATAGTATGGCTCATCGCCCACTTTCCATTCCGAAGAGTATTCTCGGCTGATGACGGTCTTCGGCAGATCATTTCCTTCACTGTCTTTACCGAATTCGAACCACTTATGCTCGATGATTCTCGTCCATGGCGTCTCTCGATCCGTGTAGTTCACTGCTGCATTTCCTTGGAAATTCGGTTTATCCAAGACTTCTGTCTCAAAGCGCACACTGCGATATTCCAGTGGTCCAAGGTCGTAGTGGAAATAGGCATCGATCGGACCAGTGTAGATGACATGCTCCGCCATGCTATTCCACTTCTCCTTGTCTGCCAGATAGTCGATGCCGAGCTTCACCTCGACGCCGCGAAGCATATTTCCCACCATCTTCGTATAGCCTCCGACAGGGATCCCCTGATAGAGTGCATTGAAGTAATTATTATCAAAAGTCAGCCGCACTGGGAGTCGCTTGATAATGAAAGCAGGAAGCTCTCTGCAGGGACGCCCCCACTGCTTTTCCGTATAACCTTTGATGAGCTTTTCATAGATGTCCGTCCCGACCAGAGAAATCGCCTGTTCTTCCAGATTCTTCGGCTCTGTGATGCCGGCTGCCCGTCTCTCTTCCTCGATCTTGGCCGCCGCCTCCTCCGGCGTCACGACGCCCCATATTTTATTGAAGGTATACATATTGAAAGGCAGCGAATAGAGCTCGCCATGATAGTTGGCTACCGGTGAATTGGTAAAACGGTTGAATGTGGCAAACTGCTGCACATAGTCCCAGACATGCTTCAGATTTGTATGAAAGATGTGCGCTCCGTACTTGTGTACATGGATCCCTTCCATGTCTTCCGTGTACACGTTGCCTGCGATATGATCCCGTTTCTCAATAACGAGGACACTTTTCCCTACTTTTTTTGCTTCATTCGCAAAAACGGCACCGAATAAACCTGCGCCGACAATCAGATAATCGTACATACGCTCTCCTTTTGACGCAACTTCGCTTTTCAACACGCAATTCTATTCAAATATACAGATTATTAATTCAACTTTCCTTGCATGATATAATAGTCTGATTGCAACGACCAGATTTTAAAGTTTTAAGTTCTCTTTATAACATACTAATGCCATGTGCTTAATGTGCACGAAATTAATGGGGCTAGATCTGTTCTAAATGGCTAAAAATGCACGGAAATATAGCTCATTTTTTCATTGATATTCACTTTTCCATGAATTTACCAATCCAAAATATTATACACTTTATATTTGAGCAATCTTTTCATGTTTCCTTCCTTCGGCTGATTCTCATTTTCCAAAAAAACTATTGGCATTTCCTTTATCGAAAGGTTTTGCTTTAATAGCCACACATTGAATAAGCGCTCTGATAAAAACCCAAAGACTCGCTTTTGATACGAATCGTAATATTCGATCTGTAGCTGATTTTCTAATTTGAATAGTACATCAAACAGCCATTCACAATACTGATCAAAGTATTTTTTCCTCATTGCAAACATATTAAAACAATAGAAACTATGCTTATTTAAAATCGTTTCAAACGCATTTATATAGGATGGCCAATCTTTCCGGAGAATTTCCCTTACAGCCATTATATCATTTAAATTATGGCATTCCTCATACTGCTTTTTAACGGTAAAATGTCGACCAAGTAACATTCTTTCCGGCAAAAGTACATCATATTCATTCAAAATCTTACTATAGTCGGATCCCGCCAATATCCGGCGCTTCTTTTCCTCTATCGATTCATTACTGAGCCCCTCATGCCCAAAGTACCTTCTGTAATGGCATAAGCCAATATAGTCTACATTTAAATTTTTCCACGCCCAGTATAATCCAGTAAGTTCACAATAATTCGGATTTTTATATGAAATATTATCCCCTATATTATCAGGAGTATACCCCAAATCAGCTTTCCCTTCTGCCCCCACCTGAATAGGTAAATAGACCTCATCTTCAGGCATCCAAAACATTTTATGCGTAGCGACTATTATTTTTATATTCATGCTCGTGTACCTTCACCATAACAAAATTTTATAAAATTTGAATCTTTCTTAGAGCCTATAAATAAGGAAGTATAATCTTCCCATTTGCCGAATGGTATCACTCCAAATGTCTTTCTGTCAAGTCTCCAACAATTCTAATCGATCCATGTCAAACATTAAGTACAATTACCAACAAATCTTTGACTGCATATTTAGCACCAGGCCTCCATCGATAATACATAATATAATTCCCCAATGCCCCCAACACCTTCACATTATGACGCGTAATACAACTATATCGAATTTTTAAGAAGGAATGATAGCACTTTAATAAATTGCTAAAACCACTGACTTCTTCACAGCTTTCCGCTCTTCCCATCAATTCATCTAAAACACACGCTCTCCGGATAATTTCGCTTTGATGCTGAACCAGTGCGCTACGCAAAGAGCCTCCCCACTTCTTCACTTTTTCCAAGAACGTCACCGGCATTCCACCAATCACATTATTTGCCTGCCTGTACTTCAAAAGTTGCTTAGGTAGCGGGACCACCTTCCCAATCAGCAGTGATACCAAAAGCAACCACTCATCATGCACTGCTTCTTCAGGAAACGGTTTGGCCTTTTCGAAAACTATCCGCCGAAAAGCTGAGGCGCTGCCTTGCATGACATTATGATCGAGCACTTTCCTGTAATCTCCAGTCAGAAATTCCCTATAATCAAAATCCAAAGAATCTCGCCAAAACGATGGATACAATACACGCAGTGACTCATCCACCAGCTCAGCATCGTGAAATATCGTCACAACCTCAGGACATTCAACAAATATCTGATTCATAAGCTCCATCTTATGCAAATCCCATACATCATCCTGATCGCTCAGATAGATGATATCTCCCTGGCAGAGAGAAATAGCTTTCTGAAAATTCTTCTTATATCCGAGATTTTTCTCATTCTGTACTAGCTCCCAACTTCCTCGCCAGCCCCTCATCGTTTCTTTTATGACAGAAATGGTATGATCATTTGAACCATCATCGCAAATAATGATTTCGTCCGGAGGCAAAGTTTGGTAAATAATGCTTTCGAGCTGTTCTTTGATATATTTTTCTCCATTGTAGGTACACATAGCGACGGAATTCATCATGCGGCACCTCTCATAGCGATGCCAGCAGATGATTTATCAAAAACTATTTCCCTTGATATTTCCCCATATGCCCAAGGAGAGCATCTCTCACCCCCCCGAAAATATGCTTCATTTTACTGGCTTTTTGCTTTTCTGCCAGCAGTATCTTAATAATCATTTTCACGCTCTCCAAAATATACTCTTTTCGAACAGCTGGATATCGTTTGGCTACGCAAATCTTATTTCTAAAAATGTAGTATCTTCTGATCGCGCTGTGATTGAATGTATTATAAGTAAACGAGAACAAATGATGATACGTTCTATTCCCAATAGAGTGTTTCATTTTTATGCCAGGAAATTCAACAATATGATAGTCCTTCTCTTCTGCGCGATAGCAGTACCCAAGGTCTACTTCATCAACAAAAAGCGCTTCATCAAACCCACCCAAAGCTAGTGCAATTTTTACCGGAACAATAGAACCGGAAGTGATCGCAGTCCGCACGCGCTTTGAGTCGGCATCTACCGCTTCTCCATCATAATTGACCGTATACATGGCTACTTTGTCTGGCTCCTCTGTCTCAGATTCTTCGACAAGATGCCTATACGTTGGCATCATTTCCGGGAAAAAACGACTATCCTGATCCATGGTCAAGAGATAATCGCAGCCAGTTTCTTTCAATGCGTAATTCAACGCATAAGAAATCCCCTTGTTATCGTGAAACGCAACATACTTTACATGAGGCTGTTTCTCAGTCCACAAAGCCCACCGGGGATCCGGCGTTTCCGTATTATCCATAACATACAGTACGTCAAGTGCGCTCATATAAGACTCCATATTTCCTAAAACTTCATCGTCCGGATGATATAGTGTCACCACGCCAGCTAGTTTCATCAAACGTCTATCTCCATTAGTAAAAGAATCTGTACAAAAAATCGAATAAAATGGTATAGCCTTACTTCTATCATCACTTAGACGACTTCTGCACATAATCCAACATTGTACCAATCATGCTCCCCTGAAACTTCGTTTTCAGATACTGCTCTACTTCCAGTTTTTCAATCGGACTTAAGTCGTTATACTTCACGATCAGTTCTCGAATCTTTATCTCCAGTTCCGAAATGAACCGTTCTGATTCCTTTTGCATAAGTTCACCTTTAGCCTATAAGTCCTGTGCATGCTAATGAAAAAACAGTCTACATGATCAAGAATTTTTGAGCCAATCATAAATTCTTATCAACCGTTTAAAATCACTGCTTCCTTTCGCCGAGTACCAATTATTTTTTCCACCAAGTTGCTGATAAATTTGCAATAATACATTCTTTAATGAGCCCAGATTAATTTCTGACTTGTGTAAGCAGCATAAATATTGCATTACTGTGCTTAATGCTAATCCAGAATGTAATTGCCAAACAGAGTCAACATCTTTATCGGGCATCCTATTCCTATCCCGCTGCTTTAGCAAAGTTCTATTTAAAAAGAGTTTGTCGAAATCCTCATCAGAAATAATCTTAAATTTGTTTTTGATTTCTGTACTCCAGTTTTCTTCTTCCCGAATGTATTTAAAAACAGGCAACCGATTCGAATTTCGTTTCAATAATTTGGGCAATACCCTATTAGCAATAGCCTTTCCCCCATACTCTTTAAGTGAATCAAAAAGAATATCTTCATATAGATCCTTTTCGCTAACACCGACTAAACCATATTGACTAATGACTTGCTTTGTCCCAATAGCAATCATTAAATCCTGATCATCGACACGCTTATCACTTAACTCTGCCACTTTCATTACTGCTGCATTAGGATCATTAGTAATAGCAAACCGATAAAACTCTTCTTTGTAGTATCTTGCTACATGGACAGGCAACCCCCTCTTTTTGCTTCTAAGCGCTCGATACAAGACTGCAAAATCCATCAGCTTAACACCTTTCATATTTATGGATTTTTCCCCAAAACTTTGCCTCATAGAACAAATACAAACCTCTGCATCACTATGAGCTCTCTGCACAAATATCATTCGATTTTCTAATTGACTAAGCTGTTCGTTATTGAGACATTTTGCTATATGCCCTAAAATTTCAATAACATCCTCATCATTTAAAGAATACCCAAGAAATACAATAGGATACTCCATGAATAGAGTTAATATTTTGGCAGATAAATATGCACACTGGTCTTTGAAATGAGCATAATCTTCTTCATTAATCACGATGAAGTCTGGCTGAGCAATAGAGCCATGAATTTTATAAATTTCTCCTAGTTCTTGAATATTTGAAAATATTAATTCATTTTGACCTGTATATACTTTATATGCAGGAGCTAATTGCTCTATGAATTTATCATAATTCGTCGTTATTACTCCAGATATATTTTTCTCCAGTAGCTCGCGAAGTTCGGGAATCTCTCGTTTATATTCCTCAGAGTTAACATTACAATTATTTCTTGTTAGATAATCAATATATTCCGCAATTTCCACCTTAAATGGCGATAGAACCCCTGCCGCAATATCTCTAAGAAAAGTTGGAGAGGTCACTTTTCGAAAAGCAGAATCCTCAAACCATTTTTTGTTAAAGTCTGCCTCTAGCAATGTAGCCATTTTAGGCACACTTTTCCCTGCCTCATTAAAGTAGCGTGCATAAGCCATATCATCCAGTGTCGCTGAATTAAGTCTCCCTATGAAATAGTATAATAATCCCTTCCAGTCTGGTAAATTTAAATATCTTCGAGAAATGCCGGAGCCAATAAACAGTATAGGTGTTGTATTAAAGTTTTTAATAATATCATCCAATTCTTCTAACATATACTTATCACCTCTAGACATACATTTCCACTATCTCATTCACAGCGTTTGGATTCTCAGCTTCTGTTAAAGGTAGGATTTTGCATTTTCCCTACTCGATCCGTATCTTTCCCTTCACGACCTTCAGGAGATACTGTCCATACGGGCTCTTACCATACTGCTTCGTGCTTTCTGCAAGAACGGCCTTATCGATCCAGCCATTTACGCAGGCGCTTTCATCAGCGTTTCCCAAGGACTTGCTATCCTAGCGGATCAAAAATACACAAACATGTGGCTCACTTTTCCATCAACAGTTATGCAGATATGATCAAATGCTTCGTTAAAGCCTGCTCTGCATTAATCACAATCACGTGCGCTTGCCAAATTTTCAGCAATCCCCGCATGTCCTGTTGCAGTCTATCCTGTAAAGGGGCTGACCACTCTTTTTTATGCTTATTGATAATCAGCACAAATACTATTTCAGGCTTTCTTGACAGTTTTTCTACCAGTTCGCCTCCTATAGATTCTCCAGCCCATACCTCATTTGGGATCGTACAGCAAAGCGATAAAGAGTCATAAAACTTCTTTACGATCCTCTGAATATAAGAGCGCAGCTTTTCTCCACCTGCTGACTCTGGATTGGGAGCAGACATCTTCGCTTCAATGAACAAAACTTTTTTACCATGAAGTGTGATACACTCCACAGAGGAGACACCATAAGAGCGCAAATCCGTATCATACGGCGCAGTTTTTTCGATATAGAAGGTTTTCTTTTCAGGAAGCTGGAACCGCATACCAGACTCTTCAAATTCGAGCAAGTCAATCACCTCGCAGTAATGAATCTACCTCTTCTTCATATAGCTGCACAGACGCATCAATGATCGAATTTTTGGGCATAATCCTTCATATTTGAAACACAGGGAGCCTCCCCCTCCTTCAAGGATAAGACGGACACTCCCTCTGGGTCTGCTCTAGAAAGCAGGTACAGTTTCTTGATCACAAAATAAGAGTGCGTAGCAATAAAGAACTGCACCCCTGCCTGCGAAAGTTTATAAATCATATCCAGGTAGTCCAAAAGCGCCGTCGGGTGCAGTGCCGATTCGATTTCATCAATGAAAATCACAGAATGATTATTCAAATACCGATTGGAAAGAAGGCGGAAAAAGATAGAAATCTTCTTGATGCCTTCTGACGTAGCACCAATAGCAAATCGACTGTTTCCACGTCGATAGTACCATTCCTGGCGCTTATCATCATAATCGATTCGCCCATGAATCAGATGCTCCAAATTTTTTTTACTCTCGGCAAACGACCGGAAATTGTTTCCCTTTTGGGCAGGATACTGCAGTGCCTTCACCAGATCCAGATAGGTATCGTCGAAGCCAAACATAGAATCCTGCTCGCGGGACTTCAAAATGATCTGGAATAAAGACAATACTTCCTTGGCTGGGATAAAAATAGAAGTCTTTTGCGCAGGCATTGCTAAATCTGTTTTTACTTTAACTATCTTATGTTTCGTATCCCGCCCAAATCCATAAGAAATATGTTTCTCTCCGCTCGTCATCTCAAAAAAAAAGTGCGTCTTGCCCTCGCTTCACCAGATCTCCTAGTTTCTCTGTCTGAAAAGTCCAATAGAGCTTATCCGCAAGTATATCGTTCAAACTCCGCTGCTCATTTCCTTTCCCGCATTGCTCTAGAGCCTTAAGCGTCACATACAGGGACTTCAGAAGAACTGTCTTGCCCGTACTGTTGGCTCCAATGATCAGATTGATATGTTTTAAAGAATCCCATTTCACGGATGACTGTTGTGCAAAATTTTTTAAATACATAGAATCTATCATTCTTACCACCTCTTATTTAGAAAGACACCTGTCTCACTTTTGTTGACCTTCACAACGCAGAAATTCCTATGATCTGTCTGGAGTCTTTGTATCTATTATATCTCCTATTCGCACTTGACTGCTACAGGAACGCAGAGTACATCGATCAGCAGCCAGCAGGTGCTTTGCTACCGCCAAAAGTATCTCACTTTCCCCTACTCGATCCGTATCTTCCCCTCCACAACCTTCAGGAGATACTGTCCATACGGGCTCTTGCCATACTGCTTTGCGCTCTCTGCGAGGGCCGCCTTGTCGATCCAGCCGTTCACGTAGGCGATCTCTTCCGGCATGGAGATGTGGATGCCGGCACGTGTTTCTACGGAGCGGACAAATTCAGTAGCTTCGTAGAGGGAGTCCATCGTGCCGGTATCGAGCCACGCATAGCCGCGGCCCAGGGTGACTACGTTCAGATTTCCTTTCTCGAGATAGATCTTATTGAGATCTGTGATTTCAAGCTCGCCTCTCGCGGAGGGCTTCACCTGTTTCGCATATTCGCAGACATTTTGATCGTAGAAATAGAGACCCGTCACAGCGTAGTTCGACTTCGGATGAGCGGGTTTCTCCTCGATGGACTTGGCACGCCCTTCTTCGTCGAAGTCGATGACGCCGAAGCGCTCCGGATCGTCGACGTAGTAGCCAAAGACAGTGGCACCTTCTGTGCGGGAGGCGGCTTCTTTCAGGTACTTTGTGAGGCCTGCACCGTAGAAGATGTTATCCCCCAATATCATCGCGCAGGGCTCGCCATCAACGAATTCTTCTCCCAGGATGAAGGCCTGTGCAAGGCCGTCGGGAGAGGGCTGGACTTTGTAGGAAAGATGGATGCCATAGCGCGAGCCATCACCTAAAAGGCGCTCGAAGTTTGGCAGATCCTTCGGGGTAGAGATGATGAGGATATCCTTGATCCCCGCCAGCATGAGTGTGGAGAGGGGATAGAAGATCATCGGTTTGTCATAAATCGGAAGCAGCTGCTTCGATGTGACCATAGTCAGCGGATAGAGACGGGTGCCGCTGCCACCTGCTAAAATAATACCTTTCATCGCTTGAACCTTTCTTTATTGCGTACAACTTAGATTTTTTCATCAGGGAAACGCTGATTCAATAGCAGAATCCGTTTTCCCTTATTTTTCATCATTCCAGTGCCTGCCTCTATTTTATACTATTTCATAATAACTGATACAGCCATTTCCTCATAAAAAGGCCATAGGCGATGGCTGCGCGGAGAAGGAGCTTCTCGGTCATCGATATCTCTCCATACTCAGTATAGAAGAAATATTTGGAAAGAAAAAGCCGCTTCACCGCTTCATAGCGCTTCATGGACTTTCTGATGGAGACGGAGTGGTTGTGGAAACAGGAGATGTCCGTGTCGACGGCCATCCGATAGCCCGCTTTCAGGAATTTTTTCCCAAGGATCTGCTCTTCATAGAAGAGGAAGACGCGATCGTCCAGCCCTCCGAGTGAGCGGTAGACGTGGGCATTAATAGCGAAGAGGGATCCGGGAAGCCACTGGACGTATTGAACGCCCATCCCAGGACATACGAGTTCACCACGGAAGGGGAAGAGCTTTTTCAGAAGGAGTGTACATTCGAGCGTCTAGCGGGCGCAGGAATTGATTTTCTTATTCATGATGGGGTAGATTGCGTGCGGCGGCATCTTCATATAACCAGATGCCGCTTGGACCTGGTATTTCTCCATATCTCTCACCACCTGGATCAGAAAGGTTTCGGTAAACTCCACATCTGGATTCGCGATGAGAAGAATGTTCATATGATAGTGATCCATCAGATAAAAAGCACCGAAGTTGTTTCCATAGGAGTAGCCCCCATTCTTGTCACTCTGGAGAACATCGACTTTCTCATCAGATAAGCGCTGCAACGCAGCAAAAGAGCCATCCGGCGACCGGTTATCCACGACCGCGATATGATCTATGCTGTCATAGACCCGAATTGTCTCACACAGCTTTCTAGTCGTCTCGGAATCATTATAGTTAAGTATGATGACTCCAATGTTTTTTTCATCTATCATTAAAGTATTTCCTCTCACATTCTCGTCATCACGGCTATCCTGCTCTGCACGACAAGCCAGGATGGCGTCTTTCGTGGCTTCGAGGTATCCGTACTTCCACTTTAAGTCTGGTTCGAGGTAAGTCCCCTCTGCCCATTCGTTCCACGCATTGATAAAAACGATGCGATCATCAATCGTATCATTTGCCTTTGTTTCATGAATAAGATCAATTAGCCATTTTTTGTACAATTCAGGTGTCGCGCCGTCAAGGATCAACCCCTTGTTTTTCTTGCGGGCTGTATTATCCCACATTGGTGAAAGTGCCCGGTACAGTCCATCTCGTTGCAGCTTGAAATATCCCTTTTCTTCTACAAACCCCTCGTAGTCATAGACTTTTCCAAAAAACTTATCACAGACAAACTGCTTTTTATTTGTGATGACATTCATGTACGGTAGCTGCGGCCCCGGAGCAAATTCACTACAAGCATCAAATCCCATCGCCTTATAGTCAGCGTAATAATCCTCCTGGCTGTCAGTTCGAATACAACCAATCAAGTACATGTCCAAACCCGTCTCTTTTTTTACATATTCCCGCCAAAAATCGATGACCGCTTGCGATTTCGGCATGTTCAAAGGACGATAGACTGATAAAACCGGCTTCCCTTTGATTTTGATATAATTTTCTCGCTGGAATAGCGACGTGCATGATTTGATGAAATTTTGATAGCTATCTACTGAATCATCCTGCACCATCAGTGGAATATTGGAAGAACCTTCCCACTGCTTCGTCCAGCTCTCATTCACCCAGCAGATATTGAAAGGAAACTGAATCGACTCATCATTTACAAACTTATCGAAAGGCAAATCAAGCAATCGCTCTCCATTGAACCAATAGTAATAAAAAGAGAATCCATAGACACCATAGAATCGGGCAAGCTCGACCTGTCGATGGATATTTTCACTGAGTCTCAAATCATAGAATCCGAGCTCTCCGGGAAGCCTAGGCTGGTACTGTCCCACATACTGTGGGACAGATTTCGATACATTCGTCCATTCCGTCGAACCCTTTCCCCACCAGACATCATTATGCGGGTCAGGATAGTATTGAGGCAGGTAATAGGCAATCAGTTTCGGATCACCATCATTTCGCTCAATCAGCGGTTTTGTCGGATGCTGAATGGAAAAGTTGTTGTTCAAACTTTGCATCTGAAGTAAGTCCTTGACATACTGACCATATATACCCGTATCCCGCTGGCCTTTCACTTCCCCTCGAATTTTGCCTTTAATGTAATAGAAGATCTGTTCTCTCTGCCGGTCTGACAGACCGGGAGTCTTCCAATATAGGTCTTTTAACATTTCAAATAAATGCATGGTTCTATCCTTTTCTCATTTATCGGGCTCGTGTTATAACGACTCTTCGCACAAACTTTAGTAAGGAAAACATTGAAGCGGCAATCCATATGGGAAAACCGATATATTGCATTCTTCGAATTACGGCTAATGTATCGAGTTCTCCTTTTTCTATTCTTCATAGGTTAGCACTTAATCCGACAGCCCCATAGAAGTCTTTGAAACTCGCAGCCAAGCACGTATCTATCAGCAGAGCTTCATGAGTAAAGCAATATTGAAGCCAGACCAGATAGTCTTCCGAATAACGTTTCCCTTTCTGAAATCGAATCTTATCTGTATTTTTAATCATGACGGATGGCATTCCGCCTTTGGCATAATGCTTGAATAAATATCGTATCGGATTATTAATTTTCACAATTTTCAGTGAGTCTGTACTCACCATTTCCCTGTCAAACGCATTTTCATCTTGAATAACTTTCATATGATGGCAGGACAGCCAAACGTGAAGATGCTCTTCCATATATCTATACTGACATTCCAGCTTTTGAGGATGACACACATCATCACTGTCTAAAAAAGCAATATACTGACACCTGTCTTTATCCCATCCTGCATTTCTCGCACTTCCCGGTCCTTCATTCAGTTTTTGCTGTATCACAGTCACATCGAAGCATGAGGAAAATTCCCTTTTAATTGTTTGCATCCATTGTTCCGTCTCCTGTTTTTTGGGACTGCAATCATCGATAAGAATCACTTCCTGCGGCAACAGTGTCTGCAGAGCTACAGACTTTACTGCACGATACGCTTCTTCCCCCGAATTATAAACAGGAATAATGACAGACACATCCGCCGATTTTCTTTTTCCCTTGCTATACATCATTTGTCTATGTTCTCCTGAGCAATTCGCTTGATTTTTCTCTTTCATGTTCATGTGAAATTGAAAAATCCTTCAATACGAGAAACTACACAGGCGCGTCTATTCTTTGCACCAGCTAAATTCCCTTTGAGTAAAGCTAAAATGCCATAAAGAAAATGATAAATGAGCGCTTCAAAAAACAGCAATAAAATGGGAAAATTTACATGCTTTCGACAAAATGCACCAAATCCCAACCCATAGAAGCGGGCTTTTGAAAGGGAAAACTCTTGTATATTCTGCTTTGGATGCCATACGTCAAATCCAGGTGTATACCAGATGTTTTCTCCTTTTGTCAGCAAATTCGCGACAAAGTCAACACCTTCACAAGATCCCCATTTCGCATTCGGCCCAAAATCTTCAGAAAAGAAATCTACCGCATTTTTACGGATAAACATGACAATTTCTGAATAATTTCTAAAGAAATTCCACCAGTTAATCTTAAAAGACTTCCTCTTCCATGGGCGAATGCGGTTCTCTTTCTCCCTCCTTGCATAAATTCTGCCTAAAAGACAATCTGCACCATCAAATCGCATAAAACTCAGGCAGACATTTTGCAATGTATCTTCGTAATACATACAATCATCGTCAGGAAACGCTATTATTTCTCCGCTTGCATTTTTTATTCCGAGATTTCGGTTATAAGAAGTTCCTTTGCGAGTTGAATGAATATGCTTGATATGTAAAACCGATTTGTGCTTGTTTACAATAGGCGCTAAGTCAATTTCATCATTTTGATCCACCAGAATAACTTCAATCCTGTTCAGATCATATCATTGCTTCTGGATGCTGTCCAAAAATAAATCGACTTCTTTTTCTCTCCCATACGTCGCCACGATCAAACTAAAAGAGGCTGGTACCTCCGCCTTCCAGTAACGTCGGATCACAAACGCCCGTTCTTTACCCTCCCCAAAATCTTAGCAAACATAAATTCTGGCATAAGTGGCAGCAATAATTCAAAGCATGTCGTCCACTTATTATTTTTTCTCTCTGAAAGTATAACTCTTGCATCTTTCAGATTGGCATGTTCGAAATAACACTTTCGTGCAGATGCCCATTGCAGCGCCTTCTCCACTTGAAAATTTGAGGGAAAGCGCTTTGCTACATTTTGGATAAATTCATACTGTGGCAAGATTCTCTGTCTGAAATATGATTCTTTGTCGATAACACCTTTAAGTACAGCGGATTGATTTCCACCATAAATCCGATACCGCATCAACGGTTTATCCGTCATTACTACGTTCCCTACGATTGCTGCATATACCGCAAGCCACCAGTCGTGAAAGACTGACTTCGGAAAGGGTAAAGCGTCCTGCGCAACTGCCGTTTTCATTAACATGGTACAACCCGTCACAAAATTCTTTGCCAGCAGATGCTCAAGGGCATGGGGCCCGGGATAAAAAATATGTCTGGGACGAACTTGTGCAATACATGATGCAGTAACCTTTGAATCGCCATCAATTGCCTTCATATCACTGCAAACTAAAGCTGCATCTTTTTCTTCTATAATCTGCAGAAGTACCTCCAATTTGTCTGCTTCCCAAATATCATCTTGATCACAGTAAGCAATAAAGGGTGTCTTCACCTTTGCAGTCAAGGTTGCAAACACGCCATTTGATCCCATATTTTCTTGCCCTTGAAAAAGCTGAAATGGTATCGACGGCATACATTTTCTAAAAAATGAATCGTAGTCATAGATATCTTCTGGGCAGTCATTCCACGCTAAAATCTCAAACTTTCTATATGTCTGCTTTTCTATAGACTCCAATTCTTCCTGAAGCCATTTCAGATTTGGCTTATACAAAGCCATCACCACGGTTATCTGATTCATAATATCTACTTCCAATACCTCTTCGTCATACTACACTTTCTTCTAATCGAAGCAGGAAGCCGTCGATAATTCATCCCCAGCTTGTAACCGAGGAACTTACATCCATCACGCAAAAATGTCGATGGCACCAGAAACGGCTTATGCTTCATGAGATAAATCAATTCTGCCAGGACGAAACGAATGCCTTCCCCTTCCGCCTGTCCGAAGGAACCCCGAATCCACGGTTCCATGGCATGGAAAGCTCCGGTATCAAAATACCGTCGGAACTCCTGCAGAATCGTATAATTATGAGAATGATACACCTTCGCTTCCGCACAATACGCATTGTACCAGCCGGCGAGCACCATCTTCGCTGCTACATAGTTGTCTTCACCCAGTATGACGTCCGATGGGAATCCGCCTATCTGGCGCAGCGCTTCCGGGCGATAGGCTGCAAAAGTATCTGAGATAAACGGAACTTTGATCCCGAGCTGCGACACATCCTCAAGTTTCTTTACTCGGCTCTCCGCCGGATAGTTGAAAGCCCTCGCACGAGCCGCCAATACGGTGGCATCTTTGTGTGGTAGCTGCCTGCCGTAAGCACAACCCACCTTGGTGTCATCAAAGGCATCCAATAAGTTCCGGATGGTGTACTCATCAGCTGGGATAGCATCCTGGGTCATGTAAACCAGAAAGGGATAGTCAGCACAGGCTTCTGCCGCTTCTTGCCGTGTACGACCGTGATTGAATTGATCAGGTGTTGTTTTTACCATCTCATAGGACAATCCAGCTAGGTCTTTTTTATAGGTTTTCATATCGGATCCCGAATCGACAATATATACATCAAAATGAACATCTTTCTGCTTCTTGAGCATTCGTAGGCATTCATTCCATTTCCGGTCAGGGTGATAGATAGGAATAATCAAGACACAATCTGATTTTTTTGATTTTCGATAATACTCAGTCATGCACATATCTCCTATTCAGGATACAGAAAAAAGCATCTATGCTAATCCGTTCGAGAAAAAGCACTGCTTGTGTACTCGCAACTACCGTATCGTCTTCTGCAAAACATTTGCTCAAACGGGAAACTGGACTTTGCTGCGATCAATGTGCTCGTAGTAGTTCAAAATAACAGCTTCTACCCCGCCGCCGGCGATAACGATGACCTGGAGTATGCAAATGGGTTCTTTCATAGGATTTCTCTACTTTCTGCTTTAGTTTTGGGATTGGGTATCAGAAATGGAGACTTGGAGACTTCAGATATCAGGCTTCAGACTTTGAGACTTTAGACTTCTAACATCCGACGTCTGATTTCAGATTTCTGATATCTGGAATCTAATATCTGCCGTCTAACGTCTTCAAGTCTCAAAGCCCTCAATACGCCCCTTTATGGCTCAGGACAACCGCAATGGTGCGCCAGAGGAGCACGAGATCCAGCCAGACGCTCCAGTTATGCACGTACCAGCTGTCCATCTGTACGCGCTCGGGGTAGTCGATGTCGCTGCGTCCGCTGGTCTGCCACATACCGGTAATGCCGGGGAGGACGGAGTAGTACTCCTTGATATATTTCCCATACCGCGGGACTTCCTTCTGGATGATGGGACGGGGACCGACGAGGCTCATCTCACCTTTGAGGACATTCAGGAGCTGAGGCAGCTCATCGAGGCTGGTCTTTCTAAGGAAGGCGCCGCTCTTTGTGATGCGGGGATCATTCTTCAGTTTGAATTCTCTATCCCATTCTTCTTTCGCTGCCGGATCGGTCGCGAGGAGGTGGTCTAAGACTTCCTGTGAATTCGTACACATGGAGCGGAATTTGTAGCAGTTGAATTCTTTCCCGTCTTTGCCAACACGGCGATGCTTGAAGATGACCGGTCCCGGAGAGTCGTGATAGACCCATGCTGCGATGAGGAGAAGGATTGGCGAGATCAGAAGACCGCCGCAGATGGTGGCAGCGAGGTCGAAGAGCCGCTTGGCGATCTGGTTCGATGTGCGGGCGAGGTTGTTCCAGATCTGCAGCACCATGATCTTCGCATCAAAGAAGGACTCGACGGTCACATTCGACATGGGGACGGCGACAAGGTTCGGCACGACGCCTACATTTCTCACGAGTGTCTGTGCCTGGTAGATGAGGGAAGAGAGCTGGGTCTGCGGGATGCCGGGGGCGGCGATGATGACATGCTGGACGCCGGTATCACGAATGACGCGCTCCATGTCACCAAATCCGCCAAGAATGGTGCAGGACTTGTCGTAGGGCTCATGGTCTTCGAGAAATCCGACGATGCAGTAGCGCATGCCGGTATCATTCTGTATCTGGCGTGCCATGACTTCGCCGGTCTTTCCTGCCCCGACGATGAGGATGGGGATCTGGAAGGCTTTCGATTTCTTCATTCCTTTCGCCAGAATGACACGGAAGAGGCAGAGCAGTGCAAAGGAGATCGCGGTGTAGAGGATGACGTAAAAACGGGATACGTCCCCTGCTACCTGCGCGAGGAACATGAGGATGATGGAGAAGACGGTGCCGCCCAGGGAAGCCCGGAACAATTTTTTCATCATCTGGTAGATGAGCATGCGCTTCCCATAGAGGCCTTCATAGAAGATAAAGGCCATGTAGACCAGCGGTACCCAGAAATATTGGTAGATGGGGTCGATGTGATAGGTGGTGTGGGTGATCAGGAGGTTTCGAATGGCAAGGGAGAGTATCCCCGCCAGGACGAGGGCGATGTAGTCGCCGATGAGGTAGAAAAATGCGGCGCCGGAGGCGCAGGAAATGGAATGGTGGTATTTAGGGTTGTTCATGTGGTGGTTTATCCTTCGTGTTTGGGAAAATGGCAGACTGCAGATGTCAGATTTCAGACTTCAGATTCTTGACGTCCAATCTCTGATCTCTGCTTTGGCTTTTCCGCGAATGCTCAGTATTGTCAGCATGCACCGGATTTCATCCAAAAGCAACATGCACGGACGAATCTCCTCCGCCGTCATATAGTGCAGTCTCAAACATATCAAGAACTGTGTCTCTAGCTCAGTGGCTGAGCCGCGTGCAATGGTCATGAAATGTCTTATTAAATCCTTGTCGGTCCCTCGTCCGGCTCCTTCTCTGCAATGTTTGGTGCAATAGAAACAACGGCTCTTCTCATTTGTGAGGAAAGGGCATAGAGCTCTTCCTGCGGTAGTCTCCAGACTACGTCATATGTCATATCTATGAGCTCCATAGCCTTTTGCCAGACGATCATACGGCGATAGTTCATGTAAGTGATCCTTTCGAGACTTGAGCCAAGGAGGTGGTAGACTTGAAAGCCATAGACTTCTGACGTTTGACGTCTTCTAGTTTAAAAAGGGGCGAGGAATTGTTACCCCCCCCCGAAAAATTTTCATTGACGATACTTCCGTAGAAATCACTCGGTTTCTACTTTTTTCTTTGCCATTTTTACGTTCACATTATATCATATTTCGTTATAAAACGCGAAAAAAATCGCCAGTCTACATATATTTGTCAATGAAAGACGTAGAGAAGTCAGACTTCTGACCTCTGACTTCTGACGTCTGACCTCTGCCGTCTCTTCGTCTCCACCTCTCACCGGAATATCTTGGAAAGCTCATCATCCGTCATATTTCCTATCCAGCTTTCGCCGACGGAGACGGTCATGTCAGCGAGGGATCTTTTCTTTTGGATGATCTCATTGATCTTTTCTTCGAAGGTATTCTTGGTGATGAAGCGGTGGACGAGGACGTTGTTCTTCTGTCCGATGCGGTAGGCGCGGTCTGTCGCCTGAGACTCTACGGCGGGATTCCACCAAAGGTCGTAGTGGATGACATGGGAGGCGGCGGTGAGGTTGAGGCCGGTGCCGGCGGCTTTCAGGGAGAGGATGAAGAATCTCGCCTTCGGGTCTGTCTGGAAGCGGTCCACCATTTTTTTTCTCTCCCGGAGGGAGCAGCCGCCGTGGAGGAACATCGGACGTTCTCCCAGCCTGCTTTCGAGGATATCTGCCAGCTTGTCGCCCATGCTCTTGAACTGGGTGAAGATCAGGGCCTTTTCACGGCTGGCCTGGATGCTTTCTGCGAGATCGAGGAGGCGCTCGGCTTTGCCGGAGAGGGCGGGGTCCCAGTTGTCCTCTTTGGTGAAGAGGGCGGGATGGTTGCAGATCTCCTTCAGGGCGAGGATCATCTGCAGGACGAGGCCCTGGCGCTTGAAGAGGGAGGCTTTGTCTCCGTCCTTCTGCTCGCTGATGACGCGGAGGCTTTCTTCGACGGTCTGGTGATACAGGGCGGCCTGCGCGGGGGTAAGGAGTGTGTACTCGTCCTGCTCAAGCTTATCCGGAAGGTCGCTGATGATGGTCTTGTCTGTCTTGAGGCGGCGCAGGAGCATGGGCGCGGTGATGCTTTTGAAGCGTTCGGCTGCTTTTCTGTCCTGCTCGTACTGGATGGGATTCGCATAGCGTGTCTGGAAGGTCTTCGCACTGCCGAGGTAGCCTTTGTTGGTAAATTCCATGATGGACCAGAATTCTTTGAGGCTGTTCTCGACGGGAGTACCGGAGATGGCGATGCGGATGGGCGCTTTCATGCTGCGGACGGCCCGGCTCTGGGCGGTATCGGGGTTCTTGATGTTCTGCGCTTCGTCGATGATGAAGACTTCCCATTTCTTCTTTTTGAGAAGCTCCTGGTCGCTTCGAAGGAGTCCATAGGTGGTAAGAAGGATGTCCCCATGGAAATCAGCGAGGTCGCGCTTGGCGCCATAGTAGAGGAAAACGGTGAGGAGAGGTGCGAAGCGGGCGATCTCTTCCTGCCAGTTGGAGAGAAGGCTCGTCGGCACGACGATGAGCGCTTTCTTCTTGGCAAGGCGTCCTTCTTCGCGGAGCTTTTCGAGGAAGGTGATGACCTGAAGGGTCTTCCCAAGGCCCATATCATCGGCGAGGATACTGCCGAAGCCGAGGCGGCTGTTGTTGTAAAGCCACGCATAGCCGCGCTTCTGGTAGGGGCGAAGTGTCGCACATACATTTTCCGGCAGCGCGACGGGCTCGCCCTCTTTCATGGAGGAGAGCAGTCGCTTCACCTCGCTCGTCATGGTGATCTCCGCGCCTTCATAGCTGCCCTCGAGGGCGATGCGGAGGAGTTCTTCCCCTTTGAGGAAGGCGGGACGCTGCCACATTTTTTCGAGCTTTTTTAGATCTGCTTCGGTCACGTAGAGGTATTGCCCCTTGAAAGCGATGAGGGAGCCTGCTTTGACGGATAGTTTTTCGAAATCTTCCGGGGAGATTCGCTCGTCCCCTAGGGCGATCTGCCAGTCGAAGTCGAGCATGTCTTCCAAAGAAAGGAGAGACGGTGCATGCGCCGCTCCCTCTTCTTTCTTTTTGAGGCGGAGTGTCCTCTTCGGACGGATGAGGTGCTGCAAGGACTTCGGCAGGATGACGCGCGCGCCCAAAAGACGCATGGCAGGGATGGCTTCCAAAAGGAAGGGGGCAAAGGTTTCCGCCGTGAAGGAGATCGGTGTCCTTCCTTCGCTGTCCATGTAGTCTTCCATGCCGGTCACGAGGGAAGAAAGCAGGTCCATATCCTTTAAGATCTGGTAGCGGCAGGCATCATAGTCATCCTTCGTGAAAACGTCCGCGAGCGGCACTGCGTCCCCTTCACTGTCCTCACTGTCTACGACGGAGAGGTCCAGATGGAAGGCTTTTGTTTTCGGATCATCTGACACGAGAAGCACGGGCTGCCAGCGGGCGGCGCTCAGATGGAAATAGGATAGCCAGGATGCGATGCCATCAGCCTCGGGGTGCGGCCTTCCTTCCCGCGCCATCAGGGACTCCCCCATGAAGAAAAGATCATAGATGGGGTCGTCTGCGAAATTTTTCTTCGCCATGTTTTGCATCAAGTGCGTGAGAAAAAGTGAAAGTGCCGCCTCGGCAGGCTCTCTGGCAAAGCATCTCTTCTCTCTGTATCGCGCGATCTCTACCATGGAAGGGGTCACCCATTTCGAGAGGATCCCCATGGCTTCCGCCGTGCCTGCGTCCTGCTCGGTCGGCATCCAGCGGATGGAGAGCGCATTCTCATCCACACGCACCAGCTCGGGGATGGCATTCCCCGTCCGGAGAAGGTGTATAGCGAGCAGCACCACCTCGCGGAAGGCGCGCACGGTGTAAGAGCTGTCCGCCGCTTCCTCTTCCGTCATATCGAGAAGAGCAGCGAGGAAACGGCTCATCGGCCACCAGTCGCCGCGATCTGTGTAGAGCTTCCCCTCGGAGAGCCCTTCGATCACGAGATGCACGGAAGAAACGGAGGCGAGCTCCAGGCTGTCTTTCCCGCCGCCCACGACGTAAATGGCTGATGAATCAAAGAGCGCTTTCTCTGCGACCTTTCTGACACCCATCATGGTCTTTTCATAGACGCGGCTGAAGCTGCCGCGCCCGTAGAAGGCGGGCGAAGCGGGAAGCACACGCATCCATAAGGAAAAGAGGCTTTTGATCTTCGTGAAATCTGGAATTTCCGCCGTTTCCTCTGCCATGGGAAGTGCCATATCCTTCACCAGTTCCCCTTTCACAAGGTCATCCCAGCGCGGGATCTTGGCAGACATCTCATTTGTGATCGTCACATGCCGCTTTTTTAGCTCGCTCACAAGCGACACGCCATGCAGGGAAAAGACTTGGAAGGGATCATTGTCGATGGCACGGCTCACCTCATAGATGACGGCCGCGATGTGCTTGCAGAGGTGCGCCCAGTCGGGACAGCTGCAATGCATCTCGATGTCATTCATTGAGGAAGGGAATAGGGAAAGACCTGCCTTTTCCGCAAGCTCCATGACAGCAGGTGACAGCTCCCGATGCAGGAGCTTCGTCACGATCGAAGGATGGCGCGATACATCATCCAGAAAGGCCTGGACTTTGTTTTCCGGAAAAGGAGGGAGCGTCAACGTGACATGGTAGGGCGTGCGCCGCGTCCCCTGCACCTTCGCAGTCAGCGTCTCCCCCTCACGGCGCATGGAAATGACTGCGCCGCCTCGCGCATACACCCGCCCGCGCGGCAGACGGTTCGCATGGTCCGCCTCCTCGAGCGCTTTCAGCCACTCGCTTCCCCACCAGGTATTGCCATATTGCAGTTTCATCGTCTTTTCCTCACTTCTGTATGTTTTTCTTTATTATATGAAATCATTACGGTGCAGGCAATGGGCGTAACAGTCTCCGCCGCTTCGGCGCATCCGTCTGCATGAAACGACATGATCCCCAGTCGTTTGGAGTGCAGCGCTTCCCGTTATCCACTTTCCTCCCATTTTTCCTGACCACGAACGAAAAAGATTTCTCGCTTGCGCTCGAAATGACGATATAGGGAAAGCGGCATTCTCAGATCTCCCTCCTTCCTCTGGAAGGAGGTGCCCCGAAGGGGCAGAGGTTGGCTCTCCCTACGAACTGAAACGGCATGTGCGGGGCTTCCCGTTATCCGCTTTCCTCACTTTTTTGCCTCACCGCGAACGAAAAAGATTTCTCGCTTGCGCTCGAAATGACGATATAGGGAAAGCGGCA
>ERZ779851.526-NODE-526-length-38079-cov-5.085078_pt1 | contig 38079 bp, 32 predicted proteins | sample MGYA00511094_ERZ779851 | MGnify/ENA primary metagenome ERZ779851 (study PRJEB29588, sample SAMEA2155512) | human gut metagenome | biome: human gut; feature: human-associated habitat; material: faeces | place: Denmark | collected 2008/2010 ...
GCAAAGTGCCTGTCGAGCTCAGGCTCTGCGAAAAGAGCCGCGCGATAATTGACGGCAAGGCGGCCGGCGAGAACGATTTTGACACCGAATTTTTAGACTACATCTTAGCGGTCAAAACAGTCGGCTCGGTTTCGGAGGCGGCGTCTCACGTTATGCGCCACTCGACCGGGCACAGCGAGGCCATCATAACGCGCGATGATGAGGCGGCAAAATATTTTGCCGACAACACCGATTCCGCGGCGGTCTATATCAACGCGTCCACCAGATTCACGGACGGCGGCGAGTTCGGCATGGGGTGCGAAATGGGCATCTCGACCCAGAAGCTCCACGCGAGAGGGCCGATGGGCTTAAACGAGCTTACAACATATAAATATATAATAGAAGGAACAGGCCAGATAAGGTAGGAGGATCGTTATGTGTAAATTTGAAGCCGGCTTTGTCGGTTGCGGAAATATGGGATTTGCGCTCGCGTCTGCCGCGGCGAAGAAGGTCACGGGCAAAAAAATAATTTTATCGTGCAAAACGGCCGAACACGCAAAAGAGAAGGCGGAAAAGCTCGGCGCGGCATACGGCCAGGCAGAAGAGGCGGCAAGGGACGCACGCTTTGTCTTCATCGGCGTTAAGCCGGGGAACCTTTACGAGGTGTCGGAAAAGGTGAGCCCGGTTCTTAAAGAGAGAACGGACGAATTCATCGTCGTTTCGATGCTCGCCGGGGTCGGATTAAAGACTCTTGGCGACGTTTTCGGAAGAAAAGCGAAGATTATAAGGATAATGCCCAACACTCCGGCGCTCGTCGGCGAAGGGCTTACGCTCTTTTGCACATCGGCGGCGGTGACACAGGAGGAAAAGAAGGAATTTTCCGAGCTTCTGGGCTTTTCCGGAGTTATCGACGAGATCTCGGAAAATCTGATCGACGCGGCAAGCGCCGTGTCCGGCTGCGGACCGGCATTTTTGTATATGTTTGCAGACGCGCTGTCAGAAGGAGCTGTCTACTGCGGGCTTAAAAAGGAAAAGGCGCTTTACTATGCGCTCACGATGATAAAGGGCTCTTGTGCTCTTGCGCTTGAAACAAAAAAGCATCCCGGTGTGCTGACGGACGAGGTATGCTCGCCCGGCGGAAGCACGATCGAGGGAGTCAGAACCCTTGAGGACGCAGCATTTTCGGGGAATGTGATGGAGGCCGTCATAAACGCGTATAAAAAGACGCTTGAGCTCGGCCGCCGTCAATAAAAAGTTAATAATTATAAAAGGCGCGCGGATATTGACATTCGCGCGCCGAAATGGTATAATTTAATCAAATATATTTATTCGCAAAAGAGGGAAAGGAGTACATAAATATGTTTAAAAAGCTTCAGGCATTTATGATTGCCGCGGCACTTTTGCTTTCGGCGGCGCCGGCATATGCAGCAAATGCGGATGATGCGAATGTGACGGCTTCGGCCGAGGAGGCATCGCCCATCAGATATTCGACGGAGAACGACGATGCAGTCGCTTTCAGAGTGACGGACTTTGAAAAATACTGCCTCGATCAGACCGGCGACAATCTTTCTTATGTGACGTTTGATCTTCCGGCGTCGTCCCAGGGCTCGCTCTGGTATGACTTTAACGGAGACAAAGAGACAAAGGTCACCGCAACGACGAAATACTACAGAAATTCGTCGACATCGAGCTATAAGCTCATTAACGACGTTTATTTCGTTCCGAAGGCGTCCTTCTCCGGAAAGACCGAGGTAACCTTCAAGGGTTATTCAAACGACAGATCAATGTTTTCCGGCATTGTTGAGATTACGGTTACCGCAAGTGTTAACAGAGGCGATCTTGATAAGATTACCTATGACATTGAGCCCGGACAGAAGCTCTCCATCGATTCGTCCGATATCAACAGAGTGTGCAGAAACGCAGGCTTCAACCTTTCTTATGTGAAGTTTTCGCTCCCGTCGTCGGGAATCGGAACATATTACTATGATTACAGGGCGTCCGACAGATATAATACCGAGGTCAGCGAGTCGACAAGATATTATAAAAGCTCGTCCGACTCCGGAAATTACCTGATCGACGAGGTAACGTTCGTAACGAACAAGAACGCGTCCGGCACTGTCGAGCTTACATATTATGCTTACGATACGGCGGATGAGGAATATGAAGGAACGATCAGAATAAGATTTGATTCCTCTGCAGCCTCCGCAACATACGAGACTAACGGAGAGGTTGTGTTCTTCAACGCTTCGGACATTAACAAGGCCTGCACGGATATGACAGGTTCCAAGGTTTCTTATGTTAAATTCTCATACCCCTCAAAGGGAACGCTTTACTATGACTATGACAACGAAGAGGATTCGAGAGCAACAGTAAGAACGAGCACAAAGTATTACTACAGCAAGTCGCCCTATCTTTACCTTATCGGCTATGTTCCGCCGACGAGCTATTCGGGCACTGTTATAGTTGACTATCAGGCGTTTAACTTGGACGGCGACTCCTGCAACGGAAGCATCACCATCAAGGTGGACACCAAAAATATCGAGACGGCGGACGACATCAACTACACCGTTAAGAACAACAGCTACTTAACGTTCGACACGCCCTCCGACTTTAATTCCGAGTGCAGAAACGCAACCGGCGAGAGACTTGACTATATCCGTTTCGGAACGGTTTCTTCGGGAAATCTTTACTATAAGTACAGCGACAGAAACGGAAGCTCATATGATTCAAAGGTTTCGTCCGGAAGATACTACTATGAGTCCGGCGACGAATATATCAAATATGTTTCATATGTTCCGAAATCGACATATTCGGGCACGGCGACGATAAAATACACCGGCTATTCGGTTGAGGGGACAAGCTATACCGGCCAGATAAAGATCACTGTCAAGTCCACATCCTCATCTTCCGGCTCCTCGGGTTCTTCGGGAGACGACGATGAGGTTGCAAAGGATATAAAGTATTCCGGTACGGTCGGCGAGAAAATCTATTTTGAGTCGAGTGACTTTAACACGGCGTGCAAGAACCTTTTCTCCTCAAAGCTTGATTATGTTAAGTTCAAGATTCCGTCTTCCTCCTACGGCACGCTTTACTGCGGCAAGAATGAGGAGGTTGAATCCTCCTACAAGTGCTATTATAAGGATGAGGAAATCACCGTTTCGGACGTTTACTTTGTTCCCAAGAAGACCGGTAAGATCACTATCAGCTATACCGGCCGCTCGGAGGATTCCGAGGTTTACACGGGCGACGTTGTGATCACCGTTACCGCGGCGGACGACAGCAAGGACGACAATTCCAAAGACGATAAAGACAAGGATGATACACCGTCGACTCCCACAACGAACACGGGAATGAAGAATTTCTCGTTCGTTACGAGCTATAAGTCGACCCTCTTCACGGATATTGACGAGAACGCCTGGTACGGCGAAAAGCAGACCGGTGCGATCAAAAACGCATACCGTTACGGCCTTGTTCAGGGTAAGGGCGACAAGAAGTTTGACCCGACCGGAAACATCACCGTTGCCGAGGCGATCACCATCGCGGCGCGCGTGGCGGACATCTACTACGCCGAGAACACGAAGTTCTCCACAACCGGCACAAACTGGTATGACGATTATGTTAACTATGCTATCAGAAAAAAGATAATCAACAAGGGCGACTTCTTAAACTACAACAAAGCGGCGACCAGAGCGGAAATGGCATATATTTTCGCACACGTGCTTCCCAGTTCGGAATACAAAAAGATCAATAACATCACATCCGTTCCGGACGTTAAGGCTTCCTTGAGATTCTATGACGAGATCATGCTTTTATACAATGCGGGCATTGTTTCGGGTAATGATGAAAAAGGAACGTTTGCTCCCTCCAGCAACATCACGAGAGCTGAGGTTTCGGCAATCATCGTGAGAGTCGTAAATCCCGAGGAGAGACGCAAAAACTCATTTTAATTAAAAAAGCGGGTGTGCTTTAAGTGCACCCGCTTTTTATAAAATCCGTGTATTTTAAATGGATCGGGGCACACTTTTTTAAGGGGTGATGCGGCCGTGAAAAAAATCTGGCTTTTTATGTTCGGCGGATATGCTTACTGTTTTCTGGAGCTCATATGGCGCGGCAGAACGCACTGGAGCATGGCGCTGGCCGGCGGAACGGTGCTTTTGTTGCTCTGGTCCGTCCGGGAAAAGGGAAGCTTAATTTTCTTTTTATTCGCTTCGGCGGTTCTGATCACGCTGACGGAATTCATTTTCGGCGTGATCTTTAACATTTATCTTAATTTGAACGTCTGGGATTACTCGGGCATGGCGTTTAACCTTATGGGGCAGGTCTGCCTGCCATACACGCTTTTGTGGTTCGCGCTCGGGCTCCCGGTGTATTACATTGTCGGGCAGATCAAAAAGGCGGTCTCCTGACGAAAAGGCGGCGGTGAAAACGGATCTTTTCATATCGGCATATAACGACAGAATAAGAAAATATTTGGAGGAGCTTATCCGCGTTGCGGCGCGGCGCACGCAGACCTCGCTCTGGGGCAAAAAGCTTTCGGAGATGGGCGACGGGGCGAAGGATATTTTGATCATAGACTCCGGCGGCAAGATCTGGGACACCGTCTGCGCGGCGGACATTCTGGGCGTCTCATATAAAGAATATATCGTTTATAAAGAGGGCGGAAGACCCGTACATATAATTTCGCCGATGAAGGGCGATTCCTCCGGCACATACAAGGAGATGTTTTCTGACCTTTTGGTCAAGCGCTGTAAATTTATCGATTCAAAGCGCCGCACGGTCTTCGCGGCGGTGGACGGTGACCCGGCGCTCAAAAGCCCGGACTACCGCGAGATGTGCAGAACGGTGAAAAGCGCCATCAGCCGCGGAAAATACACCGAGATCGCTTATGATTCGATCGTGAGAACGGACTGGACGGACTCGGCGGACGTTTTCATTACGGACGAATACACGAATAACGCAATACTTTTGTTTCTCGCGCGCGGAGGCGAACCGGTGGTAATGCACTTGGGGTCGGATGAAACCAACATCTATGTTCCTTTTGCCGCGCTCCGCTCTTTCTGTTTCGTTCCGCACAAAAAGGCAATGATGGAGGCACTCTATGCCGTTTCGCTCTGGCTTTTCGATTTGGGACTTGCCGCGCCATCGAAAAGGCTCAACAGCGTGATAGCAAACACGGAAAGGCCGTGGGACGCGGCGGACGAATTTGACAGACCCATCAAAAAATCTTCAAAAAGGGGAGAAAAAGACGATGGAGATAAGGATCAGGCTTGAAAACGACTTTTTGCCGGAGCACACATTTGACTGCGGCCAGTGTTTCCGCTGGAACCGCGAGGACGACGGGAGCTATACGGGCGTCGCGATGGGGCGCGCGGTCAACTTAAAATATGAGTCGGGCGACATCGTGATCGCGGGAGCGAGCGAGGCCGACCGTGCGCTCTGGGAGGAATATCTTGACACGAAGAGGAGCTATTCTGAGATAAAGAAAAAGATCTCGGTCGTCCCGGCAGTCGAAAAGGCCGTCGCATACGGCGGCGGGATCAGAATATTGAAACAGGAATTTTTCGAGACGCTTATTTCGTTTATCATCTCACAGCAAAGCTCCATACCGAAGATCAAGCGGAGCGTCGAGATGTTGTGCAGGGCGTACGGCGAGCCGATCTGCCTTTCGGGCAAAACGTATTATTCGTTCCCGGACCCCGAGGCACTTAAAAATGCGACGGAGAAGGATTATGAGGCCTTCGGCGTCGGCTACCGCGCAAAATACATAGAGCGCGCCGTGAAGGGCGTGCTTTCGGGCGAGATAGATGCCGATAAAATTTCCCGCATGACTACCGCGCAGGCAAAGAAAACGCTTTTGAGCATTTACGGCGTGGGCAACAAGGTCGCCGACTGCGTGCTTCTTTTCTCACTCGCGAGGTTCGACTCCTTCCCTAAGGACGTGTGGATAGGCCGCGTCGTCGAGGAGGACCTCGGCGGCAGGAGCGGAGAGGAGCTTTTCGGCGAATATTCGGGCTTTGCACAGCAATATTTATTTTACTGGAAAAGGGCTTTGGGTCGCTGACCCGAAGCCTTTTTTTAATAACACCGCGCCGGTAAGCACGGCCGCGAGCAGAAAAAGAACGGGAAAATATGTCGATATGTCGCACACGGCGAGCGCGAGCGCGAAAGAAACGGCGGCCGAGATGCACTTCCCAAAAATGCATTTTGCCGGCGAGAGCCCCGAGGAGAAGAAGACGGACGCTGTCTGCATATGGATGCAAAGCCCGTTAAAGCCCAAAATGAGCGCGGCGGCCGGGAACGACGGCGCGCTTCCGAGTGAAAAGAGGCCGCCCGTCATCTCCAAAAGTCCTTTGCCGACGGCAAAAAGCGTTCCCTCTGCGTTTGAAAAGAGAATGAAGCTCACCGTGCGCCAGACTAAAAAGTTTGCGCATATCGCCGCCATGGAGCGGACGGACGAGAAAATGCATTTTGAAAACGCCCTGTATATCGGCCCGGGAGAGAAAGAGGAAAGAGCCTTTTTGACGGGCTCTTTTTTTTGCGTGCATTTTCCGCCCGGGCGCATTAAAATTCCCGTTATGAGCGAGGACAAAAGGTGGACGGTGTAGAGCGCGGCGCCTGTCCGCACGCTTTTAAAGACTCCCTCTCCGACGGCGAAGAGGACGAACATTATTCCGGCGTTGTTTGAAAAGACGGGCAAAAGCTCCGCCTCGCTTTTGGTTATCTTTTTTTCCGAATAAAGCTCCGACGCGACCGCCGCGCCGGTCGGGAATCCGCCGAGCGTGCCGAGCACGACCGAAGAGGCGGCGGCCGGGCTTATGTTAAAGACCGGCGAGATTAGCCCCGAAAAAAGAGCGGAGATGACGCTCCCGGCATAGCAAGATAAAAGCGACGAAAAGAAAATGAACGGAAAAAGCGAGGGAATGAGCACCGAAAAACATATCTCAATCCCGCTTTTTACGGCCTCGGAGGACACAGCGCTTTTTACGGGGAGCATCAGTGTCAGAAACAGTATCAGAAAAATATAGAGCCGATCGGCAAATTTTTTCACGCCAATATCACCTCATAAATATTCTATGCCGCGCCGAATGGTAATAAGACAGCCTTATCAGCATAAATTTAGTAAAAGGGGGTGGCCTTGATGAAAAAAGCGAAAAATCCCGATGTACCGGCCGAGCTTTCCGAAGCCGTGATGCACGATTCGGTCTGCATAACGATCGCCGGCGAGCGCGAAGTGACGATTGAAAACTACCGCGGAATAATTTCCTATGACCCAAACAGCGTGAAAGTCAACACGCGTGGAAAGATCGTGAAGATCAGCGGAGAAAACCTGACGCTTTCGCACATTACGGATGAAATTTTAAGCATTCTGGGCGATGTTTCGGGCGTGGAATTTATATAAAGGAGAAGGGTTTCGTGTTATTGCAATTTTTGAATTTTATCCGCGGATACCTCGTCATCTCGGTCGAGGGGGCGTTTCCCGAGCGGTTTATAAACCTTGCCGCGCTTTCGGGCATTCACCTTTGGGGCGCGGAAAAAGAGGACGGAAAAGTCACCTTAAGGTGCACCGTCAAGGCCTTTCGGCGTATGAGAGGGCCGGCGAAAAAGTCCGGCTGCAGGATAAGAATAATAAAAAAGTCCGGCCTTGGGTTTTACCTTGCGCGCTACAGATCGCGGAACGCGCTCATTTTGGGACTTGCGCTCTTTTCGGCGCTGATACTGATCTCGAACCTTTTTATCTGGACGGTCCGGGTCGACGGTAACGAAAATATGACGGACGAGGAGATAAAATTTGTCGCAGAGTATTGCGGTTTGAAGCAAGGTGTGGTAAAATACAAGGTGAACGTGAAGAAATTTGAGGACGAGGCACTGCGCTTTGAGCCGCGCCTTTCCTGGATATATCCCGAGATACGGGGCACCGTCTTATACATACATGTGAGAGAGAAGACCATATCGGCTCCTCCGGTCGACGTGAAAGAGCCGTGCGACGTTATCGCCTCACGAAGCGGTGTCATAAAAAGCATTACGGTCAAGCGCGGAGCGGGAGTAAAAGCCGAGGGCGACACCGTGACGGCCGGCGAGGTCCTGATCACGGGCGGCGGACGGCTGCATGCGGACGGGGTGGTCATCGCCTCATACTGGGAAGAGGAAAAAGGCAGGGCAGAGCCGGTTAAAAAAACCGTCCGCCCGACGGGCCGGGAAAAAAGCCGTTACGGCATTAACATTCTGGGCTTCGGAATGAATTTTTCCTTCACGAATAAAGACCCTTATAAAGAGTGCGAAAAAACCGAAGAGGAAAGAAATTTAAAGATATTAGGCGACGTTTTGCTTCCGGTGACGGTTAAAAAAGTGAAATTTAAGGAAACATATACTGATGAAAGCGTTATTCCGCTCGAAAAGGCGATCGAAGAGGAAAAAGAGAGGCTTAAAAAAAGCTTTTCGGAAAAGAGGCCGGACGCGAATGTCATAAACATCACCGAAGAGGTCACGCCCGACGGGGAGGGCGCTTTTGTAACATTGAAATTTGAGTGCGAAAGCGACATCGCGTTAAAAAAGCTTTCATATACACAAGAATAACGGAGGAATAAAGGTGACAGAGAAAATTTTTGAAATTGACGATATGACAAAAATTCCGGAGCTTTTCGGGAGCTTTGACTTTAACATCAAGCTTCTGGAGCACGAGCTTTCCGTGCAGATCGTAAGCCGCGGAAGCTCTGTTAAGATCACGGGAGCGGAGGAAAACGTCATCAGCGCGCACGACGCGCTCTCGGCAATGATGAGCATATTAAAAAACGGCGAACAATTGACCGAGCAGGGCATAAGATATTGCATTTCGATGGCGGAGGCCGGAACGGCATCGTCCGTTTCCACACTCTCGGGCGATTTTGTGTGCATCACCTCTAAGGGCAAGCCGATAAAGGCGAAAACTCTCGGCCAGAAGGAATATATAAAAGCGATCGGCGAAAACCCGATCTGCTTCGGCATCGGCCCGGCCGGCACGGGAAAGACGTTTCTTGCCGTCGCCATGGCTGTCGAGGCGTTCAGGAAAAAAGAGGTCTCGAGAATAATCATGACGCGCCCGGCTGTCGAGGCCGGAGAAAAGCTCGGCTTTCTGCCCGGCGACCTTCAGATGAAGGTCGACCCGTATTTAAGGCCGCTTTACGACGCGATGTATGAGATGATGGGCACGGAGAGCTATCAGAAATATTTCGAGCGCGGCCAGATCGAGGTCGCTCCGCTTGCATATATGCGCGGAAGAACCTTAGACGACGCGTTCATCATTTTGGACGAGGCACAGAACACCACGCCTGAGCAGATGAAAATGTTTTTGACGAGAATCGGCTTCGGCTCGCGCGTTATCGTGACAGGGGACATCACGCAGATCGACCTTCCGGACGGCAAGACCTCCGGGCTTAAAGAGGCGATGAAGGTTTTGAAAAACATCGAGGGAATCGCTTTCGTCACGCTTTCGGAGCGCGACGTCGTAAGGCATCCGCTCGTTCAGAAGATCATCAAAAGCTATGAAAAATACGAAAGAGAAAGAGCCGCGCGAGCGGCGGAAAGGAAAAGATGAAAAAGAAAAATTCTTCTTTGATCAGGTGGATCATCGTTGTTTCATCGTTCGTTTTGTCTTTTTCCATAATCCTGGGCGTTTCAGTGCCCGAGAGCTATGACTATAGGACGGGCGACATCTGCGAGGCGGACATTTACGCACCGCGCGAGATCGAGGATTCGGCGACGACGAACAGAAGGCGCGAGGCCGCGGCCGCACAGGTCGCGCCGCAGTATAAGATCGACTATGACTTAACGGGCGACGCCGAGGAGAAAATTCAGCAGCTTTTCGCATCGGTCAGCCAGGTGAGGGCAATGAACATCACCTTGGAGGGCAAAATTCAGTTTATGGCGGGCGACCTTAAGGTGAGCCTTGACTCGGACACGCTCTCGCTTCTTCTTTGTATGAAGCCTGAGGAGCTTTCCTCCTTCTCGTCCACCGTCCGCGCCGTCTTTGCCTATGTGATGGACAAGGGCGTTTCCGACACCTCGGCGGCGATGGAGGAAATGAGCGCACAGCTTGAATCAAAGGGCGTTACGGGCGAGACGAAGACTGCGGCCGAGGCGATCTTAAATAACTTTGTCAGGATCAACCAGGTCTATGACGAGGAGCTCACACAGGCCGAAAAGGAAAAGGCGATGAGCATGGTCGAGCCGGCGGTCTATAAGAAAAACCAGATAATTCTGCGCCGCGGCGAGGTCATAACCGACGATCAGATCGCGCTTTTGTCCGACATCGGGCTTTTAAAAGGCGAGAGGAGCATCAGCAAAAAATATGCGCTCGCGACATTTTTGTTCTTAGGATTCATCTATCTTATCGGGGCATATTACATAAGAAGGAAAAAGTCCGAAATGCGGACGGGGAAGCTCTTGCTGCTTTTACTGCTCCCTCTTTTGATGCTCGTGATACTGATGCTCTCGTCCCACGTTTCGGGAATATATGCATATCTCATTCCGATACCGGTCGGCGCGGTGCTGGTCGCGACCTTTATAGATATGGAGCTTTCGCTCGTTACGAACATCTGTATCTGCTCCGCGGCGGCGGTCATGCTCGGCCGGGGCGAGGAATTTCTGATCGCGATGATGCTCTATTCATTCGTCGGCGCTGTTATATTTAAAAAGGTCGCCGGCCTTTCGGGCTATGCCAAGGCGATGCTGGCTATGGTGATAACGGGAGCGGTCGCGGCGATGATGGCGGCGCTCTTTGCCGGAAAGAGCATTGAAGAGGCGGTTCGATATCTTTTATACGGCGCGGCGAACGGGCTTTTGACATCGGTCATCATAATCGGCACGACGCCGGTATTTGAAAACATATTCAATATCGCGACGCCGTTTAAGCTAAACGACCTGGGCAACCCGGAAAAGCCGCTTTTAAAAAGGCTGATGTTCGAAGCGCCCGGAACATACCATCATTCGCTGATGGTGGGAAATCTTGCCGAGGCGGCGTGTATCAGGATCGGCGCGGACAACCAGCTCGCGCGCGTCGGTGCGTATTATCACGACATCGGCAAGCTAAAGCGGCCGGACTATTTCTTTGAAAACCAGATGGGGGTAAATCCGCACGACGCGCTGATGCCGTCCGAATCGGCGGAGGTTCTGCGCGGCCATGTCTATTACGGGCTTGAAATTGCGAAGCAGTACCGCCTGCCTCCGGATATAAGGGACATTATCGCACAGCACCACGGCACGACGCTCGCCGGGATATTCTATAACAAGGCGAAGGAGTTAGATCCCGACGCGAAAGAGGACGATTACCGCTATCCGGGCCCGAAGCCGGAGTCCAAGGAGGCCGGTATCGTCATGCTCGCAGACTCGTGCGAGGCGGCTGTCCGCTCGCTCGACGAGAAGGACGAGGCCTCGATCCGCGCGATGGTGACGAAGATCGTGCGCGGCAAGATGACCGACGGCCAGCTTGACAGCTGCAATCTTTCGTTCCGCGAGCTCGGTGAGATAATTGACGCGTTCGTCACGATGCAGGAGAGCTATTTCCACAAAAGAATCAAATATGATAAGGAGCCGGAAAATGGAGCTGATAATTGAAAGAACCGAAAATGCGCCGGAGGCGGATTTTGACAGTGTTATAGAATCGGCTGCGGCCGGCGCACTCAGTGCGGAGGGCGTGACGGACGACTGCCAGATAAGCGTGACGCTTTGCACGAACGACGAGATCGCCGTCTTAAACAAAGAATATATGAACCGCGACGGGGCGACGGACGTTTTGTCCTTCCCTATGACCGCGTTTGACTCAGACGGGAAGATGATCCCCGAAAGCAAGGTCTATGACGGTGACAAACTGGTGCTCGGCGACATTGTGATCTCGCTCGAACGCGCGGCCGAGCAGGCAAAGGAGTTCGGACACTCCGAGCGTCGCGAGGTCGGCTTTCTGACCGTACATTCGATGCTCCACCTATTGGGCTATGACCACATGGAGGAGGGCGAGCGCGAGAAGATGCAGGCCAAGGAAAAAAAGATTTTAACGGCGATCAATTTGCCGAGAGAGGCGGAAGAAAAATAAATGGGTGAAAAAGCATTCAAATCGGGTTTTGTCGCGATAGTCGGCAGACCGAACACGGGAAAATCCACACTTTTAAATAAAATAACCGGGGACAAGCTTGCCATAGTTTCGAACAAGCCGCAGACGACGAGGAACGCCATTTTGGCGATCGAGACGACGGACGACTACCAGCTCATATTCGTTGACACTCCGGGTGTTCACAAGCCCAAAACGAAGCTCGGCGAATATATGAACAAGGTCGTTTCCGACACTATTACGGACGTGGACGCCGCTGTCATGGTCGTCGACGCGGCAAAGGAGATAGGCGAGCAGGAAAAGAGCATCATCGAGCAGTTAAAGGCGCGAAAGATTCCGACCGTACTCGTAATAAACAAGGTCGACGCGGTGGAAAAAGAAAAAATACTTCCCCTCATCGCCGGCTACAGCGAGCTTTATGACTTTGCCGAGGTGCTCCCCATGAGCGCGCTTCGCGAGAGAGCGGACAAGGTCGTTTCGGCGGTGCTTTCACTCATCGGCGAAGGGCCGATGTATTACCCGGCCGACCAGATGACCGATATGCCGGAAAAAACCATCGCCTCGGAAATCATAAGAGAGAAAATCTTAAGACTCTTTGACAAGGAGGTACCGCACGGCACTGCTGTCGAGATTGAGAAATTCACGGACAATGAGAATCTTTTATCCATCGAGGCGGCCATCTACTGCGAGAAGAATTCGCATAAGGCGATCATCATCGGCAAGGGCGGCGAGGCGTTAAAAAGAGTCGGAAGCTATGCAAGAGCCGACATGGAGAAGTTTTTCGGCAAAAAGGTCTATTTAAGGCTCTGGGTCAAGGTCCGCTCCGACTGGAGAAACACCGAAAGCGATTTAAAAACGCTCGGATTTAAAAACTGACGGCAAAACATTCCTTTAATATTGCGCGCGTATCTTCGCAAAATAAATGCGGAGGTGAAAAGCGTGAAGGAAACAGATTTTTATAGAACCGGAAAGATCGACGACTATTTAAAGCTTAAAAGCGACGAGTCGTTTAAGGAGAGAAAAGAAAGTGGCACAGCCGATAAAAGTGAAGGGCATAGTGATACGGCAGGTCAATTACGGTGATTATGACAAGATGCTCACGGTGCTGACGGAGCCTTTGGGCAAGATCTCTGTCAGCGCCCGGGGCGTTCGGAGCATAAAGAGCAAAAACAGAGCCGCGACGGAGCTTTTGTGCTATTCGGAGTTCGTGCTCACAGGGCCGCGCGGCGAGGTCTATAACTTAAGTCAGGCCGAGTGCATCGAAAGCTTTTACCGCCTTCGGGACGACTGCGTGGGGCTTGCGCTCGGGATATATATGGCGGACGTTGCCGGCCACCTGGCGCCGGAGGATATGGTCGTCACGGTCCGGCTCTTGCTAAACAGCCTTTTCATGCTCGCGAACGAAAGGACAGACTATAATTATATGAAGCTTTTATATGACTTAAAGCTTCTGTCCGCCGCGGGCTTTACGCCGGAGACGGACGAATGCGTGAACTGCCAGAGCGAAAAGGGGCCGTTTGCCTTTTCCGCCCTCTCGGGCGGAGTGCTCTGCCCATCGTGTGCGCGCCTTTCCGGCCTTCGCCCGGCGGACTCCGGCGCGCTCAGATTGATGAGCTACATATTAAAGTCGCCTTTGACAAAGGGACTCTACAAATTAAAGCCGGAGGACGAAACGGTCGCAAAGGCATTGAAAATGGCCGAGTCATTTATCGCGTTTCATATAAGGGACGAGATCAAAACGCTCGACTATTATAAAAAATTAGTAAAAATGCTGTAAAATAATGCGGATTTTTGTGAGAGATTATAAAAAACCCGGAATCGGCAAAAAAAATTTACGGTTAAATTAAAAAAATAGTGGAATTTTTCGAGAAATTAGTGTATGATTGATATGCTAAGATATAATTTAGGAGGTTTATATGATGAAAAAGTATGTTTACCTGTTCAGCGAAGGTAACGCTTCCATGAGAGAAATTCTCGGTGGTAAGGGCGCAAACCTTGCAGAGATGACCAATCTCGGTCTTCCTGTTCCTCAGGGCTTCACGATCTCGACAGAGGCGTGCACACAGTACTATGAGGACGGCAAGAAGATCAACGCTGACATTGAAGCTGAGATCATGGAGTACATCGGCAAGATGGAGAAGATCTGCGGCAAGAAGTTCGGAGACAAGGAGAATCCTCTTTTGGTTTCCGTTCGTTCCGGTGCGAGAGCTTCCATGCCCGGCATGATGGACACCATTCTTAACCTCGGTCTCAACGAAGAAGTTGTTGAGGTCATGAGCAAGAAGTCCGGCAACCCCAGATGGGCTTGGGACTGCTACAGAAGATTCATTCAGATGTATTCCGACGTTGTTATGGAAGTCGGCAAGAAGTACTTCGAGCAGCTCATCGACGCGATGAAGGAGAAGAAGGGCGTTACTCAGGACGTTGAGCTTACCGCTGACGATCTTAAGGAGCTTGCTTCTCAGTTCAAGGCTGAATATAAGTCCAAGATCGGCGAGGATTTTCCGACCGATCCCAAGGAGCAGTTAATGGGCGCTATCAAGGCTGTATTCCGTTCATGGGACAACCCCAGAGCTAACGTTTACCGCCGTGACAACGATATTCCTTATTCCTGGGGTACCGCTGTTAACGTTCAGATGATGGCATTCGGTAACATGGGCGAGACGTCCGGTACCGGTGTTGCATTCACAAGAGATCCCGCAACAGGCGAAAAGCACCTTATGGGTGAGTTCCTTATGAACGCACAGGGCGAGGACGTTGTTGCAGGGGTAAGAACACCTCAGCACATCGACCAGCTTAAAGAGGTTATGCCTGAAGTTTACGAGCAGTTCGTTGGTATCTGCAATACACTTGAAAACCACTACAGAGACATGCAGGACATGGAGTTCACGATCGAGGACAAGCACCTTTACATGCTCCAGACCAGAAACGGTAAGAGAACCGCTCAGGCTGCATTGAAGATTGCATGCGACCTTGTTGACGAGGGCATGATCACAGAAAAAGAAGCAGTTGCAATGATCGACCCCAGAAACCTTGACACTCTTCTTCACCCGCAGTTCGACGCGGCGGCTCTTAAGAAGGCTGAGCCCATCGCGAAGGCACTTGCGGCATCTCCCGGTGCGGCTTGCGGTAAGATCGTGTTCACCGCTGAGGACGCTAAGGCTTGGAAAGAGAGAGGCGAGAAGGTCGTTTTGGTTCGCCTTGAGACTTCTCCCGAGGACATCGAGGGCATGAAGGCCGCTCAGGGTATCTTGACCGTTAGAGGCGGTATGACAAGCCACGCGGCCGTTGTTGCGCGCGGAATGGGTACCTGCTGTGTATCCGGCTGCTCCGACATCGCTATGGATGAAGAAAACAAGAAGTTCGTTCTTGCAGGCAAGACCTATCACGAGGGAGACGAGATCTCTATCGACGGTTCGACCGGTAAGATCTATGACGGAATTATCCCGACGGTTGACGCTTCTATCGGCGGATACTTCGGAAAGATCATGGGCTGGGCTGACAAGTACAGAGCTCTTGATGTAAGAACAAACGCAGATACTCCCAAGGACGCTAAGAAGGCAAGAGAGCTTGGCGCTGAGGGCATCGGTCTTTGCCGTACGGAGCATATGTTCTTCGAGGGTAACAGAATCGGCGCATTCAGAGAGATGATCTGCTCCGACACAGTTGAAGAGAGAGAAGAAGCACTCGACAAGATCCTTCCGATGCAGCAGGGCGATTTCGAGGCTCTTTATGAGGCTCTTGAGGGTTGCCCCGTTACCATCAGATTCTTGGATCCTCCGCTTCATGAGTTCGTTCCCACAGAAGAGGCTGACATCGAGGCTCTCGCTAAGACAAAGGGCAAGACAGTTGAGGAGATCAAGAACATCATCAATTCTCTTCACGAGTTCAACCCGATGATGGGACACAGAGGATGCCGTCTTGCGGTAACCTATCCCGAGATCGCGAAGATGCAGACAAAGGCTGTTATCAGAGCGGCTATCAATGTTAAGAAGGCTCATCCGGACTGGAATGTTGCTCCCGAGATCATGATTCCTCTTATTGGCGACATCAAAGAGCTTAAATATGTTAAGAAGACTGTTGTTGAGACAGCTGACGCTGAGATCAAGGCTGCCGGCGTTGATCTTAAGTATGAGGTTGGTACAATGATCGAGATCCCGAGAGCGGCTCTCACCGCTGACGAGATCGCAAAAGAGGCTGAGTTCTTCTGCTTCGGTACAAACGACCTTACTCAGATGACCTACGGCTTCTCCAGAGACGACGCAGGCAAGTTCCTTGACGCTTACTATGACGCGAAGATCTTTGAGAACGATCCGTTCGCAAAGCTTGACCAGATCGGCGTAGGCAAGCTCATGGAAATGGCGATAAAGCTCGGCAAGAGCGTTAGACCCGACCTCCACGTTGGTATCTGCGGCGAGCACGGCGGCGATCCTTCGTCCGTTGAGTTCTGCCACAAGATCGGTCTTGACTATGTATCGTGCTCTCCCTTCAGAGTGCCGATCGCAAGACTTGCGGCTGCTCAGGCTAACATCAAGAACCCCAGAAAGTAAAATAAATATTTCGGAGTATCTGCAAAATAATGCAGATACTCCGCTTTTTTTTCCCGAACGGCGAAAAAAATTCGGCCATGTGAAAAATCTCACAAAGATTTCAAAGAAAATGTTGTCCTGTATATATAATTTTGTGAGAATTAAACATAATCTTAACGGAACGAAAAAATAAAATTTACCTTTAGATTGACAAGAGAGGTATATTATGATATAATGGAAGAAATTTTTGAAGGGATGATGTAAAATGAAAAAGACATTAGCGGCACTTCTTGCGGCTGTAATGGCATTCGGTGCTTTCACGGCATGCACGAAGAAAGAAGAAGAAAATAAAGAAGAGAAGACCTATGTAATCTACTCGGATAACTCATTCGCTCCGTTTGAGTATCTTGACAATGCGACAAACGAGTATGTCGGCGTTGATATGGACATTTTGGCGGCGATCGCTGAGGATCAGGGCTTTAAGTATGAGATGCACAACGAGGGCTTTGACGCGGCTATGGGCGCTGTTCAGTCCGGCCAGGCTGACGGTATGATCGCAGGTATGACAATTAACGATAAGAGAAAAGAAACCTTCGATTTCTCTGACGGTTACTTTGAGGACGGTCAGATCCTTGTTGTTGCGGAAGACAGCGACATTAAGTCTGTTGAGGACTTAAAGGGCAAGACGGTTGCGGCTAAGACCAGCACAATGAGCGCTGAGCTTACCGAGAAGTATGCTGAAGAGATCGGCTTTGAGGTTGCTTACTATGAGGATTCTCCCACGATGTATACCGCTGTTCTTAACGGAACAAACGTTGCATGCTTTGAGGACCGTTCGGTTGTTGAGTGGGCTATTAAGGACGAGGGTCTTGCATTAAAGACTGTTGGCGATGTTGAGAATGCCGCATATTACGGTTTCGCAGTTCAGAAGGGCTTAAACGCAGACCTTCTTGACCTCTTCAACAAGGGCCTTGCAAACATCAAGGAGAACGGCAAGTATGACGAGATCCTTGCTAAGTACGGCTACAGCACAAAGAGCGCTGACGATGAGGAAGCTACTCCTGAGGAGAATACCGCATCTGACGCGGAAGCGACTGACGAAGAGGCGGCTGCTGAATAATTAAGCGGCAAAACAATACTTATTAATGCTTATTTTCAGCATAGCATTATTTGCTATGCTGAAATAATTTATGTTGGTGATTTAGTTTATGGATTTTGTGAGAGTTTATAACGAGGCGCTCCCCTTACTGCTTGCCGGAATCAAGATGACCGTGCTCATTTCGCTGATCGCGCTTGCGATCGGCATGGCGCTCGGTTTGGTTTCGTGCCTCTTAAGCATTTCTAAAAATGTTATACTGCGCTTCATTTCCGGGGTCTACATCTGGATAATCCGCGGCACACCCATGATCGTTCAGGCGTTCATCATATATTTCGGTATGCCTCAGCTTATTCAAAAGCTCTTTAACCCCGCGTTCAGGCTGGATCCTTTTACTGCCGGAGTTATCACGCTCAGCTTAAATGCCGGAGCATATCTTTCCGAGATATTCCGAGGCGGTATTCAGGCGGTCAACAAGGGGCAGAAAGAGGCGGCAAGAAGCCTTGGCTTGAGCGAGGCAAGAACGCTTTTTAAGATCGTGCTTCCGCAGGCCTTTAAGGTTGCGCTTCCCTCAATGGTAAACCAGTTTATCATCACGATCAAGGACACGTCGATCCTGTCGGTCATCGGCCTTGCGGACATTGTCAACAAGGCGAAGATCTATGTCGGAAAGTCGTATCAGTTCTTCGCGACCTATATTTATGTCGCGATAGCCTACCTTATTGTAATTTCGATACTTATGGTTATATCAAAATATCTTGAGAAGAGAGTTAATTATGAACGAAAAGGTAATAGTTGAAAATCTGCATAAGCATTTCGGCAGTCTCAAGGTCTTAAACGGCGTCGATATGACGGTTTCCGAGGGTGAGGTCGTGTGCATCATCGGCCCCTCCGGCTCGGGAAAGTCCACGTTTCTGCGCTGTATCAACAGGCTCGAGATGCCGACCGAGGGAAAGATCACGGTCGACGGAAATGTTATAACGGATAAAAAACTCAATATAAACAAGGCGCGCGAGAACATCGGAATGGTGTTCCAGAACTTCAATCTGTTTTCGCATCTGACCGTTAAGAAGAACATTATGCTCGCTCCGGTCGACCTTGGCAAGATGAACAAGGCCGAGGCGGAGAAAAAGGCATATGAGCTTTTGGAGAGAGTCGGACTTTCCGACAAGGCGGATTATTATCCGCATCAGCTTTCCGGCGGCCAGCAACAGAGAGTCGCGATCGCGCGTTCGCTTGCGATGAATCCGGATGTTATGCTCTTCGACGAGCCGACGAGCGCGCTCGACCCCGAGATGGTCGGCGAGGTGCTCCAGGTCATGAGGGAGCTTGCCGACGGAGGAATGACGATGATCGTCGTTACTCACGAGATGGGCTTCGCGCGTGACGTTGCGGACCGCGTTATCTTCATGGACGAAGGCGTTATCATGGAGCAGGGCAGGCCGGAAGAACTTTTCACAAATCCTAAAAACGAAAGAACTCAGGAATTTTTAAAGTGTGTGCTTTAAGCGCACACTTTTTTTAATTAAAACTTTGTTGACAAATAGACTGTTATACACTATAATGTAGTTAATATTATAGAAGAGGAGGATTTTATTATGGAAAACAACGAGAACAACTTTGACATGAACGAAGAAAAGAACGAAGTGACCCCCGAACAGGCTCCCGAGACTCCGGCAGCTCCCGAAGCTCCGGCTCCCGAGGCGCCCAAGGCGGCACAGGCTGCTCCGGCGGCAGGCGCTGACGAGGGAAAAGGCTTCTCCATTGCCGCATTGGTACTCGGTATCGCAGGTATCGTCGGCGGTTGGTTCCCGGTTATTCAGTATTTCACATTGGTATGCGCGATCTTAGGTATTATTTTCGGTGTTAAGGGCAAGAAGATGTCCGCCGCGGTTTACGGCAAGCCCTCCGGAATGGCTACCGCAGGCTTCGTGCTCGGCATCATCGGCGTTGCTTTTGCCGTAATCGGTATCATCTGCATTATCGGATGTACGGCATGCATCGGCGCAGGTGCAGGCGCACTGTCGGAGCTTGACGGTTTGTATTAATAACTAATACATAAGAAAAAATATGGAACGATCTTGATCGTTCCATATTTTTATAAAGAGGAGGATCATATGTTTCCGAGCTTTGTCCTTTTCGGAAGGGAAATTTCCATGTACGCGATTGCGGCCGTGGCGGGACTGCTCACGGCAGGCTTTTACTTCACAAAATGCATTAAAAAAAGAGGGCTTGACGATATTGACGCGACAATCTTTCTTTTGTGGGTCGCGATCGGCATTTTCTTCGGCGGCCACATCCTCTATGCGCTGACACAGCTTGACAAGTTCGGCTATTTTCTTAAGATCAGGAATTTGCAGGGCTTTAAAATAGTGGTGAGCGTCATATTCGGCGGCTCTGTTTTTTACGGCGGTCTGTTCGGCGGAATCGTTGCCGGGCTCATCGCGGTAAAAGCAAAAAAGCTCGACCTTGCGACCTATGCCGACGTTTCGGCCTCCGCCGCGCCGCTTTTCCACTTTTTCGGAAGGATCGGATGTTTTTTGAGCGGTTGCTGTTACGGCATCGAGTCGCGCTTCGGGTTTGCCGCGCAAAACAACCCGTATGTGCCGGAGGTAAACGGCGTCACTCGTTTTCCGGTTCAGCTTGTCGAGGCCGGATTTAATTTGGTGCTTTTTATCGTTTTTTACCGCTTGCTTAAAAGCGGAAAATGCCGGGGCAGGCTCTTCATTTTATATCTTTTGAGCTATTCGGTGATAAGGTTCAGCCTTGAATTTTTGAGGGGCGACGCGGTGCGAGGCTTCGTTTTCGGACTTTCCACATCGCAGTTTATCAGTGCTATCATTTTCGTGTTTTCCTGTTTTTATTTGCTCGGTGCAAAAATTCAGCGTAAAGACGGCTGACGGTGCATATATAAAGTATGAGGGAGGCTGAAAAATGAAAAAATTATCAGTTGTGATCGCATTTATGCTTGTGCTTTGTTCATGCGCGAAAGCACCGGAGGAGCCGGAAGTGCCGGAGGTAAACGATGAACCGGCGCAGGAAATAGTCGAAGAAACGCCCGAGCCCGAACCCGAGCCGGTTATGACTGAGGAAGAGATCAACGCACTTTCGAACGACTCGTTCGGCTGGGGCTTCGTGAAAAAGCCGGGTGCGCCGTCCGAATTTACTAAAGGCCAGCGCGATATGATGGAGAAATATTCGTGCATCTATGAGGGGAGCGCCGAGGGAAAACCGCTCTATCTGACGTTCGACGAGGGCTATGAAAACGGCTACACCGCCGTCATTTTAGACACGCTCAAAGAAAAGGGTGTGACCGCGGCGTTTTTCGTGACCGGCCCGTATATCGACGGCAATGCCGATCTGATACGACGAATGCTCGACGAGGGGCACATTGTCGGCAATCACACCGTGCGCCACCCGAATATGCCGTCGCTCGGCACGGCGGAGGCGATGGAGAATGAGATAAACGAGCTTGATCTTAAGTTTTATGAGGCGTTCGGCGAGCATCTTACATATTTCAGGCCGCCGGAGGGCGCATACAGTGAGCGGTCGCTCGCGGCGGCAAACGCCGCCGGGTGCAAGACGGTGCTTTGGAGCTTTGCCTACCGCGACTGGGAGCGCGACAATCAGAAGGGCGCCGGGTATGCCAAGGACAGCGTGATCCCATATCTTTACGGCGGAAGCGTTCTGCTTCTTCACGCGGTATCGAGCGACAATGCTTCAGCGCTCGGCGACATTATCGATTCCGCGCGCGAACAGGGCTTCACATTTAAAAGCTTAGACGAGTTCAAATAAAAAAAGGGCTGTACTAAAAGTACAGCCTTTTTGTGTGTCAGCAAGCGGCGGTCTCGAGCCTTAATTTATCCGCGATAAGGACGATGAACTCCGAGTTTGTGGGCTTGCCCTTCAAGGTGCTCACGGTATAGCCGAAGAGCTTGTAAAAACACTCCTCGTTTCCGCGCGTGCATGCGACCTCGATCGCGTGGCGGATCGCACGCTCAACTCTGGACGAGGTGGTCTTGTGCCTCTTTGCGACCTCGGGATAGAGCTGTTTTGTGACGGCGTTTATCATCTCGTTGTCGTTGATTGTCATTAAGATCGCGTCGCGCAGATACTGATAGCCCTTAATGTTTGCCGGCACGCCGACGTTGTGAATAACGTTGGTGACCTTGATCTCCATTTCCTTGGGAGTGATCTCTTTTTGAGGAGAGAGCCTCATTTCGACGCCGGCCTTGACGGGCGCAGGGCGGCAGAGCATCTTGATCCTGTCAAAAAGCATCTCATACGACGCGGGCTTGACCATGTAGTAGTCCGCGCCGTAGGCGGAGACCATTCCGGAAACGTGCTCCTGTGCCAGTGCCGAGAGCATCACGACCGCGGGGCGCTTGATCCCGGTGTATCTGGGCATCGCCTTGAGCACGCCGATGCCGTCCAATACCGGCATCACGATGTCCAAGATGACTGCGTCCGGCTGTAGCGCGGCGATCTTTTCAAGTCCGTCCTTCCCGTCATACGCACAGCCTGCGATCTCGATCTCGCTGTTCCCCGATTTTGCGAGATATTCGCGGATCTCGTCCGCTATGTCACGGTTATCATCAATGATAAGTACTCTGATTGTGTCGTTCATTTTTATTCTCCTTCATTTTATGTTTTATATTGTTTTATATGATTTTTTTACCGACATTTACATTTTACCATAAGTTTCCAGCGATTGCAAGAGGTTTTCTAAATTTTTCCACCTTTTTTATCGACACAGTTCGACTCCTCGGCAATATTTGGGTTGTAAATAAGGGAATTTTGTGGTATAATCGATAAAGTAGAAAGATTAAAAAGGAGAAGGAACAATGAAGTTTGAAATAAAGGGCGATCAGTTTTATAAGGACGGCGAGCCGGTCAAAATAATATCCGGCGCGGTGCACTATTTCAGAAATATGCCGGGAACGTGGCGCGATATATTTAAGAAAATGCGCGCGCTCGGGTGCAACACGGTCGAGACATACTGTGTCTGGAACATGCACGAGAAGAAAATGGGCGAGTTCGATTTTTCGGGGATACTCGATATTTCGCGGTTTTTAAGGACCGCCGCCGAGGAGGGACTCATGGTCATCGTCCGCCCCGGGCCGTACATTTGCGCCGAGTGGGAATTCGGCGGTCTGCCCTGGTGGCTTCAGTGCTGTGAGGGCATGGAGATACGCTGTTCGAACCCGACATATATGAAATATTTCGAGCGTTATTTGGAAAAGCTGTTTGAGGTGGTGCGCCCGTTTCTGTGCACCAACGGCGGCCCTGTCATAATGCTCCAGTGCGAAAACGAATATGGATATTACGGTGACGACAAGGAATATTTGAAGCATTTATATGCATTTTATAAAGACTCCGGAATCGATGTTCCGCTCTTCACGTCGGACGGGACGGGAAAGGGAAACCTTTTGGACGGAACGATTCCCGGCTGTCTTTCAACGCTCAACTTCGGAAGCCGCGTGAAAGAAAATTTCGCCGCACATGACGAGCTTTTCCCCGATTCGCCCAAGATGTGTATGGAAATGTGGAACGGCTGGTTTGACGCGTGGGGCGATGAGAAGCACCACACCACATCGGCGAAGGATTACGCCGCGGTCGTGGACGATATGCTTAAAAAGGGCAGTCTTAACATGTATATGTTCATCGGCGGAACGAATTTCGGATTCACGAGCGGCGCGAACCACTATGAAAAATTCGCTCCCGACGTCACGAGCTATGACTACGACGCGCTCCTGACCGAGTGCGGCGATGTGACGGAAAAATATTTCGCGGTGAGAGACGTTATTAAAAAGTATGCGGGAGACCTGCCCGATGTGCCTGCCGACAGGCCGAAGAAGGCATACGGCAAGGTTCGCCTCACGGCCTTTTCAGACCTTTTTGATAATCTTGACAATTTGTCCGCACCGGTACATTCCGATGTGCCCAAATGCATGGAGGATTACGACGCGGGCTATGGCTATATCGCGTATCGGACGAGGCTTTCGCGCGACTATGACAATGCGTGCCTGACGTTTGAGTCCGTCGGCGACCGCGCACAGGTGTTTATAAACCGTTCACTTGCCGGCACGGTCTACGTCAACGACGAAAAGCTCGAGGCCGTCTTTTCGGCAAAAGAGGGCGACGAGATGACGATCCTCTGCGAAAATATGGGAAGAGCGAATTTCGGCCCGAAGATGATGCGCAAAAAGGGCATCGCCGGACGGTGCCTGATCGACGGGAAGATACATTTCAGGTGGGAGGCGTATCCTCTCCCGATGGAGAACCTTGGCAGTCTTTGCTACTCCGGCGAATGCGCGCACGAAAACGCCGTGTTCTTAAAGGGAACGTTTCGCGTTTCGGAGCTGTGCGACACTTTTTTGAGGCTTGACAATTTCACAAAGGGATTTGCCGTGATAAACGGCTTTAACATCGGAAGATACTGGAGCATCGGGCCGCAGAGGACGCTTTATGTTCCGTCGTCTTTATTAAAAAAGGGCGAAAATGAGGTATTGATCTTTGAGTCCGACCGCATCGCCGGCGAGGCGGAAATTGAGTTCTGCTCCGCACCCGAGCTGGGATAAAACATAAAAACAAAGACATAGAGGAGAAAAAGAGCTTGAAGTACCTTATACCGTTTTTCAAAAAATACCGGCTGTATTCGATTCTTGCGCCGCTTTTTAAAATGCTTGAGGCGACGTTTGACCTGATCGTTCCGCTGGTTGTTGCCGACATTATAAATGTCGGCATCTCAAACCACGACACGCGATACATCGTTTCGCGGTTCGGAGTTATGATTCTGCTTGCCGTATTGGGACTGCTTTCAAGCTTTACGGCGCAGTTTTTTGCCGCGAAGACCGCGATCGGCACGGCGTCCGAGCTCCGTCACGACCTCATAAGCCACATCGGAGGGCTTGACTTCGCATCGCTCGACACGCTCGGCGCGTCCACATTGATCACGAGAATGACAGCGGACGTTAACCAGGTACAAAACGGCCTTAATATGTTCCTGCGCCTGTTTTTACGAAGCCCGTTTATCGTGTTCGGCGCGATGATAATGGCGTTCACGATCAATAAAAGCGTCGCGCTTGTTTTTGCCGGCGTTATCCCGGTGCTTTTCATCATCGTTTTCGGGATAATGTTCATAACGAACCCGCTTTACAAAAAACAGCAGTCGGAGCTTGACTCCGTGACCTCGTCCGCCAGAGAGAATTTAACCGGCGTGCGCGTTGTCCGCGCCTTTGCGCGCGAGGACGCGGAGCGCGAGGAGTTTTACGGCATCAACGGCGCGCTTTACAAAATTCAGAACAAGGTCGGCAGGATCAGCGCGCTGATGAACCCCTTAACATACGTTGTCGTGAACACCGGAATCATTTTGATTTTGTGGTATGGCGCGGGAAAAGTGGACTCCGGCGCGATCTTATCGGGCGACGTTATTGCGCTCGTTAACTACCTCTCGCAGATATTAATCGAGCTTGTCAAGCTCGCGAACCTCATCGTCGTTCTGAGCAAGGCGGTCGCCTCGATGGGAAGAATCGGCCAGGTGCTCGACACCAAGTCCGGCATGACCTTCGGCGAGGTCGAGTCGTCCGACGGCGGCAGTGAGGCGATAAGGCTCGAAAACGCGTCCCTTCGCTATCCGACGGCCGGCGAGGATTCGCTCTCCGGAATCACTCTTTCGGTCAAAAAGGGCGAGACGGTCGGCATCATCGGCTCGACCGGAAGCGGAAAGAGCACGCTCGTCAGCCTCATCGCGAGGTTTTACGACGCGACGGGCGGCAGTGTGTTTTTGGACGGTGTCGACATAAAGTCATGGTCTAAAAAAGCGCTGTCAGACAAGATCGCTGTCGTTATGCAACGGCCCCAGCTTATGAGCGGTACTATCCGCTCAAACCTCCTTTTCGGAAAGCCGGACGCGACCGAGGAGGAAATGTGGGAGGCGCTTCGCATCGCACAGGCTGAAGAATTTGTGAAAAAGAAAGACGGCGGACTTGACGCCATAGTGGAGCAGGGCGGAAGAAACCTCTCGGGCGGCCAGAAACAGCGCCTTTCTATCGCACGCGCGGTCATCAAAAAGCCGGAGATCCTGATTCTTGACGACAGCTCGTCCGCGCTCGACTTTGCGACGGACGCGGCGCTCAGAAAAGCGCTTCGCTCGCTCTCGGGCAATGTCACGCTCTTTATCGTGAGTCAGAGAGCGACGACGCTTATGCACTCGGACAAGATCATGGTATTGGACGACGGCGAATGCGCCGGCCTCGGCACGCACGAGGAGCTTTTGGCGACATTGGCCGTCTATAAAGAAATTTACGAAAGCACCGAAAGAAAGGCGGGTGAGTGATATGGCAAAGAAGAAAGGCGAATGGAAACGCATTTTATCATACATCAGGCCGTATCTCTTTTTCGTCATCATGAGCGTTGTTTTCGCCGCGCTTTCCGCGCTGTGCACGCTCCTGATACCCGTTTTCTCGGGCAAGGCGATCGACTTTATGGTTGGCGGAAACGTTAATTTTTCGGGAGTTTTGCTTTTTATATTAAAAATCGGGATCGCGGCGCTCATCGGCGCCGTCTCGCAGCAGCTCCTTGCGATATGCAACAACCGCATCACATATTCCGTTTCGCGGGATTTAAGAAACGAAATGGCGAAAAAGATTCACCGTCTTCCGCTCTCGTTTCTGGATTCGCACCCGACGGGTGACCTTGTCGGCCGAATGACCGCGGATGTGGACACCTTTTCGGACGGACTTTTGATGGGCTTTACCCAGCTTTTTTCGGGAATCATCACCATTTTGGGCATTTTGATAATAATGTTTTACTACAACGTTTCGATAACGCTTATCGTGGTCATCTTAACACCGCTGTCGCTCTTCACGGCTTCGTTCATCGCCGGCAAAACGCACCGCTATTTCACCGATCAGGCGGCCGTTCGCGGCGAGGAGACGGCGCTTATCAACGAGATCATCGATTCCGAGCGCGTGATAAACGCATATAACAGGTCGGATTCTACCGTCGAACGTTTTGACAAGGTGAACGAGCGATTAAAAAGCGCGGCATTTAAGGCGACGTTTTTCTCAAGCCTCACCAACCCGAGCACGCGCCTTGTAAATAACATCGTTTACGCCGCGGTGAGCCTGGTCGCCGCGCTTTTCGGCGCCGGCTACGGGCTTTCGATCGGTAAGATCAGCGTATTTTTGAGCTATGCCAGCCAGTACGCAAAGCCGTTTAACGAGATTAGCGGAGTCGTGACCGAGCTTCAGAACGCGATGGCATCAATAAGGCGTGTGTTCGCGCTTCTTGACGAGAAAGAGGAGGCCCCGGACTCGGAAGACGCTTATGTTCTTTCGGACGCGTCGACAGTGAGCCTCGATAGCGTGTATTTCAGCTATGTCCCGGATAAGCCGCTCATCGAAAATGTGTCGCTCGACGTTAAAAAGGGCGAGCGTATCGCCATCGTCGGCCCGACGGGATGCGGAAAGACGACGCTTATCAACCTTCTTATGCGGTTTTACGATGTCGATAAGGGAAGCATAAGAGTCGACGGGAAAGACATCAGAACCTGCACGAGAAAGTCGCTTCGCCAAAGCTTCGGCATGGTGCTCCAGGACACATGGTTAAAATCCGGCACGGTGCGCGACAACATCGCCTACGGAAAGCCGGACGCGACGGACGAGGAGATTACCGCCGCGGCGAAAAACGCGCACGCGCATTCTTTTATCCGCCGTCTGCCGGACGGATATAATACTCATATCGCGGAAAACGGGGACAATTTGTCCGCCGGACAGAAACAGCTTCTTTGCATCGCGAGGATAATGCTCTGCCTGCCGCCGATGCTGATACTGGACGAGGCGACAAGCTCTATAGATACGCGAACGGAAATTAAAATCCAGTCGGCTTTTTCTGAACTCATGAAGGGAAGGACAAGCTTTATTGTTGCGCATCGGTTATCGACAATCAGGGAAGCGAACCTCATTTTGGTCATGAAGGACGGCAACATCATTGAGCAGGGCACACACAGTGAGCTTTTGAAAAAAGAAGGCTTTTACGCAAACCTTTATAACAGCCAGTTTGCATCGGAAGAATAATAAAAAGGCGCACAGAAAGTGAAATTTCTGTGCGCCTTTAGTTTGCGCTATTCGGTTGGAATTTCGGTGTGCCACAAGGGAATGTCATTGATTTTTGAATATAGAAAGGCGGCAGCATCACACTTTTATTTCCTCGTGATGGTTGGGAATTCCGCAGACGTCCGTGAGCGTGACTGACGGCTCGCCGCGAAGAGAGTCCGTCTCAAATATCACGATCTCGTTATCATCTTTTAAGAGAGCGCCGGGAACATAGAGAGCATTGACAGGGCCGATCTCCCAGTAACGCCCGATATTAAAGCCGTTAATCCAGACGACGCCCTTTCTGAAATTGTCAAAATGCAGAAAGCACGAGGCTTGACCCTTCGCCTTAAAACGCCCCTTGAAGAACGCCGGAAAGCTTTCCGGCGCTCCGCTTTTAAATGCCACGCCGGAAAGGTCATGGAGCTCAAGCGTCGTGATGTCCCAATTAAAAACGGTTTTTCCCGGGAAGCGCACACTCCCGTCGGGGAAGACCTGCGTGAAAATGACAGATTCCGTGATGCCCTTCCTGTCGCCCAAATAGGTTTCCTCTCCGTAGCAGATTCTGCCGAGGTTTTCGACAAGAATGTCTACCGTGTCGCCGGGCTTTAAGCACTCGGAAAGCTTGATTTCGGAGGTGTCGGCGTCGCGCATACGGATGCCGGAGAGCACGCCGTTGACAAAAACGTGCGCGCGGTCGGCAATGCCTTTTAATTTAATGCAGTTTATGTCCGCATCGTAATCGACGGTTTTTCTGTATAATATGTAGCCGTAGCTCTGGTCAAATTCCTCCATGGGCTCGACTGTCACGCTCTTAAAATGCTTCCCTATTGAAAGATTGCTCCAAAGCGAAGCGGACTCTGTGAGCTTCACTTCGCCGGGACTTTGAAGGAGAGGCGACGGCGGAACGGGCGTTTTATCGCCGCCCTTAATGTCAAAATATCTTTGGGTGTAGCCGCCCCATTCGCTTATTGCAGCATCGTAGTCATAGCTTGTTGTAACCGGATGATAGCCGCCGATGTTGCACTGAGCTCCGTTTGTGAAGCCGAAATTGGTGCCGCCGTAGATCATATAAATGTTATAGCTTGCCCCGAGCCTGTCAAAATCGCGGACAGCGCCGCGCACTGTGTCGTCCTCAATGTGTGTGCACTCGGGAAAGCCCCAATCCGTGAAATTTCCGGCCCAGTATTCGGAGGCAAAATAGGGCGAATCGCCGTCGTAGAGCAACACATCACGGAATTTATCGATGCCTCCGTCACCGGCGAAGTCGGTTCCGGAGAGAATTTCGGGCGAGTTCTTGCCCGTCGAAAGGTAGTATTTGCTGTGCCCGTCCGCCGCGAAAAGAAGACAGTAGATGCCGTTTTCGCGATAGATTTTTTCTATCTCGGCAAGATAGGAAAAATCGTCGCCGAAGGAGCCGTATTCGTTTTCGAGAGCGAGGGCGATGATGTTGCCACCGTTCGTGTCAAGATAGGGGCGGATTTTCGGCAAAAGCACGCCGAACCAGTCCTTAAGATGGCGCATATATTCCGGGGAATTGCACCTGAATTTTATGTTATACTCCTTTTTTAAAAGCCACGGGGGAAGGCCGCCGTTTTCCCATTCGGCGCAGATGAAAGGCCCCGTCCTTAAAATGACCTTAAGAGAATTTTCCTCGGCAAGACGGATGAATCGGACAAGATCCAGCATCCCGGAAAAATCGAAAATGCCTTTCTTCGGCTCGTGCATATTCCAAGCGGTGTAGGTCTCGACGGTGTTTAAGCCGGCACCGCGGATTTTTTTCATGATTTCGTCCCAATACTCGGGAAGACAGCGAAAATAGTGAAATGAGCCGCTTTTAATGCGAAATTCCTCGCCATTTAAATAGAATTTATTATTGCGTTTTTCCATTAGTGCTCCTCCTTTTTATCACCCTGTGATATTAAAAGTATAGCATAGAAAAGGAAAGATTTCAAGCTTTTTTTACGACGCCATTTTTTCGGAATATATTCCGTAGCCGGAGGTCGGGTCGTCCAAGAAAACGTGCGTCAGCGCGCCGGCAATTTTCCCGCTCTGAACGATTGGGCTTCCGCTCACGACTGTTGTCAATAGGGGACAACCAAAAGAAGAATGGAAAGGTTTTATTTAAAATAGTAAATGTACTTTTATATATAAGCTTGATATAATATAGAAAAACTCAATTACGGAGGTCTAGATTGTGCCAAGAACAAAACGAACCATGGTGAGTATAATACTAATTGCATGGCTTGCTTATCTCATTTCTTATTTAGGCCGTTCAGATTATAATGCATGTCTCTTGGAAATTATTAATGATACAGGGATAGCTCGCGCTTTGGCAGGAACGGTTTCTTCTTCCTTTGCAATATGTAATGCAATAGGTCAGTTGATAAGCACCATAATTATAACAAAAATCTCCCCGATTAAAGTAATAAATATTGAATTACTTGCGGTGGCAATTATAAATCTTCTTTTCCCCATAACAGATTCTTTTGCCATTATGGCAATTCTATGGGGAATAAACGGATTTCTTCAGTCAACACTGCTTTGCGGTATAACCGCAATATTTGTACGGACATTAAAAGAACCATATCTGTCCAGAGGTGCATATTTGTTAAATACCATAGGTGCAGTAGGTGGAATGTTTAATTATATTTTATCGTGGTTTATTATTCGCCACTTCAATTGGAAATTGGTTTTTATATGTACTTCTACGCTACTATTTACTTTGGCTATAATATGGTATATAATAATACCAAGGCTCACAAGATCAAATTCCAGTTTTGATTCCCAACCCAAAAAGGATGCAAGTGAAAAAACCAAATTTAGATTTACTGAACTTTTTTATTCACCCGCAACTGTTTTTGCCATTGCTGCAGGTATGTTTGTGGGATTATTAAGAGAAAGTGTTTCGCTGTGGATTCCTACATATATGAATGACGTTTTCGAGCTAACAAGAGATATGTCTGTAATTATAACTGCTTTCGTTCCCTGCCTGCAGGTATGCGGGGCATTATTGGGCGGATTTATAGGGAGAAGGTCAAAAGATTTATTTCTGCTGTCAAGCGTAACGTTCGCAATCTCAGGACTTTGTTTGATTTTAATAATGCTTATGGAAAATGCAAGCATAACTATCACTTTAATTATGTTTATAATTAACGCAATATGTATGACCGCAGTCTTGACATTTATGGTTAGCTTGTATCCAATCCGATATTTTGATAAAAAGAAAGTGGTATTTATAGTGGGACTTTCAAATTTCTTTGTACATTTTGGCGATTTTATTTCATCATCCGGAATAGGCTGGCTCTCACAAACGAAAGGGTGGATGTTAACTTTTGTCGTTTTGGCATTTTTCGCGTTTTTTGCAGCGGTTTTATGCTTTATCGGAGCTCATTTCAGTAAAACGGAGGAACGGATACATGTCTAAATATGAGTATATTCAATCTGATTTTCGTATTACTCATACAATTGAAAAAACAGGTACGCACCAAACAATTCCATACGATTTTTATGAAGACACCTTCACTATAACAATACTTCTCCAAGGAAGCGGAACGTGTTATATAGAGGAAAAAAATTATTCAATATCTAAGGGCAGTATTGTTGTCCTTTCACCTGAAGATATACACTCATTCAAATTTTCTCAAACCGGTTATCATGAACGCATCTCAATATATTTATCAGGTGCTATGCTGTCGGGCTTCAACCAACATCAACTTGATCTTATTCGAATATTCAGGGATTTCAATGCTAAAAAAAGATATATATTTCAAAGGGACTGCTATAACCATAGTACAGTTCTTCAACTGGCAAATGATTTATGTAGCATTATGGAAGATGCGGAAATTGAAATGCAAGCGGCGCGCATTCACATAATACTGCTCAGATTATTATTTATTTTATATGATTGTATGAAAACAACTTTGGACACTGCCAAAACCGATACGCAAAGTTCAGTAGTTGTAGAAATCTGCACATATATAAAAGCACATTTGAAAGAACCGCTTTCATATAAAGAATTTGAAAATCATTTTTTCATAAGCCGTTATCAACTTGCAAAGAAATTCCAGCTTTACACAGGTATGACATTGACAGAATATATTATAACAAAGCGTTTGATGAATGTGATTTCTTTAGTACGAAATGGTGAAGGTATTGAAACCGCTGCGTACAATTCCGGATTTAATACATATTCACATTTTTACAAAGAATTTGTAAAACATTTTCATTTTTCACCAAGAGAATATTTTAATCAAAAAAGGGGAAATAATTATGTCTGATCATTACAATCTTTATCCACTGAAACAATTTGCGGCAACTATATCCGAGTGTATGGAGTTGCCACTTCCTGATACTTACGCACCGCCGATTAACTGGGCTGTCAACATTTTGAAAGAACGTTTGGGCGGAAAGGCTGATCGGGTAGTTTTGTATCATGCAGATGCTGTTGGTTTATACATATGGCAAAAATACACGAATTTATTTGCTCCTGTTTACAAACACACAACATTAAATCTGCCGTTTTTAAGCACGGTAGAATCGGTCACTCCGGTAGCTCATGCATCTATGTATACCGGATTAGATCCGAAACAACATGGTATACAGACATATACACGCCCCCAACTAAAGTGCGACACATTATTCGATCAACTCATAAATGCAGGAAAACGCATAGCAATATTAGCAATGGAGGATTCCACTTTTTTGCATATTTTCAAAGGTCGAAAACTCGATTACTTTGTTGCGAAGAACGCTTTAGAAATAAAAGAAAAAGCAATTCAATTAATTGAAACGGACCAATATGATGTTATTAGCATTCATACATTTGAGTATGATAATGCAGCACACGCTTTCGGCCCGGAATCCAAGCAAGCATTAAATGCTATTTCTATGGAAGCGGAAACCTTTTCGGAAATTGTTCAAAACCTGCAGAAATTTGCCAATAAACACCATATCTTATACTCATATTCACCCGATCATGGTCAACATATTACCGATGGAGGAACAGGTGCCCACGGGAGTAAAATGATAGAAGATATGAACGTTCTTCATTTTTTTGGTACAATTTAGCTGAAAATCACTTGGCATGTATTTGTGGGTAAATGACTTTTCTGAGTATTATCATAATACTGTTCTTTTTATGACTTGTTCTCTATACAAAAATGCTCGTCTATTTTCAATAGACGAGCATTTCTCATTTTGTTTTTTCTGCTTCTGCTAACATATTTTCTATGAATATGCCGTATCCCCTCGTTGGATCGTTTACGAAAACATGGGTTACAGCACCAACCAGCCGTCCGCTTTGAACTATTGGTGAGCCTGACATGCCCTGAACGATTCCGCCGGAGAAGTCCAGAAGCCTCTGATCGGTGATCTTGACTAAAAGATCGCTCCCCGATGAGGAATAGAGCTTCTGAATAGAGACGGTGTAAGGCTCAACTCCGTTTCCGCGAATGTCCGAATACAAGAGCACGCCGCCGCTTTTTACTTCGCTTGCCGGGGCGATCTTCATATATACCGGGTCGTCGGGGATTTTGGCTGCAGATGCATAGAGCTCTCTTTCGGTGTTTTCGGTGATTTGGCCGAGCACGTTTTCCTCATCGGCAAACCGCCCGAATATCTCGCCCGGCGCGCCGGGCGTGCTCCTGCCGACGGAAAGTATCTCGCACCCGGTGATGACGCCGCTTTGCACGGTGAAGCTCTTCCCGGTGTCCGAATCCGTCACGGGATGCCCCAGCGTTACCATTTTACCCTCCGACGGGGAGTAAAATGTGACCGTGCCAACGCCGCCGACGCTGTCGCGCACCCACATACCTGCCAAAAGGCGCCCCGATGGGTCACATTCGGGAATGAGCTCCGATGATATTATTTTCCCTCCGCGCTCGAAGGTGATGGGCAGTTTTCCGCCCGATGCGGCGACGGCATATAAAAAGGAGTCCGTATCAGTTACCTCGGTGCCGCCGGCGGAGATGATCGTGTCGCCGCGCCTCAGGCCGGCGCGAAGTGCCGGGCAGTTATCCGAGTCCTCAAAATCGACTACGATAATGCCTTTTGAGTAAAGCTTTATCCCGACGACGCTTCCGCCGAGCACATAGTCGTGCCCGGCGAGCGCGAAAACGCTTTTTTCTTTGGAATATGAGTCCGAAATCACATAAGTCAGCATAAAAACGGACAAAATCAATATAAGCTTTTTTTTCAAAAAAATCACGCTCCGTTCTTTTATTAATCTGTCCCGTCCGCGCGATAAAATACGAGGGTATTTTTTACGGATTTTTTACGCTGTGTCGGATATAATCGAAAAAAAGCGGAGATGAAAAATGAAGAAATTTGTTATTTTTTTGCTGACGGCACTTTTGGCGCTGTCGGGTTGCAAAGGCGGCGACGGGGCGGAGCTTGAGCTGATAAAAGAGGACATTCTGGCAGAACGCTTCGGCGAAAACCTTGTAGGCGTGACGAATGAGTTTTCAATATTAAAATGCAAGATCTTAAATTGCGAAGAAGATGAGGACGAAAAGGTGCTGACCGTCCGTGCCATTGCGGAGGATGAAAATGAGTCTGTCCGCGTGACGGGGACGTATGCTATAACATATACAGATCAGCGCGGAGAGATAGTCGAGGACTCATTTGCCACGATTGATGAAAAAATCAAGCCGCAAAAACCGTCTGACTTTTCAAAGGACGAGCTTTTGCTGGCACTTAAGTTCCTGGGAGCGGGGGAGCGCCCGGAAATTTCGGTCATAAGGCACACTCCGCAGCTTTTATCGGGAACGGACAGATATTTGGTTTCGTCCGGCGGAGAAAATTTTGAAATCGAATTTACATACACGTTAAAGCTCGGATGGAATATAAGAACGGCATCACTTTCGTGATGCCACCAGACTGCCGAATATGAACTCTACCGTATACTCATACGACGACGGCATCGCTTCACACAAAAGTGATGCCGCCTTTTTTATACACCAAAAGAGAAGAACCTTTTTAAAATTTTGAGAATGCTTATTTTTGTCACATCGGAGCCGGTGATAGCTGTGTTATTGTTCTTATTGTTTTCCGTCTCATTTCCCGCCGGAAATTGACACGATATTGCATTGAAAATATGAGCCGTATAAGCTATAATGAAGTCAAAGCGTTTTTAAGGGGAAATGAAAATGTATAAAATTTCTGTGCCCGTGATAAATAACCGGGTAGACCGCGAGAGCGGAGGAAGAGAGCTCGTTTTATCGGAGCTTGGGCGCATCGGCGCCGAAAGGGTGTTTCTTTCGCTCGGCACTCACATCGTAAATAAAGAAAAGCGCAAAAAGGAATTTGATATATTAAAGGAAAACTGCAAATTTTTTAAGTCGCATAACCTTGAGGCCGGCGCATGGATATGGAGCTTTTTGCCGGACAGCGAAACGGGCTTTACCCGCATTCGCGGAGCGAACGGGCAGGCGGCCGATGCCAACTGCCCGGCGGACGGAAACTTTATCCGCTTTATGCAGGAGTATGTTAAGGAAATCGCGGAGTGCGGGGCAGATCTTATCATGTTCGACGACGACTTTCGCTTCGGCCACCAGACGGGCGACATTGCGTGCACCTGCGAGCACCATATGAAAAGGATCGGCGAAATTCTGGGAGAAGACATAACGCCGGAGAAGTTAAGGGAAAAAGCGCTCACGGGCGGCGGAAACCGATACCGCGACGCGTGGATGAGAGCGAACGGCGAGAGCCTCATCGCTTTCGCGAAAGCGATGAGGGAGGCTGTCGACAGCGTGAACCCGGCCGTCCGTATGGGTCAGTGCTCGTGTATGTCGAGCTGGGGAGTCGACGGCGCTCTTCCGGAGGAGGTCGCGCGTGCGTTTGCCGGTGGCACAAGGCCGTTTTTCCGCCTCATCGGCGCGCCGTATTGGGCGGTGGACAGGCACTTTAATAACAGCCGTCTCCAGAACGTGATCGAATTTGAGAGAATGCAAAAAAGCTTCTGCACATCGGACGCGGAGGTTTTCGCCGAGGGGGACACATATCCCCGTCCGCGCCACTGGTGCCCGTCGTCGTATCTGGAGCTTTTCGACATCGCGATGCGCGCCGACGGAAAGACCGACGGCATATTGAAATATGCGATCGACTACTGGTCGAGGGCGGACTATGAAACGGGCTATACCGACCGCCATGTGAAAAACAAAAAGGCGTACGAATGGATAGAAAAAAACGCGTCGGCAAAGCCGGCGGTCGGTGTCAGGGTCTATGAGTCGCCCGATAAATTAAAGACGATGGTTCTGCCGGAGAAGGCGAAACGGGGAGCGGCTGTCTATGAGGTGATGTTCTCGCCGGCATCAAAGATGCTTTCGGATTGCTCGGTCCCGACGGTGTATTCGGGGCGCGGTGTTTGCTCTGCCGCGTTCGACGAAAACATAAAGTTCGTGCCGGAGGAGGAGCTTAAAAAAGGCGTCATAATCGATATGCGCGCGGCCGCTGTCTTATCCGGGCGCGGAATCGACGTCGGCATCGCTAAGATGGGAGAACAGGTGCACGCCGAGTGCGAACGCTTTGAGTCCGGCAACGAAGTGAACACACCCGGCGGAGTCGATGCCTACAGATTAACGCTTAAAGAAAACTGCACCGTATTAAGCCGGTTTTTGCTTGATAACAGTGAAGAGATCCCGGCGGTGTTCGTTTATAGAAACGGCTCGGGGCACGTTTTCACGGTGCTCAATTTTGACGCATATTTCGGAAACGACCTGATATACAGAAGCTATGCGCGCTCCGGCCAGATCGCTCACGCGGTGAAGCTGATGACGGGAAAGTGCCTCCCGGCCTACTCATACGGAAATCCCGACCTTTATATTATGGCGAAGAGGGATTCGGGCGCTATGACGGTCTGCCTCTTTAACATTTTCGCGGACACGGCCGAAAATCCGGTCATCGAGCTTGACGAAGAATATAGGGAGGCCGAATTTTTCGGGTGCACCGGTAAAATATCGGGAAGATGCGTCATTCTTTCGGACATAGCACCGTTCGCTTTCGCGGGAATATTGCTAAAAAAATAACGCGGGTCACCCCGCGTTATTTTTATTTAATGAAGAATGTGAACGCTATGATAACGATTATACCGAGCACGATCCTGTACCAGCCGAAGACCTTGAAGTCGTGCTTTTTAACATAGTCGGTCAGGAACTTGACCGAGGCGAGCGAAACTAAATACGCCACGACCATGCCGACGATCAGAAGAGCCCACTCATAACCGGTCATTATGCAGTCGTTGGTCACGAGCTTTAAAAAGCTCACTCCGAACATAACGGGAATAGCGAGGAAGAACGAAAACTCCGCTGCCGCCTCGCGCGAGAGCCCCAGGATGATTGCGCCTAAGATAGTCGCACCGGAGCGCGACGTTCCGGGAACGATCGAGAGCACCTGGAAAAGGCCGATGAGAAGCGCCGTTTTGTACGAGAGCTTCGAAATGTCCGTGCAGGTCGCTTTTTTTCTGCGGTTTTCGATTATAATAAACGCGATACCGTATATAATAAGTGTAGCGCTTATTACGAACGGGTTTTCAAAGTGTTGCATCTGCTTGTCAAGCAAAAGACCGATGACCGCGGCCGGCACGCACGCGATGATGACCTTGAACCACATCTGCCAGGTCGCGTTCTTTTCCTCGCGCGTCTTTCTCGGCGAGAAGGGGTTGAGCTTGTGAAAATACAGCGTCGCGATAGCCAATATAGCGCCCAGCTGTATAACATAAAGGAAAACGTCGGTCGTTAAAAAGCTGTCCTTCGTGCCCAGAAATTCATTCACGAGTATCATGTGCCCCGTGCTCGAGATCGGAAGCCATTCGGTGATGCCTTCAACGATGCCGAGGAAAATTACCTTCAACATTTCAATCATTAAAAAACCTCCCTAAAAGTCACTTCTATTATTATATTATGTATCGCAAATTAAATCAAGATAAAAATTATTAAGATTTTTTAAAAAAGTGCTTGACAAACGGGAAGAGATGTGATAATATAAATAGGTCGGCCGGCGAGGGGGAACCTCGGAAAGTCAGGCCGGCAAAAAAATGAAAAAAGTGCTTGACAAACGGGATAAAGCGTGGTATAATAAAATTCCCGCGAGTAAGCGAGGCGCACTTTGAAAATTGAATAGCTGTAATGAATACAGGGCTCATTAATTGTCAAATTAATTTGAGAACTATACCTTTACAAAATACGAACAATGAGTTTTTAAGAACTTCGAACTTAAAGAGCTAAGCAAAGCTCTATAAATTAAATTTTATAGAGAGTTTGATCCTGGCTCAGGACGAACGCTGGCGGCGTGCTTAACACA
>ERZ779851.527-NODE-527-length-38061-cov-16.288560_pt1 | contig 38061 bp, 27 predicted proteins | sample MGYA00511094_ERZ779851 | MGnify/ENA primary metagenome ERZ779851 (study PRJEB29588, sample SAMEA2155512) | human gut metagenome | biome: human gut; feature: human-associated habitat; material: faeces | place: Denmark | collected 2008/2010 ...
AAACGGCCAGATGCCGCCGATGGGAATGCCGAACGGCCAGATGCCACCGATGGGAATGCCGAACGGCCAGATGCCACCGATGGGAATGCCGAACGGTCAGATGAGACCAATGGGACCGAATGGCCAGATGCCACCGATGGGACCAAACGGCCAGATGCCACCGATGGGACCAAACGGCCAGATGAGACCAATGGGACCGAATGGCCAGATGCCACCGATGGGACCGAACGGTCAGATGCCACCGATGGGACCAAACGGTCAGATGTCACCGATGGGACCGAACGGTCAGATGCCACCGATGGAACCGAATGCTCAGGTGGCAGAAGCTGAGACTGAGGGAAATAAGCCAGAAGATATAGATGAGATCAAGACAGTAAAGGATATGCCGGAGCAGTCAGAATCTGTAGAATCAGAGACTGATGCAACATCTGCAGCAGAGAATGTGGATGATGTTCTTACAAAGAAGGAAAGCATCGAGAATGATTCGGCAGACCATATAGATGATGAAAAGACTGTAAAAGAGCAGCCGGCAGGCAATCCGTTTGGTGGTAATCCATTTGGCGGAAATGGCAATCCGTTCGGAGGCAATCCATTTGGTGGAAACCCATTTGGCAGACCTGAACCTATGGGAGTGCCACCAATGAAGGATATACCGCAGATGGAGAACAAAGCAGAGATGCCAAAAGTTCCACCGATGCCTGTAGTACCGCCGATGCCGGAGATGCCACAGATGGAGAACAAGGCAGAGATACCGAAGACTCAGCCGACACCGGGTGTTCCACCAATGACAGGTGTGCCACCTATGATGGGCGGCAATCCATTTGACGAGATTCCGATGCCTTACTTTGTAAGGGTTAAGACGGGCGAGAAGATCAGACTTGACAAGGATGAGTTCAAGATCGGACACAAGGCGAAGATTGTTGACTATGCTGTATCTGACAATTCAGCTATCAGCAGAGTTCATTGTATCATTACCAAGAAAAATGGTGTGTGCTTCATAAAGGATAATAAGTCGACAAATGGTACATTCCTTAATGGCGAGGAGCTTAAGGAAGGCGAGGAGAAATTCCTCACAAATAATGCGGTGGTTATTCTGGGTGACGAAGAATTTGTATATCATGTCAGATAGATTGCCGAGTGAGAACGAGACGTAATTATGTGGAGGAGAATATATGGGGTTTAGCGCAGTATACAATACGGATGTAGGAATAAAAAAGAAGACGAATCAGGATTCACTGGCGATAAAGATTGCGGATACTCCAGAAGGTCAGGTGCTGTTCACGTTGGTATGTGACGGCATGGGAGGCCTGGCGAAGGGCGAGGTTGCCAGTAAGGAAGTGATCATGGCTTTCTGTGATTGGTTTGACAATCAGATGGTTAGTATGATCGACAATGGAAGTTTCAGCGATGAGGCACTGAGATATCAGTGGGTCAGGCTTGCCATTGAGCAGAACGAGAAGATAAAGACGTATGGTGAGCAGAATGGAATCATGCTTGGAACCACCATATCGGCATTTCTCGTCTACAGAGGAAAGTATTATATACTCCATGTGGGAGACAGCCGAGTGTATGAGATCACATCCGGAATCAGACAGCTCACAGCGGACCAGACGCTGGTGGCGAGAGAGATTGCAGCAGGAAGACTTACCCCGGAACAGGCTGAGACAGACAGCAGACGAAGCGTACTCCTCCAGTGTATCGGAGCTTCGCCGGTGGTAGAGCCGGATTTCATAGTTGGAACGGTTACACCGGGTGCGCATTATATGCTGTGTTCTGATGGATTCAGACACAAGATAACTCCAGAGGAGATGATCGAAAAGATCGGTCCTGGTGCATGCAGTGATGAGGTTCAGATGAAAGAGGGCTGCGTGTTCCTCACGGAGCTTGTAAAATATAGAAGAGAGACAGATAACGTAACAGTAGTTCTTATTAAAGCGGAGTAATGGGGAGATAATATGACAAAGTTAGGAACAGTATTAGACGGAAAATACGAGATACTGAAAAAAGTCGGCCAGGGCGGTATGTCCATAGTATATCTTGCCATGGATAACCGACTTAATAAGCAGTGGGCTGTCAAGGAGATCAAGAATGATGGATCGAAGAGCACAGCAACTCTCCTGAAAGGCCTGGAGAGAGAGGCGAACATACTCAAAGATGTGGATCATCCGGTACTTCCGCGAATTGTCGACATTATAAATGAGAATGGAACCATCTATGTTGTCATGGATTTCGTCGAGGGACGTCCACTCAGTGATGTGCTCAAGGCGGAGGGAGCACAGAACCAGGAGAAGGTCATTGAATGGGGAAGAGCACTTGCCAGTGCCCTTGATTACCTGCATTCCATGAACCCTCCTATCATTTACAGAGATATGAAGCCTTCAAATGTAATGTTGAAGCCGGATGGTTCTGTAAAGCTTATCGATTTTGGTACAGCCAAAGAGTACATAGTCGAGAACAATGCCGATACCACGGCACTTGGAACAAGAGGATATGCGGCACCTGAGCAGTTCGGTGATTCGCAGGGACACGGTATCTATAATACAGATGCCAGAACGGATATATACAACCTTGGTGCAACACTGTACCATCTGGTTACTGGAAAGAATCCATGTGAGCCGCCTTACGAGATCAAGCCGATCAGACAGTGGAATCCGATGTTGTCATCAGGATTTGAGAGGATTATCCAGAAGTGCTGCCAGCCTAGTCCGGAAGACAGATATCAGTCGTGTTCAGAGCTGTTATATGCTCTGGATCACTACAACGAGCTGGATGATGCCTACAAGGCAAAGGCAAAACAGAAGATAGCGGTATTCTCTATCATGGCGGGATTGTCGCTTATATCTGCGGGTTGTGCAGTGGTCGGTGGAATAAAGAAAAATCAGCTGAGGGAGCTTGATTACAATAATAAAGTCAATGAGGCAAGGGATGCCGTTGACAACGGTGATTACAATACAGCGCTCGCTGATTATAAGGACGCAGTCGATATAGATCCTAAGGCTTCAGACGCCTACATAGGATATATGGAGACATATGCCTACTATATAACTGACACAGACCAGACATCGGCGAATGCTGATTCGTCTGCTGTAAAAGGAATAAGACTTGCTCTCAAGAATATAGATGAAGTACAGGATGATGTAAAGTTCAAGATTGCGATGCTCTATTATAATGAGGATAACAATTACTCATCGGCAAAGCAGTATTTCAACATGGTGGATGACAGCAAGGATTTCCCAGAGCAAGCAAAGCAGGCAAAATACTACGCAGCCATGTGTGACAGTATACTTAATAAGTCAGCAAGCTTTGCGGACAATGAGGAGAATCTGTATGCGTTCCAGGAATACAACAGCAACACGATCGACGATACTAACCCTGATAAATATACAAACTATATGAATATAGCGGCTATATACGGCAAGGAGATAGAGAAGGGTGATAATTCTGAATTGGTTGCAAGACTCGAAAGTATGCTGGATGAGGCTATGAAGAATCTTGATAACAATGCAGAGACGCTGAATAACCTCTTCCCATCGGAGAGGGGCGTAAAATACTACAATGGACAGTATGCCGCAAGAATGTATTCGGTTTACATATATCTGGCTGAACATTCTGAGGATGATGCACAGAAGGTAAGTTACTATAATCAGGCTGCAAGCAGTGTCAGCATATATCTGGGAAGTTTGGATGTGGCTGCGGAGAATGCAACTGATACGGCAAAGAAGGCATATGCTGAATATGCAGTACGTGAAGCAGAGACATTTATCCAGATGGCTGTTATCAGCAAGAATACAAGCTATTATGACGAGGCAGAAAAGGTCTTTACAGATGCAGAGAGTGTGCTTGGACAGGATGACAATGCTGCTTCTGTATATATAGGTCATCTCAGTTATATTGTGAATCGATATACGGAAGAGATGGGCAATGATTCAGCCAAGTGGAGCGCAAAAGCTCAGAAAGCGGTAAAAACGGTATATGAAGAAGGCAATAAGATACCGGCACTTAAAGATGGCTTGAAGAATCAGTGGAACAGTTTGAAGACAGACCTGAGTGTCAAGTCAATAGTGGATGGTAAATAAGGGGAGGAGTGATAGGTATGGCAACAGTTTACAATGTAATGTTATATGGCGGCCTGGCACTCGCAATCATATTTGCTATCGTGGCGGTGATAATTTTCATCGTGATGAAGATTCCGGCAGCTATCGGTATAGTGACAGGATCCACGGCACGTAAGAAGATAGATGAGATCAGAGAAAAAGGATACGAGAGTGTACAGGGTGGCGGTGCTTCCAAGAGTGAGGCCATCAAGGAGCACACATCCAAGATCTCTGTCAGAGATGTACAGGCGGCACCATCTGCAAGAGCTGCGGAGCAGAGCAGAACAAATTACGAAAAGGCAGTGGCAGATGTAGAGCGCAAGAGGAAGCAGGAGGAATACCTGAAGGAGATCCGAGAGGACGCCACAGATGTTCTTCATGAAGATATGCAGGAGATGACAGCACCTCCTGAGAGGGATGATGACGAGACAGATATCATCATTGCCCCTCATCCAAATAAGAAGGCTGCGGTTGAAGCTCTCAAGGAGAGACAGAACAGCCGCAAGGCTCCAAAGCAGATTCATTCTGACATAGGAGCCGACAGCGAATCCGCAACGGATGTACTCAGAGACGAGGATGCTGAGGATGACAAGACCACAGATATTCTCAGAGATGTAAATGTAAAGCCGACAGCTGAAGCAGTTCCATCATACGAAGCTGCGGACGATGACAGCGAGTCAGTAACAGATGTTCTGAGAGGTGACGACAGCGAGTCAGCAACAGACGTTCTGAGGGGTGATGACAGCGAGTCAGCAACAGATGTCCTGAGAAGTGACGATGCTGACGAAGCAACAGATGTTCTCAGAGAAGAGTCTGATGAAGAGGCAACAGACGTTCTCAGAGAAGAGTCTGATGAAGAGGCAACAGATGTCCTCAGAGAAAAGTCTGATGATAAGGCTGATATCCTGCAGAACAGGCGCACAGCAAGTTCTGTTAAGATTATAAAGAATGTAATAGTTGTACATTCGAACGAAAAAATATAGGAGGAGAGAAGGATGAAAAACATTACAAAAAACAATTCAATGTTACATCGAATGATTGCCCTGGTCATGGCAGTTGTGATGACACTCACTCTTGTAGCGATCGATTCACATTTTCATCTGTTCGCTGACGAGGCAGAAGTCGCCGCAAATGAAGTGGACACGATAGATGTAACAAACGTGCTGAAAGGTTATTCAGACGGACACGAAGCAACAGTAGAGTATGCTTCAAATAAGTCAAAGGCAAAATTCAGCGTGAACAAGTCTGATATTGCAGATATCAAGCTCACTGCCAAGGTTGGTGACGAGGATATCACTGTGGAGGGTAAGGATATTGATGTGAATGACATCAAGTACCTTACATACAAGGAGAATGCAACGGATGATAAGGATAAACTGAACAAGAATCCTGCAACTCCAACTGACGCTGACAAGACAAGCGCTCTGTCAGAAAACGTAGCCCTCACAACAGATGGCGATAAGAATACTTGTGTAGCATTATATTATGCATACAAGAAGGACAACGCTGTTGTTAAGTATATCTACATGGGAACCGCAAAGGTTCTGTATGATGATGTTGCACCAAGTGCTCAGATACAGAAGATAAATCTGAATGACAATGCAAAAAATCCGGATGGTAAAGACTATATCCTGGTAAATGATGATGGAGTTGTAAACGTAAAACTTACAACCTCTGATGGAAAATCAGGATCAGGAATAGAGAGAATCGTATATATCAAGGATGGCGGCGAGGAGATCGAGCTTGAAAAAGACGAGTTCAATTTTGTAGCTGAAAAAGGTGATACTTCAGGTTCAGGTACATATGTCTTCAAGGCATATGACAAGGCCGGCAATGTAAGTGAAGCCAGTGCCCCTGTTATTATAAAGAGGGTTGTAAATGGCCCATCGATAAAGAGTATTACACCGGCACTTGTAAAGAAGAATGGTGTTGACTTCAGACTCCCGACATTCAATCAGGCGAATAGTGGCTATGAGTTCACTGTTGAAGTCAATGACGCAAAGGCTGGCGAAGGCAATGGGGCTGTATCTATAGAATCAGATGTATGCTATTACATTGCTGGTGATAGCGCACACACACAAGTTGTTCATAAAGATAAAGCAGGAAAATATGTATTTTATGTATCAGGCGAACTGCTCAAAAAGGATGACGATGGACATCCTGCAAGAATAGTTATATATGCAAAGGATAATGTATTTGGTAACAAATCGGTTGGAGAAGACCAGAATGGGGATATTGTATTTACAGGAGGTTCAAAGCCTGTAATTACTGTTTCTGCCGGTGATCCTGATTGGACAAAGAATTGGATAAATAGTGAGCATTCATTTGATGTCGAAGCGTCAAGTAATAGTGCGTATATTGATTCAGTATCGTGTAGTGTAGATGGTGAAAACGGGAATGTTATAACTGATGGAAAAGCATTTACTTGTAAGGAATCTGTAAGTGTTGATGGCGACGCAAGAACATCTTTAAACGGCAATAGAATATTACTTACAGATGGTAAGCATGAGATTACATTTACGGCAAAGGATTATGCAGATGAGACAGCATCTGCAAAGGTGACAGTTAAGATTGATAAGACTGCACCTGTAGTTGAAATAAAGGATTACAATAAAAGTGATAACTTTAACACTGCAACCAAGACTGATCAGGCATGTTTTAATATAAGCTATAGCGACGCTACTTCAGGCATTGATAGTGTTTCAGCTATATTAAGAAAAAAGGTTATCACAACAGACCCGAAAACAGGTGAAACAACAGAAACATTTACAGATATTGAAAAATATTCTACGGACGCTACTGATGATAATTATAAGCTTACGGTTGATGGGGTCAATAAGGAAATACAGATTCCAGGTCTTGATAAACCAGATGATGCATCTGGTACATATTCTCTTACACTTGTAGCAACAGATATTGCTGGAAACACATGCAAAGAAGTTACGAGAGAATTATATGTAAATCTAAGTGATATTACAGTTAGCAAGTTTGCTCTTAATGTTGACAGCAAGACAGTTGATCTTACAGCTGATAATATTAAAGATGCTATGATCATAAATGGAGATATTTGGACTTCTGGTAAAGCGTTGTCTATAGATGCTGGAGTTAAATCGTTTGATCTTGATGTTGAGGATGTCAAGATTGAGGTAAAATATAGACCACTAGACAATCTTAATGCAAAGGCGGTCGTGACAGAACAGAAAGCTGAGAGCGTAGATGGCGAAGGGGTTGTTAAGGCAACATATGTTATTCCAAAAGAAGGAAGATACGAGATTGCTTTACGTGCAAAAATTCATGGCACAAATGAGTTTAAAGAGCTTAAAAGTGCAGTTGTGATATATGATAAAACAGCTCCAGGAACACTCTCTATACGCTGTGAGAATGCATTTAGTGTGAGCTCTAAGGGGGTTGCATACTATGCGGACAAGAATGATGTAGAGATTAACATAGGTGCAAAAGATGGTAATTTGTATAATAAACTTATCACATATGTTATAAAGGATGAGAATGGAAATGAGATCGCAAGTGGTAGGGTGTCATCTGGCAATGGAGAATACACTACAAATGTACGTGGCACAAATATGAGTATTAAGGCAAACAAAGTCTATAAGGTTATGCTCACAGTTAATGATGCTGCAAAGAATAAAAGTACTTCGGTAGAAACTGTTAGCTTTGTAGTTGATAATATAAAACCAGAAGTATCGGTTAAAGAAGTTGCAGAATACAATACAGATCTTGTTGAACTCAATTGGAGCGCAACAACGGATAAATTTGGACTGTATAAATATCAGGTTACATATGATTACATAGCATACGAGTTTGATGAGAATAATATTGCTAAAGTTAAAGATGGGTCAAAAAAATCTGTTGAGTATGATGATGAAAAATGGGCTGATTATAAGGGCTCAATGAGCTTTGCTGAGGATGGACAGTATAGTGATGTTACCGTATACGTTATGGATCGTGCGGGAAATATAGCAGAATCCCAACGAATGAATTTTGTTATAGATAAGAGTGATCCAAGAATAAAGCTTTCTGGTACTTCTGAAACGTATCATAATAAGAGCAATAAGATAACATGTACGCTGACAGATGATTACGGAATAGATGGAGACAGCATAGAGTTTGATGTTTATTATAAAACGTATGATAAATTATCAGAAAACGTAGTGTTGGATAATGACGGAGTCAATATTAGAAGTTCTTTGGATGATAGAAAGTATGTGATATCATACACTATGAAGCAGAAAGATCGGAAGGCAACAAAGTACTATTTCGTTATGAGAGCTAAAGACAAGGCGGGAAGGAATGTAAAAGTAACAGACGATTCTGACGTAATCACCAAATTCAATGATGGATATAAGTCAAAAGATTTAATTGTTGATTCAACAAACCCGCAGCTTGTAAATAGTTATTTTTCACTTGCGCTTGATGATGGAACAGTGATTCCATATAACAGATCTGGAGAATATGGCTATTTTAATCAGAATGTAGAGTTGAGAATGATGATATCAGATCAGTTTACGCCAACATATATGACGATTACTGATAAAGATAGATCAGGGCATAATAGAAGTGAAAGTAACAAAAAATCTAGAGAATTTAAGTCTAAAATAAAATATGCTGTTGCAGATGGTAAGGACGATATATTTAAACTTGAAGTTCAAGCAAAGGATGGAAGTGACAATCGGTCAGATATTCAGAAGGTTAATTTCTTTATAGATAAGATCAATCCTGTTGTTGAGATTGGAAATGTAAGCAATGTAAACAACAGTGATGTTACAGTACCTGTAACAATCACAGATAATATGATGGGTTCTAAGTATAAGGTTCATGTTACAAGAACTGATGCTTCAGGAAACACATCATATAATGCAGATTTTGAAAATGGTGAGTGGTCGGAAACAAGATTTGAGAAGAATTACGTGTTTAGCGATGAGGGCGACTACACGATCACTGTATCTGCTGAAGATAAAGCTGGTAACAAGGCGGAAGAAAAGACCACAAAGTTCCGTATCGACAAGACTGCTCCTGTTATCTCAATCTCAGGAATGAATGATAAGCAGACAACAGGAGTTACAGCTACGATAAGTGTTGATGAGGCGTTCTCATTTAACTATGAAGATAAGGCTCTTGGAAGTAGCGATTTTAACGTAACAATCACAAAGAAGACAGACGGAACAGCAGCAGCAAATGTGGCAACACTTGGAAAAGACAACTTCACGGATGGCAATCCACATACAGCAACATATAACTGTTCTGAGGATGGCGAGTATACAATTACCGCAATTGCAACAGACCTGGCTGGAAACAAGGCTGCTGAGCAGACCAAGACATTCAAGGTAGACTCAAAGGCTCCAGTATTAAAGGTTACAGCTGTTGATAAGGATTCAAAGAAGGTAGAGAATTATGATCCTATAGGTAGTATGGATTCGTCCACACCTAACTACGTAGACATGAGTCTCAGCGTAGAGGAGGCATTCTTCTCAACAGATGATGTCAAGATCACAGTCAAGAAGGACAGCAAGGATGTATCAAGTTCATACTTCACGAACTACAGGAACTCAGCAGAGATAAGCACTGGTACACAGAGATTCTCAGAGGACGGTGTATACGAGGTCGCTGTTACTGCACAGGATGAGCTTGGCAACAAGGCGGATGATTACAGCCTGGTATTTACAGTTGATAACACTCCACCAGAGCTTGCAGCGACAAATGTTCTTGACAAGTTCAAGGCAAAGACAACCAAGACGGAGGATGGTTCAATCCTTCTGAATGCAGATGATTTTGCAGATATAATCAACCAGGGATATGAGGCTCTGTGGAATGTAAATGATACCTCAGACTTCTCTGTTGATGCCAAGATCGATGGTGTCAGCCTGATCGATTTCTCTGACCTGACAGATGGATATCATCAGCTTACTATCGAGGTAAAAGATAAGGTTGGACATGTATCAAATGATGAGTTTGACTTCACATATGATGGAACAGCTCCTAGAATCGTTATCACAGGTGTCGAGGATGGTGAGACAGTCAGAGAGCCATTTACAATGACTATCGGACTTGAGAATCCTGATGATGAGATCACTTCCATCGTGATAAATGGCAATACGATCGATCCTGCAAATTACAGTGCAAACAACAAGTACGAGATGCAGGTTCAGGACTACGATACATACACTATCGAGGTTACTGCAAAGGATAAGGCAGGAAATGTTGCTTCAACAATCGATGAGGACACAGGCGCAGTATTTACATTCAAGCTCAGTGAGAAGCTTTCACCTGTAGTTCTTGTAATTATAATAATTGCAGCTATACTGCTCATCGCATTGCTTATATTTATCATTCTTGCTTCAAAGAGAAAGAAGAAAAATGCAGCAGCGTAATGCTTGACGGGAGACAGTAGATGTATAAAGCAGTAGTGTTCGATATGGACGGTGTGCTTATAGACACAGAGAAGATATACAGGATGTGCTGGAAGAAAAACGGCATGAGTATAGGAATTCCGGAGACGGAGATGGAGACAGTATGTAACCGGGTGGCTGGAGGCAATAAAGCCTCCAATGCCCGGGTATTCAAGGATATCATGGGTGAGGATTTTGAGTATCTTCCATTCAGACAGAGAACCCTTGACCTGTTCGATGAGTATGTGGCGGAGCATGGCATAGACATAAAAGATCATGTGGCCGATACTTTGAAATTCCTGAAGGCTCACGGTGTGAAGATAGCACTTGCAACATCCACGGAGAGAGCCAGAGCAAAGCAGAGACTTGAGAGTGTGGGCATATATGAGTATTTTGACGAGAAGGTGTGCGGTGACGAGATAGAGCATGGCAAGCCTGAGCCGGAGATATACCTGAAAGCCTGTGAAAAGCTTGGTGTTGATCCACATGATGCTGTGGCAGTTGAAGACTCTGTGAATGGAGTTATATCAGCGGACAGAGCCGGACTATTTACGGTGATGGTTGTTGATCTGATACCACCGAGCGATATCACGGACAAGCATGCAGATGTCACATACTATGACATACAGAAGATTTGCGATCTGTTTGCATAGGCGTGTGGCGAGATATATAAGATTTTATTCGAGACGGCTCAGGCCGTCTCGTTTTTTTTATGTCACAAGCGTCAGCTTGATGACCTGCGCACGCCTCAGCGTGCTTCCTTTTTTTTATGTCACAAGCGTCAGCTTGACGACCTGCGCACGCCTCAGCGTGCTTCCTTTTTTTATGTCACAAGCGTCAGCTTGATGACCTGCGCTCGCTTCAGCGTGCTTCCTTTTTTGTGTGTTCCGGCAGGAATGTTTCAAGGTCATGTCACATAGTAATGTATAGAAGAAATAGAATATGGTGATTGTATGGCTGTTGGACAGAAAATGGCAGGGGTGATGAAGGGACTGATATGTGCATATATTCTCACGATAGCGTTCCTGTTTATAACTGCGGTGGTGGTTTACAAGGTGGGTATCAGTGACACTGTGCTGAATATCATAGTGGCTGCGATCTACATACTTTCCACATTTGTCGGGGGATTTATCACAGGGAGAAAGGTTCAGGAGAGAAGGTTTATATGGGGAATGGTATTTGGCATTCTGTATATATCTATTGCACTGGCGATCGGTGCTGTGATGGGAGATTCCGGCGGTGGGTCAGTGATGCCGCGAGTGACCAGGAGCATCATGTGTGTGGCTGGCGGGATGCTGGGCGCTATGTTGGCATGAAAAAAAACTTTTACTTTATATATCTTTGTGTTATAATCCCGGTATATGACATAAAAAGAGAGGTGTATCCAGAATGAAGAGAATTAAGACTCTGACTAATAAGACTATGAAGAATACTATGGTTAAGGGTGGATGTGGCGAGTGCCAGACATCATGCCAGTCAGCTTGTAAGACATCATGCACAGTTGGTAATCAGAGCTGTGAGAATGTTGACAACAAGTAATTTGTAACAGTTTGTATTTGATCAGCTAAAGGGGACCGTCGTTTATGATGACAGTCCTCTTTAGTGCGTGTATAAGGGATGCTGTGTGTGGTGTCCCGCAGGTTAATCTCCATGGAAGGGCTGTTTTGGGGCACTTTTGTGGATCATTGAAGGAGAATTATGGTTCATCAGTACAAGAACAATGGTTATAATATAGTGCTTGATGTCTGTAGCGGTTCTGTTCACGTCGTAGATGATCTTGTCTATGATATTATTTCTTTATATGAGAACAATGATAAAGAGCAGATTATAGATGCGCTGTCCCAGTATGACAGTGCGGATGTTTCTGAAGCCTATGATGAAGTAGCTCAGCTGGTGGAAGATGGAACATTATTTACAGATGATGTATACAAAGATTATATTATAGATTTTAAGAAGAGAAAAACTGTCGTCAAGGCGCTGTGTCTTCACATTGCCCACGACTGTAACCTTGCCTGCAGATATTGTTTTGCCGGTGAGGGAGAATATAAGGGAGATCGTGCTCTGATGTCACTTGAGGTGGCGAAGAAGTCACTTGATTTCCTCGTTGCGAATTCAGGATTCAGAAGAAACCTTGAGGTCGATTTCTTTGGCGGCGAGCCACTTATGAACTGGGACGTCGTGAAGAAGACTGTTGAGTACGGCAGAAGCCTTGAGGAGAAGTATGACAAGAAGTTCAGATTTACACTCACCACGAACGGTGTCCTTCTGAATGATGAGATCATGGAATTTGCAAATCGCGAGATGGCGAATGTCGTTCTCAGCATAGATGGAAGAAAGGAAGTCCACGATTATATGCGTCCTACCAGGAATGGCAAGGGCAGTTATGATGTCATACTTTCCAAGTTCCAGGAATTTGCAAAGAAGAGAGCTGGCAAGAGCTACTATGTGAGAGGTACTTATACCCACAACAATCTGGATTTCTCAGAGGATGTTCTGCACATGGCAGATCTGGGATTTGACCAGATATCAGTGGAGCCTGTGGTATCACTTCCGGACGAGCCTTACGCTATACAGGAAGAGGATATACCGGTACTTCTTGAGCAGTATGACATTCTTGCGAAAGAGATGATAAAGAGACATAAGGAGGGAAGAGGGTTCAATTTCTTCCACTTTATGATAGATCTTGAGGGCGGCCCTTGTGTTGCCAAGAGACTTTCGGGATGTGGCTCAGGTACAGAGTACATGGCTGTCACTCCTTGGGGAGACCTGTATCCCTGCCATCAGTTTGTCGGCGAAGATGATTTCTGCATAGGCAACGTATTTGATGGAATCAAGAATCAGGATATTGTGAACGAATTCAAGCTGTGCAATGTATATGCGAAGGATAAGTGCAAGGACTGTTTTGCGAGATTTTACTGCAGCGGCGGATGCGCAGCCAACTCATATAAGTTCCATGGCAATATACTTGATGCGTACGACATAGGATGCGAGCTTCAGAAGAAGCGTATAGAGTGCGCGATCATGCTAAAGGCAGCCATGGCGGATGAGGAAGAGGATTCGGACGAATAAAAAACCAAACAGCTTTTCTGATTGGATAAGTCGGAAGTGCTGTCAAAGAGGAAAATAAAGGGTAAAAGGAGAAGACGATGAAGAAGACAAAGAGAAATGCTGTGCTTGTCATCATTGCCTTTCTGCTTATACTGGGTGTTGCTATATATACAGCGATATTTGGTGTTGCAGACAGAGGTAAGGTGGAGTACATCAAGCTTGGACTTGACCTTAAGGGTGGTCTGAGTGTTACTTATGAGATTCAGGAAGACAACTACAGCGACAAGGATCTCGAAGATACTAAGTACAAGATTGAGAAGCGTGTAGAGGCCTACACGAATGAATACTCAGTCTATGAGGATGGTGACAAGAAGATCACTGCTGAGATTCCTGGCGTTACAAATGCGGATGAGATTCTCTCAGCTCTGAATATTGAAGGAAAGCTGGAGTTCCTTGATCCTGACAACTACACAAAGTGGTCTCAGGGAAAGGAGTACGAGGCAGCTCTTACAGGTGATGATATCAAGAATGCCACAGCCGGAATCGATTCAGATAATAGTAATGACAACGTGGTACAGCTTGTATTCACAGATGAGGGCGCTCAGAAATTTGCCGATGTAACATCAGCTAATGTGGGCAATATCGTCTATATCATATATGACAATGAGATTGTAAGTGCTCCTAGAGTACAGTCAGCCATCACAGGTGGAAGTGCTGAGATCAATAGCATCTCTTCTTATGAAGAGGCAGAACAGCTTGCGACAACTATCCGTATCGGTGCTCTTCCTCTGACGCTTAAGCAGGTTCGTTCCAATATAGTTGGTGCTACACTTGGTTCAGATGCGATCAGTACCAGCCTTAAGGCGGGTGCGATTGGTATTGCGCTTGTGTTCCTTATTATGATCATAGTATTTAGAATACCAGGTCTTGTCGCTTCATTTGCTCTGGCATTCTACACTGTACTTGATCTGCTTCTTATCAACCTGTTCAATGTTACACTGACACTTCCAGGTATAGCCGGAGTTATTCTGTCAGTAGGTATGGCGGTTGATGCGAACGTAATCATATTTACACGTATAAAAGAGGAGCTGGCCGATGGTAAGTCTGTTAAGCAGGCTGTCAAGGGTGGTTTCCACAATGCATTGTCAGCTATCATAGATGGAAACGTGACAACGCTTATAGCTGCACTTGTTCTTGGTATATTTGGAACGGGTACTATCAAGGGATTTGCCATCACACTGGCAATCGGTGTTGTGCTCTCAGTATTTACGGCTCTGGCAGTCAGCCAGTCGCTGCTCACAGCACTTGTTAATCTTGGTATAAATGATGTGAAGTTCTTCGGCGTTGCAAGAGAGCCAAAGAAGACAAATTATGTAAAGGCAGGAAAGTTCTGTATGCTTGGATCACTCATCGTGATCATCGCATGTTTCTGCATGATGCCTGTATTCAACAAGTCCAAGGGATCACCTCTGAACTTCAGTGTTGAGTTCGCAGGTGGTACAAGCCTTACAGTTGGATTTGACAAAGAGTATACACTCAGCGATGCTGAGAAGGAGATTGTTCCTGTGATTGCAGATGCTGCTGGTATCGGTGAGGCAGGAATCTCAGTTCAGACAGTAGCCGGAACAAATGAGATCGTATTTAAGATGCCAGAGCTGATCGATGATGGTACAGACGATTCTCAGATGGCTAAGGTGCGTACAGCCCTCACAGACAAGCTTAATGCTGATGTGAAGGAAGCGAATGTAATAAGTGGTTCTGTCAGCAGTGAGATGTCCAAGAATGCTATATTTGCAGTATCCCTTGCTGCGGTTCTTATGCTTATATACATTGCCATCAGATTCCATGATGTAAAGTTTGGTACAAGTGCTGTTATCGCACTTATCCATGATGTAGCCATGGTATTCTGTCTGTACATTATACTCAGACTTACAGTTGGTAACACATGTATTGCGTGTCTGCTTACGATAGTTGGTTATTCGATCAATGCGACGATTATCATATTTGATCGTATCCGTGAGAATGCGGCTGTTATGAGAACGAAGAAAACATCATACAAGGACATTGTAAACTTGAGTATCAACCAGACATTCAGCAGAACAATATACACATCACTCACAACATTTGTGACAATATTTGTCCTGTACATCATGGGCGTTGCATCCATCAAGGAATTCGCACTTACGCTTATGGCGGGTATTATCGTTGGAGCATATTCATCAGTATGTATCACAGGTCCACTCTGGTACACAATGAAGACAAAGCTTGGCAAAGGTAGAAAAGAAGGATTAGAGTAATAATCTAATGAGATATAAAGACAGGCTTCCATGGCAGATATGTTGTGGAGGCCTGTTTTTCATTGCGGTGACACCTTATTGAGACACAAGAAAAGGAGATGCTGACATGGCTGTTATATTTGATATGGATGGAGTCATTCTGGATTCAGAGCAACTAGTTGTGCAATGCTGGCAGAAGATTGCCGGAAAGTACAATATAGACAATATAGAAAAGTTCTGTATAGCTGCGCTTGGACTCAACAGAGAGGCTGCAAAGAAACTATTTGTGCAGATGTACGATGGCAGATACGGTGATGAAGAGAGATATGAGATACTGAAATCAGAGATGTCAGCTGCGTTCCATAAGGCCGCCTCGGAGGGTGGGCTGACACTGAAACCAGGCGTAAAAGACACCTTAAAATCTCTAACAGATGGCGGCATACCGTGTGCCCTTGCCACCTCCACCAGAAGAGAAGTTGTCATACCAGAACTTACAAATCTTGGAGTAATAGAATATTTCGATAAGTTGATTTGCGGCGATATGGTAGCTAGAAGTAAGCCTGCACCAGATATATTCCTGAAGGCATGTGAAGAATTGAATGTAATTCCACAAGACACCTATGCCGTGGAAGACTCCTACAACGGTGTGAGATCTGCCCATGCCGCAGGAATGAAAGTGATAATGATCCCCGACCTAGTACAGCCAGATGAGGAGATTAGGGGAAAGACGACATACATATTTACCCGAATATCCGATATAAAGAAAATATTATTATAATTTGCGGATGCTCCAGTGGAAACAAATGTAAAAAGAATGTAAAAAGTGCCTGACCCCAATGTGGCCCCCAATGAGACCCCCCAAAGGCGAAAAAAGTGCCTGGGCGAAAAAAAGTGCCTGACCCCATTGTCTTGGAAATGGCGTATATATGCGGTGTTGAACTATGGTAAAGGAACTGCAAATGACAAAGTGCCTGACCCCAAAACGTGGACCCCAAAGTGTGAAAAAAGAAAGGAACCCAGCCGAAGCTGGGTTCCTTTTCTTAGTTTTTAGGGGTTTGATAGGACAGGTGAGGTCCTATATATATTCGCCGTACAGTCCCGGCAAAAGGGCTGTCTGGCGCTTCGATCTAATGGGTCAGTTAGATCAATGACTCGTAGAGTTTGGTGATATCCTCTACGCTAGTCTCTTTTGGATTGCCTGGGCGACATGCGTCGTCGTAGGCTGATTGTGCCAGGAACGGAATGTCCTCTGGCTTAACTATGTCTTTGAGATCTGTAGGAATTCCAACATCTATGGACAGCTGACGTACTGCGTCGACAGCGGCCTTTCTGTATTCCTCCTGGGTCATGTCGTCAACGCCGCTTACGCCCATAGCCCTTGCAATCTCGCGGTATTTCTCGCCTGTTGCTTCTGCGTTGTACTCCATAACAGTAGGTAGAATGATCGCATTTGCAACTCCGTGAGGTGTATCATACAGCGCTCCAAGTGGGTGCGCCATGGAATGAACGATTCCAAGTCCGACATTCGAAAATCCCATGCCGGCTACATACTGGCCGAGAGCCATATCTGCACGGCCCTCAGGTGTGTTGGCCACAGCTCCTCTGAGCGAACGGCTGATGATCTCGATAGCTTTGAGGTGGAACATATCGGATAGCTCCCATGCGGCTGCTGTGATATATCCCTCAATTGCATGTGTCAGTGCGTCCATACCGGTTGCTGCTGTGAGGCCCTTTGGCATGGAGCTCATCATCTCAGGATCAACAAATGCTACAACAGGAATATCCTTAGGATCAACACATACCATCTTGCGGTTCTTTTCAACGTCTGTGATAACATAGTTGATAGTAACCTCTGCAGCGGTTCCTGCCGTTGTAGGAACTGCGAATATAGGAATGGATTTGTTCTTTGTAGGTGCGACACCCTCAAGGCTTCTGATGTCTGCAAAATCAGGATTCGCAATGACGATTCCAATTCCCTTTGCTGTATCCATAGATGATCCACCGCCGATGGCGATAATGTAATCGGCACTAGCTGCTTTGAATGCTTCAACTCCCTGCTGAACATTCTCAATGGTAGGATTTGGCTTGATGTTTGAATAAATCTCATAAGCAAGCCCTGCACCGTCAAGAACATCGGTAACTTTCTTCGTCACACCGAATTTGATCAGGTCAGGGTCAGAGCATACAAGTGCTTTTGCAAAGCCTCTTCCAAGAGCTTCTGTGGCGATCTCCGCAATTGCGCCGGCTCCGTGGTAAGATGTTTCGTTGAGCACAAATCTGTTTGCCATAATTCTATCTCCTCCTTTACATTGCGTTATGTGCATTCTGTACAAAACGTTTCACAAAACTATGGTTTTATTATACCATTTACACAATAATTTTCCAAGTGTAATAACAGTCAAAATAGCGACATTTACAGTCAAAATGGCATCTGTTAGAATACACATTATGGAGATGATGAGATACAGATGAATAAGATTGAGAAAAATATAATAGACAGATATGTAATGAAGCCGGACTGGAGGATCATGAGCCGGCGAGCGGATTTCAAGGCCATAGGAAGCCGGTTCGGTGTGGATCCGGTGGTGGCGAGAGTCATGGTGAACCGAGGGATGATTACGGAGCAGGATATAGATATGTACCTAAATGGTGACAGGGAGTTTTTGCACGATCCTGCGCTGATGAGAGATCTTCCGGAGGCTGGGCGCATCTTGTATGAGAAGCTCAGAGATAACAGACACATTCGCATTATATCAGATTACGATGTGGATGGTGTGAGTTCCAATTATATATTGTTTCTTGGAATGCGGCGTGTGTGGGCACAGATACATAACGCCGATCCGGGCGAATGCGGCGTGGTGGACTACGATATACCTCACAGGATCCATGACGGATATGGAATAAATAAGAGGCTGATCGATGTGGCAGAAGAGGACGGCGTCGACACCATAGTGACGTGTGATAATGGCATTGCTGCGCTGGAGCAGGTCAGATATGCGAAGTCGCTTGGAATGACCGTTATCATCACGGATCACCATCAGATACCTTATGAGAATGGTGAGGACGGCAAAAGAACATATATGCTGCCAAATGCTGATGCGGTTGTTGACAACCAGAGAGCTGACTGTGAATATCCGTTCAAAGGTCTGTGCGGTGCGGGAGTTGCATGTAAACTCATCCAGTATCTGTACAGGATAAGCGGCGTGGATGAGAATGAGGTCCAGGATTTCTATGAGATCCTCGGCCTTGCGACAAATTGCGACATGATGGACCTGGTGGATGAGAACAGGGTATATGTGAAATATGCACTTGCAAGCCTTAAGAACAGCAGGAATGCAGGACTGAATGCCCTGATAAAGCTGAGTGGCAGGAACGAAAAGAAGATTTCCACATTTGACCTGGGATTTCTCATAGGACCATGTATAAATGCAGCGGGAAGACTTGGGGATGCCAGGACAAGCCTGGAATTTTTGCTGGAACGTGATCCTGAGGTGGCCGGCGGGAAGGCGGCGGAACTGCTGGCTATTAACGAGGAAAGAAAACTCATGACAGAGATGGGGGTCAGGCACATAACGGACATGCTTGTTGCCAATACGATAAATTGTGCACCTGGAAATGATGTTACACTGGCTGACAAAGTTATAGTTGTGTACATTCCGGGAATTCATGAAAGCGTGGTTGGTATAATCGCCAGCAGGCTCAAGGAGGCTTACAGCCGTCCGGTCATGGTATTTACCGACGGTGAAGCGGAGGGGATACTCAAGGGATCCGGAAGGTCTGTGGAGAGCTATAATATGTTTGAAGAGCTCAGCAGGGTGAGGGATATGTTCACAGCATTTGGCGGTCATGCCATGGCGGCAGGATTTTCGATAAAGAAGGAGAACCTTGAATCTTTGCGCAGAAAGCTGAATGAGAATACAGAGCTCACTGATGAGGACATCACACCAAAACTCATGATAGATGTGCCGATGCCGCTGTGGTACAACAACATAGAGCTTACAGAGCAGCTTGACAGGCTGGAGCCGTATGGAAAAGGAAACCGCAGACCACTGTTTGCACAGGCAGATGTGTCTGTGCAAAGAGCACAGATACTAGGCAAAAATCGGAATCTTCTAAAGCTCACCCTGGATATGGGGGACGGCAGAAGCATGGATTCGATAAATTTTGAGCCGGATGAGTTCGTGAATAACATAAAACAGTGGTTTGGCGAAGATGAATGTGTTAAAATGTTAGATGGTCAGCCAAATGGAGTGACGATCGATGTGGCGTATTATCCACAGATCAATGAGTTCAGGGGGCAGAAAAAGCTTCAGGTGAAACTTGAATCTTACAGAAAGAGCTGACAGGATACAATAAAGGCAAAAATATAATTTACCTATGAGATAAAAGATAGTGCAAGGAGGGAAACGCCGATGAGCGAAGTAGAAAAGTATATCAAAAGTATTCCTGATTTCCCAAAGCCGGGAATCATATTCAGAGATGTGACAAGTGTCACTGAGAACCCGGAGGGAATGAAGCTTGCCATAGACGAGATGGATAAGCTGCTTGATGGTGTCGATTATGATGTGATAGCAGGAGCTGAGTCGAGAGGCTTTATATTCGGCGCACCGCTTGCCTACAAGAATAACAAAGGGCTTGTGCTTGTCAGAAAGAAGGGCAAGCTTCCAAGAGAGACTGTGGAGATGTCATATGACCTTGAGTATGGACAGGCTACCATAGAGATACATAAGGATTCGATAAAGCCAGGTGAGAAGGTTGTTCTTGTCGATGATCTCATCGCCACCGGAGGAACCATAGAGGCCGCTGCAAAGCTCATAGAGAGTCTGGGCGGAATAGTGGTGAAGATGGTATTCCTTATAGAACTTACAGACCTCAAGGGACGTGAGAGACTTTCAAAGTATGACGTGGCTTCGGTCGTACAGTTTGATGGAGAATAATTAATTCAGAATATAGCAGGAAGCGTGGTGATCGTATGGGAGAGACATTTGACAAGACTCAGGATAATATAGTTGCCGAGGAGACCCAAAGGGCGGCCGAGGCGGGAGTTATTACTTCGGAACAGGCGACAAAGGATGGAATAGCAGCTATTGAGAAGGCTCTTGCCGAGGGAAAAAAGGTGCCTCAGAATGAGCTGATGAAGATAGAAGAGCAGACAAACAGACAGGTAAAGGCGAGGAGAGAGATCGATCTGTCAACACCTGCGGATTTTACACCTCCGGAGGATCTGTACAAAGAGCTTATATCAAGGATACTCACATATCACCCATCTGCTGACATATCGATGATAGAGAAGGCATACAAGGTTGCTGATGCGGCGCATAAGGGTCAGAAGAGAAAGTCCGGTGAGCCATATATCATGCATCCCTTAAATGTGGCTATCATACTGGCGGAGCTGGAGCTTGACAAGGAGACCATCGTTGCAGGTATCCTGCATGACGTGGTGGAAGATACGGTTATGACATCGGAAGAGATTGCTTCGGAATTTTCTGAGGAAGTTGCATTTCTGGTGGACGGTGTAACAAAGCTTACACAGCTCAAGATGACCACGGATAAGATAGAGGTTCAGGCAGAGAATCTCCGTAAAATGTTCCTGTCGATGGCAAAGGATATCAGGGTTATATTGATAAAGCTTGCCGACAGACTCCACAACCTCAGAACTCTTCAGTATCAGTCCCCTGAGAAGCAGATTGAGAAGGCCAGAGAAACCATGGATATATACGCACCTATCGCTCACCGTCTTGGTATCAGCAAGATAAAGGTTGAGCTGGATGATCTGTCTATGATGTATCTCATGCCGGATGTGTACAGGGATCTCAAGGCTCAGATAGATGAGAAGCTGTCGGAGAGGGACGCCTACATCAAGAGGGTGGTTGCGGATGTGAAGAAGCATATCGACAATGCCGGTCTTGAGGCTGAGATAGATGGAAGGGTCAAGCATTTCTTCAGTATATATAAGAAGATGAAGAACCAGAACAAGACACTGGATCAGATATATGATATATTTGCGGTCCGCATAAAGGTGAACACGGTCAGGGACTGTTATTCTGCACTGGGCATCATACATGAGATGTATAAGCCTATCCCGGGCAGATTTAAGGACTATATAGCCATGCCTAAGTCCAACATGTACCAGTCCCTTCACACCACGCTGATCGGACCGGAGGGCCAGCCGTTTGAGATACAGATAAGAACCTATGAGATGCACAGGACTGCTGAATACGGTATCGCAGCCCACTGGAAATACAAGGAGAACATATCCGGAACTGTCATGCAGAAGGAGGAGGAGAAGCTCTCATGGCTTCGACAGATACTTGAGTGGCAGAGGGATACGGATGACAACAAGGAGTTCATGAGTTTCGTTAAGACGGATCTCGACCTTTTTGCAGAGCAGGTGTACTGCTTCACTCCTGCGGGAGATGTCAAGAATCTGCCGAGTGGTTCAACTCCTATAGATTTTGCATACGCCATCCACACCGCCGTGGGCAACAAGATGGTTGGTGCAAGGATAAATGGACGACAGGTTCCTATAGACACAAAGCTTAACAATGGAGACCGTGTGGAGATCATCACATCGCAGAATTCTACGGGACCTAGCCGTGACTGGCTGAACATTGTCAAGAGTACACAGGCGAAGACGAAGATCAACCAGTGGTTCAAGCACCAGTTCAAGGATGAGAATATCGGCCGTGGCAAGGAGCTTATACTTAACTACTGCAAGTCCAAGGGAATAGACTACAGTATGTATTCAAAGCCTGAGTATCAGGAAAAGATATACAAGAAGTACAATTTCCAGGATTGGGATTCCATAGTTGCAGCGGTTGGACATGGCGGCATCAAAGAGGGCCAGATTGTGAACCGGCTTGTGGAAGAGTACAACAAAGATCACAAACCGCAGACCGCATCGAATGAGGAGGTTCTTGATGAATTTGCCGTGAAGAAGAATCATGGCAACCACATGAACAAAGGTGGAATCATAGTGAATGGAATAGATGATGTTGCGGTCAGATTTTCCAAATGCTGTTCCCCTGTTCCAGGCGATGAGATCATAGGATTCATCACAAGGGGAAGAGGTGTGTCCATACACAGGACAGACTGTGTAAATGTGCTGTGTATGAGCGAGGCTGACAGGGCGAGGGTCATCGAGGCCGAGTGGAAGGATGATGCGGTTGCATCGAACACCTATATGACGGAGATAAACATATATGCTGATGACAGGAATGGCATACTGTTTGATATAACGAAGATACTCAGCGAGGCGAATATCAATGTGAACAGCATCAATAGCCGGACAAGTAAGCAGGGCAAGGCTACGATCACCATTTCATTTGCGATCAAGTCAAAGGAGCAGCTTAACACGATCATCGCAAAGATAAGAAATGTAGACAATATTATTGATATAGAGAGAACAACAGGCTGATGTTATATGGAGAGAAGCTGCACTGTGTGATATGTAATGAGTAGGAGATGAGATCTGATGAAGACATACATGAGAAGATATCTGGCCATGTTGGTGGCATGTGTACTTTTTATGGGAAGTGTGTACGGTGAAGAATACACAGCGAGTGCCGCAGCGGTTTATTCGGCAAGATCGGTGAATTGTGTTGCCACAGCAACGGACCCGTCAGTGCCGAAGAACCTGGGACATCTTACAGCAGTTCCTGTATCAGCATCCTCAGTGAAGCTCACATGGGACAAATGTGATCAGGCGGATGTGTACAGGGTATATGTGTATGATTCAGCAAAAAAGAAATATATAAGAAGTGGCAGTACAAAGTCAACGAATTACACGGTTAGCCGGCTTGCTGCATCGGGCAGCAGCTACACATTTGCCGTAAAGGGACTTGCTGTATCCGGTGGAAAGTATGTGGAAGCAACAAAGCCTACAAGTGTGACTGCGAAGACTCTTCCGGGTAAAGTGAAGGTGGCTGATCTGGGCGTGTATATGACGAATGCCGTGTATCTTACGTGGAGTGCGGTGAAAGGTGCTGACAGATATCAGGTGTACCGTTACAGCACGATATACAAGAGATGGGCAAAGATCGCCGAGACAGATAAGCTGGTTTATAAGAATGGCGGACTTGCCGTTGCGACGGGATATTCATACATGGTGAGAGCTGTGATGAAGTACGGCGGACAGATGTATGCGGGTGATTTCTCACCTGTGCTCAGGACTGCAACTGTTCCTAGATCGGTTTCGGATGCGGTATACTATGAGAGAAAAGAGTGGAAACGTTCATCTTCCGGTGATTACAGATCAGTCTGGTATGATGAGGATTTTGAAGGAATCCGGGGTTACAGGATTGAGTTTAAAAAGTCAAAGGGAACTGACGGATATGCTGTCTATTATCAGGATGTGAAGAACGGATTTCAGCCTGATGTTCGCAGAGCAAGACTGCTTACATATAGTAAAAGTACAGCGATATCCCTTCGTAGAACGATGCGAAAAGGGTGCCATAGAGTGTTCTGGGTCAGTGAGTATGTATCTTATGGCGGCAGGATGTTTGTCAATCCTTCAAAGATCCCTGTGACATATGAAGGCGATATAGATATCTATCTGAACATCAGGGGAAAAACTGTGGAGATGCAGAAGAAGATATATGGCGCCGCTGACAACCAGTTATCAGAGATACGGTATTACACGGCGGGTGGAGCACTCAAGAAATACAGAGTGTACATTTATAACAGCAGGGATTTTGTGTCCAGAGTCAATACGTACAATAGAAGAGGCAGATTGATCAAAGTAGAAAAGTGGAGATAACGGCGGTTATCCGGAGGTATATATGGCAGAATTAAAAGTTATCGCGAATGAACTCGGCGGTTTTCAGACCAATTGTTATATAGTTGCAAATGATGAGACAAAAGAGGCTATAGTGATAGATCCGTCCTGGAATGCGGAGTTTATCAAGGGTAAACTGGACTCGGAAGGCCTGAATTGCGTGGGAATATATCTGACACATGGACATATAGATCACATGGCGGCTATGGATGAGCTAAAAGCCCTGACAGGAGTTCCTACATATGCATCTGAGGATGAGAAGGAAGTCCTTGGCAGCAGCAAGGCGAATCTTTCGGCCATGATGACTTCTGTATTTGGCAAAGTAGTTGAGACGTCCGCAGATAACTATCTGGCGGATGGCGACGTGAGAAAGGTGCTTGGAACTGAGATGAAGTGTATCAGTGTCCCTGGACATACCAGAGGCGGAATGTGTTATTATTTTGCGGATGAACATATCCTGTTTTCAGGGGACACACTTTTCAAGTATAGCGTTGGGAGGTCGGATTTCCCTACAGGTGATGAGAGCGCTCTTTTGGAGAATATACGTGAGAAGCTCTTTGTTCTCCCTGATGAGACGGTTGTCTATCCGGGACACAACGGAGTTACCCAGATTGGCAAAGAGAAGAAGATGAATCCGTTCTTTAGTTAGAGCGGATGATGGTGTGATATGATTTTACTTAGACAGAACATAGAAGATTACAATAATGATTTCAGGGTGAGCCTTCAGGCATTTTACGGAGGCGAGAGGATCGTCATCCCTGAGATATTTGCCAGAAAGCCGGAACTTGCAGGCGAGGTTGACAAGGTTTTTGCGGCGGATGTGACGGATGATGGCATAGCTATCCGTATGTACGAAGTGACAAATGGTTTTGATGAGCTTGAAAGTCCTGTGTGCAGTGCACATGTGGATGTGGCGGGAAACTGCCATGACAAGGCAGCGGTCAGGAATCCTTTAAAGCTTGCTATATATGAGATGCTTTCAGATTATACGGGCAGGAAGCTGCCATGGGGATCTCTCACAGGCATAAGACCTACGAAGATTGCTGTGGCGTGCATGGAGGATGGACTGTCAGAAGATGATATAGTGGCGCATTATCAGGAGGTGTACGGAACCTCCAGGGATAAGGCAGAACTTGCAGTTGCTGTGGCAGGAAGAGAGAAGAAGATCATCGAGTCCGTTGCCGAGGAGGATGAGTATTGTCTGTATATAGGAATACCGTTCTGTCCTACGAGGTGTCTGTACTGCTCATTTACTTCGTACCCGATAGCGGTTTACAGAGATAAGGTAGACACATATCTGGATGCACTTGAGCGAGAGATGAAGTTTGTGGCAAATGCTTACAGGAATAAGCGGCTTATATCGGTATACGTGGGCGGTGGAACGCCGTCTTCCATATCAGCGGAGCAGATGGACAGACTTTGCAGCATGATCAGGGACAACTTTGACATGAACTGTGTCAGGGAGTTTACTATAGAAGCAGGACGTCCGGACAGCACCACGTTTGATAAGCTGGAGGTCATGAAGAGATATGGCGTAAGCCGCATAAGCATCAATCCACAGACTATGAATGATGAGACGCTGAAGACGATAGGCAGATCCCACACCTCTGAGCAGACGGTTAAGGCTATGGAGTATGCGAGAAAGGCCGGATTTTACAATATCAACATGGATCTGATAGTGGGACTTCCGGGTGAGGATACCGCTGCGGTGGAGAGGACTCTTGACCAGATCAAGGCGCTGGCACCGGAGAGCCTTACGGTTCACACACTTGCCATCAAGAGAGCTGCGAATCTGAATATACAGATGGACAGATACAGGGATACTTTGAGGACTGATATAGACAGTCAGCTTGCTGCAGTGACAAATGCGGCAAAAGAGCTTGGGCTTTTTCCGTACTATCTGTACAGACAAAAGAATATGACTGGAAACCTGGAGAATGTGGGTTATTCAAAGGATGGGCTGGAGTGCCTCTACAATATACTGATCATGGAGGAACGGACGGACATAGTCGGCCTGGGAGCCGGAAGTTCGTCTAAGCTTGTGGTGAGACCGGGGCATGACGGAGTTACCGAGGGGACACGTATAGATAGAATAGAGAATTGTAAAAGTGTAGACGATTATATAGCTCGAATAGATGAGATGATCGAGCGTAAGAAAGCGGGATTTATATGGGATTAGCATTGGAGAAGGATGCAGAAGAATGCTATTCGGTTGACATGAATGATGCGGTTCGCCATGGAATGTGTGTGAGTATATTGGCATCAGAGCTGGCGAGGGAGCTGGGCTGTGATGAGAAATTCGTACACAAGGCTGCCGTGGCAGGAATGCTGCATGATGTGGGAAAGATTCAGATAAGTCCTTACATATATGGACGGCGGCAGGGCGCAATGAAGATTGAAGAGATGAGATACGTCAGGCTGCATGCCAAGCTGGGGGCGGAGATACTTAAGCGTGAGGGCTACGATCAGGATATAGTGGATATGGTTCATTATCACCATGAGAACTATGATGGATCGGGATATCCGTACAGGATGTGCGGCGATGAGATACCACTCGGTGCCCGGATCATACGTGTGTGTGATGTGTTCAGTGCACTTATCAGCAACAGGCCGTACAGAAAGGCATTTGACGCAGATACAGCATTTGGCATGGTGATAGATGAAGTCAGACATTTTGATATGAAGGTGTTCCTGGCGTTCCAGAGACTTATCAACACAACGGATGTGCTGGGGCGCGTGGATAAGGTGCTCCATGGAGACATACCGGGACTTGACGAAAAATAAAAAAAGTGTATAGTGACATAAGGAAAGTTTTTAAATTTAGGAGGATAGCGTAAGATGGCAGAATCTATGCAGGGGCTTAAGAGAAGCCACAGATGTACAGAGGTCAGCAGTGCCAACATAGGTGAGAAAGTCACCGTGATGGGCTGGGTACAGAAAAGCAGGAATAAAGGTGGAATAATCTTTGTAGATCTTCGAGATAGAAGTGGAATATTACAGGTTATATTTGAGGAGTCACAGTGTGGCACAGAGTGCTTCGAAAAGGCGGGAAAGCTCCGTTCGGAGTTCGTTGCAGCCATCGAGGGAACGGTGTGCAAGCGTGCAGGTGCAGTGAATGAGAATCTTGCAACAGGAGACATAGAGGTCGTAGCAAGCAGTCTCCGTATACTGTCAGAGGCAGAGACACCTCCATTCCCTATAGAGGAGAACAGCAAGACCAAGGAGGAGATAAGACTCAAGTACAGATATCTTGATCTCAGACGTCCTGATCTCCAGCGAAATCTTATCATGAAGAGTAAGGTAGCTACCATCGCCAGACAGTTCATGGCCGATGAGGGATTTCTTGAGATAGAGACACCTATGCTGACCAAGTCAACACCGGAGGGAGCAAGGGATTATCTTGTGCCAAGCCGTATACACCCTGGTACATTCTATGCTCTGCCACAGTCACCACAGCTCTTCAAGCAGCTTCTTATGTGCTCTGGTTACGACAGATATTTCCAGATTGCAAGATGCTTCCGTGACGAGGATCTCCGTGCAGACAGACAGCCTGAGTTCACTCAGATGGATATGGAGCTCTCATTTGTGGACGTGGATGATGTCATCGATGTAAATGAGCGTCTTCTTGCAAAGCTCTTCAAGGATATACTTGACCTGGACATCCAGCTTCCAATCCAGAGAATGACATGGCAGGAGGCCATGGACAGATTTGGTTCAGATAAGCCTGATCTCAGATTTGGCCTTGAGCTGAAGGATGTCAGCGACGTTGTAAAGGACTGTGAGTTTGGAGTATTCACAGGTGCCCTTGCAAATGGCGGAACAGTCCGCGGTATCAATGCCGAGGGCCAGGGAAGCATGCCTAGAAAGAAGATAGATGCCCTTATTGAGTATGCGAAGACATACGGTGCAAAGGGGCTTGCGTATATAGTTATCAACGAGGATGGAAGCTATAAGTCATCATTTGCAAAGTTTATGACAGAGGAGCAGATGAACGCTCTTGTCGCTGCCATGAATGGAAAGCCTGGCGATCTTCTCCTGTTCGCAGCGGACAAGACAAAGGTCGTATGGACTGTTCTCGGAGCACTGAGATGCCATCTGGCAGAGCTCATGGGACTCGTGGACAAGAATGTATACAGATTCGTATGGATCACTGAATTCCCACTTCTTGAGTGGTCAGATGAGGAGAACAGATTCACAGCTATGCACCATCCATTCACCATGCCTATGGAGGAGGACCTTCAGTATATCGATTCTGATCCGGGCAGGGTTCGTGCAAAGGCTTATGATATAGTATTAAATGGAAATGAGATCGGTGGAGGTTCAGTCAGAATCCATCAGGATGATATACAGGAGAAGATGTTCGAGTGTCTTGGCTTCACAAAGGCCGAGGCTCACGAGAGATTCGGATTCCTTCTGGATGCATTCAAGTACGGAGTACCGCCTCACGCAGGACTTGCCTATGGACTTGACCGTCTGGTCATGCTCATGGCAAAGCAGGATTCTATCCGTGACGTCATCGCATTCCCTAAGGTAAAGGATGCATCATGTCTTATGACGAATGCACCTGACTACGTAGATGACAAGCAGCTTGCAGAGCTTGGAATAGAGGTAACTCCTGAGGCTGAGGCAGAGATTGAGGCTGAGAAGAAGGAGTCATCTGACGCTGAGTAGATCTGGCTGGGTACAGTTTTATTATAAGTTAAATGTGTTTGCCGCATGCGCCAGGTGAGACGCCATGCGGCAAAACTTTTTAGGAGATGAGATCATGGGATATATTACTGCAATCAAATTTGCCATTCTGGTATTCCCGGTATTGGCGCTTGTACTCACGCTGCCGTACGTTATAGTCCAATATTTCAAATACGGGTCGGTGAGTTTCCTCAGATCCCTCATATTGTTCACATTCATATTCTATATGCTGTGTGCATACTTTCTGGTCATCATGCCGCTGCCACACAGGTGGGAAGTGGGACCGGGCAGGGAGGTGAATCTGGTACCGTTCAAATTCATAGAGAAATTCCGGACGGAGACAGTTCTGGATATCCATAACCGTGCAACCTACGTGGCAGCTTTGAAGCAGGAGTGCCTGTATGTTGTTTTATTCAATGTACTGCTTACCATGCCATTTGGAATGTACATGAAGTATTATTTCAAGCAGAAGTTGTTCGTGACCACAGTCCTCACGTTCTGTCTGTCTGCATTTTTCGAGTTTACACAGTACACGGGTCTGTATCACATCTATCAGGGCTCTTACAGGGTATGCGATGTGGACGATCTCATACAGAATACGCTGGGGGGAATCCTTGGCTATATACTGATGTGCATTGTCGGATGGATACTGCCGCTGCCGTCCAGAGACCAGATTGACGATAAAGCCTACGTGAATGGCAGGAGAGTGTCTGGGCTTAGACGAACTGTAATGTTTGCCATCGATATGGTTATATTTGGAGGAATAAATGTTTATGTATTATACAGTCTTCACAGATGGAGTATGGCGGTGGTGCTCTGTATATTTGCAGTGTATTATATAGTGTTCCCTGTACTCACACACGGAAGGACGCCTGGAAGCTGTATAACCAGGCTGAAGCTTACGGCTCAGAATCACCTTTATATAAGGATGATCCTTAGAAATATATATGTTGCAGCTTATTACATGGTGGTGCCCGCCATGCTTGGTGTATATCTTGTGAAGGGCGCAAAAGAGCTGCCGTCATCCAGGGATAACAAACTTATAGTGGTAGCGGTTGTGGTACTTGCCATGCTGCTGTTTTATCTCATACATGCTATATGTGTGTGGTCTACCAGAAGAATATATTATGATATGTGGTTTAAGACTGCATTTGTGAGCACTATAAAGGCTGGCGGTGATATGTCACCTGATGACGCCAGCGGATATATCCCGTCTGAGGATGGGTGGCTGGTGAAGCCGAATAAGAAGATGTTCACAAATCCGCTGGAATTCGCCGATGAGGTGCGCGAGGCCGAGGAGCGGCATAGCAAAAAGGGGGCCGAGGCGCGGAAAACTGTGGCGGAACCGCAGAAAACAGTGGCAGAACCGCGGAAAACAGTGGCGGGACCGCAGAAAACAGTGGCAGAACCGCGGAAAACTGTGGCAGAACCGCAGACTTACGACAATTCGCAGACTTACGACACTTCACAGACTTCCAACATGGTTTCTGCACATGCAGCGGACATAGACCTTTGGGGTGAGAACGCAGATCCGGCTGATTTGCAGGAAAGTACAGACAGCGCAGAGAACACAGAGCCGGAGTCCATCACGGATCCAAACTATGATCTGTGGGCAGAAGATGAAAGAAATAAATAAGAGCAGGCTATTGAGAAAAAGCAGCCCGCCTGATATACGAATTACAATGAGGTATCCCACCACGCTGGATATGATCCGGTGTGGTGGGATATTTTGTATGTGGGATATTAAGTATTATGTGTTGGATTTTTATATCCAGGTGGCATTTCACCGCATGAATGCGTTTACACCACAAGATATAATCTGACACGTGGTCACAGGCATAATTTAACTCACACCGGCGTATATATATAACATGGTGTACAAAGGTTCTGAAGTCCGGCGGCATATATGCCACAGCTGGAGTTATATGGAGGTGTGATGATGGACAATAAACAGGTTTATCTAAAAGGCAGGATATGCGGGAGGCTGCTGGTTCTCCTGGTGGTGGCGCTGGAACTTATTATCTTTTGCGCCGGATGTACCAGATTTGACACATCGGACAGCGGTGATCCGCTTCTATATGACATATGTGATTCCACAATGCTGCCGGATGAATTGGTGACGATAATAGACAAGAAGAAGGAGAAGCCTTTCAATCTGGTGTATTCAAACAGCACATATACATATATAGTCATGGCGGCTGGCAGACAGGAGAGAGATGACGTTGGTGTTGTGGTAGACGAGATGTATAAGGATGAAAATGCTATTTATGTAAAAGGGGTACTGAGGCAGGTGGCAACTCCTACCGATGGGATAAAAGGGGATTCCATATCATTTCCGTATGTGGTCATCCGCATAATGAAGATGGATGTTCCGGTGGTGTTTAAGTAGAAGACGATGTAAAAAAAGATTATTGGGGGATATTATGGAACTGACAAAAAACAGGATCACTACTACAAATCTGAAATCTGCGAGGTACATGGAATTTACAGTGGATGACGATTTCAACGTCCCTGACGCTAAGGGAGACATTGACAGAATGATAGCCAATAAGGGACAGGTGTGTGTTGAGGATATAGAGGTCATGGATAACAAAGTTCGTGTGACCGGAAGTATAGGATATGCTATCTTGTATCAGACTGCCAAGGACGGAGATGCGTTTGAAAGCCATGACGGTGAGATACCGTTTGAAGAAATTGTAAATGCTGATGGTGTGGAGCCTGGTGATAAGGTATCTGTGCAGGGAATGCTGGAGGATCTATATGTAACAGTTATAAATTCCAGAAAATATGAAGTGCGTGGGCTTGCATGTCTGAAACTGTGGACCTGCCAGCAGATAACAGCGGAGGGAGCCGTGGGAATCGACAATGGGTCCGGCATAGAGTGCATGAGCGAGAAGGTTTGCTTTACGAACCTGGCTGCGGCATCGAAGGATATGATGAAAATAAAAGAGGATATAGAGATACCGGCAAACAAACCGAGTATCGGCAGAATTTTGTGGGATCAGATTTCATTTTCTGAAATGGAGAGCCGGGCAACGGATCTCGGAGTACATATAAGCGGTAAAATGGAGGTATTTGTAATATACAAGCCGGAGGATGAGGTTGCACCTGTGCAGTATGTGAGCGCTGCCAGGGAGTTCCAGGATACTATAAACTGTGAAGGCATAAATGAGGATATGATACTTGACGACATTATCACTGTGGGCAGGGGAACTGTGTCTGTCAGGGCAGATGATACTGGTGAGGACAGGATGCTTCAGGTGGAAAGCTGCCTGAACGTGGATATAAAAGTGTATGAAGATATGGAGACTTATCTTCTAAAGGATATGTTTTCATCATCGGCAGAAATAAATCCGGTCCGAAAAGTATTTGCCTATGAAAACCTGCTCATGAGGAATAATGCGAAGACCAGAGTGGTGCGTAAGGAGAGGCTTAAAAGCAGTCAGCCTGCCATACTTCAGATTGTAAATGTGACTGGAAGCGTGGATGTGGATGAAGTCAAACCGATGGACGATGCTGTGGTTGTGGATGGTGCGGTTAAGGCATCGATGCTGTATGTGTCGTCGGATGACAGCAAACCATTGTGCCAGATGGAAATTGCTGCGCCATTTTCGTATCGTGTAGAAACTGTGCCGCTGAGATTACAGGATTCCATCAGAATTACACCTTCGCTTAATCAGATCAGTGCAGCCATGCCGGGCAGTGACGAAGTGGAGATAAAGGCAATAGTGGATATGGGTATCACAATTTTCACAAGAAAGGAAATCCAGCTCATAGAAGATATGACTGTGTCACCGGTGGATATGAAGAAAAAAGCCGCATCTCCTGGGATTGTGGGATATGTAGTGAAGGATGGAGACAGCATCTGGTCCATTGCCAAAGAATATTATTCGAGTCTGGATTCCATAAGAAAACTCAATAATCTCGATAATGATAATATACAGAAAGGCGACAAACTTATAGTTGTAAAATGCTAGATATGTTTGTTATTTATCCTTGTTTTTCCATTGGATGCTGTATCTGTTTTGCTGATTAGCGGGATGTTTTGACGATCCTGTCATCTTGATGTATTTATCGCAGGTTAGAGGATTGTTGGTGAGACCGAGAATGTAGTCGGTGGATACATCATATAATTTGGCAAGATAAAAAAGATGCCTTATGGGAAGAGCGTTGGCATCTCTTTCGTATCGGGCATACATTGTCTGTGAAGTACACAGATAATCGGCAATATATTGCTGTGTATAGTCGTGATCCTCGCGCAGGGCACGTATGCGTTCTATATACTTTTTATCTTCGTCAAATTTTCCATCTTGCATAAAATCACCTGTTTGAATGATAGCATAGGAAAACTTGAATACTGCCTTTTTAGTAAATATATTTACTTTATGCGGACGATATATGCCTGTTATCAACAAATAAAACCGGCCTGTCAGACAGCTATCAAGCTGATCATGACAGACCGGTTTTTATGAAGAATTATGATCTCATATGTATATTAGTTAGCATTGCTTACGGTATTTTCAGTGGCTTTGGCATCGTTGTCAGGAAGCAGCCTTGAGAATACCGGAACAAGCTGCGCTGCGATGACAGCCTTTACAAGGTCTAAAGGAATGAATGCCACAAATCCTGAGAGAACTGCGGTCTTCCATCCAAGGTTTCCGTTGAATTTCCACCATATCATTCCGATTATATCAATGATCACAGCACCGAGAATAGCGATCAAAGTATATGTGAGTCTGTTGTATTTCTTTCCTTTGATAAGACCCATCACAATCGAAGCAATGATGAAAGAGAATGTATATCCACCAAATACTCCGAACAGATATCCGAGTCCGGAGCCGCCTCCTATGAAAACAGGAACACCGATGGCACCAAGGATCATCCACAGAGCTATAATTATAGTTGAATCTTTGAGATCAAATATAAGAGCGATCAGGAAGATCATAAAGTTTAAAAGTGTTATGTGTGCTGCGTTAGGGAGTGGGGTTGGGATACTGAGGTATGCCGATACGCACAGTATTGCGGTAAACATAGCCATCATGACCAATTCCACTGTTGTAAATGGTTTTTTCATGTCGTTATACTCCTCATAATTTTTTTCATAGCTAATCCAGGCAGTTCAGCGGGCTGATGCTGAGTATGCCTGGATTGTTAACCTATACACAAGGGCTATGGTTGACATTATATGGCCTTACACATAAATTGTCAACCGTTATTTGCTTTGATAGGTTTACATTTGCCTTTTTGGAAAGATAAGGGAATTTTACAAGGTGAGGACATATTTTTTGTTGGCTGACAGTGGAAAAAATGACAAATATTGAAGTTGAAATATTCCAATGATATAATCAAGGCAGTTTTTGTAATGCTGACCGGGAATGAATGTCCCGTTTATATCAGGAGGATAAGGAGGCATGCTATGGTAAAGGTAGGGATCACAGAGGTTGATATAGCGTTTGAGGATAAGGCTACAGCGAAGGAGAGATGCCAGCATGTCATAGAGCAGGCTGCGGCAAATGATGTTGAGCTTCTGGTATTTCCGGAGATGACACTTACAGGCTTTACCATGATGCCGGCGAAAGTGGCGGAGGCATACAGTGATGGACACATACCTGAGAGCGTATCCTTCTTCATGAAGAATAGCAGAAAATATGGTATGGCAATAGCCTTTGGCTATATAGAAGCATCTATGGCTGACAAAAGCCCTGAGCATAAGGACGATGGCAGGAAGATATATGAGAACAAGCTGGCGGTGGTGGATGGCGGTGATCTGATCATGGATTATACCAAGATACATCCGTTTTCATTTGGCGGTGAGGACAGGGTCTATCATGCGGGAAGTATGCTGTGCCAGACAAAGGTGAAGGATCTCAGACTTGGAGGATATATATGTTATGACCTGCGTTTTCCTGAGATATTTACGGCGGCCAGGGACAGGTACGACGCTGTTCTTGTCATAGCGAATTGGCCGGAGTCCAGAGTAGCACAGTGGGATGCACTCCTGAAGGCCAGAGCTATAGAGAATCAGGCGTATGTGATAGGCGTCAACCGCAAGGGGACGGTGAAGAGTGAGTCGTATGTTCCGAGTTCCCACATATATGACTGCCTGGGAAATGACATTGCAGAGCGTGTGAGCGAAGAACTGCTGGTGGCAGAACTTGATCCTGCTGTGGTAGAGAAGAGCAGAAAAGTATTTCCTCAGGGCAGGGACAGGAAGTGTGATCTGTACAGCACATTTTTGCAGAACAGGTGATGAAAATGCGTATAAAACGGGTGTTCGCTTTGCCTCTTGTAAATTTCTGCCGGATAGGGTACAATAAAGAGAGGCTGTGAGGAGGTATAACTTATATGAATAAGGATGATTGCATTTTTTGTAAGATAGCCAATGGTGAGATTCCATCAGCGACAGTATACGAGGACAGCGTATGCAGAGTTATTCTTGATGTGAATCCGGCAAACAAGGGACACGCACTTATAATTCCTAAAGAACATTTCGACGATATATACAGTATAGATGCTGAGACAGCAGCCAAGATCTTTACTATTGCTACTGAGGTAGCTAAGGCTCAGAAAGCTGAACTCAATCCGGACGGACTGAATATATTACAGAATAATGGTGAGGCTGCAGGCCAGACAGTATTCCATTTCCATATGCACCTTGTACCAAGATACATAAAGGACAACGTAACTATGACATGGATACCTGGCAAGGCAGATACAGAGGAACTGTCTACATTGTCTAAGGCTCTTAGAAAGAGAATCTAGGCAATTACAGATAGATATAAGGTTTGTGAGAAGAGCAGCACATGATGAACATAAAGTCATGTGCTGTTTTTCTTTAGCATGGATGATTTGTTATATGTAGTGTATTCTACATGTATTGTATTTTTGTACAGGTTTTTGCTGCCCGGTTTTATGTATAGACTTTTGGGCAGTTTTTTGCACACTTGGATATAGGAAAGGATTGCTTGTATGGGAGATAGCAGAGAACCCACGGATAACAGTATCCGGATATTGTCATCCAATATTCTGAAGAGCATAGCATGCATAAGTATGCTCATAGATCACTTTGGCATAGTGTTCATGGAGAACAACCGCCTGATGCGTGCGATGGGACGTCTTGCGTTTCCGATATTTGCTTTTCTTATCGTCCAGGGACTCTTCCATACGTCTGATATCAGGAAGTATATAGTGCGGCTTGGACTGTTTGCGGTGGTGTCTGAGATACCTTTTGACCTGGCGATGCATGATACACTCTGGTATCCGGGGGCGCAGAATATTTTTTTCACTTTGACAGCAGGACTGTTTGCCATATATGCCATGGACAGCCGGGGACCTGTGGGAGGATGGAAAGTGGAGATCGCTCTGGCTGCTGCGCTGCTGGCGGAGTTTTTGAGATTTGACTACGGCATGGCCGGGGTGGGTGTCATTGTCCTGTTCTATCTGTGCGACAAAGATCGGAGATGTATGCCAGCCGGATGCGGTGACGATAAAGTTGTTGAACGGACTGAGGGAGATTCGCATAACGGATCATATTTTGGCTGGAAGCAGAATCTGGAGATCGTACTCGTGAGTTCACTTATGTACGTTCTCTGTCTCGGCATGAGCCAGATGTACGCACTCCTCGCCGTGATACCCATCAATATGTACAGTGGCGAGAGGGGAAGAGTGGAACTCAAGTATTTCTTCTACCTGTTTTACCCTGTGCATTTGCTTCTGCTGTGGCTTATATGGAAAAATATAGTTGCTGCATAAAATAACTCAATAAGGGTAGATAGTAAAAATAACTGTTGACTAATGTCTATTGATGTTATAGAGTAGTGATTGCATTTATAAATATGGAAAAACGCTCTTATTCAGAATGGTGGAGTCAGAAGGGACTGAGAAGCCATGGCAACCCCGGTGAAGGATATCGGAAGGTGCCGACCTGAGCGACGCAGATACAAGATAGGTGATTGCTTTATTGCATATGAAGTGTCATGTGATCTGTGTTCGAACAATGAGAGGCTTGACAGACACGATCAAACCGCTCATACGAAGCGGTTTTTCTTATGTACAAAAAGAAAGGAATCAGTATGGAAAGAAGATTATTTACATCGGAATCAGTAACAGAAGGACATCCTGACAAAATCTGTGACCAGATTTCAGATGCCGTACTTGATGCTCTCTACGAGCAGGATCCATACTCAAGAGTAGCCTGCGAAACTCTTACTAACACAGGTTTTATTATGGTAATGGGCGAGATTACAACTAAGGCTAACATAGATATTCCTTCTATCGTAAGAAAGACAGTTACAGATATCGGTTATGACAGCTCTGATAAGGGATTTGATGGTAACACCTGTGCTGTTATGGTTGCATTAGACAAGCAGTCAGCTGATATTGCTATGGGTGTTGATAAAGCGCTGGAAGCAAAAGAACATACAATGTCCGAAGAAGAGATCGATGCGATCGGAGCCGGGGATCAGGGAATGATGTTTGGTTATGCTTCTGATGAGACACCGGAATATATGCCATACCCGATCGCACTGGCACACAAGCTCTCAAGAAAGCTTACAGAAGTAAGAAAGAACGGAACACTTCCGTACTTAAGACCGGATGGAAAGACCCAGGTTACTGTAGAATATGATGAAGCCGGAAAACCATACCGTATCGATGCAGTAGTATGCTCTACACAGCATGATCCGGATGTAACTCAGGAGCAGATCCATGAGGACATTAAGAAATACGTTTTCGATGAGATCATTCCGGCAGATATGGTAGATGAGAACACAAAA